>WNFL01238174.1_pt2 | contig 16115 bp, 17 predicted proteins | sample 5400361 | NCBI WGS metagenome assembly WNFL01 (sample SAMN13153351, study PRJNA577476) | soil metagenome | isolation source: 40 cm soil on Douglas fir-dominated hillslope | place: USA:California | collected 2013-09-17 | reverse complement strand
GGTCGGGCGCTAGTTACGCGCTTTCCACCACCGGCGTTGCCGGGCCCACTGGTGGAACGGAAGAAAAACCGGTCGGAACGGTATTTATTGGCTTGGCCTCCGCAATGGGTTCGACCGAAGTACAGAAGCTCTTTTATCCCAGCGACCGCCTCACCTTCAAACAAGTCGTAACACAACGAGCGTTGGATCTGTTGCGAAGAAGGCTGTCATTCTCGCCTTAGGCTCGAATGAGATGACAAATGACAAATAGGTTAATGCTTACCCTGAAGCTGGACTTATCTGTCATTTGTCATCTCATTCGAGCCTAAGGCGAGAATGACCGATCACGCCATCAGATGTAGTAACGCCTCTTGCGAAAATTGATCATGCGGAAGCTCGCCGGTCACAAATCCTTCCCGGATCGTAATAATCCGCCGGCTTAAACTCAGCAATTCCGGCAACTCGGAGGAAATCATGAGAAGCGCGACTCCTTGGCAGGCGATTTCGTCGAGCAGTTCATAAATCTCCGCCTTCGCACCGACATCAACACCTCGTGTCGGCTCATCAACCATCAGCAGTTCACAACTGCGGGCCAGCCACTTCGCGATCGCCACCTTTTGTTGGTTGCCGCCGCTGAGCCCTGCCGTCACCGAGTCCAGCGAAGGCGCCTTTACCCGCAAACGATTTGTTAGTTTCTGCACTTCGATCCGTTCTTTGCCTTGATCGACAAATCCAAGGCGACTAAAGAAATCAAGATGCGGCAGCGAAATGTTGTCCAAAATACTCATCATGAGGACCAGCCCTTCCTTTTTGCGGTCTTCCGGCAGGTAACCCATCCGCCTCTTCATTGCCTCATTCACGTTGCCAAGGCGGACCTTCTTTCCTTTGACGTAAACGTCTCCTGTCGCCTGTCGATCCAGTCCGAAAATCGCTTTCGCAATCTCGGTTCGCCCAGCACCAACCAACCCCTCCATACCGACGATCTCGTTCTTTCGAACGGTCAGTGAAACCTTCTCAAACTTTCCAATTGAAGAGAGATTCTCGACTCGCAGAATCTCCTCGCCTGGCGTCAAATCGAGATGCTTCGGTCGCTTGGCCAGCACATCTCGGCCGACCATCTGACGAATTAATCGTTGGCGATTTGTTTGAGCAATCGGCTCGGTGGCAACGTGCTTACCGTCTCGCAATACGGTCACGACGTCACTGAGGCGAAAAATCTCGTCCATTCGGTGTGACACATAAATGATCGTCGTTCCGCGCCCCTTCAGGCGCCCGATCAAGTTGAACAGCTGCTCGCTCTCGTTGACGGAGAGTGAACTGGTCGGCTCATCAAAGATGATGATTCGCGCGTTGATTCCGACCGCGGCAGCGATCTGCACCATCTGTTCCTGACCGGTGGTCAGTTGCGCTACTGGCGTATGCACGTCCATATCGACGCCGATTTCTCCCATCAGTTCTTGGGCTCGACCCGCCAAACGCGCGCGATCGACAAACCCAAATTTCTGCGGTGTCGTACCGAGCTGCAGATTCTCTGCAACACTCAGATTGGGGCAAAAGGCCAGCTCCTGATGCACCAAAGCAATGCCAAGTTTCTGAGCAGCGAGCGGATCGGTGGCATGCACCTCTTGTCCCTCGATTTTGATGACACCAGTGTCGGCAGTGTAGATGCCGCCGATGATTTTTCCTAGCGTGCTTTTTCCGGCGCCGTTCTCGCCCATCAATGCGTGGACGGAGCCTTTTTCAAAATCGACAGAAACATCGTCCAGCGCGCGGACGCCAGGAAAAATCTTCGAGATATGCTCAACGCTGAGAAAGGCCACGGTGATCGATAAGGGCGCGCTCCGGCACGTCTGTGGGCCTGGTAGGAACCGCGGCCGCCCGTCCGCGCAACGCTCTTTGAGACAGAAATTACAGATTTAAGTGCTCTCGGAGTCTTCTCCGAGAGCACAGTCGAAGTTTAGCAATAGTTAACTAGCTCATTTGGGCAACCACTTTTCCCAATTCTTGGCAAACTCATCTACGTTTGATTTGGTAACCGGGATAAGGTCAGCCTTTACGAAGCTGGAAGGGGGATTCTTGTGGTTCGCGGCTTTATCGTAGAGCATTTTCACTGACTCGGTGCCCCACTCGTAGACTTGCTGAGCGAGCAGCACTTGGACGTGACCATCGCGCAGATATCCGAGTTCGGCCGGAAGAGCATCGACGGCAACGACTTTAACGCTGCCTGGCGTGAACTTAAGGGCATTGTCAGTGAAGAGCGGCCAGCCGCCAACCATCGCCCATCCGGTAATCTCCGGATGTGCTTGCATCACTTGCTCCACTTTTGCGGCAGCATCCTGCGGCGTTTCTTTGTGATAATAGGTGTCGATGATCTTGATACCAGCTGATTTTTTAGCCTCTTCCTTTACCCCGGCTACTCGCTTCTGCAGATTCGGCGCATTTTGGTTACCGGCCAAAATCGCGACGACTCCTTTGCCATTCATCTCTTTGGCGAGTTCGGCCATCACTTTATGCCCGCAGTCGATATCGTCGGTTCCGAAGTTGGCGAGCCGCTTGCTCTTGGGCACATCGGAATCGAAGCAAACGACAGGGACACCCTTAGCAACCGCCGCATTGATGGCGTCGGTAAGCTTGTTAGCATCGGAAGCGCTCACTGCGATACCGTTTGCTCCAGCGTTCACGAGTGTTTCGATCGCTTCGACCTGTTTTTGTGGATCTTCCTCGTTCGGCGTGCGCCAATCAATCTTGATGGTTACACCATTTTTTTCGCCTAAGGCTTTCGCCTCGTCTTCTGCGCCGGTCTTCGCTGCTTGAAACACCGGGTTATTGTTTGATTTGGCAACTATGCCAAAAGTGTAGGTTTTCTCCGCAGCGAAACTGCCTGCTGCGAGCAAGCCGAAAAGGCTTGCGACGGCTATTGTTGTTTTTCTTGTCATGGGGATGGGGTTAAAAAGCGGAGGGGTTTAGGATGGGCTTCAACTCTGGGCAGCAGGGACTGGGGTGTCGCTTGTCTGAACAACCTCTTTCTTGATATGAGCAGTACGCGCCAGCAATCTGCGATCACTAATCCAGCGATTGAGCTGATCCAGCAACACCGCAGTTATAACTACAGCACCAGTGACGATTTGGCTATAGTTTTGCGGAATGCCAAGGATGATCATTCCGGTTGAAATCATTTGCAAAATAACCGCACCGAGGACCGCCCCCAGGGCGCTACCTTTACCCCCGACCAGAGAGGCGCCGCCGACAACTGCCGCAGCGATCACCGTGAGTTCATATCCTTGCCCGTCACCGGACGATCCGGCGCCATAATACCCCAAAGCCAAGACTGCACCGATTCCGGCGGTCAGACCACTAATCGTGTAGGCCAGCAGTTTAATCCGCCCGACCCGAATGCCGCTGTAACGACTCGCGGTTTCATTGCCGCCGATGGCGTAAATTCTTCGTCCGATCGTCATCCTGGCTAGAAAAATACCGCCGACAACGCAGACCAAGATCATAACGATCAAGGGCACCAGACTGAGATCGCCGATCACACCCTGTCGAACAAAGTCACGGAAGCTTTGCGGAAAATCGCCGATCGATTGCCCGTTGGTTGATACGAAGGCGATGCCTCGATAGATGGCCATCGTGCCGAGAGTGATGATAAATGGATGGACGTTGAATCCAACGGTCATGAGGCCATTGAAAAGCCCGCAAATCAGTCCGACACCGATCGTAATCAGAACCCCTACACAGGCCATCCAAGGACTTCCATCCGATCCGAACTGGTTCATGTAGATTGCCCCCGCCACCGAGGCGAGCGCGTAGACCGATCCGACTGAGAGATCGATTCCCGCGGTAATGATAACCACAGTCATTCCCACCGCCATGATCGCGAAAAAGCTCGTATCCTTGGCAATCTGCGTGAGCGTTTCGGCGTTGAGGAATTTATTTAGCTTGGTTAAAACCGGGACCTCTTGGCCACTCGCGTCTGTTTGCATGACTCGAGTAGGCTGGCCGTCGGGTCCGGTAACGATTTTAGGACGCTCGACTTCGCCGCCAAAAATCGTCAGGAGCAGCCCCAGGACTAAGATTACGAGGATTAGGCCGCCCTCGGGGAATTTAGAGAAATTAAGCCTGAACTTGGGGAGGAACGACATTGCAACGGTTTACCCTCTCTATTGTAACCACTGGGGATGTCAAGGGTTGGACTGAGGAATGATGAAGCATTGCTGGGTCTTGCCGATCGGGAATTTTATTCAATCAGGAATTTCTTTTGTAACTCGAAAAAAACCGTATACCTCTCCCTTCAATTTTCCACCCTTACTACCGTCCCAAGGTTCACCTTCGCGTAAAGATCCTGGGCCACCTCCGACGGTAGTCGAATACACCCATGCGATGCCGCGTACCCAGGGAGGATACCCACATGCATGCCTACCCCTTCCCAAGTAAGGCGCATAAACCAAGTCATCGGTGCACCCTCGAAATGACTGCCGCTCGGAGCACTATCGATTAACGCGCTGACACCACCTCGAACGATCCGACCATGCGAATCGACAAAGTTACCGTATACATTGGAACGATGATCGGGATCTTTTTGCAAAATCGGAAAAGTACCGGCGGGAGTCGGGCGCGCCCTCTTTCCGGATGATACGGGCGAATCAATCGCCGTTTCCTCACCTGCCTTCACGAAAAGCCGTTGCCGGGAGAGGGAGACTACGATCGAGATGTTCTGCGGAGTCAATTTGTCGTAAACCGCCTTATTAATTACCGCCGGAGCTTGTCCAGTAACCAGTTGGCTCGGCGCAGTGATTTTCGCCTTTTCCTGCGACTTGAACCAAAGGAAGTCGCCACGAGCAGGCAGCACGGCAAAAACAAGTACGGAGAGGATAGACAATGCCGGGCAAAGGCTCAACCGGTGTGTTAAATAGTTCATCTGCTGCGTGATAGTCCGTTACCGATAGCGGATTTGCTGATGACGAATCAATCTAAAACCAGGCTGACACCCAAGCCGGATGAGCCAGGACACTTAATGGTAGAGGGTAATTTCCAACGGTCAAAGGGGATTCACTGCTAAACCGGTGGCGCACCGGACTGGTTCCCGCTACCGTTTCCCCGTTTTCGCTACCCTTTTTGCGTCCAATCATGCTTCACTTGATCGATTCCCTTCATCTGAACACTCCCGGGGTTATTTGCGTTGCGGTGATCGAGACCGCGCCAGACAACCTCATCATGATCGACTGCGGCCCGGCCAATGTATTTGAAAACGTAGTAAGCGAACTTCGCCGGCGCGGGCTACATCCCGAACATGTTCGACAACTTTTTGCTACACACATTCACCTCGACCACAACGGTGGAGCTTGGCGCTGGCAAAAAGAGTTTGGCACGATTATCCACGTTCATCCGAAAGGAGCGCCGCACATGGTCGATCCTGCACGGTTGGTGGCAAGCGCGACCCGAATCTACGGGGATCAAATGGACTATCTCTGGGGGGCGATCGAAGGAATCCCAGAGTATGCGGTCCGAAACACGCAAGACGGCGAAGTCATTCAGATTGGGGCACTGGACTTGCGGGTCGTTGAGACGCCAGGTCACGCCCAACATCACAATGCTTACTGGCTCTCCTCCGAGCGCCTGCTTTTTGCCGGCGATATCGCCGGCGTAGCTGTCGGTAGCGGCCCGATCCTCCCACCGTGTCCTCCCCCCGATATTGATATAGAAGCCTGGCATTCCTCTATTGCCAAAATCCAGAAAATCGACCCGGACCGGCTCGGTCTGACTCATTTTGGCCTGTTCACCAATCCCAAAGCGCACCTGAAAGAGTTGAGCGACCGTCTGTCGACTTGGGCCGAGTGGATGAAAAATGCTCTGCGAGCGGGCAAATCCGAAGAAGTGATCGTTCCGGAATTTCAACAATTTGCGGAGCAAGAACTATTGCGTTCCGGCATTGGCGAGAAAGGGGTAGCGGTCTATGAACAGGCCGATCCGGCCGCTATGAGCGTCACTGGTCTGAGCCGATATTGGAAAAAACATCATCCGGAAGCGTTGGCGATCAGCAGTTAGTGGTTTCACCGTTTTCGCCTCTGTCGTTTCGGCTATCGGCTATTGGCTATTACTCTCCGCCTCCTGTATGCTGCCTGGTTATGGAATCTCCTAGCCCAAACACTCCAAACTGGAACTGGAAGGAAGTCGAAGAGCAGTTTCGAAAACGGCCGTTGGAATCCGCTGTGGTCTCGGTTTTGCTGGGTTTGTTATTGAGTCTCTCTCCGATTCGAGGCCTGATCAGCCTGGCGTTTCGTCTCGCCCTCTTCGCACTTAAACCGGCTTTGCTCATTTTGGGGAGCCTGAAACTCTACGAGTACATCAAGCAACAAGCTTCTGTTTCAGATGAAACACGCTAATGTTTCCTGTTTGGATAGCGGGTGTATTCGGTCTAAAGTTTTTTGACCCTACGCGAAGGAGCTGATAAGGAGTTCGCAAATAGAAAAAATGAAATTACTGGCTTTATTGGGTGCGTTACTGGTTTCAGCCGCTTTAGTCCAAGCGAATGCATGCGACGATTTTGGACAAGCGGTCGATACGTTTATCGCTAGCATTCGTGATTCCGGAAAGAAGTTGGACCAGGTTGCCAATGCCCACGATTTTGCCCAAGCACTCAACGTCTTTTCTGACGCAACCGAGACTTTTACCAAGCGTGTAAAGGAATTGGGACCCGACCTCGTCAAACTGAGCTCAGCGAACCCCGACACACCGCCAGCCGGCTGTGATAAGGCGCAAGAGCGCCTCTCCAGTTTCGAGTCGGATCTCAATTCGATCGGAGCAAAGTTCGGAACTCAAGGCCAAAAGTACATCAACGATGACGAAGTGAAGCAAGCCTTCGAGCGGCTCAAGAACCTCCAGATCAAGGAAAACTGACCACAAACGATTGGCTATTGGCTATAGATTATTGGCTATTACTTGATGTGCGGACGCTATCGGCGCACCACTCGCGAAGAAGAACTCGCTCGGCGATGGAGTATTCCTATCCCGGCTCAGAGCGATCTGCCCATCTCGTGGAACGTAACTCCGAGCACCGAAGTGCTGGCAATCCGAGTTAGGCGCGACACCAAGGCGCAATCGTTCGATTGGCTCCGATGGGGTTTGATCCCCTACTGGTCCAAGGATAAGCGAATCGCTTACAGCACGATTAATGCACGGGCCGAGACCATCGATACTACCCCGGCGTTTCGGCGGGCATTCCAAAAACGTCGGTGCCTGATTCCGGCGGATGGATTCTATGAGTGGCGAAAAACTCGGCCTCCTAAAGTTCCGTTCCACATCTCGCTCAAGAACAAAACGCCATTTTGTTTTGCTGGAGTTTGGGAAACCTGGCAAGACCCGGAAACACAGGAATGGCTACGCTCCTGTTCGATCGTAACGACCGAGGCTAACGATCTTATTGCGCGGATCCATGACCGAATGCCCGTTATCTTGCGGGAAGCGGATTTTCCGATCTGGTTGAGCGAGACCGGCGAGGCAGACCTGAAATCGTTGCTTCGGCCTTATCCATCTGAGGAAATGCAGATGTGGGAGATCAGTTCCCGTGTCAACTCTCCGGTCAACAACGATTCCGCGATCATCGATCCGGTCCCGCTGACCAGTTAGAGGTTACAGGTTGCGGGTTGCGGGTTGGCGGTTCGCTTGCAGCTCTCCGCTCTCCAGCAATTTGTCATTTGTCATGCGCAGACTGGCCCAGCATCTTTTCGAGAATATGGACGTCGATTAGTCGATCGAACTTACGGCCAACCTCTTTGAGGGTTCCAATGTGAACGAAGCCCATACTCATATTGAGATGCAGACTTCCCTCGCTTCCCTCGGCGACTCGGGCAAGCAGAGTGTGAAATCCTGGCCGGCGAGCCTCAGCTTTCGGGGCGAGCGGAAGAATCGGTGGCGGGAATCAATGATTAGTGCCGGGAGCTCCCCCATTCAGCCAGCGCACTCATCCACGGTAATTTGGAAGCATCTGTTTCATGCTGCGCAATCAACGCTGCGACCTTGTGGCGAAATGCTTCCATGTGCTCATCTTTCCTGCCTAAAGCGTGCGTGATCAGGGTGGCGATCATAAATTCCAACAAGAGATTCGATAGCTCCTGCAAAAAAGGCACTTCGGGAGCGTTTTGCTCGCGCAAGATTTCGAGATATCGATTCAGTTCTGCCCAGAGATTACTGAAAGCGGCTTGCCGCGAAATCTCGGCCGCTACCCGACTCGCTCGCCACAATTGAATGGAATAGAAAGTGTAAACGAGCGTTGAAATAGTAACGACCGCAGTGAGGATCAGCGGAATTGCATTCATGTGCGCCTTTTTTTGAGTGACAGTGCTAACAAGTCTCCGCTGAATGCAAGTTTGAACTGGAATTTCCACTCTCGATCCAGTCTAGTGCACCGTCTCGCATATAATGGTGCTGTCGTTGCGTTCTAAATTCTGGCTTCTAGATTCCAAATTCTGTTAGGCAACAACATATGCGTAAAGTTAACACTGACACCATAGTGGAGGACAGTTGGTCTTCATCCAAAGGGAAATTTGCGGGTGCCGGCAAACAAGTCTCAGAGGCATTGGGACGTAATCCGTCATCCACCGATCTCATGGAGCGGCATCCATTTGATGTGGAGATTTTGCGTATCCCTCCGGGAAAGACCCCCTACCCCTATCACTCGCATAGTGCGCAATGGGAGTTTTACCATGTGCTATCAGGCAGGGGCGTCGTGCGACACCAGGATGGAACGACACGAATCGAGTCGGGCGATGCATTCATCTTCCCGCCAGATCAACCTCATCAACTCATCAACGACAGCTTGGAGGATCTTGTCGTGTATGTGGTGGCGGACAATCCGATCGGCGAATCAAACTATTTTCCAGACAGCGGAAAATGGTTCGTGCGCTCACCCGAGCGCCGGCTGATCCGCTCCGAAGCGCTCGAGTACTACGATGGGGAGGAATGAAAGATGAAATGCGGATTGCGTAATGGAAATCTGACAATCCATAAAAATCTCCCATAAGTGGCAATCTTTTCCTGATGTCGCTCAATACCCCCCGAAGAAAGCAGGCAAGAAGCCGTTTCGGACTTCCATTCCGCAATCCGCGTTCCGCAATCCGCATTTCATCTTCATCTCGCCGCCTTTTGGCCTCCGGCTGCGATGATCACTCCAATGATGACTAGTCCGGTGACCAAGAAACGAATGCCCGCACTTACCCCGAAGGTGTTGAGCATGGTGAGCAAGAGTACGAGGAAAAGCCCAGCTCCCCACAAGCCAACTACATTCGCCCTGCCACCGCTGACCGAGGTCCCCCCAATCACGACCAATGCAATCGAGGTGAGGAGATATTCGTCGCCGATCTCCAGCGACGATCCCCGGAAATAGCCGGCCAAAAGCGCTCCGCAGATCCCGCCCAGCGCACCACTCAAAACATAGGTTGCGCACCGGATTCGTTCGACCGGGATTCCGGCCAGCCAAGCGGCGCGGGGATTCTGCCCGATGGCCAGGACCGATCGGCCGAAGATCGTGCGATGCAAGAGGACTGCGGCTCCAATCGTAAAAACCACCGTACCAATTGCCAGGTATGGGATCGCGACGAACTGGGCGGACCCCGGAAAATGACATAAGAGTTCTTTGGTGGTGAACTCAGCGAAACCAGGCGGGGGCTTGATCTGCAGGCCGCGGCCGTAGCTGATGCCGATAGATTGAATAATGAAGCTCGCCGAGAGGGTCGCGATGATCGGCGGGATACGCAGAAGCCAGATGAGAAGATAATTAACGGTTCCGATGCAGCTGCCGGAGAGCAGTGCCGCGAGAAGACCCACGATGATCATCGAATCGGAGCCACCCATCACTTTCATGGCGACCGCGCTGGCCAAGCCGATATTGGCGGGCAACGACAGATCGACGTTGCCCGGTCCGAGCGTGATCACGAACATCTGGGCAACGCCGGTGATGACAGAAAAGACGGCGAGCGCCAGCCCGGCCGTTATCATGCCCCCGGCGCCATATCCACGGGTGAATACGATTGCGGCCAACCAAACCAAAAGAGCGCCTAGATAGGACCAGATCCATGGCTGGGCGAAGACGCCATTTCTGTTGGCTGACCTCATGTCGCCCTCACGTCAATTCGATTAATAGCTGCACGGGCGGCGAGAACGATGATGAGAATGGCACCCTGTGCGCCGACCTGCCAATCGGGTGAGATCCGCATAAAATTGAGGAGTGTGCCGGCGAGCGTCAGCGTCAGTGCTCCGATCACGGCCCCGATTGGAGACACGCGTCCACCGACGAACTCGCCGCCACCAAGGATCACACCGGCAATCGAAAGCAGCGTGTACCCCTTGCCGATGTTGGCATCAGCTGACGTGGCCAAACCGATCAGCGTCAGGCCAGAAAGGACCCCGAAAACGCCAGCCCACGCGAACATGATGACTTTGGTTTTGAGTAGCGACCAACCGGCGCGAGCGATCGCGTTCGCGTTGCCACCGGAGCCGCGCAAAATGGCGCCGTAAGAGGTCCGCATCACACCGACATGAACGAGCATCGCGATAACGATGGCGGCAATGATCGGAAAAGGAAAAATCGTGGAGCCAAGCGGGCGCTTTACCGCCGGGTCTGGGTAAGATCAGGATCGCGAGTCCCTGCCAGACAAACAGCATGCCAAGCGTCACTACAATCGAAGGGACATTGCGCAGATAAATCACCGCACCAATGAGCGCATAGACGCCGATGCTCCCCAACAGGACCGCGATGCCGAAGAGCGGGTAATCGCGTAACCAAGTTGCGGCCACACAACCGACGAAGCTGACGAAAGTACCGATCGAAAGATCGAGATCATTAACCGTAATGACGAACATCTGGGCGATGGTGGCGAGTGTCACCGGAATACCCAGGTTGAGCATCAGGTTAAGGCCAAAATAGCTAATCGCACGAGGATTAAGCCAAGCGATGCCAAGAAGAACCAGCGCAAACGAGAGCGCCGGTAGGACCGCTCGCAAAAACCGGCGAGGCGTGTTGACAGTAGGAGGGATTCGCACGGCGCCCGCGCCGGTGGCCGAACTCATGATTGGGCGACCTCTTCAAAAGAGGACTGAATGACCCATTCCTCATTCAGCTCACCTCGACGTAGGTCGGCAACGATGCGACGGTTGCGGAATACGTAGACGTGGTCGCAATTCTCCAGCTCTTCCATCTCGGTCGTGTACCACAGGAAGGTGCGTCCCGCATTGGCCTCCGCACGAATCAGGTCATAGACTTCGAGCTTGGTGCTGATGTCAACACCACGCATCGGGTCGTCCATCAGAACGATCTTCGCTTCCGAGCCGAGCGCACGAGCGAACAACGCTTTCTGCTGATTCCCACCGGAGAGCGACAGGATGTTATTCCGCATATCGAGCGTGAGAATGTTGATACGCTTCCGCCAACGTTCAGCGAACCGGCCCTCAAGCGCGGGAGAAATCAAGAAACCGCTACGCAAGGATGCGAGTGACCGAATGCCGATATTTTCGGCGATCGACCAGAGCGGGAAGATGCCGTCGCTTTGCCGGTCCCCGGCGATGAGCGCCACCGCATCGGTCACCTTGACGCCCGGGAGGCGCCGGCTTGCTCCTTTGAAGATGGATAGCAAAAGCTCCGTCTGACCGTGACCGGAAAGACCGGCGAGCCCAACGATCTCACCCTGATGCGCGACCAGTTCGATACCATCACGCTGCTTCGCTGGACGTGCGCGAACACGGAGCGGGGTTGTCCCTCGAGGAGCGGCTTCTTTTATTGATCGCATCTTGCTGGCCGCCACACCTCCCATCGCGGTCACTAGCTTGTCGCGATTGAAAGCGGAAGCGCGATCGGCTGTCATCACTTGGCCGTCGCGCATGACCACGATGCGATCGGAATATTCGAGAATTTCGCCCAGCAGATGCGAGATCAAGATGCACCCAACACCGTTTGCTACCACGCGCCGCACGTGAGAAAGCAGTTGTCCAGCCCGATGGCTGTCGAGCGATGAGGTCGGCTCGTCAAGAATGACGAAATGGAGCGGAGCCTCAGTGATAGTGAAGGCCCGTGCCACCTCAACCATCTGGCGTTTGCCGATCGAGAGGTCACCGACGACAGCATCGGCCGAGATGCCGTGATCGGGGAAGATCTCGTCGAGTTTGCTGCCAATGAGCGCCCCAGCGCGGCTCCGCCAACCCCATCCGGCGATGGACGGGTGAAGGACACACGCATTCTCAGCAACGGTGAGATTGGGACACAGCGACAACTCCTGGAACACGCAACGAATGCCGAGCTTCTGGGCGAGGACCACGGCATAGTCTTTCTGTGGCTCAGCGCCGACTATGATTTGACCCTTGTCGGGAACCAGCGTGCCGGCCAGCACATGCATTAGCGTCGATTTGCCGGCACCGTTATGACCCACGAGTCCGACGCATTCTCCGACTCTGACGGTGAAGTCGACTCCCGCAAGGGCGCGGACGGCGCCGAAATGCTTTTCGACCCCGTCCAACTTGACGATGTTCACTGGTAGTTCGGACATGACGCGAGATGACTCAATCACGGAACAGCCGACATGTCCTGATCGTCGTTACTTCTTTGTATTACTTAGATTAGCTTCGATCGCCTTTTTGGCCTCCTCCTGCGTATATTCGTGACTGGCCACACCGCCGGCTGGAATGTTGGGAAGCGCGGCCTCGAAGTCATCCTGGGTAAACGCGAGATAAGGCACGAGCAGGTCATGTGGGATATCTTTGCGGCCGTCGAGAATCTGCTGAGCAACCCAGAAGGCGAGTGTCGAGACGCCGGGTGCAATCGATGCGGACCAAGTCGTATAACCGTTCTTAGCCTTCTGCTCTTTCCACCAAGCCAGCTCATCTTGGCGATTTCCCATAATAATGATGGGCAGCTTGCGTCCGGCTGCCGTGAACGCTTGAGCGCAACCGTAGCCGTCTCCACCCTGGTCAACCACGCCGGTAATTTCAGGGAGCGAAGGCAGAACCGTCGCGACCGCCTTTTGCGCCGTGGTCTGATCCCAGTCACCCTCGACACTGTTGACGACCTTGAATTCCGGGTGCTTTTTGGCCCCCTGAGCGATCCCGGAATGGATCGCATCGTCGATCGAGGTGCCAGCCAGACCGCGGATTTCTAGAAGGTTACCGCCCTTCGGCACCCATTTTGCCAAATGTTCGACTTCCTGCTCACCGTAATCTTTGAAATCGACAACTACTCGCCACGCGCCCGGCTCAGTAACGATTCCGTCAAACGAGACGACCACGATGCCGGCATCAATCGCCTGCTTGATTGCTCCATTCAATGCATCGGGTGATGACGCATTGATAACGATGGCATTATAGCCCTGAAGAATCAGATTCTGGATCTGTGCTGCCTGAGTTGGGACCTCCTTGTCGGCCGTTGTGAACACATCGGCAGCAGCGACGATTCCGTCCGCAACTGCCTTCTTCGTTACAATGTCGTAGCTCTTCAACATGGCCTGCCGCCACGAATTGCCGGCATAGTTGTTGGAGAACGCTATGCGCATGCTCTTGGTATCGGCGCGAGCGGTGCTGAGCAACGCCACTCCCGCTAACGCGACCAGCAAGACTGTGCCGCAAGTATTTCTTTTCATGACTTATCTCGATGCTTGAGAAACGGTTTGGAGGGTGGCGCAGCTGGTCCCGCTACATGCGCCGGCTACGCTCACCCCGACCAGGAAGAATGCTTCGAGCGATGAGCCAAGAGGCTAGAGTAGAGCCAAACACCGGTCAACCTAGAATAACGGCGACTGCGCCGGCAGTGTTGATATCGTCATGCTATATTCGGTCGGTATTTTGGCTCACGTGCCAACGAAGGCCAACTAGAATGGATGCGTTGAACAACGAAAAGTGCACCGCCTGTCGACGTGATTCTCCGCGGGTCACCGATGCGGAGATTCTCGAACTCAGGCCTCTGATCCCCGAATGGATGCTGGTGGAGCGCGATGAAATCCAGAGATTGGAACGAGTCTTTCGCTTTTCGAACTTTGCAGAGGCCCTGAATTTTACCAATCGCGTTGGGGCGATAGCCGAGGAAGAAGGCCATCATCCTGCCATACTGACGGAATGGGGTCGGGTGACGGTGACTCTCTGGACTCATAAGATTCGAGGTCTCCATCGCAATGACTTCATTATTGCGGCGAAACTCGACGCATTGTGATTAGCGCGCGCCCTAACTATCACCCGTCCTCGGCTACGCGGTCGACTCGAACTCGCCTGGCGTTCTTCCTGGGACATACCACAGCTAAAATGCGTGCTCCAGAAGCCGATTCGGTTAGATCAAGCCGATCACTCAACGGCCTCCCGCATTAGGAGCGATTTTCATATTTATTATAATTTCCATAAAGTCTGGCGGAATGCCTCCGAATGGATCACTCGGTGGCAAAAATGAGTGTCAAGACTTATGAGCCAGATATACCGCGTAGAGGTTCCCGCCTGCGACAGGTTCGGTTCCTCGGAAAGCTTGTCGCGATTCGTCGTGATTGTCGAAATTCCTGACCACGTCATCTTCGAATTTGAAAATCCTGGATCAGCTGAGTTGCAGCTGAAATCTCTCGGAGGCGCCATGAATGCTACCTGGAACCAACGAGTGAAATATCGGAACTTCCAATTCTCATCTTGGTCGAGTTCGGTAGTTGCGGATGCCGATCCTGTCGATTATGGAGCAGCCAGTTTTACGGCGGGTGATGGTTGTAGCGCATGAATCATAGAATCGCCTTTAGAGGCAAGACACGCAGGCCTGACCGTCCGGTAAGACCCTACGAATTAGCGTGAAAGAAACCGGCCACTCCAATCCCTTTTTTGAAGCGGCCGGCTCTTGCTCGTGGCTTTGTTGGCTTTTACCGCTTTGAATTTCGCGGCTCTGCAATTGGTGGCTACGCTTTTTTTTCCGAACGGTCTATTAGCGTTGTTAGCGGCGGACCCTCCTTTTGATGATCGGGCTTTCTGACGGAGCCTGAAGCAGAACAGCAAAAAGGAGCCGCCTCGTTACAAGCGAGGCGGCCATTGGGTTAACTTGTTTTTCGTTGATTGCAGGGTCTGTGGTGACCCGCCCTAGTAAATTCTCTCGGGATTCTGCCGATTTAGCCATACTGCATGAGGTCGTTTTAGGCTATACACGGCCCAATAATCGCCATAATTTCGACCAGCTTTGCTCAGTTTTTCTTTAGACCAGACACGCGCTGCGCCCTCCACTAACGCAATCCGAAATAAGAGACGGCGTGTGCGTTAGCTAGCTACACGCTTTCGGGCGATTCGCTTTTCGACCATAGAACGCAAAAGTTTTGCGGGTACCAGGTAGCTCGCGATTCCCTTGGTCAGCCACCCTGGGGAGTCTGTCGGCCGACCCGGTTGGTTTTTCCGCCTAAAAAGCTCCTCAATGCTTCGTCTTGTGCATTCGTTCCTGTAGCGCTGTGATGCAAGCGTTGCGGCGCTAGTTGAAAGCAAGGATTGCGCTAGGCCGCTCTTATTAGATTTGTAAAATTTCGGCCCTATCTTGGAGGGCTTGCGAAACCTGCCCGATGCAGGTCGCTCTCTTCGGCTTGGCGCTATCCGGCTAGATGTACAACTTTTGTAAGTTGTTTGGGCCCAGCAGGATTCGAACCTGCGACCAAGGGATTATGAGTCCCCTGCTCTAACCGCTGAGCTATAGGCCCTTTTATGTAGGAGAAGTTGCTGTCTGAGCGAGAAGAATCTTGCTAATACTACGGTCTGCTACTACGGCCGGTGAAAATTGCCGAAAATGCCCTCTGCCTGCGCCAAAACCAAGACTCAATTCCTCTATAAACATACAAACGGGCAATACTACGCACGGGGGTACGCCCAAGGCAAGAGTGTATGGCGCTCGCTTAAAACCGATCTCTATTCTGCCGCCGTAGCACGATTAAAACCCGCCCTCGATGAAATCCGTTTGCAACCAAACCCTGCTACCGCCTCCGCTGCTACCCTCGGGGACCTGATCGGGCTTTACCTCGCCCAAGTATCGCGAAGGGTCGGGATAAAGCCCTCGACCGTCCATTATCGCAAGCAATTGTTCGCTCGAATCCGGAAAGAGTGGCCGGGGGTAGACGACCTCGTTCCGCGCAAAGTATCGGTCAAGCAGGCAGAGGAAT
>WNFL01286243.1_pt1 | contig 16116 bp, 13 predicted proteins | sample 5400361 | NCBI WGS metagenome assembly WNFL01 (sample SAMN13153351, study PRJNA577476) | soil metagenome | isolation source: 40 cm soil on Douglas fir-dominated hillslope | place: USA:California | collected 2013-09-17 | reverse complement strand
CCGGCGAATATAAATTCCAACAGGGCGGATTTCAGAAGAAGAGAAAAGCGAGGGGAGGTCGATGTACAAGCACCTATGTGGTTCTCGGCGGAGGGACCGGATCGAGCAGATCGCGCGTCGCGTGGCGGCCATGGTGATCGCGGTGCCGGCCGCGCCATTGGCCATTTCGCCGGCGATGGCCCAGCAGGTGGCGCAGGAGAGTGCCGCCAGCCCCGAGTCGATCGTCGTCACCGCCAGCAAGCGGGCGGAGAGCCTGCAGAGCGCGCCTCTGAGCGTCACGGCGCTGACCGGCGAGGCACTGAGCGAGCATCAGGTCACGTCATTGGACGACTACGTGAAGTTGCTGCCGTCCGTCAGCTACCAGTCGTTCGGTCCAGGCCAGTCGCAGATCAATTTCCGCGGCATCACCACCGGCGGCGATGGCATCGTCACGGGCCCCTTGCCGACGGCGGGCGTCTATGTCGACGAGACGTCGGTCACGACGATCGCCAACGCGCTCGACATTCACGTCTACGACATGGCGCGGGTGGAGGCGCTGTCCGGCCCGCAGGGCACGCTGTATGGCGCCAGCTCTCTGTCCGGCACGCTGCGCCTGATCACCAATAAGCCGGTGATCGGCAAATGGGAGGGCGGCGTGGACGCTGGGGGTAGCAAGTACGGTCCCGGCGATGGTGGCGGCAGCCTGGAGGGTTTCCTCAACGTCCCGATCAACGACCGTATGGCGCTGCGCGTGGTCTTCTATGGCGAGCACAAGGGCGGCTACATCAGCAATACGTTTACGAACCGCACCTACCAGCGGCCGGTTTGGGTCGATCCCGCCAATCCGAATTCCGTGGTCAACGATTCCCCGCTGACGGTCAACAACGGCAAGTACGCCGACAACAACTTCAATTCGGTCGACTCCGCCGGCGGGCGCGCGCTGCTGAAGATCAACCTCGACGAGAACTGGACGCTGACGCCGGCCGTGTTCCTGCAGAACCAGCTGGCACACGGTTCGTTCCTGGAGGACCCGCGCCTCGGCGATTTGCAGGTGCACGACTTCACGCCGGACTTCAACAAGGACAATTGGGAGCTCGCCTCGTTGACGCTGCAGGGCAAGGTCTCGGACTGGGACCTGACCTACAACCCCGCCTATCTGAGCCGCCGGGTCGACAACATCTCCGACTACTCGTACTTTGTGGTCGCCTACGACAAGCTCGCCCAGACCGTGGGCTCGCTCTCCGGTTATACCTATCTGAAGGACTCGCTAGGTCACGACATCGATCCGACGCAGGTCGTGCATACGGCCGACCACTACACGAAGCACAGCCACGAGCTGCGCGTCAGTTCGCCGGCCAGCGCCAGGTTGCGGGGGACGGTCGGCGCGTACTATCAACGCCAGACCGACGGGCACATCGCCGACTACCGTGTTCACGGCCTGAGCGCGGCCGTCAACGCGTTTTCGCCGTCCTTCTCCGGCGCGCCGCCCGACGACGTCTTCTACACGGACCTGTATCGCGTCGACCGGGATTACGCGCTGTTCACGGAGGGCGCCTTCGATCTGACGAAGGAGCTCACGCTGATCGCCGGCATCCGCGGATTCAACGCTAACAACACGCTGTTCGGCTTCTCGGGCGGCGCCGGCTCCCTGGTCAATGCCGTGACCGTGAACCACTGCGCGGTCGCGGCCGCGACCGCCTGCGCCAACACCGACAAGTCCTATCAGGAATCGGGCGAGACCCACAAGATCGAGCTCAAATGGCAGATCGATCCGTCGAAGATGACGTACTTCATCTACTCGACCGGGTTCCGACCGGGGGGAAACAACCGCCCGGTGTACATCACCACAGCCACGGGGCCCAGGAGGACCAACGACGAAATCGGCTGGAAGACCAGCTGGCTCGACCGCCAGCTTTACGTCAACGGAGCGATCTTCTGGGAGCAGTGGAACAAGATCCAGTACAGCGAGCCGGGGATCCTCGGCATCTTCTACACGGTGAACGCCGGCGATGCCCGCTCCCGCGGCTTCGAGACGCAGGTGCTCTGGAGGGCCACGCCCGCCACCACGCTGACGTTCAACGGCACCTATGCCGATGCGCGCCTGACGACGTCGTTCTGCAACCAGCAGTTCGGCTGCGATCCGGCCAATGGCGGGCAGTTGCTCGCGCCGGCCGGGACGCCGCTGCCGGTCACGCCCAAGATCAAGCTGAACGGCACGGCCAGGTACAACTTCGAAGTCGGCAGGTACGACGGGTATGTGCAGGCGGGCTTCAACTACCAGGGCGATACCACCTCGTATCTGCGCACCGACTTCGAGTCGGTCATCGGGCCGACCGGCGGTTTCACCACGTTCGACCTGTCGGGGGGAGTGTCGCTGGACAGGACGACGGTCACCGCATACGTCAATAACCAAACGCGGCGTCCTGAGCAAGAACTCGGCGTGCGTGCCCAGCACTTGCGGACCTTACGAGCGCAACTACGTCGTCAAGCCGCAGGAGTTCGGGGTGAAGGTCGGCTACAGGTTCTGAACCGACGCCATCGCATCGGCTTTGGTGACATCGAAGGCCCAGCTGCCAGGATCCAGCACCAGCCCTGATCGACGCGGTTTCCTGCGTCAGGGCCTGGCGCTGTCCGGAGCGGGACTGGTTGCCACAGCCAGTCCCAGCGCGGCGGGCACCGATGCCGTGCAGGAGCAGTCGCGGCCGGCGTGGATGAAAACGCCCGGCCAGCCGTTTTCGAACTACGGGCAGCCGTCGCTACAGGAGCGCGGCGTAGTGCGCTGGATCTCCGCTAACCGGGGCGTGCCGGGCAACGGCGTTTCGTGGACCCCGCTGCACGATCTGGAAGGCACGATCACGCCCAGCGGTTTGCATTTCGAACGGCACCACAACGGCGTCCCGCAGATCCCGATCGATCAGCACCGGCTGCTGATCCATGGCCAGGTCCGGCGCGCACTCACCTTCTCGATGGGGGAGCTGGCGCGCTATCCGATCCGCTCCGACATTCTGTTTATCGAATGCGGCGGAAACAGCAATGCCGGTTGGCACCAGCTTCCGCAACAGACGCGAGCCGGGTTCATGCACGGTCTCGCTTCCTGCAGCGAATGGGCCGGCGTTCCGCTGTCGTTGCTGCTGGACGAGGCAGGCGTCGATGCCTCGGCCTCGTGGCTGATAGCCGAGGGTGCCGATGCGGCCGCAATCCAGGTCAGCCTGCCGCTTGCGAAGGCGCGCAGGGATTGTTTCGTCGCGCTGTACCAGAACGGCGAACGGATCCGACCCGAAAACGGCTACCCGCTTCGGTTGATCGTGCCGGGCTGGGAAGGGGTGCTGAATATCAAGTGGCTGCGCCGCCTGGAGGTCGCGCGCGAGCCGGTGATGGCCCGCAATGAAACGGCCCGCTATACCGAGCTGCAGCCGTCCGGCAAGGCCCGGATGTTTACGTTCGTGATGGACGTCAAATCGCTGATCACATCGCCCTCGCCCGGCCAGCGCCTCGAGGGCAAGGGCGTCTACGAGATCCGGGGGCTGGCCTGGTCCGGGCGGGGCCGCATCCGGTCGGTCGAAGTGTCGACCGACGGCGGTGCGCACTGGGAGGCGGCTCAGTTGCAGCAACCGGTACTGCCGCTGGCGTTCACGCGCTTCCGGACCGGATGGACCTGGTCCGGTGCGCCGGCGGTCCTGAAGAGCCGCGCCAGCGACGACAGCGGATATGTGCAGCCCGAGCGATCCGCGCTGATCGCCGAGCGGGGCCGGCACGGCTATTTTCATTACAACGCAATCGTCTCGTGGCAAGTGGACGAGGATGGCGAGATCTCGCACGTGTACACGTGAGCTTCGGTGTGCGCTGCTGGTTGCGCAGTTTGCGGTGTTGCAGTCCGGCGCGGCGGCGGCAGGACCTGTTTTGACGCCTGAGCTGGGGCATCCGGCCAGCGCGGAGCTGGTTGCGCGCTGGAATCTGAGCATCTATCCGGACGGCCGCGGGCTGCCCGCGGGTCACGGAACTGCCGCGCAGGGCCGTCCGATCTACCAGGCGCGCTGCGCGAAGTGCCACGGCACCGATGGCGAGGGAGGCTCCGGTGGGGCGCTGGCCGGGCGCGGTCCGTTGACGGATCCGGACCCGGACCAGACGGTGGGCAACTACTGGCCCTACGCGACGACGCTGTTCGACTTCATCCGGCGCGCGATGCCGATGGACGCTCCCGCGACGCTGAGCGATGATGAAGTCTTCGCGGTCAGCGCTTTCGTGCTGTATCTGAACCGGATCGTCGGGCTCGACGACCGGCTCGATGCGGACAGCTTGCCACGGATCCGGATGCCGAACCGCGACGGCTTCATCGGGATCGACGCCGAACTGCCGGCGTCACCGGCAAGTTTGCCCGGACGCTGATGGTCGTTCGATCTGCCTTGCCCTGACTCTGCGGTGATAGCATGCCCGAAACCTTGTACATGGTCATCGAGCGCTTCAAGAACGGTGGTCCGGTACCCGTGTACCGCCGCTTCCGCGCTCAAGGGCGCATGGCGCCCGAAGGACTCCATTACGTCTCGAGTTGGGTCGGTCTCGACCTGGGCACGTGTTATCAGATCATGGAAACGGCCGACCGCGGATTGCTCGATCAATGGATGGCGAACTGGGAAGATCTCGTGGAGTTCGAGATCCATCCCGTGATGACATCGGCCGAAGCGGCAGAAAAGGTCGCCGCACTACCGCCTGCGTGAGCGTGTCGCAGGCCTGCGCTCGCCGTCCTCGAACACGTCCGCAGGCTGTCGCAAGACACTGGCGCCCCGCGGCCTGCGCCAGTCAAACCCGCGCCAGCGCCTGCTGCAGATCCGCGCGCAGATCGTCGACGTCCTCGATCCCGACCGAAAGACGCACCAGCGCATCGCCGATACCGAGCTTCTGGCGCGTCTCGGCCGGAATGGTCGCGTGGGTCATGATGGCCGGGTGCTCGACCAGGCTCTCGACGCCGCCGAGGCTTTCGGCGAGCGCGAAGATCCGCACCGCTTCCAGAAAGCGACGCGTGCCGGCAAGGTCGGTGCGCAGGGTCGCCGAGATCATGCCGCCGAAGCCGCCGCTCATCTGCCGCCGCGCCAGCCCGTGCTGTGGGTGCGACTCGAGTCCCGGGTAATGCACCCGCGCGACCTGCGGCTGCGCTTGCAGCCAGTGTGCAAGCTCGAGCGCGCTGGCGCAATGTCGTTGCATGCGCAGCGCCAGCGTTTTTACCCCGCGCAAGGCAAGAAAGCTGTCAAACGGACTCGCAATTGCGCCGACCGCGTTCTGAAGGAAGCCCAGGCGCTCGCGCAGGGCAGCCAGTCGCGGCTCCCGCCCGACCACCGCGATGCCTCCGATCACGTCCGAGTGGCCGTTCAGGTACTTGGTGACCGAGTGCACGACGAGGTCGAAGCCCAGTTCGAGGGGGCGCTGCAGATAGGGACTCGCGAAGGTGTTGTCGGCTGCCGTGATGATGCCGCGCGCCCGGCACACCTGCGCGATCGCCCGCAGGTCGGCCAGCCGCAGCAGGGGATTGGTGGGTGTCTCGACCCAGACCAGCTTGGTGTCGGGCTGCAGCCTGCGTTCCAGCTCGTGCGGATCGGTCAGGTCCGCGTAGCTGAACCGCAGCCCGGCGCTGCGCTCGCGCACTTGGTCGAACAGCCGGAAGGTGCCGCCATACAGATCGTCGCTGGCGACGATGTGGGCCCCTGTATCGATCAGCTCGAGCACGGTCGAGATCGCCGCCAGCCCGGAGGCGAACGCGAACGCCTGGGCGCCACCTTCCAGGTCGGCGACGCAACGCTCGAAGGCCCAGCGTGTCGGATTGTGAGAGCGGCCATAGTCCAGGCCCTTGTGGACGCCAGGGCTGCTTTGCACGTAGGTCGAGGTCGCGAAGATCGGAGGCATGATCGCGCCGGTACTGGGGTCGGGCGTCTGGCCGGCATGGATTGCGCGGGTCGCGAAGCCCAGGCCCGTGGTGTCTCGATGCTGGCTCATACGAGCGTTCTCCTCAGGTGGTTCAGCAGGTCAGACCGGGTAATCAATCCGTGAAAGCCTCGCTCATCGGCAATGATTGCGACCAGCCCGCGATCGAGGATCGCCCGCAGTTCGGCCAGGCTCGCCTGCGGCGGCAAGGTCGATGGGGCCTGGGTCATCGCGCTGGCGACCGGTGCCCGAAAACGCGTCGGGTCTGTGTGCACGGTCAGCAACAGGTCCGACTCGTCAATGACCCCGACGAGTCGGGTACCGTCGAGCACGGGCAACTGCGATACGTCGGCCAGGCGCATGCGCTGGAACGCGGTGAGCAGCGTGTCGTCAGGGGCCACGCTGACCACGCTGCCGTCCTCCGCGCGGCGCGAAACCAGGTCGCGCAGGTCGCCGTATTGGCGCCGATGCAGCAGACCCTGATCGACCATCCACGCATCGTTGTAGACCTTGGACAGGTAGCGGGTGCCGGTGTCGCAGACGAAGGTAACGACGCGCTTGGGCTGCGTTTGCTCGCGGCAGTAGCGTAGCGCCGAGGCGAGCAGCGTGCCGGTCGATGAGCCGCCCAGGATGCCCTCGCGCCGGAGGAGCTCGCGGGCGGTCCCGAAGCTTTCCTCATCGGAGATGGAATAGGCGGCTCGCACGGCGGACAGGTCGGCAATCGGGGGCACGAAGTCCTCGCCGATCCCTTCGACCGCCCATGACCCTGCCTGGCCGATCACGCCGCTGCGCGTGTACTCGGCCAGGATCGAGCCGACCGGATCGGCGAGCACGAACGCAAGCGCGGGCTGCACGGTGCGGAAATAGCGGGTCAAGCCGGTCAGCGTGCCCGAGGAACCGACCCCGACGACGATCGCGTCGACATCGTGCTTCATCTGCTCCCAGATCTCCGGGCCGGTGCCGGTCTCGTGCGCGCGCGGGTTGTCCGGGTTGCCGAACTGGTTCGCGTAAAACGCGCCTTGGATCTCGCGCGCCAACGCGGCCGCCCGATCCTGGTAGTAGTCGGGATGCCCCTTGCCGACGTCCGAGCGGGTCATGTGCACCTCGGCGCCCATCGCCTTCAGATGGAGCACCTTCTCGGTCGACATCTTGTCGGGCACGACCAGCACGACCCGATAGCCCTTGGCACGCGCCACCAGCGCCAGACCGAGGCCGGTATTGCCGGCGGTCGCCTCGACCACGGTGCCGTCGACTCTCAAGCGCCCGTCGCGCTCGGCCGATTCGATCATCGACACACCGATGCGGTCCTTGATCGAACCGCCCGGATTCTGAGACTCGAGCTTCAAGTACAGGGCGCACACACCGGTATCGAACCGCGTCACGCGCACCAGCGGTGTATTTCCGATCAAGTCGAGCACGGCAGGGTTCGTGGCCAGGGGCGCCGTGGTCATAGCGTCTCCTTGCGAAGCGGCTGGCGTGATGGTAGTCGCGTGTCGGGCGCAGCGTGCGCCTCGCCAGGAGTCCAGCGGCCGATGCCCTCGTCCGCTCGGGTGCGTGCCGAGGATCGGCCCGCCGGGATCGCGCGCGACCGAAATAAGCCGTTCAGCGAGCGGCTGTGGTCGAGATCGCGTCCGCCTTGGCCAGCAGCGCCTCGGCCATCCGGATGCTGGCGATGTCGATCAGCCGGCCGTCGAGCGACACGGCGCCTTTGCCTTCGCGCGCGGCCTGCGCCATCGCTTCCATGATGCGGCGGGCCTTCGCGACTTCGGCCGGCGACGGCGTGAAGACGCGGTTGGCCGGTTCGATCTGGGACGGGTGAATGGCCCACTTGCCCTCGTACCCGAGCACCGCCGCGCGGTTGGCGGCGGCTACGTACCCGTCCGGATCGCCGAAGTCCCCGAACGGACCGTCGATCGGGCGCAGGCCGTACGCCCGGCAGGCGACCATCATCCGGGTCTGCGCCGCATGCCACGGATCGGTCCAGAAATACTGCCGGTTGCCCTGTTCGTCCCGGTCGGTCAGCACGCCGCTGTCCCGGTGTACACCGCCGATCACGGTGGTGCGGGCACGGGTCGATGCGGCGTAGTCGGCGACGCCAAAGCTCATCGCTTCCAGGCGCCGGCTCGACTGGGCGATCGCCTCCACGTTGGCCATCCCCAGCGCGGTCTCGATCAACACCTCGAAGCCGATCCGCTTGTCGCGCCTTTTCGCGGCCTCGATCTGCGTGACCAGGACGTCCACCGCGTACACGTCCTGCGGCACGCCGACCTTCGGGATCAGGATCATGTCCAGCCGCGGACAGGCCTCGACGACGTCGACCACATCCCGGTACATGTAGTGCGTATCCAGCCCGTTGATCCGGATCATCATCGTCCGGCTGCCCCAGTCGACCTCGTTCAGGGCCTGGATGATGTTGCGGCGCGCCTGCTCCTTGTCGTCGGGCGCGACCGCGTCCTCCAGATCGAGGAACACGATGTCGGCCGCGCAGCGTGCGGCCTTCTCGAACATGCTCGGATTGGATCCGGGCACCGCCAGCTCGGAACGGTGCAGGCGCGGCGTCGCCTGCTCGATGGTCGTGAAGCTCACGTTGAGTGCTCCTTGAGTCGATTATCCCGTGGCGCCGAAACCGGCGGCAGCGCAGTTGATGGTCAGCAGCAGCGCATTGCGCACCTCCTCATCGCCACCGGCCCGAAACTGGCGCAGCAGGCCGATCTGCTCGCGGCTGACCTGGTTCAGGGTCTTGAGCCGGCGCTGCAGGCGGCGGCGGAACTGCGGAAAGCGCTCCGCGATTTCGGCGCCGCCCGAGACCCGCAGCACCATCTCGCAGGTCAGGTGGTATTCGCGCTCGATGCACCCGAAGATCGAATCGCGCAACACCGGGTCGTCGACCAGCTCGGCGTAGGATCGTGCGATGTCCAGGTCGACCGCGAGCAGCGTTTTTTCGACTTCGTCCAGGATGATCCGGAACAGCCTCGCATCGCGAAACATCCGCCGCAGCAGATCGAGGCCCTGCTCGCGCCGCACATCCAGAAACGCCTTCACGGCACTGCCCACGCCGTACCAGCCGGTGACCAGGTGGCGGTTCTGCGTCCAGGCGAAAACCCACGGGATCGCGCGCAGATCCGACAAGGTCCTTGCCTGGGTGCGGCGCGCGGGACGCGATCCGATGTTCAGCAGCGCCAATTCCTCGAGCGGACTGGCGGCAGCCAGGTATTCGAGCATCCGCTCCGAACGCATCAGGTCGTGGTAGGCGGTCCACGACAGTCCGGACAGGGACTCCATCGCCTCGTCGAACTCGTGCACCGGTATCAGCGCCCGCTCCCGCTCCGACACGAGCGCGTGCTCGATCACCGAGGCAGCCAGCAACTCGGCCTGGTAGGCCGCGGTGCCGCGATTGGCGTACTTGAACGACACCACTTCACCCTGCTCGGTCACGCGGAACTGCCGCTTGATCGAGCCGGCCGGGGCCGCGGCGATGGCGCGGCCCGTGGGCGCGCCGCCGCGGCTGACGGAGCCGCCGCGCCCGTGAAAAAACGTGATCGTGACGCCGTGTTCCCGGCCCAGGCGGGTCAGCGCCGTCTGTGCTTTCGCGAGTTCCCAGTTGGCCGCGAAGTAGCCGCCGTCCTTGTTCGAATCCGAGTAGCCGATCATCACTTCCTGCATTGCGCCCTGCCCGTGCAGGCTGCGTTGCACCAGCGGAACCGCCAGCAGCTCCTTCAGGATCGCCGGTGCCCGCTTCAGATCGGAGATCGTCTCCAGCAGCGGCACGACCGGCAGCGTGCAACGTTCGACTGCGCGCAGGTCCGAGAACAGGCCCGCCATTTTGGCCATCAGGTAGACCCCGAGCACGTCGGCGGCGCTGTGCGTCATGCTCAGGATCAGCGCGCCGAAGGCCTCGCGGTCGACTTGCTGGCGCAGCTGAGCAATGGTGCGAAACGTCTGCAGCGTCTCGCGCGCATCCGGGGCCAGCAGCTGCGGCTCGAGCGGGGCTTCGCGCGGCATCGCCAGCTCCGCCAGCAGCCATCGCTTCCACTCGGCCGTCTCGGGCTCGGGCGGCTCGCGCCCCGATTGGGTCGCCCGGTAGATAGCGGTCAGCGCCTGGTTCATCCGGATCGTGTTTTCCCGCACATCGAGCCGCACGGTGCAGAAACGGAACACGGCGACCTCGCGCTTGAACGGCAGCAGCAGCGAACGCGCAAGCGATCCGGCCCCGGCTTCGGTCAGAGCCTGGATCATCAAATCCAGGTCGGCCATCATCTGCTCCGCGTTGCGGTAGCCGGTCGCATCCAGCGTCGGCCGCTGCTCGAGGCAGTCACGCGCAGTTCGTTCCACGCAGCCGAGCATCGCGCCCAGGTACTGGCGAAACGGCTCGCCGGCGTTTCGTGCGGCCACAGCCGCTCCGTCGGGCAATCCGGCCAGACGCTCGCGCAGCGCCTGCAGGAACGCGGGCGGCAGCGCGTGCTCGGCGATGCTCAGATGGCGGATCAGGTCGAGCAGGCGCTGGCGATAGCGGTTCAGGGCAGCCAGCCGGTTGGACCAGACCGTTTCGCGCGTGACTTCGCTGGTGACATACGGATTGCCGTCCCGATCGCCGCCGATCCAGGATCCGAACTGGAAGAACAGCGGAATTTCGAATTCGACGTCCGGAAAACTGCGTTCGAGCGCGCTTTGCGCCTTCGCCAGCAGCTGCGGCACGACGTCGAACAGGTTCTCGTTGAAGAAATAAAGCCCCCAGGCCACCTCCTGCGCCACCGAGGGCTTTTCCAGCTTCAGCTCTCCGGTGAGCCATAGCAGCTCAATTTCGTCGCGCAGCGAGCCGATCAGCTCCTCGCGCTCGCGCTGCGTCCAGCGGGGCGATTCCAGGTCGAACAGGCGCAGGTAGATGCGCCGATGGCGCTCGAGCACCGTGACCCGCTTGGCTTCGGTCGGATGCGCGGTGATCACCGGTCGGATCCGGATCGACTGCAGCAGCTCGCGGATTCTCTCGTCCGGAATGCCGTCGGCCGCCGACTTCTCGAACACCGCCGCGAACGTACCCTTGACGGCTGCGCGGCCGTGCTCGCGCTCGAGTTCGCGCCGGTTGCGCATGTCGCGATTCTGTTCGGCGATCGCCAGCAGCTGGAACAGGATTCCCTGCGCCTGCAGCGTGCGGGCCAGCAGCCGCGGCGCCAGGTTCCCGGTCGTCGCTTCCCCGCGCAGCACCCGTGCCGCTTCGGGCTCATGGCACTCGACCACATCGGTCAGCAGGCGCGCAAGCAGCTCCCAGCGCGAGAAGCCGTCCGCCGGCGTTGCGCCGGGTGCAGTGACAGCCGGCTCTTCCGTGGCGGCGGCGCTCATGTGCGGGAATCCGGCGATCCGGAGCGGCCGCGGTTCAGGTGACCTTCGCCAGCGCCTTTGCGACCGATGATCCGAGCTCGGCGGCGCTCGGCGCCACCAGCAGGCCGTAGGAACGCATGATGTCGGCCTTCTCGGCCGCGGTATCGCCCTCGGCTGAAATGATGGCGCCGGCGTGTCCCATCCGCCGCCCCTTGGGCGCCGTGAGGCCGGCCACGTAACCGACCACGGGCTTCTTCATGTTGGCCTTGATCCAGGCCGAGGCTTCGGCCTCCTGCGGCCCGCCGATCTCCCCGATCATGATCACCGCCTGGGTGTCCGGATCCTTCTCGAACAGCGCCAGGTGATCCAGGAACGAGCTGCCGTTGATCGGATCCCCGCCGATCCCGACACTGGTCGTGACACCGATGCCGAGCGCCTTCATCTGCGCCGCCGCCTCGTACCCCAGCGTGCCGGAGCGCGACACGACGCCGACATTGCCGCGTACGTAGATGTTCCCGGGCATGATCCCCAGCATCGCGCGTCCGGCGCTGATGATGCCGGCGCAGTTGGGTCCGACCACCATCGTGCGGCTTTCGCGCGGATAACGCATCAGGTAGCGCTTCACGCGCATCATGTCCTGCGCGGGGATGCCGTCGGTGATGATGCACACCAGCCGCAGGCCGGCATCGGCCGCTTCCATCAGCGCGTCGCCGGCGTACGGCGGTGGAACGAACGCGAGGCTGGCCTCGGCTGCGGTTGCTTCGACGGCCTCCTTCACCGTGTCGAACACCGGGCGGTCCAGGTGCGTCTGGCCGCCCTTACCGGGGGTCACGCCGCCGACCACGCGAGTTCCGTAAGCGATCATTTCCTTCGCGTGAAAGCTGGCCTTGTCGCCGGTGAATCCCTGAACGATCACGCGCGTCTTTTCGTCGATCAGAATGCTCATGCTTCGGCTTCTCCTGGTTCAGGTGCGCGCGGCCGCGACCGCTTTTTTGGCGGCATCGGCCAGATCGCTCGCGCTGATGATCGGCAGGCCGCTGTCGCGGACGATCCGGTTGCCCTGCTCGGCGTGGGTGCCGGCCAGCCGCACGATCAGCGGCACTTTCAGTCCCGCGGCCGCCTGGACCACGCCCTGCGCGACCCAATCGCAGCGATTGATGCCCGCGAAGATGTTGACCAGGATCGCCTTGACGTTCCGATCCGACAGCACGAGCCGAAACGCCTCGGCAACGCGCTCGGGCGAGGCGCCGCCCCCGACGTCCAGGAAGTTGGCCGGCTCGCCCCCGGAGTACTTGATCATGTCCATCGTGGCCATTGCGAGTCCGGCGCCGTTGATGATGCAGCCGATGTCGCCGCTCAGCCCGACGTAGTTGAGTCCATGCTGGCTGGCCTGGGCCTCGCGGGGATCCTCCTGCGCTGCGTCTCGCATCTCGGCGACCGCAGGACGCCGAAACAGCGCGTTGTCGTCGAACGACATCTTGGCGTCCAGCGCCAGCAGTCGGTTGTCCTTGGTGACGACCAGCGGGTTGATCTCGACCATCGTCGCATCCAGGTCGCGGAAGGCCCGATAGCATCCGAGGATCGCGGTCACGGCGCGGCTCACCTGTTTGATGTTCAGGCCGAGCCCGAAGGCGATCTCGCGGGCCTGGAACGGCTGCATCCCGACGGCCGGCTCGACCTGGATCTGGCGGATCGAATCGGGCTTCTTCTTCGCGACCTCTTCGATTTCGATGCCGCCTTCGTTTGACGCGAACACCCGGATGCGCTGCAGCTTGCGGTCCAGCACCAGACCGAGGTACAGCTCGCGCTCGTACGGCTCGGCGACCTCCACATAGACGCGCTGGCACATCTTTCCCTCGGGGCCGGTCTGGCTGGTCACCAGGCGCTTGCCCAGCATCTCCTTGGCCGCCTCGGAAACCTCGTGATAGGTCCGGCACAGCTTGACGCCGCCGGCTTTGCCGCGACCGCCGGAATGGACCTGGGCCTTGACGGCCCAGTGCCAGCCGCCGAGCTCGGTCGCGACGAACACCGCCTGGTCGGGGCTGTAGGCGACGCTGCCGCGCGCGATCGGAACGCCGAACCCGGATAGCAGTTCCTTGGCCTGGTACTCGTGAACGTCCATCAACCGTCTCCCTCGGGAATTCGTGAATGCCCCCTGGCTTTACCCCAGGCGGGTGAGTACCGTGTTGTAGGCCTGCTCGCTGGCGGTGGCGCAGCGCGCCAGCATCTGGTCGAGCCGCTCGCGCCGGGAGCGCACGAATTCGGCGTCCTTGATCGACGGCGCGTTGATGTACACGTTCAGTGCCGCGCTTCGAAGCGCGGCGTAAGCGGCCAGCGACGCCACGCCGGCGTCGGAGATCACGGCGCGATTTCCGATCGGGGCCACGCGCCGTGCCAGCTCGATCACCTGCGCGCATGCCTCGGCGCACGCGAGCGGCACGTCGGTGGCCTGCTTCAGTGCGTCCTGGATCACGCGATCGCGCGCCATCTTGTCCTCGTCGCTCGTTCGGGGCAGCTTGTAGGCCGCCATCAGCGCGTCGAACGCCTGCGCGTCGGCCGCGATCATTCCGTTCAGGCGCTGCCTCAGAGCTTCGGCCTCGCCCAGCGCCTGGCACATGTCGGCCTCGACACCGTCGTAATTCTTCTTCCCGATCGTCAGGTTGCAGACCATCGACACCAGCGCGGCTCCCATGGCCCCCATCACGGCTGCCGCGCTGCCCCCTCCGGGAGTGGGTGCGGAGCTCGCCAGCTCGTCCAGGAAGCGGCGCAGCGATTGCTCTGCGATCACGGGACCGGCGCTTTCACTCAGCTCTTGCCGACCATCGTCTTGGCGATCGCGTAGATCTGCTCGGCATCCAGCACCACATCGTTGGACTCGAACAGGCGCGCAATGCAGGCCCGATGCAGCGCGATCTTCAGGGACCCGAAGCCGATGGCGCCGAACACCGTCTTGCCGTTCTTGACCGCCCCCTTGTCCATGACGTCGATGCCCTCGATCCCGGCCGGCGGTATCGCATTGGCGTCGCACAGCAACTGCAGCGTCGGGCTGTCCTTCCAGCTGCGTTCGGCCCCGGTCGACAGGACGACGTGCGCGTTGGCGGCGTCGCGCGCGCGCGACCGCTCGTCGGCGCCTTCCAGCGGCGTCACGTCGACCCCGAATCTCGTCTTGATCGCCTGGCAGGCGGCCTGCGCGCGTGCCAGCGTCCGCGAAGACAGGCCGACCTGCGCACCCTCGCGGCTCAACATGAAAGCGGCGCGCATTCCGACCGGGCCGGTCCCGGCCAGCACGACCGCCTTCTTGCCGGCCAGCGGGGCCGAATGCGCCAGGCAGGCCACGGCGGCCGCAGCGGTCGTGTTCGATCCGTTGCTGTCGAGCATCACCGACACCCGGAAACCGGCAAAGAACTTCTTGCGCACGGCCTCCAGCAGCGCTTCGCCCGCCGCCATGTCGCTGCCGCCGATGAAGATCGCGGTGAACTTCTTGTCCTTCGGGGCGCGCGTGAAAATCGTGCCGTCGACCAGCCCGCCGACATTGCGAGGATCGACCCCGCCGTAAGCGCTCACCTGGTCGGCGCCCCCGTCGTATGCGACCACGTTGTCGAACGATGACGGCATCGGGTCGGTGTCGAACTGATACAAGAGCTTTTTCATCGCATCTCCCAGGTGCGGCCCTGACCGCCCTTCCCTGCCCAACTAGACGACCAGGTTCTGCGGCTTACCCTCGGCCCAGGCGTCGATGTTGTCGATCAGCTGGTCGGCCAGAAATTGCATCGCTCCATCCGAGGCCCAGGCGACGTGCGGCGTCAGGATGAAGTTGGAGCGGCGCACATCCAGCAGCGGGTTGCCTTCGCGCGGCGGCTCCACGGTCAGCACGTCGAAGCCGGCGCCGGCGATCAGTCCTTCGTCCAGTGCCCGGATCAGGGCCCGCTCGTCGACCAGCCCGCCGCGTGCCGTGTTGATCAGCAGGGCGTTGCGCTTCATGCGCCGCAACTGCTCGAGGCCGATCATATGGCGCGTGCCCGCCGTCAGCGGCAGATGCAGCGAGATCACGTCGGAGGTCTCCAGCACCTGCTGCAGCGGCGTGAATTCCACGCCCGGCGCCTTGGGCGGCTCGTGGTCGGCGAACAGCACCTTCATCCCGAATCCGCGCGCGATGCTCGCCGTGCCCTGCCCGATCGCCCCCTCGCCGATGATTCCGATCGTTGCGCCGAACAGATCCCCGATCGGGTGCGTAAAGAAGCAGAACTGGTCCGAGCGCTGCCACTCGCCCTGCTCGACATCGTGCCGGTACGCGAGCAGGTTGCGGCGCAACGCCAGCACCATCGCGAACACGTGCTCGGGCACCGTGTGCACCGCGTAGTTGCGGATGTTGGCCAGCGCGATGCCGCGGCGGCGGCACGACTCCACCTCGATGCAGTCGTAGCCGGTGGCCGCCATCGCGATCAGCTTCAGCTTGGGCAGTTGCGCCAGTGTCGCGTCGCGCAGCACGACCTTGTTGATGATCGCCACTGTCGCATCCCGCAGCCGTTCGACGACCTGATCAGGAGCGGTCTTGTCGTATTCGGCATAGGCTGCGGCGCACCGCGGGCGCCGCACGTTCGCCTTGACCGACCGGCGCTCCAGGAACACGACATGCTCGCTCACGTGTGCGCGCCCTCGGTCGAGCCGGTCGAATGCGAGGCATAGATGACTTCGCTGCGCGCTACCTTCTTCTTCGCGATCTGATCGTTGGCCCGCCAGTAGCGCTGCGCAGCCCCCACTCCGCTACCCGGCTCGATACGGATGCCCACGTCCAGCATCGCCATCTCGGCGCCGCCGAGCGCGCCCAACAGCATCAGCTCGTTCAGATCCCCGAGGTGGCCGATCCGGAACACCTTGCCCGCGACCTTGCTCAGCCCGGCCCCCAGA
>WNFL01038063.1_pt1 | contig 16118 bp, 12 predicted proteins | sample 5400361 | NCBI WGS metagenome assembly WNFL01 (sample SAMN13153351, study PRJNA577476) | soil metagenome | isolation source: 40 cm soil on Douglas fir-dominated hillslope | place: USA:California | collected 2013-09-17 | reverse complement strand
GGCGTGACGCCCACCGATCTGTCCGGCTGCCTGCCGGACTATGCCATCGCCGCAATCCGCGAGGCGCTGCCCGCCTTTGGACGCCAGATCAAGGGTTTCGACCGCGCCGATGCGGTGCTGACCGGAGTGGAAACCCGCACTTCCTCACCCGTCCGCATCCGGCGTGGCGATGACTTTCAGAGCCTGAATACACAGGGCCTTTACCCCGCCGGCGAAGGCGCGGGCTTTGCCGGCGGAATTCTTTCGGCGGCCATTGATGGAATCAAAGTGGCGGAAGCGATCGCGAAATCCATCACCGGCGGGAGCGTCGGCGTAAGCCGGAGCGACCTCTAAAAAACTAAGCCGACAGGAACTCCGATACAAACGCGGTCCTGGGATTGCGCCGCACATCGGCGGGCTCGCCATACTGTTCGATGCGCCCATCCTTCATCACCGCCACCAGGTCGGCCACCGCAAAGGCTTCTTCCTGGTCATGGGTGACGAACACGGTGGTGACACCGGCATGGTCGTGGATGCGGCGCAGGTCGGCACGCAATTCCTTGCGCACCTTGGCGTCCAGCGCGCCGAATGGCTCGTCCAGCAGAAGCATGCGCGGCTCGATCGCCAGGGCGCGCGCCAATGCCACGCGCTGGCGCTGGCCGCCGGAAAGCTGGCTGGGATAGCGGTCTTCCAGGCCCGGCAGCTGCACCAGCGCCAGCAAGTCTGTCACCCGGCGCTTGATGTCGGCGCGGCTGGGGCGCCTGTTGCGCGGCCGCACCCTCAGCCCGAAGGCGATGTTGTCAGCCACGCTCATATGCTTGAAAAGCGCGTATTGCTGGAAGACGAAGCCGGCATTGCGGGTGCGGGCCGGCATGTCCAGCCAGTTGAGATCGGCGAAGCGCACCGTGCCGCTGTCGGCGAATTCCAGCCCGCCCAGGATGCGCAGCAGGGTGGTCTTGCCCGAGCCCGACGGTCCCAGCAAGGAAACAAAGCTGCCCTGGGGCGCGACAAAGCTGGCGCCGTTCAGCGCCGGGAAGCGCCGGAATTTCTTGGTGAGGGAATCAACGGTCAGAGACATTGCTTCTCCAATGGCGCTCCGGCTCTCGCCGACGCGCTCTCCTAGTGCCGATGCGCCGCGGCCAATTCATCCGCGTAGCGCCATTCCAGCATCGTTTTCAAGGCAAGGGTGACCAAGGCCAGCATCGCCAGCAGCGCGGCGACGGAAAAGGCACCGACATAATCGTAATTGTTGTAGAGCAGTTCAACATGCAACGGCATGGTGTTGGTCACGCCCCGGATATGACCGGACACCACCGATACCGCGCCGAACTCGCCCAGAGCGCGGGCATTGCAGAGCAACACGCCATAGAGCAGACCCCATTTGATATTGGGCAGGGTGACGCGCAGGAAGGTGGAAAGGCCCGAGGCCCCAAGGGTGGCGGCGGCTTCTTCCTCGTCGCGGCCCTGATCCACCATCAAAGGGATCAGTTCGCGCGCCACGAAGGGAAAGGTGACGAAGACAGTCGCCAGCACGATACCCGGCAGCGCGAACAGGATATGGATGTTGTAATCCGCCAGCTTCGGTCCGAACCAGCCCTGCATGCCGAACACCAGCACATAGATCAGGCCCGACACCACCGGCGACACCGAGAAAGGCAAATCAATCAAAGTCACCAGGAAAGTCTTGCCGGGGAAATCGAACTTGGCGACAGACCAGGCGGCGGCGATGCCGAACACGGTATTCAGCGGCACGGCGATGGCCGCCGCGGTGAGCGACAATCGAACGGCGGCCAGGCTGTCCGGCTCGGTGATGGCGTCCCAGAAGGCGGTGAACCCGTGGGCGAAGGCTTCGGTGAACACCAGTACCAGGGGAAACAGCAGCACGATGGCGATAAAGGAAATCGCCACCGCACCCAGCAGGGCCTTGAGCCATAGCGGGTCGTCGGTCGGCCTGGCGAATGTTTTTTTGCTCATCTGCGTTTCGCCGCCCAGCTTTGCAGCCCGTTCAGCGCCAGCAGCAGCACGAAGCTGGTGGCCAGCATCACCACGCCGATCGCCGAGGCGCCGGCATAATCATACTGTTCCAGCTTGGTGACGATCAGCAGCGGGGCGATCTCGCTGACCGCCGGAATGTTGCCGGCAATGAAGATGATGGAGCCGTACTCGCCCACGCCGCGGGCGAAGGCCATGGCCGCGCCGGTCAGGATGGCCGGCAGCAAGGGCGGAAATACGATCCGGGCGATGGTCTGCAGCCGCGTCGCACCCAGGGTGGCGGCGACCTCTTCGACTTCCAGGCCCAGCTCGCTCAACACCGGTTGCAAGGTGCGCACCGTGAAGGGCAGGCCGATGAGGATCATCGCTACCAACACACCCCAGGGCGTGTAGGCGACACGGATGCCATATTCCGCCAGCACCGATCCAATCCAGCCGTTGGGCGCATAGAGAGTGGACAGCGCGATGCCCGCCACCGCGGTGGGCAGCGCGAAGGGCAGATCGATCACCGCGTCCAGCAGGCCCTTGCCGGGAAAGCGGTACCGCACCAGCACCCAGGCGATGATCATGCCGAACAGGGAATTGATCATGGCGGCGGCCAGCGCCATGCCGAAGGAAAGACGCAGCGACGCCAGCACCCGCGGGGTGGAGATCGCGTTCCAGAACCCGCCGAAACCCAACTCAATGGGGCGGATCATCAGCGCCAACAGCGGGATCAGCACAAGGGACGTCAGGTAAAACAGCGTGAAGCCCAGCGACAGGCTGAAGCCCGGCAGCACATGCCGGGATTTGGCGAAGCCAAGTCTCAATCCGATCGCGCTCATTTTGTGCCGGGCAGATAGATCTGGTCGAAAATGCCACCGTCCGCAAAATGGGTGGCCTGGGCCTTTGCCCAGCCGCCGAAGTCGCCGTCAATGGTGGCCAGCGGAAGTTGCGGAAATTCCGCCTTGTGCGCGGCCAGAATAGCCGGATCGCGCGGACGATAGAAGTGGCGGGCGCCCCTGCTGTAAAGGAAATTCAGGAACGCTTCCGCCGGCTTGCGGGTGCCACGCCTGTCGACATTTTTGTCCACCAGCGCAACCGCGGGTTCGGCCAGGATGGAGCGGGACGGATAAATGATCTGGTACTGGCCGCCGCCTGGTTCCTTGATGGCCAGCTTTGCTTCATTTTCCCAATTCAGCAGGACATCGCCGATGCCGCGCCTGGTAAAGCTGACGGAGGAGCCGCGCCCGCTGGAATCCAGGACCGGCACATGCTTGTACAGTTCGCTGATAAAGGCGCGCGCCTTCTGCGGCGAACCACCGGGCGCTTTTTCGGCCCAGGCCCAGGCCGCCAGATAGGCCCAGCGCGAAGCCCCGCCGGTCTTGGGATTGGGCGCGATCACCTGGACCCCCGGTTTCACCAGATCGTTCCAGTCCTGGATCTTGTGGGGATTGCCATTGCGCACCAGGAACACGATGGTCGAGGTATAAGGCGCGGAATTATCCGGCAGCCGCTTCTGCCAGCCGGCGGGCAGCAGCGCGCCCTTTCTGGAGACGGCGTCGATGTCGGCGGCCAGCGCCAAGGTCACGACATCGGCCTGCAATCCGTCAATCACCGCGCGCGCCTGCGCCCCCGAACCGGCGTTGCTGGTGCTGACCGTCACCGTCTCGCCGGTCCTGGCCTTGTACTGAGCGGCGAAGGTGCCGTTCAACTCCTTGTAGAGTTCGCGCGTCGCGTCATAGCTGGCATTGAGGAGCCTGGTGCCGGCAGCTTGCGCGGCGGCCGTCGCAAACAGCGCCGCCGCCAGTCCCAAGAATAACAACTTCTTCAAATCACACCGAAAGAAAACTCCGGAGCCGGTTTTTGGTGCCGGCCCCGGAAAGTTGGGGGAAGGTTCAGATGTTCAAATTTGCGTTATTTTCCCGGCTGATAGATCTGGTCGAACACGCCGCCATCGCCGAAATGGGTGGTCTGCGCCTTGATCCAGCCGCCGAAATCGCCGTCCACGGTGGCCAGCGGAATATTGGGGAACTGGTTCTTGTACTTGGCCAGGATTTCCGGGTTGCGCGGACGGTAGAAGTCCTTGGCCTCGATCTCCTGCGCCGCCGGCGTATAAAGGAATTTCACAAAGGCTTCCGCGGCAGCGCGTGTCTTGTGCCGCTCGACATTCTTGTCCACCACAGCCACCGGCGGCTCCGCCAGGACGGAGCGCGAGGGATAAACGATTTCATATTGGCCGGGAGATTCCTTCAGCGCCAACTGGGCTTCGTTTTCCCAGGACAGCAGCACATCGCCGATGCCGCGCTTGGTGAAGGTGACGGTCGAGCCGACATGCTTGTAGAGATTGCCGACGAAGGCCTTGGCCTTCTCGCCATTGCCGCCCTGCGCCTTCTCGGCATAAGCCCAGGCGGCCAGGTAGGCCCAGCGCGCGCCGCCGCTGGTCTTGGGATTGGGCGTCACTACCTGGATGCCGGGTTTTACCAGGTCGTTCCAATCCTTGATCTTCCAGGGATTGCCCTTGCGCACCAGGAACACGATGGTCGAGGTGTAGGGGGCGGAATTCTCCGGCAGGCGCTTCTGCCAGTCCGCGGGCAGCAGCCCGGCATTCTTGGACACCGCGTCGATATCGGCAGCCAAGGCAAGCGTCAGGACATCGGCCTGGAGTCCATCGATCACGGCGCGCGCCTGGGCGCCTGAACCGCCATTGGAGGTGTTGATCGTCACCTTGTCGGCCTTGTACTGGGCGGCAAAGGCAGCGCCCAGATCCTTGTACAATTCGCGCGTCGGATCATAGCTGACATTCAGCAGGGTGACGTCGGCCTGCGCCGCGGTTGCAGTCACAAGTCCTGCGGCGACCAGAAGAGAAAGAATGCGTTTCATGTCTCTTGCTCCTTAAAGGGCAATCTGGCTGCGCAGAACGACGGCGTCGGCGGAAATGTCGTTGGCGGGCGCGTTGGGATGGTTGACCTTGAGGTTGGTGTAGTCCAGCTGAAACTTGATGATGCTGTTGGGATACCAGTTCAGGCCCACCGTCCAGACATCCTGCCTGCCGCCGGCGATGCCGCCGGTGGCGGCGGTATTGAACGGCAGGTAATCCAGATCGATGTCGCTGTAACGCGCGGTTACTTCCCACGCTCCCCAACCGCCGGGTGTGCCCAAGGGATTGGTGGGACGCAGATTCCGGAAGCTGGCCGTGGTGGGATCGTAGGGATGTTGCTCGCCGGTCAGCGAATAGGTCAGGAACGCATACCAACCGGTGAAATGCGGATTGGGCACGGCGGTGCGCCGATCTATTTCATAACGAAACCAACCACCTTGGCCGTAGAAGCGATCATACGTGCCGGCGGTCTCAAAGCCGAACTCGCGCACCCCCTTGGCGTCGATATTTCCCGTGTCCACGGTCTTGCTGGCATCCACCGCCACTTCGGGGCCGTTGCTGAAGCGGATAACATTGGCCACCGGAGCCGTACTGGGCGTGGGGTCGGCAAGCTTCAGCACATCGGTGATGTGACCTTCCACGAGCCACTTCACTTCGGGGGTGGCCACGGCCAACCAGGCGGCACGGCCGATCAGGGATTGCTGGGCATCGAAGGTACCAACGGCAGCGCCAGTTGATGTGCCGTCCTGGGTTTTCTTACCGGTATAGGAAAGAGAAGCAAGATAGCTATCGCCTTGCGCAAAGATGCTGGCGGCCTCCCGGCTGGGCGCCCCTGCAATATTGCGCGCGACATCGACGGAAGCAGCCCTTTCAGGAAAGAACAGGTCGCCAGAGCCAGTCTGATCTTCCTGGCCCTCTGAGGGGGTATATGCACCGATGCGAAAACCAAATGGTTTCAGACCGTCATACTGAATGTAGGCGTTGTAGATGTAACCACGGCCTTCCACACCATAGCCGCCAAAATCATAGAGGAAATTGTATGACCAATCCTTGAAGGCAGTGCCTTGGAAGCCAAGCTGGGCGCGGCGGAAGTTGGTGCCGCTGTTGAGGTCAACGCTTGCGGGATTTCTGCCTTGCGCGAAATAGCCCAGGTCGAACTGGACCAAGGCACGCAGCGACAGGCTAAAAGCGCCATTGGGGCTTGCAATGGTAAAACGGCCATTGTCGACGCCGGCTTTGGCCATGGCGTCGATACGATTGTTGATATCGACATACTGGTCGGAGGTGCTGCGCTTCAGGTCCACCACCGCGGCGCTGTAATCATTGGAGCCACCCTTGATCTCGGCCAACTGCTGCTGCACGTCGCGCAACTGCTGCTCCAGCACGCCGATACGCGGATCGGAAGGCGGAGGCGTTGCCTTCTTCGCCGCCGCGAAGCTGGGCGCCGACAGCGCGATCAGCGCCGCGCCAGTCAAAAGAATGGAAACGCGAACCTTAGGCATGATTACCCCGTGAAAATTCATCCCACCGGCCGTTGGCGAGCCAGCAACGCCATAATTCCTCTAAATCTCTATCTAGTCAATAGGGATTAAGATGTTTCTGTCAATCCGAAAAAAGACAGCGAAAGTGGGGAAGGTTATAAAGCGCCTGAACGCCGTAATTGTTGCGCGGCGGCGGCCAAATTTCTGGATTCCAGGATTTCCGCGGTGGCATCGCGGGCCGCCAGCAGGGCCTTGCGGATGGCACAGACCGTCTCCTCGAAGCAGTCATCGCATTTCCGGTAGGCCATGACACTGACGCAAGGGCTTAGCGCCAAGGGACCGTCCGTCACCCTGAGCACGTCGGCGAAGCTGATATCCTTGGCCGGCCTGCCCAAGGAATAGCCACCCGCGCGGCCGCGATGGCTGCGAACAATACCGGTTTTTTTCAATTCCAGCAGGATGGCTTCCAGAAATTTGCGCGGAATCTTCTCGCTTGCCGCGATTTCAGAGATTTGCACTGGCCCGCTATCGCCCCGCGCCGCCAGATACAGCAGGGCGCGCAGGGCATAGCGGGCTTTCTGGGAAATCATGCCAGGAGGATACTCTATAATTCCTATGGAATATAGTTATACCTCCCCGAGGCGCGCGTAAGCGCGCACAATTCGGGGAGGGTGAGGCGGGCGACCAGCCGGCCGAACGTAGCGGGCTCTCGAGCCAGCGAAGGCCGGAGGGGCATGTCGCGACACGTTGCGACAACCCCGGCGGTGCGCGGCCCGCGGATTTGCCGCTATAATTCCTGCGAAATCCCGCAAACCCGCCAAGAGCTTGTGATGACGGACTTATTTCAGGAAACCGCAGGCCGATGACCTGGCTCGTCAAGGTCGCGCTAGACCGGCCCTATACCTTCATCGTCATGGCCCTGATGATCCTGATCTTCCGGCCGTTGGCAGCGCTGCGTACCCCCACCGACATCTTCCCCAATATCGGTATCCCGGTGGTCGGTGTCGCCTTCACTTATACCGGCCTGTCGCCCGACGAAATGGGCGCCCGCATGATTGCAAATTATGAGCGCTTCCTCACCACCACGGTGAACGATGTGGAGCATGTCGAAAGCCAGTCCATGCAGGGACTGGGCATCGTCAAGATCTTTTTCCAGCCCAATGTCGATATCCGTCTGGCCACCGCCCAGGTGACCTCGGTCTCCCAGACCGCCATTCGCCAGATGCCGGTAGGGACCCAGCCGCCGCTGATCCTCAACTACAGCGCCTCCACCGTGCCGGTACTGCAGATGGCCTTCTCCTCCACCTCGCTGTCTGAGCAGCAGGTGCTGGATCTGTCGCAGAATTTCGTCCGCCCCCGCCTGACCACCGTGCCGGGTGCGGCGGTGCCCTATTCCTATGGCGGTAAGTTCCGCTCGGTGCAGATCGATCTTGACCCCGCCGCGATGCAGGCGCGCGGCCTTTCCTCGATCGATGTGCAGAATGCCTTTGCCAACCAGAATCAGATCGTGCCGGCGGGCAATATCAAGATCGGCAGCTTTCAGTATGTCGTGCGCCTCAACAACGCCGCCGACACCATCGAGGCGATGAACGATCTGCCGGTGAAGACGATGGGCGGCGGTACCGTCTTCCTGCACGATGTCGGCCACGTCCGTGACGGCAACACCCCCCAGGCGAACATCGTGCATGTCGATGGCGCCCGCGCGGTGCTCTCCACCGTGCTCAAGAACGGCCAGGCTTCGACCGTCGACGTGGTCAACGGCATCAGAAATTTGCTGCCGGTGCTCAAGACCCAGCTACCCGATGCTTTCAAGATCGACGTGCTGTCCGACCAGTCCCTGTTCGTCAAAGCGGCGATCAACGGCGTGGCGCGCGAAGGCGCCATCGCCGCCGCCCTTACCAGCCTGATGATCCTGATGTTCCTGGGCAGTTGGCGTTCCACGGTGATCATCGCCACCTCCATTCCCCTGGCGGTGTTGACGGCGCTGATGGCGCTTTGGGCCACCGGTCAGACCCTGAACATTATGACTTTGGGCGGATTGGCGCTGGCCGTGGGAATCCTGGTGGACGACGCCACCGTCACCATCGAGAATATCAACTGGCATCTGGAGCATGGCAAAGGCGTCTATGACGCCATCATGGACGGGGCGCGCCAGATCACCCAGCCGGCCTTTGTCTCGCTGCTCTGCATCTGCGTCGCCTTCGTGCCGATGTTCTCCCTGCAGGGCGTGGCGGGCTTTCTGTTCGTGCCCATGGCGATGGCCGTGGTGTTCGCCATGATCGCGTCCTTCATCCTGTCGCGCACCCTGGTGCCCACCCTGGCGCTCTATCTGCTCAAGCTCCATTCCGAGGAGCATGCCGCGTTGGGCGACAACATGTTCGCCCGGCTGCAGAAACGCTTCGAGAACAGCTTCGCCCAAATGCGTGAGGGCTATCGCAACCTGTTGGCGCTCGCCATGACAGCGCGCCGCAAATTCGTGTTCGGCTTCCTGGGAGCTGTGGCCGTTTCCATGCTGCTGGTGCCGTTCCTGGGGCAGGATTTCTTCCCCAGCGTCGATTCAGGCCAGATCACCCTGCACGCCCGCACTGCGCCCGGCACCCGCGTCGAGGACAGCACGCAGATCGTGGCCCAGATTGAGCGCGCGGTGCGCCGCGTCATCCCCCCGGATGAACTGGCCACCATCGTGGACAATATCGGGCTCAACCAGAGCCCGGTTAACATGCTCTACAACAATTCCGGCACCGTTGGCGTTCAGGATTCCGACATCTTCATCACCCTGAAGGGAAATCACCACCGTACTGCGGACTATGTCCGCACCATGCGCGAAAGGCTGCCACAGCTGTTCCCGGAGGTGACTTTCTCCTATCCGCCGCCCGACATCACCAGCCAGATTCTGAATTTCGGCGCGCCGGCGCCGCTGGACGTGCAGGTGACCGGTATCAACAGCGACCAGACGGAAGCCTTCGCCCTGCGCGTCCTGCGCGACATTCGCAAGATTCCGGGACTGGTGGACACCCGCATGCAGCAGTCCAGCGGCCAGCCCCAGTTGCAGGTGGCCGCCGACCGCAGCCGGATGGCGCAAGTGGGGCTGACCGAGCGCGATGTCACCAACGCATTGGCGACCTCGCTGGCCGGCACCTCGCAATCGGCGCCGAACTTCTGGCTGAACCCCAAGAACGGCGTTTCCTACAACATGACGGCGCAGACACCGGAATATAAGCTCGACTCGCTGGAGGCGCTGCTGAACCTGCCCGTCACCAGCCTCACGGGCGGCAGCAGCGCACAGGTGCTGGGTGGGCTCACCCGCATCAGCCGCAGCCAAAGCAGCACCGTGGTGACGCACTACAACATCCTGCCCACCATCGATCTCTACGCCACCACCCAAGACCGCGATCTGGGCGCGGTGTCCAAGGACGTGCAGAAAGTGATCAACGCCAACGCCAAATACCTGCCGCGAGGCGCCACCGTCACCCTGCGCGGCCAGGTGGCGACGATGAACACCGCCTTTTCCGGCCTGTTCTACGGCCTGCTGGCAGCGGTGGTGCTGATCTATCTTCTGATCGTGGTCAATTTCCAGTCCTGGACCGATCCCTTTGTCATCATCACCGCATTGCCGGCAGCATTGGCGGGTATCGTGTGGATGCTGTTCACCACCGGCACGACCCTTTCCGTGCCGGCGCTGACCGGCGCCATCATGTGCATGGGCGTGGCGACCGCAAATTCGATTCTGGTGATCGCCTTTGCCCGCGAACGGCTGGCCCTTCATGGCGACGCGGTGCTGGCGGCGGTGGAGGCCGGCTTCACCCGCTTTCGGCCGGTCTGCATGACCGCGCTGGCCATGATCATCGGCATGGCGCCCATGGCCCTGGGTCTGGGTGAAGGCGGGGAACAAAATGCGCCACTGGGCCGCGCCGTGATCGGCGGCCTGGTTTTTGCCACCGCCGCCACCTTGCTATTCGTACCGGTGGTGTTCAGCATTATTCATGGCCGCCGCGCAGCGCGCGGCAAAAATGGAGGAGCCGCCGGGCCCGCCCAATCTGGAGAGGCTTATGCCTGACAAGAATCCTGACGCCGGGCCGCCGGTTACCACCGGCCATGGGCCAGCGCCGGAGGAGTTGCTGCGTCACGAGACACCGCCCGGGCTGAAGCGCTGGGGGAAGCTGGCGCTCATCGCGGCTATTGTGATCGTCGCACTTGGCATCGGCCTGCGCATGTGGCGTGCCCACAACACCGCCGCCTGGACCGACGACCAGGCGGTCATGACTGTGCAAGTCATCAAGCCGGGCGCGACCAAGAATGGCGGGGTGCTGAATCTCCCGGGCGACGTGCAGGCTTTCACCAGCGCGCCGATCTATGGCCAGGTCAGCGGCTATGTGAAGAAATGGTATTTCGACATCGGCGCGCGGGTGAAGAAGGGCCAGTTGCTGGCCGAACTCGACACACCCGATCTGGCCGGCCAGGCGGCGCAGGCCCGCGCCAACCTGGTCAATGCCCAGGCGGCACAGAGCCTGTCCGCCGCCACAACCGCGCGCTATGACGCCCTGTTCGCGCAGGGCGCGGTATCGCGCCAGGACAAGGACGAGAAGGACGCCGACCTTGCCGCCAAGAACGCCGCGGTGGCAGCGGCGCGGGCCGCACTTTTCAGCGTCTCCTCGCAGGAAGCCTTCCGTCGTCTGGTCGCGCCCTTCGACGGCGTGGTCACCAGCCGCGCTGTGGATGTCGGCGCCCTTGTGACGGTGGGCACTGCGACCGCCACGCCGCTATTCACCGTGGCGGACGAGAGCAAACTGCGCGTCTATGTGCGGGTGCCACAGAATTATGCGTCTTACATTCGTCCCGGCATGGCGGTGAGCTTTACCGTGCCACAACATCCCAACCAGACCTTCCATGCCAACCTGGTGGCCAGCGCCGGCGCGGTCGCCAGCGCCACCGGCACCGTGCTGGTGCAGTTCGGCCTGGACAATAGCGACAGCGCCTTGCAGCCCGGCGCCTATGCCGAAGTGAAATTCCCGCTGCCGCCGGGCGCCAATGGCATGCGCGTGCCCGCCACCGCCCTGCTGTTCCGCGATGAAGGCATGCAGGTGGCCACGGTCGACGCGGGCAACCGCGTCAGGCTCAAGACCATCTCCATATCCCGCGACATGGGCGCGACCGTGGATGTGGGCAGCGGCCTGTCTCCCAATGACCGCATCATCGACAACCCGGCCGACGCGCTGCAGGACGGGGACGAAGTACGCGTTGCGAGTAAATAGCAATCGGGCTCGTCGCGTCGCTTTATTCAGGGCTCGCATCCGCTCGCGGGGCATGTGGCGGACGCGGCCTCTATCGCCTATAAAGACGCATCAAATGGGAGAAACCATGCGCGCCTTGAAAATCCTGGCTCTTGTCCTGATGCCCGTGGCGGCATTGACCGCCTGCGAAAAGAAGTCCGACGCCGCCACGAGCGGCAATTACGACACTTCGGCGGATGCCAACAAGCGCTTCCTGGCCGACTATGGCGCGCGCCCCGGCGTGACCAGGCTGCCGGACGGATTGATGTATCGCGTCATCAAATCCGGCACTGGCCCCCAGGTCCAGAAGACCAGTGACGTGGTGACGGTCTACTACAAGGGCGCGCTGATCAACGGCAAGGTCTTCGACCAGACCAAGCCGGAAGAACCGGCGCAATTCCAGTCAGGCGCCCTGATCCCCGGCTGGGTCGAGGCGCTCAAACTGATGAAGACTGGCGACACCTGGGAGATCGTGGTGCCGGCCGATTTGGGCTACGGCGCGGATGGCGCCGGCGACGCCATTCCGCCTGACCAGACTTTGGTCTCCACCATGACTTTGGCGAAGGTCGAATACGCGCCATAGAGGCACAACCGGCGGGAAAGATCCGCAGGCGTCCTCTCGGTGAAGGAGTGGACGCCCACGGCATACGGCTTAGGCGCGGCTCATTTGTTGACGACGGCAGCAGTGGACGCCTGGGTCCTCGCTTCCGCTTCAGCCTGATATTTCGCAATCGCAGTATTGCTGATCCGTTCGACGCAGCGCTGGGTGATGACGTCGTAATGCGAACGCGGCAGGGCGGAGCTGCTCTCCGGGGCGCAAGCTTCCACGGCGGCGTTATGGATGCGGGTGGTGAGAGACTCTCCGGCCTGGGCGGTGGCAACGGTCAGTGTGAGAATGGCGGCGGCAGTGAAAATACGAAACATGGTGATCTCCTTGGTTGGGTGATCAATCCCGGTTCCGCCCTGTAGTCAGTGTTATGGCACTCAGAAAATCGCGTGTGCGCGCTGGGAAACTTGTCGCGAATGCTGCATGTGCACAATCCCCAATCCACGCTTTAGAGCCAAATCGAGCGTTTATGTCGCAGCGCAGCAATTAATGCTGCACTGCGACAGTCAGAATGCTGCCGACTTGGGCAGCGGGCAGCTCATAGTGTCGGCAACCGTCGAGACGCGCTGGGCAGGACGAGACGCTAAAACTTATAGCCCAAGGTCACACCGGTCATGCGCGGCGGCAGCGGGACGCACTGCAGGACGCGGGACGTATTCGGAGAACCGAAGGTGCCTTGGGGGGCTGAGTTCAGCACGCCGTTATATTCCGGCAAACAGGCCTGGGTATTGACGACATTGTTCATGAACACCGCCAGATCGGCGCCCATGTGCCCGACATCGGTGAATTCCAGCCGGAAATTCAGCATCCCGTAAGCGAAGCTGCGCTGCACCGGATTGAAGGAGCGCATATCTGCCAGATAGCGGCTTTGCCAGTAATAGTGCGCCGTGAACACGGTGTCGCCCAGCGGCAAGCCGCCCAGGTCGCTGCCGAAATTGATCGTGGCGGTTTCGTTGGTTTGCCAGGTGGGCACCGGGATCGGCGTGCCCGACAGGTTGGTCCCACTGCTCGGCTGCAGATAGCCGGGCGGCACCAGGAAGCTGAAGTCGGTATAGCGCGGGTCGATATAGCTGCCCGCGGCATTGAGGGTCAGCCAGTCGAATGGCAACAGCGTGAATTCCCATTCCACGCCGTGGATCTTCGCGGACTTGGCGTTGAGCGTGACGTTCTCGTTGAGGAAGCCCACGCAGTTACCGGCATTGAACTGGGTTTGTGTGCAGGCGCCGCCGCCGACGGCGGTGGCAAGCGTCACATTGGGCACCTGCTGCTGCACCTGGATATCGTGATAGCTGGTTTCGTACAGCGCCAGGTTGGTGCGCAGCGGCATGCCTGCCACTTCCCAATCCGACTTCACGCCGATCTCATAGTCCAGCACATTTTCCGGCAGCGCGGTCAGGGCGGCGATATTCTGCGCCTGGGTATTGATGCCGCCGGAGCGATAGCCCGACCGCATGGTGGCATAGACCATGGTGCCGTCCCACAGGTCGTGATCCAGGGCCAACGTCCAGGTCGGCTTGTGGTAGCTTTTGCTGATGTCCACCGCGCATTGCGACAGCGGCAATGTCACGCCATTGGGATTGGTCAGCAGGCAGACATTGCTCTGCCCCGCATAGCTGATGCCGTTATAGACAAAGGGCGCGGGGTTGAAGACCGCGTTGGTCAGGGCGTTGTTGGTCGCAGGCGTTGCAGGGGTACGGATCGACTGGCTGGCGAGATGTGCGAAGCGCTCGTCATAGGTATAGCGCACACCCGCGGTGAAACGGGTATCGGGCCGGATGCTGTAGGTCGCCTGGGCATAAGCGGCATAAGACTTGTTTTGCTCGCTGTTGTTGCTCCAGTCGGTAATGCTGAACTGCCTGCCCGCCACCGGCTGGGGCGGCCCGGCGGCGGAAGGCAGGAATTGGTACAAGAAGCCGCCGTCATTGGGGCTGCGTTCCTTGAAAAAGAACAGGCCCGCTGTCCATTGCAGCTTGTTGTCAAAACTTTTGCCGTTGACGGTCAGCTCACTCTGCCAAGATTGATAATTCGGGAAATTGTACTTGTAGGTGTTGCTTTCGAAAGGCAGGCCGCGGCTGACTGCGGTTCCGACACTGTCGAAGGTGCGATAAGCCGCCATCAGGCGCACATCAATGTCGCCGAATTGCTTGTTCGCGGTGGCCGAATAGGTCCCGTAATGCCCATTGCTGAGATTGGAGACGTCCTGCTCGGCCGACCAGAAACTGTAGTTCTGCTGGCGCAGCGCCGACGCCAGGATCGCGTTATAGGCCTGCGGCGAGGGATTGGGATTGGACACGCCGGTCGCGGTCGCGGTCAGGTAGTAGGGCTGCATGACCTGGCCGCGCAAGTCGGTGAATGGGATGCAGGTAACCGGGATGTTGCAGATCGAGGTGCGGCCGGCAGATGGCACCGTGCCCACGAAATAGCCCAGATCGTGATAGGTCGAACCGGTGTCGTACTCGGAGGAAATGTCGGCCCGCACCACCAGATTGAACGTATCGTCCGGCTGCCATTTCAGGGAGAAGACACCCGCCAGCTTCTTGAAGCCCATGGCGGCCTGGGTATTGCGCCGGCCTGATGTGGGATCAAAGAAGTAATTGCCGATATAGCCCTTCTGGTTTTCCGAATTCAGCGCCACGCGCAGGAACAAGGTATCGTCCAGCGGCAGGTTGACGGCGCCCTGCAAGCCGGCGCGGGCGTAATCGCCGACCGTGGCCTGGACATAGCCGCCAAATTCCGGCCCCGGATCGCGGCTGTTGTAAAGGATGGCGCCGCCGGTGGTGTTGCGACCCACCAGGGTGCCCTGAGGGCCTTTCAGCACGGCCACATTGTCCAGGTCGAACAGGGAGCCCGTGAGGCCCAGCGCGCGAGCGTAATAGACCCCGTCTTTGTAGACGGCCGAGGCGGTGTCGAAGGCGAGGCCGCCGCCCCCTGGGGCGTCGAAATTGCGCTGGCCGCGGATGGTGATGTTCAACACGTCCTGGCGAAACGAGGTGGGGGCGATATAGACGGAAGGGCTGACATATTTCAGGTCCTCGATGGTGCGGACGTTCAACTTGTCGAGATCGGCCTGGCTGAGGGCGGTGATCGAGATGGGCACCACCTGCTGGTCTTCCTGGCGCTTGCGGGCAGTGACCACGACTTTTTCCAGGCCCGTCACCTGAGTCTTGGGGGTGGTGCCGCTGGTTTCCGGGGTCGCGCTGGCCTGGGCAAAGGCGTGGCCGGTCAGACCCAAACTGGTGGTGGTCAACAGCGCCAAAAGCAGGCGTTTGGACATGATGAATTCCCCGGACGGTTACGCAGCCACCGGCGTTTTTCCACGCCTTGAGGGCCTCTCGAAATCGGACGCAGGTCTATCGGAAATGCCAGTCAGGATAAAGGCAATGTGATGCCCTTGCGTCGAATCGGGAAATTTTCCCTATATGGCTTCAGCAGTTAAGATCAACCATTCCGTACAAACCCGTCAGCGAGGAAAAGATGAACAGAATTGCAATGATCACCGGCGCGGGCAGCGGTGTGGGGCGGGCGGTTGCCCGGGCACTGGCGGAACAGGGCTGGCAGCTGGCGCTGGTCGGCCGCAAGCCGGAAGCTTTGGAAGAGACGGCCAAAAACCTGAAGGGCGATCATCTGATAGCGCCCGCCGATGTCGGCGACCCCGGGGCCGTGAAGCGGGTGTTCGCCCAGATCAAGGACAAGTTCGGGCGCCTGGACATGCTGTTCAACAATGCCGGCATGGGTACGCCCGCCATTCCGATCGAGGAGCTGAGTTTCGAGCAGTGGCAGGCCATTATGGGCGTCAACCTCACCGGCGCCTTTCTCTGTACCCAGGAGGCGGTACGGATGATGAAGGCGCAGGACCCGCGCGGCGGGCGCATCATCAACAATGGTTCGATCAGCGCCGACCGGCCGCGCCCGCACAGCGCCCCCTATAC
>WNFL01088537.1_pt4 | contig 16121 bp, 13 predicted proteins | sample 5400361 | NCBI WGS metagenome assembly WNFL01 (sample SAMN13153351, study PRJNA577476) | soil metagenome | isolation source: 40 cm soil on Douglas fir-dominated hillslope | place: USA:California | collected 2013-09-17 | reverse complement strand
CCTCGGCGTGATCTACCACTGCAAGCACCCGGTGCTCGCGCTCGAGCGTCTTTTCGAGGTCACGAAGACGACGCTCGTCCTGGAGAGCGCGATCCTGCCGGGTGACCGTTTCCCGACGTCGTTTCCGTATCCCCTGGGGGGCCTCGAGTCCACCCTGCACCCGCTGGCGTTCGTGGAAAACGCGGCCGGATCGGTGGAAGCTGCCTACAACTGGTTCCTGCCCAGCCCCTCTTTTCTGGAGGCGGTGCTGAAGCACGTCGGGTTCCCGGAGGTCACGCTCGTCTCGGTGGCCGACGAGCGGGTAGTCCTGGTGGCCAGGAAACCCGATCGGCCCGCCGCCCACCTGGCGTCGCGGATCGAGTGGCTGGAAGGTCCGGCCACCGCAGCGCCGGGGGCCGAGGCCGTCTTCCGCGTGCGGGTGGAAAACCGCGGGGCTCTTCCGTGGCCGGCCACGGAAGAGCTCGAGAAGGGCCGCGGACCGGTACGCCTCGGCGCCCATCTCTTCGGGAGGGATGGCGCCGAGATCGAGTGGGACTACGGCCGCGCGTCACTTCCCGCAAGCGTTGCTCCCGGCGAAACCACGACCGTGGAGATCCGGCTGCGGGCGCCGTCCGCCCCCGGCTCGTACGTCATCGAGCTCGACCTGGTGGCCGAGCACTGGGCCTGGTTCGAGGACCTGGGCTCCCGGCCGCTGCGGCGCCCCTTCGAAGTGGCCTGACCGCTATCGGGCCCGATCGAGACTCACCGGCAGCGTCCCTCGAAACGGGATCCGCCCAAAGAGGGCCTCGGCCAACGCCTCCATCGACGGGGGAAGGATGCCGTAGGTGCACGCATAGGTCTCGACGCCGGGATAGGCGGCGACGTCGTACGGCATCCGCAGGGCCACGGCGATCGTCCGCGTCCCCTGGCCCAACAGCCCGCGGACGAGGGCGGCCTGTCCCGACCGAGGCGCGGCGTTGATCGTCCCCACGATCGCGAGGTCATGGGCCGCGAGCGTGCCAACGAGGTGACGGACGTCGGCCGCGGAGGGGCTCATGCCGATGATGAACTCCTCGGCCCCCGGATGACGTCGTCGAACAGCGGCGGCCAGCCCCGGCACCAGATAGGACGACGTGTCCGCCGGGGTGAGGTCCTCGGGCCGCGGCACCACCACGGCCACACGAGCCCGGCGCGGGAGCCGCAAAGGCAGGCAGTGAGCCCGGTCGCGAACGAGGGTGACGGACTCTTGCGCAACCTCCAGGGCCAGCGCCCGGTGCTCGCCACATCCGATGACCCGCAAAGGAGGCTGCTTCCGGCCGGCGAGCCAGCGCTTCAGGCCGAGCACGCGCCTGGCGGACGCGCGGATGCCGCCGGCCGAGAGGAGGCCCCGCCGCGCAGCCTGCGCGAGCGCCGCGTAGGCGGCCGACGACTTCGACAGGTCGTGATTGAGGATCAGCAGATCGGCGCCCGCGGTGAGGGCGGCCATCGCGTCCACGAACAGGCCCGCGCCCTGATCGATGGCGTTCATGTCCATCGCATCCGTGACGATCAGGCCGTCGAAGCCGAGGCGCCGGCGCAGCAGGCCTTGCAGGATGGCGGGAGAGAGGGTGGCGGGCCAGTCGCGCCCGCCGTTGAGCGCGGGAAGGACGATGTGGGCGGTCATGACCAGGCGAACCCCGGCCGCGATCGCGGCGCGGAACGGCGGAAGCTCGACGCGGAGCAGCCGGTCGAGTCCGTGGGGGATGACGGGGGCGGCGTGGTGAGAGTCGCTGGCGGTGTCGCCGTGACCCGGGAAGTGCTTGGCGGTCGCGGCGACGCCGGCGGATTGCAGGCCGCGGACGAGGGCGGCCCCGAGACGCGCCACGAGCGCCGGGTCTTCCCCGAAAGAGCGGGTGCCCACCACGGGGTTGGCCGGGTTGTTGTTGACGTCGCAGACGGGCGCGAAGTCCACGTTCACCCCGACCGCCGCCACCTCGCGGCCGAGGGCTCGGCCGACGCGGTAGGCGAGGGTCTCGGAGCGCGTGGCGCCCAGGGCCATGTTGCCCGGGAAGGGCGTCCCGTCGCCGATGGCCATGAGCTGGCCGCCCTCCTGGTCGGCGGCGATCAGGAGCGGCGGCTGCCCCGCTTCCGCGGCCGCTTTCTGGAGGGCCGCCGTCAGGCCGCGCAGCTCGGCCAGGCTTCCCATGTTCTTGGCGCGGAAGAGGACGATGCCGCCGAGGTGCTGGCGCTCGAGCGCCTTCAGCAACTCGGACGACGGCCGCCGCTTGCCGACGAAGCTGTAGAGGAACTGCTGTCCGAGAGCCTGTTCCACGGTCAGGGGCAAGGGCGACCTCCGGGTCGATGGGCCTTCTACGGTCGAGCGGGCTCCGCGGCGGGCGGGGCCGCGCCGGCGCGAATGGGGATGAAGCGGGAGAGGATCAGCGCCGGGATCGCCGAGATCAGCACCCAGATGAAGAAGGCCCGATAGCCCACCGCCACCTGAATCGCGCCGCTCACGGTGCCCGGCAGCATCAGCCCGAGGTTCATGAGCGCCGTAGCGAACGCGTAGTGCGCGGTCTGGTAGGAGCCCGGAGCGATCTCCTGCATCATGAGCAGGATCACCCCGACGAAGCCGAAGCCGTAGCCGAACATCTCGAGCATGAGGGCGAGGGTCACCGGCACCGGGTTCGCCGGGAGCGCGGTGCTCAGGTACACGTAGGCCAGGTTCGGGAAGTTCATCGCGCAGATGAGCGGGAGCAGGGCCCTCTTGAGGCCTCTGGCGGCCGTGAAGTAGCCGCCCAGGATGCTGCCGGCGATGAAGGCCACGGTCCCGAAGGTCCCGTAGATGGTGCCGAACTGGTCGGTGGTGAGGCCGAGGCCCCCCGCTTCCCGCTTGTCGACGAGGAAGAGCGGTCCGATGCGGACCACCTGCCCCTCGCCGGCGCGGTACAGAAGGATGAAGACGAGCAGCAGCCAGATGTTCGGCTTCTTGAAAAAGCTCGCGACGACGTCCCGGAAGGTCGCCGCCATCTCGGCAAAGCTCTGCTGATGCCGCCCGGCCCCGCCCGCGGGGAGCACGCGGGCGTGATAGAGGCTCAAGAGCACGAGGATCAGCCCCATCGCCCCGAAGATCGCCATCCAGGCGCGGGTGACGTCCAGGCGCGCTTCGAGGTACCCGGCCAGGATCACGAGGCCCCCCTGCGAGAAGAAGCGGGCCACGTTGAAGAATCCTCCCTGCCAGCCGGCGTAGGCGGCCTGGTCCTTCTGGGAAAGGCTCGCGATGTAGAGCCCGTCCGCCGCGATGTCGTGGGTGGACGAGCAGAAGGCCACCACCGAGAAGAGGGCGAGCGTGTAGCGGAAATAGTCGGCGAGGGGCAGGCACAGGGCGATGAGGGCGAGGCTCAGCCCGCCCAGGAGCTGGGTCAGGACGACGAAGAACTTCTTGGTCCGGAACATCTCGACACAAGGGCTTCAAGGACCAGGGCAGGAGCAGCCAGCTCGTGTAGAGGGCGATGACGTCGTTGGGAACGCCGCGCCGCTTGTACAGGAGACCGGCGATGAGGGAGACAGCGAAGAAGGGCAGCCCCTCGGCAAAGTAGAGGGAGGGAACCCACCAGGCCGGATGGGAGGGGCTCGCCTTGGCGTCGCTCATGCTCGAGGCTCCTTCCTCACGTCGTGAGGCGGCTATCCTCCGGAATCCGCGAGCTCGGCCAGCGGGCCCGGGGGCGTTGCGTCGTCGAGATGGTCGAGGTAGCCCTCGGGCAGCGCAACCCGCTGCGTGCCGGCGGTCTTGCCGCGGGGGACGCGGATGGCGTCGGGCGGGAACGGCTGCGTTCCGTCCACGGTGGCGAGGATGGACTCGAGGTCGGCGTACCGCGTCACCTGCATGAGCTGCTGCCGCAGCGGGGACCCGCCGCGGAATCCCTTCGTGTACCACGAGGTGTGCTTGCGGAAGGCGCGCATCGAGTTTTCCTCGCCCAACCACCGCACGAGCAGCCGCGCGTGCTCGAGCATCACCGAGATGACGCCCGCGAAGTCCGGGGGGTCCGCGGGCTCCCGGCCCTCGAACACGTCGGCCAGGTCGCGGAAGAGCCAGGGCCGGCCCAGGCACCCGCGCCCCACGATCACCCCGTCGCAGCCCGTCGTCCGCATCATCCGGAGCGCGTCCTCCGCTTCCCAGATGTCGCCGTTGCCGAGGACGGGGATGCGGGTGACTGCCTGCTTGAGGGCCGCGATCGCCTGCCAGCGCGCCTCGCCGTCGTAGAGCTGGGCCGCGGTGCGCGCGTGGAGGCCCACCGCCGCGCAGCCTTCCTCCTCCCCGATGCGGCCCGCCTCGAGGTAGGTGAGGTGAAGGTCGTCGATTCCCATCCGGAACTTGATGGTGACCGGCACCGCCCCCGCCGCCGCCACCGCCGCCCGCACGATGCTGCGGAGCAGCCGCGGCTTCAGGGGGATGGCGGCGCCGCCGCCCTTGCTCGTGACCTTGCGGACCGGGCAGCCGAAGTTCATGTCGATGTGATCGACCCGGTCCTCCTCCACCAGCACCCGCACCGCCTCGCCGACGTAGTGCGGGTCGACCCCGTATAGCTGGAGGCTGCGCGTCGTCTCCTCGGAGCCGAAGCTGGCCAGGAGCACGGTCTTGCGGTTGCCCTCGACGAGGGCGCGAGCGGTGATCATCTCGCTCACGTAGAGGCCCGCCCCGTATCGCCGGCAGAGGGTTCGGAAGGGCGGGTTCGTCACCCCGGCCATGGGGGCCAGGACCACGGGAGGCCAGACGGAGAGGGGGCCGATTCCGAGCGGCGTGAACTCGCCGGGCGGGGAGGGTGGCACGTCGCGGTTGATCGCGCTTCGATAGATCAGGTCCATGTCAGGCCAACTGCATTCTACGGAAGTGCGCGGGTCAGGGGGAGGATCGCGCCCGAGCAGCGACTTGTAGCACGCCGGGGCGCCGGCGGGAAGAGCGGCTAGCGAGCGGCGCGCGGCGCCCGGGTTCCGGTGGGGGTGGTCGGAGTCGTGTGCTCGATGCGGACCAGGTGCTTCGGGGCGGGACCGTCGAGGAACCGGAGGTTCAAGCGGCGGATGTTGTCCTTGCCGACGTAGGCGCCGCGCACCTCGGCCTTCGTCTTGAAGGGTCCGCCCACTTCCTCGAGCTGAACGATGTCGCCCGGCACCAGGGTGGACATGGTGGTCATCACGCGCGCCCCGCCGCTACCCACGTTCTCCGCGATCGTCCTCTCTTCTTGCAGCACCGTGCCCAGGGTCCCCACCCGGCGCAGCACGAAGTTGACGAAGATGTCGAGCCGGGTATCAACCCTGCGCTCCCGGGACTGCGCTTCCGTCAGGACGGGGGCCGCGCCCGTCGAGCCCTCTGCGCCCTGCCCGGCCTTGAAGCGGTCGCGGGCCTCGCGGAGGGCCGTGGCCAGCTCCGACGCGGAGGAGTAGCGCTCCGCCCGGTTCTTGGCGAGGGCGCGGCGGAGCACCGGCACCAGGGACAGCGGGATGCGCTGAACGGTCGGACCGCCCTCGAAGGGCACGGGATCCTGCAGGTGCTTGAAGAGCGTCGCCACCGGAGTGTCGCCGCGGAAGGGCACCTGGCCGGTGAAGATCTCGTAGTCGACGATGCCGAGCGCGTAGATGTCGGAGCGATGGTCGATCTTCTCGCCCAGGCACTGCTCGGGGCTCATGTACTCCGGCGTGCCCATGATCTGGCCGGTGGTGGTGAGGGCGCCCGAGCTGCGGTCCATCCCCTCGATCTTGGCGATGCCGAAGTCCATCAGACGGATGATCCCGCGCGCGTCCCGCATGATGTTGGGGGACTTGAGGTCGCGGTGGACGATCCCCACGTCGTGGACCGCCTGCAACCCGTCCGCCAACTGGATCGCCACCTCGAAGGCCTCGTCGAGCTCGAGGCCGCCCTTGTCGCGCAGCATCTGCTTGAGGTCGATCCCCTCCACGAACTCCATGGAGATGTAGCGGATCCCGTTGTCCTCGCCGTACTCGTGGATGCGGCAGACGTTGCGGTGCGAGACCTTGCGCGCGAGCTTGATCTCCGACATGAACCGTTTCGCCATCTCGGGGGTGTTGGCGAACTCGGCGCGCAGCACCTTGATGGCCACGGTCTCGTCGAGCATCTTGTCGTGGGCCTTGTAGACCATGCCCATGCCGCCGCGGCCGAGCGGGCTCAGGATCTCGTAGCGCTTGCCGATGATGGCCCCCTGGGTGAGCGCACCGAGCGATCGCCCGCAGGTGAAGCAGGCCTCCGCCTGGGCGTCGTTCTCGGCCTTGCAAGAAGGGCAAATCATTATCGGGCGATCCTGTTCTCGCCCGCCGTCAATTGCAACGGCCATACCAGGTGAATTCCGGAGCTTATCCTTTGCAATGGCCGGACTTGGAAAGGAAAGGACCACTTTGTGAACGGGCCTGTCTGGAAATCGGCCGCCGGGGTTCGGACGTTCTCCCAGCCCGAGAAACCTCAGTCGACGGGCGTGAGAATAGCACCGTCGTCAAGCCAAAGTGCCTTCGCCACACGGCGGGTGAAAGCGCGCGACGAGGCGTTTGCCGCGGTCTAAGATGACGGAATAGCGCCATGGCACTCCAGTCGATCAACCCGGCAACCGGCGAGCTCCTCCGGGAGTATGGAGAGGCGACGCCCGAGGAAGTCACGCACATCATGGGCGCGGCGCGGGCGGCCTTCTCCGCATGGAGGCGGACCACGTTCGGCGAGCGCGCGGGGCCGATGCGAAAGGCGGGGGCGCTCCTGCGCGAGCGCAAGGACGCGCTGGCGCGCCTCATGGCGTTGGAGATGGGCAAACCCCTCGCCCAGGGCCGCGCCGAGGCCGAGAAGTGCGCTTCCGTGTGCGACTACTACGCGGAGCAGGCCGCGGGATTCCTGGCTCCGGAGACGATCGCGACCGACGCCTCGAAGAGCTACGTGGCCTTCGAGCCGCTCGGGGTCGTGCTCGCGGTGATGCCCTGGAACTTCCCGCTCTGGCAGGTGTTCCGCTTCGTGGCCCCCGGCCTGATGGCCGGCAACGCGGGACTCCTGAAGCACTCCTCCAACGTGTCGGGCTGCGCGCTCGCCATCGAGGGGATCCTGCACGACGCCGGCTTCCCAAAGGCGCTCTTCCGCACGCTCCTCGTGGGCTCCGCCCGCGTGGCCGCGATCATCGAGTCGCCGGAGGTGGCCGCGGTTACCCTGACCGGCAGCACGCCCGCCGGTCAGTCGGTCGCGCGGACCGCCGGCGCCGTCTTGAAGAAGACCGTGCTCGAGCTGGGGGGCAGCGACCCGTACCTGGTGCTGGAGGACGCCGACCTGGAGCTCGCTGCCGAGACTTGCGCCGCGTCGCGTCTCATCAACGGCGGCCAGAGCTGCATCGCCGCCAAGCGGTTCATCGTGGTGGAGCCGGTGCGGAAGCGGTTCGAGGAGCTCTTCGTCGAGAGGATGCGGGCGCGGCGCATGGGCGACCCCCTCGAGGAGGGCGTCGATCTCGGCCCCCAGGCGCGGCCCGACCTGCGCGACGACCTGCACGGGCAGGTGGAGAAGAGCATCGCGCGGGGCGCCCGGGTGCTCCTCGGCTGCTCGGTGCCGCCGGGCAAGGGGGCCTTCTACCCCCCGTCCGTGTTGACCGACGTGGCCGCCGGGATGCCCGCCTACGACGAAGAGCTGTTCGGCCCCGTGGCCGCGATCATCGCCGCGGCGGACGAACGGGACGCGGTCCGAGTGGCCAACGATACCCCGTTCGGCCTCGGCGCCGCCGTCTTCACTCGCGACGTGGCCCGGGGCGAGCGCATTGCCCGCGAAGAGCTGGAGGCCGGCTCGTGCTTCGTGAACGCGTCCGTGAGGTCCGATCCGCGGCTGCCCTTCGGCGGGATCAAGGAGTCGGGCTACGGGCGCGAGCTGTCGGGCTTCGGCATCCGCGAGTTCGTGAACGTCAAGTCGGTCTTCGTGAGATAGGGGCCCCCCGTGATCCATCACGTCGCCCTCCGGGTGGCGGACGTCGAGCGCTCGCGGGCCTTCTACTCGGGCCTCCTGGGCCTCCGCGAGTTGCGGCGCTTCGAGGACGCGGGAGGCGCGCTTCGCTCGGTGTGGCTGGGCGCGGACCCGGCCGTGCTCATGCTGGAGACGCAGCTCAAGGGAGCAGGCCCGGAGGACGGCTCGGGACACGTGCTCGCCATGGCGGTGCACAGCCTCCACGAATGGGAGGAGCGATTGCAGGCGGCCGGAGTGAAGATCGAGGACCGCACCGCCTACACGCTCTACCTCCGCGACCCCGACGGCCACCGGGTGGGCCTCAGCGTCTACCGGTTCGACAGCCGGTAGACTCTCGAGAGCCCCAACGATGACGATGGGCCGCGACGAGGCCTTCGTGACCCCTGACGGCGTGCGGCTGCGGTACACGCTGCACTCCGGCGGCCATGACCGCGTGATCCTGGTCGTGCCCGGCATCCTCACCCACCGGGACTGCCGTGAGCACCGGCTCCTCGCGGAACGACTCGTCGACCTGGCCGACGTGGCCACGGTGGACGTGCGGGGGCACGGCGACTCGGGCGGGGCCTTCACCTTCGGCCGGAAGGAGCCGGCGGACGTGGCCCGGCTGGGCGAGCATCTCCGGGGCAGTTACGCACGGGTGGGCGTCCTCGGCTTCTCCTTCGGCGGCTTCCACTCGGCGATCGCGGCCGCCCAGGCCAGACCGTTCGACGCGGTGGCGATCGTGGGCACCCCCGCGCGGCTCTTCATCCTCGACCACAACTTCTTCAACCGGGGCCTCGCGCGCAGCCTGCGCCTGGCCCTCGCGCGCGAGCGGCGGCTGGTCCGCTTCTCTCCCCTGCCCCTTCCGCCCGGCCACGACCCCCTGCGGCTCGTCCACCTCATTGCCCCCACGCCCCTCCTGATCGCCCACGGCGCCGACGACTGGCTCGTCTCCCCCGATCACGCGCGGCGGCTCTTCGCCCTCGCGGGGGAGCCCCGCGAGCTGCACCTCCTGCCCGGAGGCCTGCACGCCGAGTACATCCTGGCCGACGATCCCGATGCCCTTCTCGCCCCGTTGCGAGCGTTCTTCGCCCGCCATCTCGCCACGTCCAAACGGCTGTAGGTCCCGCCCCGGGCGGACGCTCCAATCCGGTCATTCAAATCCATTTTGATAACTGTGTAGCGGGTCGTTCAAAAACATCACTGCGAACCTTCTCTGCCTTTCCAACGTCACATAGGGGCAAGGGCAAAGCGAGGCAAGCCGATGTGCGAGATTCTCGTCGGATCGGAGCGGCCCATGGCTGGACGCTTCCGCCGCCTGCTCCTCGTCTTTCTCGGAGCGCTGCTCTTGTCCGCGCCCGGCAGGGCCTCCGATCACCCCGGGGTCGAATCCGATCGGGGGGACGTGGAGACGCTGGCGGCCCCCGCTCCCCCGCCGATGCGCTCCGCTGCGGAGGCTTCCGCCGGGAGCGGCCCCCGGATCTCGCTCCTCTGGTTCGACCCGCGCGGGAGCTTGCCGGAGGGCTTCGAAACCGTGCGGCAGGAGGTGACCAGGATCTTCCGGGAGATCGGGGTGGACGTGCGCTGGACCCTGGGCGGCCCCGGGACGGTCTACGGCGGCGCCGACGTTCCCGAGGTGCCGTTGATCCTGCTCCCCGACGACCCCGCGCCGTCCCGCGACGGACAACGCATCATGGGCCTCATCGTGAAGGGCCAGCAGCGGAGCCGGGCGGTGTGGATGTTCCTGAAGAGCGTGCGCTGGACGCTGGGCCACGACCTTCGCCAGCCGAGGCCGCGCACGGAAGACGAGGGGCGGGACCTGGCGCTCGCAGTGGCGCGCGTGGCGGCGCACGAGGTGGTGCATGCCATCGCCCCGGACGAGCCGCACTCCAGGGGCGGCCTGATGAGCCACTCGTTGGACCGCGCTCACCTGCTCGGCCAGCGCATACCGGTCGACGCCCAGTGCGCGGCCGCTTTCCTCACCCGGCTGGCGGCGCTGCGGCCGCCCGCTCCCGAAGCGGCGGCGGCCGCGCTTCGCACGGTGCCGGTGACGGGCTTCTGACCCGGTTTCCGAGGACCGTTGACACGCCGCGAGGGCGGGCCCTAGACTCGCGCGGAGATGACGAATGACCCGCGGGCGAGCCGGCTCCCGTGGCTCGCACCCGGGACGGCCCTCCTCGCGGCCGCCATTTCGTCGGCCTTCGTCCTGACGGCGTGCCGCGCCCCTCGCGCGCAGCGGCCCAACGTCCTGCTGATCGTGGCCGACGACCTCTCGTACCGGATCGGCCTCTACGGCTTCGCCGCCCGCACCCCGAACCTCGAGCGGCTGGCGGCCCGTGGCCGCCGCTTCGACCGCGCCTACTGCCAGTACCCGCTCTGCAGCCCGAGCCGCACGTCCTTCCTCACCGGCTGGCGCCCCGAGCACACGAAGGTCTGGGGCAACCTTCGCCCTCCTCGTGCGTTCCTGCAGGGAGCCGTGCCCTTGCAGGAGCACTTCCAGGCCAACGGCTACTTCACGGCGCGAGTGGGCAAGGTCTACCACAGCCGTTTCGAGGAGGAGTTCCGCTGGGACCTCGTGGTCGACACCTACGATCCGGCGCCGGAGGAGGCGCCGGTCGTGTGGGGACCGTCGCCGCGGAGGGACGAAGAGGAGCCCGACGGCCGGGCGGCGCGCCAGGCGGCCGAGCTGATGGCCGGGAAGCGCGATCGGCCGTTCTTCATCGCGGTGGGCTTCCTGAAGCCCCACGATCCCTGGGTCGTCCCGGAGGCGTACTTCAGGATGTACCCGCCGGAGTCGGTCACCCTCCCCCGGGAGGACCCGGCCGCGGCCAGCCTGTTCGAGCCGCGTCGTGGCGTCTCTCTCGACCTTCCGCGCGAGAAGTGGCGGGAGGCGCTCGCCGCCTACTACGCCTCGGTGACGTTCATGGACGCGCAGCTCGGGGTCATCCTCGACGCGATGGACGCGCAGGGACGGTGGGACGACACGGTCGTGGTCCTGCTCAGCGACAACGGACTGCACGTGGGCGAGCACGGCATCTTCGGCAAGATGACGCTGTTCGAGGAGTCGGCCCGCGTCCCGCTCGTGATCGCCGCCCCGGGGCTCAAACGCCCCGGCACGCCCACGGGGCGGATCGCCGAGCTCCTCGACGTCTACCCGACGCTTCTGGAGCTGGCTCGGCTGCCGAAGGTCAACGGGCTCGAGGGGACGAGCCTCGTGCCCCTCCTCAAGGACCCGGAGCGATCGGTCAAGACCAGCGCGCACACCATGCGCAAGGTCGGAGCCACCCGCAAGGGCCAGCTCGGACAGAGCGTCCGCAGCGAGCGCTGGCGCTACACCGAGTGGCCGGACGAAACCGTCGAGCTCTACGACCACGACCGGGACCCGGACGAGCTCGACAATCGGGCCAGGGACCCCAAGGCGGCCGGGGCCCTCGCCGAGATGCGGGCGCTGCTTCCGGCCGAGCGCTGAACCAGGGCCTCCGCTTGTGGGACTGTGGCGTGCCACAAGCGAACACCCGGGGCGGGGCGGGGCTTCGGCAGCGAGGCCGAAAGGCCTTGCTCCTACGGCACTTGGAAGGGCGTACACTCCCGGCATGCTCCTTGATGATCTAAGGTGAGAGAGGCCGGCGTGCGCCGGCCCTCGGAGGCAGATTCAAGTGGACATTGCGCGCCCCTCACAGGCCAGGCAGAAGAGGATCCGCCGGATCCTGATCGCCTCCGGGAGCCTGGCCGCCGTTCTCCTGATCACCCTGGGGCTCTCGCGCCTTCGCCCCGCGGCGCCCCTCGTCGAGAACCCCTGGATCGACACCGTGAAGCGCGGGCCGATGGTGCGCCAGGTGCGCGGCCTCGGCACCCTCGTGCCCGAAGAGGTGCGGTGGATCCCCGCGATCAGCGAGGGCCGCGTGGAGCGCCTCGTGATCCTGGCCGGCACGCCGGTCAAGGCGGACACGGTCATCCTGGAGCTGTCGAACCCCGAGCTGGAGCTTCAGGCCCTCGACGCGGAATCGCAGCTCCGCGCCGCCGAGGCCAGCCTCACGGAGCTGCGCGTGCGCCTGGAGAGCCAGCACCTCGACCAGGAGGCGGCGGCCGCGCGGGTGAAGGCCGATTTCCACCAGGCGCGGATGCGGGCCGACGCCGACGAAGAGCTGCACAAGAACGGCCTCATCGCCGACATCAACCTCAGGGTCTCGCAGGTCACCGCCGAGGAGCTGGGCAACCGCGACCGGATCGAGCGCAAGCGCCTCGATATCTCGGACGAGGCCATCGGGGCCCAGATGGCCGTGCAGGCGGCGCAGGTGGACCAGCGCCGCGCCCTCGCGCGCTTGCGCCGGCGCCAGTTCCAGGACCTGAAGGTGAGGGCCGGCCTCGACGGCGTCCTGCAGCAGCTCCCCGTCGAGGTGGGCCAGCGAGTGACCCCCGGCACACCCCTCGCGCGGGTGGCCCAGCCCGAGAGGCTGAAGGCGGTGGTGAAGATCGCGGAGACCCAGGCCAAGGACATCCTGATCGGGCAGAAGGCGACGGTGGACACGCGCAACGGGGTGATCGAGGGACACGTCGCCCGGGTGGATCCCGCGGCCCAGCAGGGAACCGTGACCGTCGACATCGCCCTCGACGGCGAGCTGCCCAAGGGCGCGCGCCCGGAGCTCTCCGTCGACGGCACCATCGAGCTGGAGCGCCTGGCCAACGTGCTCTTCGTGGGGCGGCCGGCCCAGGGACAGGCCGAGAGCCTCGTCGGCCTCTTCCGGCTGGAAGAGGGCGGCAAGGAGGCGACCCGCGCGAGGGTGAAGCTGGGCCGCGCGTCCGTGAACACCGTCGAAGTGGTCGAGGGTCTGAAGGAGGGAGACCGCGTGGTCCTCTCCGACACGTCCGCCTGGGACGCCTTCGACCGGATCCGCCTGAACTGACGTCCTAACTGAAAGACGCGAGGAGAGCCGATGACCGCTTCCCCTGACTCCCTGATCCGTCTGGAAGGCCTGACCAAGGTCTTCTACACCGACGAGGTGGAGACCCACGCCCTCGCGGGGATACACCTCGAGATCCAGCGCGGCGAGTACGTGGCGATCTCCGGGCCCTCGGGCTGCGGAAAGTCGACCCTCCTCTCGATCCTGGGCCTGCTCGACTCGCCCACCGAGGGCACCTACGTGCTCAACGACAAGAGCGTGCAGGGGCTCAACCTCTCGGAGCGGGCCCGCATCCGCAACCGTGAGATCGGGTTCATCTTCCAGAGCTTCAACCTGATCGGCGACCTGACCGTGTTCGAGAACGTGGAGCTGCCCCTCACCTACCGCGGGATGAAGGCCACGGAGCGCAAGGAGCGCGTCCACCAGGCGCTGGAGCGGGTGGGGATGGCGCACCGCGCGAAGCACCTGCCGAGCCAGCTCTCCGGCGGCCAGCAGCAGCGGGTGGCGGTGGCGCGGGCGCTCGTGGGCCATCCCTCGATCCTGCTGGCCGACGAGCCCACGGGGAACCTCGACTCGAAGAACGGCGACGCGGTCATGGAGCTGCTGCGCGATCTGCACCGCGCGGGCTCCACGATCTGCATGGTCACCCACGACCCGCGCTTCGCCCGCCACGCGGATCGCACCATCCACCTGTTCGATGGCCGGGTGGTGGACGAGAACGTGGAGAAGATGGAGCCGGCCGGCGTGGCCTGAGACGTCGCACGGTGGACCGGCTCTTTCAGGACCTGCGCGCGGATGGTGGTCCGACAGGTTGAGGGCCTCCGCGATCGGCTGCGTTCTGTCCGCTTCCCTCCTCCCCTCGGCTTCGGTCTCGGCCGCGCCGCCCGCCGCACCTCGGGCTCGGCTGTTTCGCCACGAGGGCACGCGCCTCTCGATGGCCTGCGTCTACGCCATCGTGGCCTACGGCCCCGACCCGCAAACGCTGCCGCCCACCGTGGAGGCCGCCCTCGACGAGGTCGACCGCATCGACCGGCTCATGAGCCACTACCGGCCCGAGAGCCCGCTGTCCCGGCTCAACCGCGAGGCGGCCGGCGGTCCGATCAGAGTCGAACCGGAGCTGTTCGACTTTGTCGCCGAGTGCATGAAGTACGGCCGCGAGTCGGGAGGTGCTTTCGACATCACCGTCGGCCCCTTGATGAAGGCCTGGGGCTTCTTTCGCGGCGAAGGCCGGCTGCCCGGTGATGTCGAGCTCGAGGAGCTACGCGGGAAGATCGGCTATCCGCACGTGATCCTGAGGCCTCGTGAGCGGACCATCCAGTTCGACCGGCCAGGGGTCGAGCTGGACCTCGGCGGCATCGCCAAGGGCTACGCGGTGGATCGCGCGGTGAGCGTCCTCAGGAGCCGCGGGATCGTGGCCGCCCTGGTCAGCGCCGGAGGCAGCACGATCTACGGGCTGGGCGCGCCTCCGGGCCGCTCCGGCTGGGAGGTCACGATCCAGGATCCCCTCCACGCGAACCGGGTCGCCCGGAAGACCCTCTTGCGCGACCGCGCCCTCTCGGTCTCCGGCACCTACGAAAAATCCTTCGAGGTCGCCGGCGTGCGGTATGGCCACATCATGGACCCCCGCACGGGCCGCCCGGTGACGGACGCGCTCAGCGTGGCGGTGTTGACCGGGACCGGCACCGCGGGCGACGCGCTGGACGACGCCTTCTTCGTGCTGGGGGTTGCGGGGAGCCGCGAGTACCTGAAGCGGCTTCCCCCAACGGAAGCGCTCCTCTTCCTGCCCGATGGCGGCAGGGGATGGAAGCTCGTCCGCCTCGCGAACTGAGGGTCACTTCACGGCGAACAGATCGACGACGGCGTAGGGTCCCATCGCGGGCAGGGAGAACTCCGTGGCCCCGTCGGCGATCACGTGGTCCTGCAGGGGCGCCCGGCCCGTTCCTCCCACGAACGCCTCGCCCTCGGCCCACCTGCCCCGCAAGCGGATGCGAAGGCCAAAGGTCTCACGGCCGCCGTAGTTCAGCAGGTGCAGCCGGACGCGGGTCGCGTCGCCCGTGAGCCGGCCGATCACGACCTCGCTGCCGAAGATGCGCAACGACCGCTGGTCGTCGGTGAGCTGCCGACGCACCTTGAGCGCGAACGCGCTCGGATCGGCCGCTTCCTCCTTCGGATATTCGCTGGTGCCCAGGCGTATGTTCAGGCGCCACTGCGGAGCCGGGGCGTCGACCACGCGGAAAAGGAGGTTCCGCCGGACGAGCAGGTTCATCACCTCCCCGGTCAAGGGCGTGCCGTCGTCCACCACTCCGAGGTCCGCGACCTCGGGCAGGTCGGCCGCCGGCAGCTCCGAGAGGAAGGCCAGCATCCGGCCCAGAGCGTCGAGATCGGCTTGATCGATCTTGAGGACCGCATCGGCGCCGTAGGCGAAGGCTTCGGCCGCCGCCAGCGCCGCCTTCCCCGCCGGGAGATCGTAGGCGTAAAGGCGCCCCTTCTCGCGGAGGAAACGCCAGCCGTTGGCGGTGAGCCACGGGCTCCGGGTGGCGGAGGCACGATCGACCCTCCCGGCGATTCCCGGCGCAGCCAGGGTCGCGCGCGCGGCCAGCTCCGCCGGCCCCATCGGCGTCACCGAGAAGCCCGCCCCTCGCCAGGCCTCGGCCGACCCGGGCGGCACCGAGAGCCGTTCGATCCCCGCCTGCCGCAGCGCGGGCGCGCTCGCGACATCCTGCGGCCAGTAGAGCCCGGGCAGGGCGACGAGCAGGAGGAGCGCGCTCACAAGTCGATGCCGCGAACTCCACGTGGCCGGGCTCACGAATGATGATGTTCACGTTGGGGTCCTGGTCGCGCGCTTGCGAGTCGTCGGTCTTCAGGTAGCGAGGCGAGCGGTCCCAGACCGAGATGGCGCCTTCGTCCTTGCGCTTGTCGTCGATGATGTCGAGGAGGAGGCGATCGATCGCCACCGGGTCGGTGCCGAACAGGATCTGGCGGGGATGGAAGACGTAGCGGCGCGTGCGCGCGAACGGTCCGCCGTGCCATACGGCGCGCAGGCCGTCCATGATCTGGAGGACGGTCCGGGAGCGCAGGGGCTCCACCGCCGCCAGGGTGCCCACGAAGGAATACGTGTGCGATTTCCCCTGGTGGTGCGTCCGGGCGACGTTGGAGAAGCTCCCGTAAGCGATGTTCTTCAGGCAGCCGGTGACGCCGGTGGCGCCGTGGTCCTTCATGTTCGGGATGTTGATGATTTTCGTCAGGCGCCGCGACACGAGGCTCATCAGGTTGGACCGGGTGTCCTCTTCGCC
>WNFL01049801.1_pt2 | contig 16125 bp, 16 predicted proteins | sample 5400361 | NCBI WGS metagenome assembly WNFL01 (sample SAMN13153351, study PRJNA577476) | soil metagenome | isolation source: 40 cm soil on Douglas fir-dominated hillslope | place: USA:California | collected 2013-09-17 | reverse complement strand
CAGCTATTTTCCCGACATATCCGACTACTTTGGGGGCCTCGCTTTTGGAGTTTTTCAAAAGGCCCCGAAACAGGCCCCAAAAAGCGTCCGGTTGTACGCGAATTGCCTCGGACGTCCGCGGACGATGGAACGCTGCTTTTCTATTAGTTTTCCCGGGGTTACCAGCTCTTTTTCAGGTTTCCCGGACGTTGGCGGACGTCCCAGGAAGTCTATGGAAAGTGGGACGGCTGGGACTCGAACCCAGGACCAAAGCCTTAAAAGGGCCTTGCTCTACCAACTGAGCTACCGTCCCAATCAGCCGCGCATGATAGCCGAACTCAGGCTCCAGATCATCGGCAATTCATGCGGCGTACCGGGTGGGATCGGGTATGTGCGCGGCCGCAAAGCCGGCGGCCCGTAAGCGGCACGAATCGCACTTTCCGCAGGCGGCACCATCGGGTCCGGCCTGATAGCACGACACCGTCATGGCGAAGTCCACCCCGAGCTCCGCACCTGTACGGATGATGTCCGCCTTCGACATCTCGATCAGCGGGGCCTGGATTTTGGACGGCACGCCTTCGACGCCCGCCTTGGTTGCGAGGCCCGCCAGGTGCTCGAATGCCGCTATGAATTCCGGCCGGCAGTCGGGGTAGCCCGAGTAGTCGACGGCGTTCACTCCCACGAAGATATCGGCGGCGCCGACGACTTCGGCCCACCCCAGCGCGAGCGACAGCAGCAGGGTATTGCGGGCGGGGACGTAGGTGATGGGAATGCCCTGCGTCGGAGATTCCGGTACCGCGATACCGGTGTCGGTCAGCGCCGAACCGCCAATGCCGGCGAGGTCCACCCCCATGATTCGGTGTTCTCGGGCGCCCAAGCTCGACGCGATCAGCCGGGCGGCCGCGAGTTCCGCGCTGTGGCGTTGACCATAGTGCACGCTCAACGCGTAGCACTCGAAACCGCGTGCGCGGGCGATCGCCAATACGGTGGCCGAATCGAGTCCGCCGGAGAGCAGTACGACGGCGCGCCTGGGTTGCGCGGTTGAGCTGGCGGCGCTCACTTGCCGGGCGTGTCGCCCCACAGGATTTTGTGAAGCTGTAGCTGGAAGCGCACCGGGAGGCGGTCCGCCAGAATCCAATCGGCCAGCTCGGTCGGGGATATTTCGTTGTAACTGGGCGAGAAGAGTATCCGGCAGTGCCCGGCCAATCCATGCTCCTGCAGAAACGCCTTGCTCCAATCGTAGTCGTCGCGGGAACAGATCACGAATTTGAGCTGATCTCGCGGGGTCAGCAACTCGAAGTTTTCGATTCTATTGCGCTCAGCCTCGCGCGAGCCCGGCGTCTTGACGTCGACCACGCGGGACACGCGCGAGTCGACCGCGGCGATATCCAGCGCACCGCTGGTTTCGAGCGACACTTGAAAGCCGGCGTCGCACAGCTGTTCCAGCAGCTTCAGGCAATTCGGCTGCGCCAAGGGCTCTCCGCCCGTCACGCAGACATGCTGTGCGCCGTAGCTTCGCACCTGATCCACGATGGCGTCGAGGTCCAGCCAATCGCCGGAGTGGAACGCGTACTCGGTGTCGCAGTATCGGCAGCGCAGCGGACACCCCGTCAGCCGCACGAACACCGTCGGATAGCCGACTGCGTCGGCCTCCCCTTGCAGCGAATGAAAAATCTCATTGACGCGCAAGCGCTCGGGTTTGCGTGATGCTTCAATCAATGTTTCTCGGTCGCCATTTTGTCGAGACGCTGCTGGGCCAAATGTCCGGCCGGCGCATCGGGGAACTGCGTCGCCACTTGCGTCAGCGTCGCTTTCGCCGCGTCCCATTGCTTCGACTCGTACTGGCAATAGCCGATTTTGAGCAGAGCGTCGGGACGTTTGCGCGACTGCGGGTATTTATCGACCACGCGCTGAAACGCGGTTTGCGCCTCCGGAAACGACTTGTTGACGTAATAGGCTTCGCCCAGCCAATACTGTGCGTTGTCGGCGAGCGAACTGTCCGAATACACGATCAGGAACTTCTGAAACGCCGCGATGGCACGGTCGTATTGGCTGTCCTTCAGCAAGTTGAAGGCCGCTTGATAGGCAGCCTTGTCGTCGCCGCCCGCCGAGGTATCGGCGCCGCCCGCCCCACTCGCGCCCGAATCGCCCGATCCGGCCGCACCGCCGCCGCCGCGCGACTCGAGACTCTTCATGCGCCGATCGAGATCGGCGTACAAATCGCGCTGCTGTTTGCGGTTCGCTTCCAGGTTATTGGACAGCTGATCGACGTCGTTGTGCATGGCGCGCAAGTCGTTGCGCAACGAGTCGGCTTGATTGGCCAAATCGAGCAGGCTTTGATTGGCCACCACCCTCTCGATGCGCTCCAAGCGCGTGTCGAGATCCTTCAGCTTGATCTGCACCGGATCTTCCTCCGGCGGCGTGCTGGCGCAGCCCGCCAGCGCCAGCGCCAACAGGCAGGCTCCGCTCAAACCGAATGAAGCTCGGGAAATCACGGACCGTAGACCAATTCCACGCGCCGATTCTTCGCCCACGCCGTCTCGTCATCGCCTTCGGCCGCGGGCCTTTCAGCGCCGAAGCTGACCGTGGTGAGCTGCGATTCCGCCACCCCTTGAAGCATCAGGGCGCGCCGCACGGCCTGGGCGCGGCGTTCGCCGAGTCCGATGTTGTACTCGCGAGTGCCGCGTTCGTCGGTGTTGCCCTCGAGCTTCATCTTAAAGCCCGGATGACCGGTCAAATTTCGCGCGTGGGCGGACACGATGTCGGCGAATTCGGGCTTGATCTCCGACTTGTCGAAGTCGAAATAGATTACCTTGCGTGCGAGCGGTCCCGTGGCGTCCGCGCCCATGCCTTGAGTGCCCGCATCGCCGTTCAGCGCGCGCCCCGAGGCCGACGCACTCTCATCCCCCTGGTTCGCGCCAGAGACCTGGCTCCCGGCATTCGGCGTCTCGATCACATTGTGCTTTTTGGGGCATCCCGAGAGCAGCGCTGCTCCAGCCATCATCAGCGCGATCGCGAAAATTCGTTTCATTTATTTCTCCATCCGATTGACGTAACCCTGACTCACCGACGAACACCCGGCATTGTACTTCGTTTGATCGACGCCGTTTTCAGAACGGCGCCCACGCAGGCTCCTGTAATTCACCCTCGCTCGACACCAAGCGCTCCTGGACCCGGCCGTCGGCGCTCACCAGGGCGAGCACGCCGCGCCCGCGGTCGCGGCTCGCGTAGATGATCTCCGCGCCATTCGGCGCATAACTCGGGCTGACGTCGAAATGACCCTTGGTGAGGACTTGGACATCGCCGCGCCCGCGAAGATCCATGGTGGCGATCCGGTAGCCTCCGTCCTCCTGGGTGACGAACGCCAGCTGCGATTCGTCGGGCGAGAGCCGCGGGCGCGCGTTATAGCTGCCTTGAAACGTCAGGCGCCGCGGCTTGTCGCCGCTCTGAGTCCCGATGCGATAGATCTGCGGACCGCCCGCACGATCCGAGGTGAAATACAGGCTTTGGCCGTCCTTCGACCATTGCGGCTCGGTGTCGATTCCCGGATCGTCGGTGATGCGGGTCAGCGCCTGGGTGGTCAGGTCCAACACATAGATATCCAAATTGCCGTCGCGCGTCGAGAGCGTGAGCGCGAGCTTCTTGCCGTCCGGCGACCATGCCGGCGCCTGATTCACCCCCGCCCGCGCCGACACCCGCTGCCGCTCCCCGGTTTTCAGGGTCTGCACGTACACCGATGGCAGGCGGTTTTCGAAGGAGACATAGGCCAGACGCTGGCCATCCGGCGACCACGCCGGCGACATCAGCGGCTCGCCCGATTGCATCACGACATGCGGATTTTCGCCGTCCGCATCCGCCACGATCAGCCGGTAATCCTTGTGCGGCAGAGACCCCAGAACGGAAATATAGGCGACGCGGGTGGCGAAGGCGCCGCGAATCCCCAAGATCTTCTCGAACACCATGTCGGCGACTTGGTGGCTCGCCAGACGCAGTCCGGGCTTGTTCGCGCTGATTTGGTAACCCAGCAGCCGCTGGTGGTTGAGAATATTGTAGAGTTCGAAGGTGATGTTGAAGCGGTCCTGCCCCAGAGGCTGAACTTGGCCGACCACGATGTAGTCGTTGTTGAGCCGGCGCCAATCATCGAAGGAGATGCCCGCACCGGTGTGCGGCTGTTCGATCATATCCCTGCGATCCGTGCTCTTGAAACGCCCGCTGCGCGCCAGATCGTCGCTGACGAGCTGCGCCACGTCGAATGAGGCGGCGGCGTCCTGCGGCGAACTGAACGGCACGATCGCGATCGGAATGGCGTCCGACTGACCCTTGGTGATTTCGACCACGAGTTCCGCCCACGTCCGCGAGCAGAACAACATGAGGCCGATCGCCGCCAAACAGGAAATACGTCTATTCATTGGGTTTGAACCTAAATACGAAGTTTCTTTCAAAGAGGGCCGGGTCCGGGGGATCCGGCAGGGGCGATGCACGATACACCGCGTTCTCGATCGATTGGCGGGCGGCTGCGTCGCCATTGCATTGGGTCACGCGCGCTCCCGTTACCTCGCCACCCGGAATCTGGGTCACTTCGACCAAACAATCAAGACCGACGCTCGCCGAGGGAGGCTTGATCCACACGCTTTGAATCTTATTGCGCAGCCGCGCGATATAGCTGTCGCGCAACGGACCGGATTCGACGGCGCTGCGATGCTCCTCGTCGGCCAATTGCTTGCGCAATTCGGCCTCGCGGTCGGCCCGAGCGCGCTCATCCGCCGCCCGCTTGGCATCGGCCGCCTGCTTTGCTTCGGCAGCCTGCTTGGACTCCGCGGCCTGTTTGGCGTCGGCGGCTTTCTTGGCGTCGATGAGACGCTGCTGCTCGGCGGCCGCGGCCCTGGCGGCGTCCGCCTTGGCATGCTCCGCGGCCTTGGCTTGCGCAGCCGCCTTGGCCTGTTCAGCCTCGTTGGCCTGCTCGGCTTCCTTGGCTTGTTCGGCCGCCTTGGCCTGCTCGGCCGCCTTGGCTTGCTCGTCCTCCTTGGTCTGTTCGGCCGCCTTCGCCTGCTCGGCGGTTTTGGCTTCCTCGGCGGCGCGCGCCTCATCCGCCGCCTTTGCCGCGGCGGCTGCCTGCGCTTCGGCGGCAGCACGCGCACGCGCGGCCTCTTGGTCGCTTTGCGCCCGTTGCGCGGCATGCAGGACTTGCGAGTCCACCACCACCGCATCGATCGGCAGCGGCTGCACGGGGAGCGGTGCGCGATGGGAATTCAACGTCGCGAGCACCAGGCCGACCACCAGTAGCCCATGCAGCAGCACGGAAACGACGACTGCCCACCGGTGTTCGCGCAAGAAATCCCGCATTCAACCCGCGCCGCCGCCGGCCCCATTGGCTTGTCCCCGCGGCGGTGGCCGCACAGGATCGGTGAGAAACCCCACTTTCGAGGCGCCGGCATGTTGCAGCAGCACCATGGCATGCACCACCGTGCCGTAGGGCACGGTGGTGTCGGCCCTGACCAGGATCGGGGTCTGTGGATCGCGGCGCAGAAGCGCGGCGGTACGGGCGCTCACCGTGGCTTCGGAGACCGGTTGTTGATCGCTGCGGCTGCCGAGATCGATGTATAGACGGCCACGCGCATCGATGGTCACGATCAGCGGCTGGTGCTTGGACAGAAAATCGGGGTCGATGGGCTTGGCGCCGGCATCGGGCAAGTCCACTTTGACTCCCTCCTTGAGCAGCGGCGCCGTAATCATGAAGATGACCAGCAGCACCAGCATGACGTCGATGTACGGCACCACATTGATCTCTCCCATCAGCTTGCGGCGGCGAACCAGTTTAGGCATAGGCGCTACGCTTGGGCCGTACGGGCTGGCCCGTGTCGCTGCAGGATCGTCGAGAACTCTTCCACGAAGGTGTCGAAGCGCAGTTCCAGGCGGCTGACCTGATCGGCAAATCGGTTGTAGGCGATCACCGCGGGAATCGCCGCGAACAATCCGATCGCCGTGGCAACCAATGCCTCGGCGATGCCCGGCGCCACGGCCGCCAGCGTCGCCTGCTGCACATTGCCGAGATTGTGGAAGGCACTCATGATGCCCCACACCGTGCCGAACAGGCCAACGTACGGGCTCGTGGAACCGACCGTGGCCAGCATCGCCAGGTTGCGTTCGAGCCGATCCATTTCGCGCATCTGCGCAACCCGCATCGCGCGGCGCGCCCCCTCGAGCAGTTGATCGGTGGGCGTCCCGAGCTGGCGGAGGCGGCTGAACTCGCCGAAGCCGGACTCGAAGATGCTTTGCTCGCCGGTACCGGCACGGCCTTTGGTCTCGATGCTGCGATAGAGCGCGGTCAAATCGCCACCCGACCAAAATGCCGTCTCGAATTGATCGGCCTGACGGCGCGAGTGCGAGATGACGCGCCCTTTCTTGAAGATGACGGCCCACGACACCAGCGATGCGATCATGAGCAACGCCATGACCGCCTGCACGATGACGCTCGCATCGAGCACCAGGGTCCAGATCGACAAGTCATTGCCCATTACGCCACTCCACAAATAGATCCTTTGGAATCGGGCGCGGTTTCAGCGTGCCGGAATCGAGACAGGCGACGCGAGCGTTGGCGTCGATGAGCTGCACGTCGCCGCGCATGATGGTCTGCTTGAACACGATTGTCGCACCACCCAGCCGCTCGAGTTCCGCGGTGACGAGAACTTCATCATTGAGGATGGCAGGAAGCAGAAAGTCCACGGCCACGCTCACCACCGCAAACTGCAGCTGCCGCTCGGCGCGCAATCGGTTTTGATCGATCCCGAGCGCGCGCAGCCAGTCCGTCCGGCAGCGTTCCATGAACTTCAGGTAGTTCGCGTAGTACACCACCCCGCCCGCATCGGTGTCCTCCCAGTAGACACGGAAGGGGACCGAAAATTTCGGTGCCGGCGCCATCACGGGGCATCCCGGAACAGCGGCAAATTCAAGTCCCGGTCCAGCGCCGGCGCGGCGAGTCCGAAATGAGCATAGGCGCTGCGCGTCGCGACGCGGCCACGGGCGGTGCGCATCAGAAATCCCTGCTGAATCAGGAACGGCTCGATGACGTCCTCGATGGTGCCGCGCTCCTCGCTCATGGCCGCGGCCAGGCTGTCGACGCCCACTGGCCCTCCTTCGAATTTTTCGATCACGGTCAGCAGCAATTTCCGGTCCAGCGTGTCGAACCCCTGAGGATCCACCGCCAGCATATCGAGCGCCGCGATCGCGACTTCCGCGCTGATGATCCCGGCGGCCTTGACCTCGGCGAAGTCGCGCACCCGGCGCAGCAGCCGGTTGGCGATTCGCGGCGTGCCGCGCGATCGCTCGGCGATGCGCTGCGCGCCGTCCGCCTGCAGGCGAAGCTTCAAGATCGATGCGCTGCGCGTGACGATTTTCGTCAGGTCCTCCGTGGAATAGAACTCCAGTCGCTGCACGATGCCGAAGCGGTCGCGCAAAGGCGAGGTCAGGAGTCCGGCCCGGGTGGTGGCGCCCACCAGAGTGAACGGCGGCAGATCGAGTTTGATCGACCTCGCGCCCGGACCTTCGCCGATCATGAGATCGAGCTGCGAGTCCTCCATCGCAGGGTACAGTACCTCTTCGACCACCGGACTCAACCGATGGATCTCGTCCACGAACAATACGTCGCGGGGCTCGAGATTGGTCAACAAGGCCGCCAAGTCCCCGGGACGCTCCAAGACGGGACCGGAGGTCTGGCGCAAATTCACCTTGAGCTCATTGGCGATGATGTTCGCCAGCGTGGTCTTGCCGAGTCCCGGCGGTCCGAAAATGAGCACATGATCGAGCGCCTCGCCGCGATTGCGTGCCGCCTGAATGAAGATGTCCATCTGGGTCTTCACGCTCGACTGTCCCACGTAGTCGGCGAGGGTCTTCGGCCGCACCGCGCGGTCGACCACCTCGTCGTCCCGCTTGGCGGGACCTGCGATGATTCGATCTTCTTCAATGCCCATGCTGGTTCTTCAAGCCTTGGCCGCCGACTTGAGCGCGCGCCGTATGATTTCCGTGGTCGCAAGGTCCGGTTCGTCGACCGACTTCAACAGCCGTACCACTTCCGGCGGCTTGTATCCGAGCGCGATCAGGGCGCTGAACGCCTCGCTTTGCGGAGTCGCGGCCGTACCCATTCCGACGCCCGCCGGCGTGCCGCCGGCGGCCGGCATCGACAGCTTCTTGACGCTGTCGCGCATCTCGATGATGACGCGCTCGGCGGTCTTGCGGCCGATGCCCGGAATGCGCGTGAGCATCGCGACATCCTCGGCCTCGATGGTGCGCAGGAAATCCTCGACACTGGCGCCCGATAAGATCCCCAGCGCGATCTTCGGCCCGACCCCGGAGACCTTGAGCAGGCCGCGGAACAGCCGCCGCTCGCCGTCGGTGCCGAAGGCGTACAAAATATGCGCGTCCTCGCGCACGACCAAGTGGGTGAACAGCGCGACCGGCTCGCCCGCGGCCGGCAACCCATAGAAGGTCGACATCGGGGCTTCCATTTCATAGCCGACGCCGTTCACGTCGACCATGAGCATCGGCGGCTGCTTGACCGCCAAGCGGCCCTTGAGAAAACCGATCACCCGCGACTCGCAGTACGCTGTACCGAGACCCGCATGCGGCCCCGGAGCGCATGGCAGACGGCGGCGGCCAGGGCATCGGCGGCGTCGGGCGACAGCGGTCCATCGAGCTTGAGAATGCTCTTCATCATGAGCTGCACCTGCGCCTTCTCCGCGCTGCCGGATCCAACCACGGCCTGCTTGATCTGCCGCGTGGCGTATTCGAACACCTCGGCGTTCGCATCGGCGGTACCGCAGATGGCGGCGCCGCGCGCCTGCCCCAACTTCAATGCGCTGTCGGGATTGCGATTGACGAATACCCGCTCGATGGCGATTTCATGGGGCCGGTATTGGGCGACAATGGTCTGGACGCAGCGAAAGATCTCGCACAGGCGATCGGCGAATTCACCCGTCTGAGTCCGGATCACGCCGCTCGCGACATAGGTCAATCGAGAGCCCACGGCGTCCAGGATGCCGAATCCGGTGCGCTGGGAACCGGGATCGATGCCCAGCACGCGCAACGTGGCCGCCTCAGTGCCGCGCAAGCGCATCGCCCCTGACGTCGCCCGCGCGGGGGCCGTCGCTTTCAAACCGCATTCTTCGTATCCGTCATTGGACGCGTATGATACCGGCAATGGGCGCTTAAACCCACCGCCGGAAACGGCGCAAACCAAATGGAAACAACGGCTTCAACCTCGATCACGGCGAGCCCACGGCTGCACGCCGCCTTTGCCGCCGTACGCGCGCTCGATCTGCCCGCCACGGCCTTAGGCGTGCTGGACGCCAGCCTGGACGTCGCGCACATCGTGCGCTCGCTCGACGCCGATGACGACGTGGTGATCGCGGCCCTGCTGCAGCCCTTGCTCGATGCCCATCTCCTGGACCGGGAAGCCGCCGAGAAGCGCTTCGGCGCCGACGCGACCCGGCTCGCAAGGAGCTTGAGCCAACTGGGAGAATTCGGCTTGGGCGCCGATTGGACGCCCGAACAGGGCCTCGAGGCCGGTCAGGCCGAGGCGCTGCGCAAGATGCTGCTGGCCGTCATCGGCGATGTGCGCTTGGTGGTGGTGCGCCTCGCCGTGCAACTGCAGAAAATGCGCGCCGCCAAATCGCTCGATCCCGTCCTGCAGCGCAAGCTGGCGACCGAAGCCCGCGAAGTCTATGCGCCGCTCGCCAATCGGTTGGGTGTATGGCAACTGAAATGGGAACTGGAGGATCTCGCGTTCCGTTACCTGCAGGCCGCCGACTACAAGCGCATCGCCGCCGCCCTCAAAGTGCGCCGCTCCGAGCGCGAGCGCTACATGGAAGAATTGAAGGCGCTGCTGCGCAGCGAACTACAGGCCGCCGGCATCGACGCCACGATCGACGCGCGGCCGAAACACATCTACAGCATCTGGCGCAAGATGCAGGCCAAGCACCTCGCCTTCGAGCAGCTCATGGACATTCGCGCCGCGCGCGTCCTCGTGAACACGGTGGCCGAATGCTACGCGGCGCTCGGCGTGGTGCACTCGCTGTGGCAGTTCATTCCCGGGGAATTCGACGACTACATCGCGACCCCGAAGGACAATCGATACCGATCGATTCATACCGCGGTGATCGGACCGGGCGCCCAAGCCGTCGAAATACAGATCCGCACGCATGAGATGCACGCCAACTCCGAGCGCGGCGTGGCGGCGCACTGGCGCTACAAGGAGGGTGGCCGCAGCGACCAAGCCTACGAACGCAAGATCAATCAATTGCGCTCACTGCTGGCGCCGGCCGAAGGCGGCGACACGTCGCGCGATTTTCTCGATCGCATGCGCGTCGACCTATTTCAGGATCGGGTTTATGTGGTATCGCCCAAGGGTGAAATCGTCGACGTTCCGGTGGGCGGCACACCGTTGGATTTTGCCTACCAGGTGCACACCGACCTGGGTCATCGCACCCGCGGCGCGAAGGTCAATGGGCGGATGGTGCCGCTCGACTACCGGCTCAAGAACAGCGAAACGGTGGAGATCATCACCGCCAAAACGGCGCAGCCATCGCGCGACTGGCTGTCGCCCCAATCAGGGTTTCTCGCGAGTCCCAGGCACCGCAACAAGGTACGCGCCTGGTTCCGCAAGCAGAACGAGACCCAGAACAAGGCGGAAGGCCGGGCCCTATTCGACCGCGAGATACACCGCCTGGGGGTCAACAGCCCGCCCATCCCGGAATTGCTGAGCGAACTGAAATTGCCCAGCACCGAAACCCTGCACGAAGCCTTGGGGTTGGGCGAGGTCAGCCCGGCGCAAGTGGCGGGGGCCATCCAACGCATTCTCCATGCGCGTGAAGTCCGTCCGGAGCACTCCGTTCGCCCCAAAGGCCCGGCGGCCCTGCGCGAACCGGACATCGAGGTCCAGGGCATCGGCGATTTGCTGTCCACCTACGCGCGCTGCTGCAAGCCCGTGCCGCCCGAGCCCATCGTCGGCTACATCACGGTGGGCAGGGGTGTCAGCATTCACGCCCGGTCCTGCGCCAATCTCGCCCGCCTCAGCATCAAGTCGCCCGCCCGGGTGTTGGCGGTCACCTGGGGCAAATTGGCTTCGCACGAATTCCCGGTGGAGATCGATGTGCAGGCATTCGACCGCCGCGGGCTGGTGCGCGATGTCAGCGCCGCACTGGCGGACGACAAGATCAGCATCCGGGGCATGAACACGGTCACCGACAAACGCGACAACGTCGCCCGTATGCGGATCGACATATCGATCACGGGGCTGCCGCAGCTGTCACAGGTGCTGGGGCGCATCGCGCAGCTGCCCAACGTCATTTCCGCGAGGCGCAAGAAATAGGCTCAACGAGCAGCGCCTCATACGAGGCGCCGCTCATGGAGGCGCGCCCCGGATCGTCAGTGGCTCAACGCTTCGTACAGGCTGTCCGAAACGATCTTGCGCAGGCCGTTGATCTTCTTCATTTCGGCCGCGACCTCCGGATTCGTCCGGACGGTTTCGTCGATCTTCGCGATCCCCGCGAGATTCGGCACCTCGACGCTGACCACGATGGAACCCGCGTCGACGCCGGCGAACGTCGCGCGCCAGACGCGCAGCGTTGCCGCCACACCGGCCTTCTTGAGCAGCGCCTGCAAGGTCTCCACTTCATGCACGTAGCCCGGCACATCGGCCGTCTGCACCACGATCACCCTGAGCACGGATGGGTCGGCGGCTGGCGCCGCGAATGAGGCAACGAGTCCCAAGATGCCGGCGAGCGCGGCCGAAATGATGCTAGTTCTCATGATTCCTTCCCCTTTTTTTACGGAAACACCATGTTTCCGAGGAAGGCAAGACTATCAGGACTCGCGCCCAGTGGTTGATCCCTGGCGCTAGCGGTTGATCCCGTCGATGGCCTTCTTGTCCACCGCCAATGCGGCCTCGTGGATGGCCTCGGACAGGGTCGGGTGGGCGTGGATGGTGCGCTGGATGTCTTCGGTGCTCGCCGAATATTCCATGGCGAGCACCGCCTCGCTGATCAGCTCGCCCGCCATCGGCCCGATCACATGGACCCCGAGAACCTCGTCGTCGTCGCTGGCGGACACGATCTTGGCCATTCCCTGACCGGCTTCCATCGCCCGCGCTCGCCCGCTCGCCGAGAAGGGAAAGGTTCCGACCTTGTAGGGCCGCCCGCTCGCCTTGACCTGCTCCTCGGTGAGCCCCACCCAGGCGATCTCCGGGGCGGTGTAGATCACCGAGGGTATGACCTTGTAGTTCACTTCACCGAAATGGCCGGCGATCAGTTCGGCGACCATCACGCCCTCCTCCTTGCCCTTGTGCGCGAGCATGGGTCCGCGCACCACGTCGCCGATCGCCCAGACGTTCGGCACCACGGTTCTGCACTGCTCGTCGACCTGAATGAAGCCGCGCTCGTCGAGCACCACGCCGGTGCCTTCCGCCAGCAACCCTTCAGTGAAGGGCCTGCGTCCGACCGCAACCACCAGCTTGTCGACTTGCAGCGTGTGATCGCCTTGCGCGTCGGTGTACACGACGTCGACGGCACCGCCGTTGACGGCCGCACTCTGTACCTTGGCCCCCAACTTGATGTCGAGTCCCTGCTTTTTGAAATGGCGCGCAGCCTCTTTCGCAACCGCTGCATCCGCGATCGGCAGGAACTGATCCAGCGCCTCGAGCACCGTGACCTCGCTGCCGAGCCGGCGCCAGACGCTGCCGAGTTCGAGGCCGATGACGCCGGCGCCGATCACGCCGACGCGCGCGGGAACGGCATCGAACTCCAGCGCATTCCAGGAATCGACGATGTATTTGCCGTCATGCGGCACGGTCTTGAGCCGCACCGGCACCGAACCGGACGCCAGCACCACGTGCTTGGCCTCCAGAGTCCTTTCCGCGCCGTCCGCCCCGGTCACGAGCACCCGGTTTCCGGGCAGCAAACGCCCATGCCCCTGAATGCCGGTCACGCCGTTCGCCCTGAACAAGGCGGTGATCCCGCCCGTCATGGTCTTGACCACGGAAGCCCGGCGCTTCTGCATGACGGCGAGGTCCAGCGTCAGATCGCCGATCTTGATGCCATGCACCTTGAACTCGTCCTTGGCGCGCTGATACAGCTCCGAGGATTCGAGCAAGGCTTTCGAGGGGATGCATCCGGCGTTCAGGCAGGTTCCGCCGAACGCGAAACTGCCGTCGGTGTTTTTCCATTCGTCGATGCAGGCGACCTTGAGCTTGTTCTGCGCGGCGCGAATCGCGGCGGGATAGCCCGCGGGACCGCTGCCGATCACGATGACATCGTAGATTTCGCTCATACGCCGAGCACCATGCGCGCCGGATCCTCGAGGCACTGCTTGACCGTCACCAAGAACTGCACGGCCTCGCGCCCGTCGATGATGCGATGATCGTAGGTCAGCGCGATGTACATCATCGGGCGTACCACGACTTGACCGTCGATCGCGACCGGGCGGTCCTGAATCTTGTGCATGCCGAGAATCGCGCTCTGCGGGGAATTGACGATGGGGGTCGAGAGCAGCGACCCGAACACGCCGCCATTGGTGATCGTGAAGGTGCCGCCCGTGAGTTCCTCCATCGTGATGGTTCCGGCACGGGCGCGCGCGGCGAAATTGCCGATCGCCTTTTCGATTTCCGCGAAGCTCTGCAGATCCGCATCGCGCAGCACCGGCACGATCAGACCCCGATCGGTGGAAACCGCGACGCCGATGTCGAAGTACTCGTGATAGACGATGTCGTTGCCGTCGACCGAGGCGTTCACCGCGGGAAACTTCTTCAGCGCTTCGACACAGGCCTTGGCGAAGAAGGACATGAAGCCGAGTTTCACGCCATGCTGTTTCTCGAACGGATCCTTGTAGCGCGCACGCAGTTCGTTGACGGCCTTCAAGTCCACTTCGTTGAACGAGGTCAGCAAGGCTTGCGAGGCCTGCGCCTGGACCATGCGCTCGGCGATCCGCGCGCGCAGGCGGGTCATCGGCACGCGCTGCTCGGCGCGCGCGCCGCGCGCGCTTGGAACGGCCGTCCCCGCCGGCGCCTTGGGCGCGGGCGGCGCGGCATCCTTGGCGGTCAGATAATTCACGACATCCGACTTCGAGACGCGTCCATCGCGGCCGGATCCGGTGAGCGCCTTCGGGTCGACTTTGTTCTCTTCGACCACGCGCTTCGCGGCGGGGCTCAACTTGGCCGCCACTGCATCGGCCTTGGCGGCCTCGGACTTGCGGGCGTTTGCCGCCGGGGTGACGGCGCCGCTGGGCGCGGCCATGATGGCGGGGGCGCTCGCGCCCGGTACCGCTCCCGCCGCTGCGCCCGGTTCGATCACCGCCAACAGCTGGCCGCTGGTGACGGTGGTGCCGTCCTTGAGCTTGATTTCCAGGAGCGTCCCGGCCGCGGGCGCGGGCACCTCGAGCACGACCTTGTCGGTTTCCAAATCGACGAGATTCTCATCGCGCGCCACCGTATCGCCGGGTTTCTTATGCCACGACACGATGGTGGCGTCAGCCACCGATTCCGGCAGCTGCGGCACTCGAACTTCAATAGTCATTAGATATTCGGCATGGAAACCCGGGCCTTTGGGCCGGGGAGAAAATGCCACTCCTTAGGTTGAACTATCACTGCATTGCTCCTAAAATTACGTTCCTGCCAGGTTTCGCGATTACGCGCTGGCACAATTCAAGCGGCGCACCTGTTGCCGGTGCGTGCGACGGCTCGGCTGCTTAAGCTGCGAGAGCGCGTCGGGTAACAGAGCATGCAGTGCTCTGCGATCAGGGCATTGATCGCCACCAGGGAATCTCCTTCATTCGTGGAGGGGAGGATGTCAAGATCCAGTCCTAGTTTGAGTCGCCGCGGGAACCGCCGGCAAGCGCATCGTTTGTCGAGCGGTCTCTTCCGGCGGAACGCCCTGCAGCGCCGCGGTCACCAAATTCTTCTGTTGCTGTTCGTGCAAGGCGGAAATACCCGTGGCGGGCGCCGCCGCGCCGGCGCGTCCCGCATAGAGAAGCTCATCGAGCGGTCCCAACTTCGACTGCAGCCGATGGCGAATCTGGTACCAGCTGCCCTGGTTTTGCGGCTCTTCCTGGCACCAGACGATCTCGTGGGCGTTCGAGTACTTGCGCAGGATCGCCTCGTATTCCTCCGACGGGAAGGGATAGAGCTGCTCCAGGCGCACGACCGCGACCGTGTCCGCCTTGACCTCGCGCCGCGCCTTCAACAGATCGAAATACACCTTGCCGCTGCACAGTACGACGCGCGTCACCGCGGAAGCCTTGAGATCGTCGATGTCGTCGATCACCGAGTAAAAACCGCCGCTGGCGAGTTCTTCGAGCCGCGACACCGACATGGGGTGGCGCAACAGGCTCTTCGGCGTCATGACGATGAGCGGCTTGCGCAGCGGCCGCACCATTTGCCGGCGCAGCATGTGAAACATCTGCGCCGGAGTCGACGGCACGCAGACCTGCATGTTGTACTCGGCGCAGAGCTGCAGAAATCGTTCCAGCCGCGCCGAGGAATGCTCGGGTCCCTGACCCTCATAGCCATGCGGCAAGAACAGCGTGATGCCGGAGAGTCGGCCCCACTTGGCTTCGCCCGAGCTGATGAACTGATCGATGATGACTTGCGCGCCGTTGCAGAAGTCGCCGAATTGTCCTTCCCAAATCGTCAAGCAATGCGGTTCGGTGGTCGAGAAGCCGTATTCGAAGCCCATGACTGCCTCTTCGGACAACACCGAATCGGTCACCCTGAAGGTCGGCTGATTGGTGGCCAAATGTTGCAGCGGCACGTAGCGGCGGCCGGTGGCCTGATCGTGCAAGACCGCATGCCGGTGAAAGAATGTGCCGCGGCCGCTGTCCTGGCCCGTGAGGCGCACCGGATAACCTTCCTGTACCAGGCTCGCGTACGCCAAGTTCTCGGCGGCGCCCCAGTCGAGCGCGAGATCGCCGCCGACCATTCGTTCGCGCGCCTGCATGATGGCGAGCACCCTCGGGTGCAGAACCCAGTCCGCGGGATAGGAGGTAATCGCCTTGCCCAGCGCCCGCAAGCGCCCCATTTCGACCGCCGTCTTCACGGGCTCGGACCAATCCGCGCCCAAGTACTCGCTCCAATCCACCGTGAATTTATTGCCGATGAGCCCGAGC
>WNFL01356608.1_pt1 | contig 16132 bp, 14 predicted proteins | sample 5400361 | NCBI WGS metagenome assembly WNFL01 (sample SAMN13153351, study PRJNA577476) | soil metagenome | isolation source: 40 cm soil on Douglas fir-dominated hillslope | place: USA:California | collected 2013-09-17 | reverse complement strand
CCGGCGCGAGCCAGGAGCGCACTCGAGCTTCGCTGAACCATTAGCTTTTCTGCCGTGAAACGCCGTATCGCCATCGTACTCGCGGTGCTCTCCGCGGCCGCTATCCTGTACCTGACGCTGCGGCCGGGCGTCGGCCTGGTGGCCGAGGGCTGGTCCTACAGCCTCACCTCCGGCGACGCCGCCCTCGCCGAGCTGATCCAGAACCTCATCCTCTTCATCCCGCTCGGCATTTGCCTCACCCTCGCCGGCGTCCGGCCACGCTCCGTGGTCCTGATCGGCGCCCTGCTGTCGTTCGGCGTCGAATTCGCGCAGCGCTCGATCCCGGGCCGCGACCCGAGCGTCGGCGACATCATCACCAACACGGTCAGCACCGCCATCGGCACGCTCCTCGTCGTCACCGCGCCCAGGTGGCTCTGGGCGCCGCCAGGCCGCAGCGCCTGGCAAGCCCGCGCCACGGCTCTCATCGCCGTCCTCGCGTGGAGCGGCACCGGCCTGATGCTCCAGCAGTCGTTCCCACCCCCACCCTACACCAACGTCCCGACGCCCGACCTCGAACACTTCGGACACTACAAGGGCGCGGTCGTCGCGGTCAGACAGGCACGGCGCGGCCTCGAAGTCCTCGCCGTCGCCCCACCCTATCCGCCGGGGCAGACGTCGCCGCTCATGGCCATGCTGGACACGCAGCAGACCCGGGTCGTGATGCTCTCCGTCTTAGGCACCGACCTCACGCTGCGCTACGCGATGCCCGCGCTGCGCTACACGCTCGAGCAACCCGACCTCCGCCTGCGCGGCGCCCTCAAATCGCTCGCGCCGGGCGACACCTTCGTCGCCGCCACCTGGCGCGACTCGACCAACGTCTGCCTGCGCCTCAATGCACTCGAGCGCTGCGACCTCGGCTACACGATCGGCGACGGCTGGAAGCTCATCTACTTCCCCGAAGGAGCGCGCCCCTGGATGCTCGGCCTGATCAACACGCTCTGGATGATGGGCTGCGTGATCGGCGTGGGGTTCTGGGCCGGGAGAAGCGCCGGCGAGAGAAGCGGCGGCGAGAAAGGCGGCGGCGAGAAAGGCGGCGGCGAGGGGCGGCCATGGGGCGGCCTGGCAATGGGTATAGTGATCGCCGGAATTCTGATGGTACCACTCGTCACCGGGTTAAAGGCAACGCCGGTGATCGAATGGATTGGCACGTTGGTTGGGCTGGGAGCCGGTTACGTCGCGGCTCGGCGAACCTACGGGGTTGGAACTATTCGATAAACATCTCCCAGCAACCCCATGAGATAGAGTTCCCCTTTGGCATCCTGCCCGAACGATGTGGTCCCGACGCCTGCGGTGATGTACGGCGTAAAGTCGAACGGCTGCACATCGGGCCATTTGATGGCGTGGACCGTGCCGTTGCAGTTATCGGCGTAGAAGTAATCGCCCTTGAACGCCGGCATCGCGCTGCCGCGGTACACGTAGCCGCCCACGATCGCGCAGGCCATGGCCGCATGGCTGTACTCGACGATCGGCAAGACGCCCACCGGCGTGCACGAAGCGGCCAGGTAGCAATGCGTTGCTTCCATGACATTCCAGCCGTAGTTCGCGCCGGGGCGGCGCTGCGCCGACTTGAGCGCGAGATCGACTTCCTCCCACAGATCCTGCCCCACGTCGCCGATGTAGAGATCGCCGGAATCCCGGTCGAATGAGAACCGCCACGGATTGCGCAGCCCGTACGCCCACACCTCGGGGCTCGTGCCGCTGACGTCGAGCCGCAGCAGTTTGCCGAGCAGCGCATGTTTGTTCTGGGCGTTGCCGCCCGGGTCGCCAGTCCCGCCGCCATCCCCCAACCCCGCCCACAGTTTCCCGTCCGGTCCGAACTGCAGCTGGCCGCCGTTATGGTTGGTTTGTCCCGGATGCGCCACGCCGAGGATCGTGTCCGCCGTCGCTTCATCCACGCTGTCGGGATTGCTCGAGACGGTGTAGCGCACGATCCGGATGTCGCCGCCCGTATCAGTGAAGTAGACGAACACTCGGCCGTTGGTGGCGTACAGCGGATCGAAGGCGATGCTCAGGAGACCTCGCTCGCCCCCGGCGGCGATGCGGCCGCTGATATCGAGAAACGGGCGCGTCCGGACGGAATCGTGATGCAGCACCAACACGCGGCCGGCCTGCTCGACGACGAACAAGCGCTGCGTGTCCCCGGGCGCGGCCGCGAGATACACCGGACTGAAGAAGTGGCCGACGAGCTGCAGCGACGGTAGGCCGGGTGGCGGCGGCGGCGGCGGAACGTCGAGGAAGTTGTTGCAGGCCGCGAGCAGAGCGAGCAGCGGTAGCAGTTTACTCATCCGAGCACTACCTCCACGCCATCTTGTCTGAGTCGTCCGAGCAGCCGCGCCTCGATGCGCGCCCGCAGTGTGACCACACCATTGGTCTGTTTCTGTTCCAGAATCTCCGCGTCGCGGTGCAATGTGGCCAATAATTTTCCATCGCTCACAGGAACGCGGATCTCGGCAATCGGTCGTAATGCCTGTGCTGACGTCCGCAACGCGCGCCGTAAATCCTCAACACCGGGCGTGGTGGCCGACGTAAGGATCGCGTGCGGATAGCGCTCTCGTACCATTTCATGGAAGGCTGCCGGATCGGGCAGCAGGTCGGCCTTGTTGAAGACGTGAATCACGCGCTTCGGGACGACGCTCATCGTCTCCTTCTCGACGACGTCGAGCTGGTCTTCCCATCCCGCGTGACTGGCGTCGATCACATGGAGCAGCAAATCGGCATCCTGCGCCTCCTCGAGCGTTGCCCGGAACGACGCCACCAGATGGTGGGGAAGCTTGCGAATGAATCCGACCGTGTCGGTGATCCGATAGCGGTACCCTTCGCCCACGTCGACCTCGCGCGCCAGCGTGTCGACCGTGGCGAACAGCCGGTCCTCGACGAACACATCCTGGCCGGAGAGCGCCTTCAGGAGACTCGACTTGCCGGCGTTCGTGTAGCCCACCAGCGCCGCCGTCGGCATATCCCGCCGGCCCTGGCGCTGATTGGCGCGATGCTCGGCGACGTCCTTGAGCCGTTTCTTGAGCACCGCGATTTTGCGGCGAATGGCGCGGCGGTCGGTTTCGAGCTGCGTCTCGCCGGGCCCCCGCAGCCCGATACCGCCGCGGATACGCGAGAGGTGGGACCACATGCGCGTGAGGCGCGGCAGCAGATACTCGAGTTGCGCCAGCTCGACCTGCAGCTTCGCCTCGTGGCTCTTGGCGCGCGTCGCGAAGATGTCGAGAATCACCTCGGTGCGGTCCATCACGCGCACACCCAGATGCTTCTCGAGCTTGACGCCCTGCAGCGGAGTCAGCGACTCATCGAACAACACCAGCGTTGCACCGGCGGAGGCCAGGTCTTCCCGCAGTGTCTCGACCTTGCCCTGACCCAGGTAGAAGTTGGGAGTCGGCGCATCGATGCGTTGGATGGTGCGACCGATGACCTGGGCGCCCGCGGTATCCGCCAACCGCTCCAATTCCTCCAGGTGCTCGTCGACATGGACAGCATCGTCCGAGCCCTTGCGGGGCGCCGCGACGAGAAATGCCCGTTCGGTAGGCGACTGAATGTCGATTAAGCGCCGAATAGTACCTCTCCCCTCTCCCGTCTCCCTTATGGAATTAATTTCCTCAGGGGCACGTTGCCTGAACTTTTCAACTGTACTCTGCGCTCCCCCAGGGGTGTATCCAGTATCACAGCCCCGGTAATTCCATAGGGCAATTCTTGACTCTGCAGCAGTGAGCGGGCTGCTGCGCCCACCCCCGCCCATGTATATCGCACGGGCATGACCACGCGGCTATGGTTTTGCTGGGACAAATCCAGGGGTTTGTCTATGAGGGCTTGTCCGAAGTACGTGCTCGCCAACGACAGGTCAACTTCGAGCCGCGTACTGCGCAGGCTGTACGCATTGGGGTTGTAGACATCGAACACGAGGTCGAGCGTGCCACCACTCAGACCGATGCCCGTGATGTTGACTTGTTCCAGCGCGATCTGGGGCGGCTCGAAATTGATTGCATTACGGAGGGTCGCGCATCCTGATAAAGCGACGCTAAGAACGGCGACGCTAAACAGGGCGACGCTAGCGTCGCAGTTTTTGGCGTCGCATTTTCCTGGCGTCGCCTTCCCGGTGGCTTTCATAACCGCTAACATAACGCACCAATGGCCACCGAGCCGCTAGTCCTGCTCGCGAACAGCGACAAGTGGTTGACCGAGTCGCTCGAGAGCGTGCTGATCCAGGGCGGCTATCGCGTGATCGCCACCGCCAAGCGGCCGCAAGTGCTCGAGCTGGCGCGGCGGCACCTCCCCGATGGCCTCCTGCTCGACATGGCGCTCGAGCAGCGCGCCAGCGATAGCCTCGCGCTGTGCCGGTCGCTGCGTGCCGATCCGATGATCTCGCGCGCCATGCCGATCATCCTGACGACCGCCGGACCGGCGCTGCGCGCCCAGCAGCTCGACGCGCTGCGCGCCGGCGCGTGGGAGCTGCGCGGCGATCCGCTGGATATGGAAGAGCTGGTGCTGCGCCTCGGCGTCTACGTGCAGGGCAAGCTCGAAGTCGATCGCCTCGGCGAGGAGGGCCTGATCGACCGCGCCAGCGGGCTCTACAACGACGTCGGCATGACGCGGCGCGCGAACGAGCTGGCCGCGTTCACGGCGCGCCAGGGATTGCCGCTCGCCTGTGCGGTGTTTCAACCGGCGAACGGCGGCGGTGGTGGTGCCGGGCTCACCCCTGGCACCGCCGACCGCCTGGCGCTGGCGTTCCGGCGCGTGGGACGGGTTTCCGACGCGGTCTGCCGCACGGGCACCACCGAGTTTGCGGTCTTTGCGCCGGCCACCGACGAGAGCGGCGCCGAAGGATTGGTGCAGCGGATCAGCGATGCAGTGGCGCGGAACGCGGCCGTGAAGCTCAGGGCGGGAGTCAGTATCGCGCCTGCGGGTCCCAAGCGGACCTCGGGCACGATGCGAACCTCCGCCGTCGTCCCTCAGTCTGCGATGCCTTCCACCACGGACCTACTCGCGCAGGCGCGCAGCGCCCTGCATTAGCTCTTGCGTCGCGGGTCGCTGTTGCGCGGCAAGTGGGACCCACTGTTGCGCACGGGATGTGTGCCGCTCGGGCGGGGCGCGGCGCGGGGGCCTGAGCGGCGCGGCGTAACGACCGGCAGGGTCAGCTCGAAGAAAAACCGCGTCCCCCACCCCTCGCGCGATTCGACTTTCAGCTCCGATTTCATCGCACTCGCCAGCTTGCGGCAGATCGTGAGACCGAGTCCCGTCTGCGAGAAGAGCTGCCCGCGCCGGCCCGATTCCTTGCGCAGCGGCTGGAACAGCGTCGTGAGCGTGTCGGTCGGGATCCCGCGGCCTGAGTCGCGCACCGCGAACTCGATACGATTCGATTCCGGTTCTCCGATCTCCTGCGCCACGATTTCCACGTAACCGTCGTCGGTGAACTTGAGGGCGTTGGTGGTGAGATTGAGCAGGATGCGGCTCAATGCCACCGAATGGCCCTTGCGCTGGTCGTGCGTCGGCGCGAGCAGGCGGACGGTGAGATGTTTCTCTTCGGCGATCGGCCGCACGATGTCGCGCACCGATTCGAGCATCGCTGTCACGGAGAACACGGACGGCTCCTGGTCGAGCAGCGGATCGCCGCCCTGGGTGAACTCGATGATGTCGCTCGCGACCGACGACAGGCCGAGCGCCGCGGTGTAGATCAGGCCGAGCTGGCGGCGCTGCGCATCATTGACCGCGCCGCTCTGCCCGCGCTGCAACGTCTCGGCGAGCACGAGAATGGACGTCAGCGGCGAGCGGAGGTCGTGGGCCACGTCCATGAGCAGCGCGAGGCCATCGTTTCCCGAGAGCTGCTGCGCAAACGTCTGCGCCCAGTTCGGCTCGATCGTGACGCGCACCCGCTCCATCGCAACGAGCAGCGACAGCAGCTCCGCTTCGGGCACGCCGGCGTCCCGCCAGCCCTCGACCACGTCGCCGCGCAGCAGCTCGAGCAGGCGGCGGCCGAGCGTCGAGTGAATGCGCGGATCGACCTTGGGGCGAACCGGCGGCTCCGGTGCGGCCGAGAACCACGCCTGATGAATCGCGGTGGCAACGAGTCCCAGCAGCTCGGCAACCTCGTCGGCTCCGGTCGAACGGGGGCGCTTGCCAAACTCCGCCAGCACAGCGCGAATCGAGTTTTTGAGAACCTTGCACGGGATGCAGCGGGCGTCCGCGCCGAAGGCATGTGGCTGGGAGCTGCGGGGGGGGGGCAGCTGCAATGGAAGCGGCGTTATGCGTTCGGGAAGCACCGGCTGTGTTACACTAGGAGGTACCACTGGTTTCACTGGGATGTTCATTGGACATTGATCATTGGACATTGATCATTCGCCCGTTAGGGCGCTAGGGCGCTAGCCAGCCCTCCCGAATGGCGTAACGAACCAGGTTGGCGGTGTCGTGGACGTTCAGCTTCTTCATCAGCCGTCCACGGTGGAACTCCGCCGTTTTCACGCTGATACGCAGGACGTCCGCGATCTGCTTGGTCGACTTCCCCTCACCCACGAGCTGCAGTACCTGCCGCTCGCGCGGCGTCAGCTCGGCGCCGTCCTTGCCGCCGGGGGTCGCGCAGGCGTCGACGATGGCCTGCGAGGCGCCGGGACTGACGTACAGCCGGCCATCGCGCACTTCCTCTATAGCGTGCACGAGCTCGTCGCACCCCTGGCTCTTTTGGACGAACCCCCGCACCCCCACCTTCAGTGCCTCTTTCACAAAGCGCTTGTCGTCGATCCCGGACAGGAGGATGACGGGACAGGGGGGTGCCAGGCGGGCGATTTCACGGGCCGCATCGACGCCATTCAGCACCGGCATGGCGACGTCCAGCACCGCAACGTCGGGGGAGAACCGCTCCACGGCAGTGACGGCGGCCCGGCCATCGGCCTCATCGGCCACGACCTCCAACCCCTTCCGCTCCAGCAGGGCCTTCAGCGCCTGCCGCAACACAAGATGATCGTCGGCGAGAACCAGTCGTACCGTCATGTGGAAACCAATCTGGGGGTCGGGCCCTCGCTGAGCCAGTGCGTAGCCGCACAGCCACAGTCATGTATGTCGTCTGCTCGGGTCGTCTGGCCCCGCTGCGTGTCAATCTGGTAAGCCATTCTGCAACAATAGGTTCTTCGCGCGGCTGCCGCGCGCCAGACCCGGCATGGCGCTTGCCAACCCCATAGGGCTGGCCACACACGGGGGACCCAAGGTGCGTCAGCGCGATTCATCGTGTCAGGTGGCGATCATCGGTGCGGGACCATACGGGTTGGCCGCCGCGGCGCAGAGCCGATGGAGTTCTGGATGCGCCACATGCCGCGCGGCATGTTCCTCCGCTCGGCCCCGGGCGCTTCGAACCTCGGCGATCCTGAGGGACGTCTCGGACTCAATCGCTTCCGTGCCGCCGCAGGTCTTCCGTCTACGAAGCCGGTCCCGATCGACGACTTCGTTCGGTACGGACAGTGGTTCCAGGAACAGGCGGTGCCGCACCTCGAGCGGCGCACGGTGGCGGATGTCTCGCCCAATGCGCGCGGATTCCATGTGCGCCTCGACAATGGTGAGGCATTCCACGCCCGCCGCGTCGTGGTGGCGACGGGAATCAGCCTCTTCGCCAAACGGCCCGAGCAGCTCGCCGATCTGCCGGCGGCGGCAGTCTCCCATTCGTTCGATCAGGCTGATCTCAGCCGGTTCCGGGGTCAAAAAGTGGCGGTGGTCGCGCTGCTGCACGAGAGCGGCGCCGCAGTCGAGGTGCTCGCGCGGACTCCGAGTGTGTTCATGCTCCCCGGCGGGAACAGCACCGGCTGGCGCGCCGAGCTCCGCCGGATGCTGAGCCCGTACGCTCGCCCGCCGTTCGATATCATGGGCCCACGCTTCGTCAGCTGGCTGATCGCCTGGCCCCGCGTGTTCCGGCATTCACCCCGCGGGCTGCAGAATTTCCTCACGGCACGCGCGGTGCGCCCGGGGGGAGCGATGTGGCTCGGCCCGCGGCTCGCGTCGGTCCCCATTGCCACTGCCTGCACGATTACGTCCGCTGCCACGACGCCGGGAGGTCTGCTCCGCCTCACGCTGTCGGACGGGACCCAGCGCCTGGTCGATCACCTGCTCCTCGCGACCGGGTATCGGGTGGACGTCGCGCGATACAACTTCCTCGCGCCCGCGCTGCGCGACGCGTTGCGCACCCGCGAGGGCTATCCGCTGCTCCAGGTCGGGTTCGAAGCCTCCGTTCCGGGCCTCCACTTTCTGGGAACGCCCGCTGCCGGGACCTTCGGCCCCCTCTGTCGCTTCGTGGTCGGCACCAAGTACGTGGCGGGCGAGCTCACACGTCACATCCTCAGTCGCAACGGAGAAGGGGCACGTCGTGCGTAGCCCCGATCGCGCCAATCGACCGTTGGCGGTCGTGCTCAGCTCGGATGCCGTCGGTCTGGGGGCGGTGCGGAGCCTGCGTCTCGGGGGTGTGCCCACCGTCGTCGTGATGATGGACCCGTGGGAGCCCGTCCGCGCCTCCCGCTACGGCCGCAAGATCCTCGTTCCCAAATCGCACGACCACGACGCCGCGATCCTGGATGTTCTGTCCCGGATCGAGGGCGAGCGCCCCGTCCTCATTCCGACGTCGGACCACCTCACCTATTTCGTGTCGAAGCACCGGGCCACGCTCGAGCCGCGGTTCCGCTGCTGCATCCCCGGCGACGCCGCGATTCACGTCGTCCTCGACAAGGCCAACGACACCCAGCTCTTTCAAGGGACGGGGATTCCGTTGCCCCGGACCGTCCAGTCCATGCCGGCCTCTCCGGCGGACTTGATCCGGGCGCTGGGCGTGCCGCTCATCGTCAAGCCGCGCACGTTCGTCGACAAGGAAAACCTGGGGTGGCGCAACGTCATCATCCGCAGCCGCGCGGACGCCGAGACGTTCTATCGGGAACACCGCGCCCAGTTCGGCAGCGTGATCGCGCAGGAATTGATCCCCGGTCCCGACGCCACCCTGTGGGAATCGATTTGCCTGTTCAATGACCAGAGCGAGATTGCGCGCGCGTTCACCTTCCGGAAGCTCTCGACGATGCCGGCCCATTACGGTGCCACGGCCCGCGGCATCAGCGAACGGAGCGAGCTGCTCCGGGATCTCTCCACGGCGGTCGGCAAGCACCTGCGCTATGTCGGCATCGGCGACATTGACTGGAAATACGATGCGCGGGACGGGCAATTCAAATATCTGGAGCTGAACCCGCGGCTCGGACTGTGCCACTATTTCGGGACACGGTGCGGCGTCAACCTGACGCTCGATGCGTATCGGCTGGCCTGCGGCGAGACCCTCGACGCGGGCGTTCCACAGGTCGACGGCCGCAGCTTCCTGGCGGTGCTCGAGGAGCTGGGCGCCAGGTTCCAGAGCGGCGACTCGTTCCTGGCCGTGGTCCGCGGCCTCCTGGCAGCGCTGGCGGCGTGGCCCGTGGGCGCCTACTTCGCCCCGGACGACATCCTGCCGGGGCCGTTCGCGGTGGCTCGCGTCGCCTATCGTCTGGCCGCCAAGGCCTGGCGCGGCCAGCTGAGCACGGTTTTTACGAAACAGTACGACTACGACCGGAGCGCGTAACGCCCTCACCTATTGCGCGGCTGCGCCTTTCTTGAGATTTTAGTTCCCCTTCCCTACGGACCAGGCCGTGTCTCGACATATGAGCGTCAGTTCTTGAGTCGTCCCTCGCCTGCCTCCGGCACTATGCGGCCACGCGGTTCAGATCCAGCGGTTGGAGTTGTCCCCGTCACGGGTATCACCAATCGGTTGCTCACGCGGGCGATTCGGCGGGTCGAGGCGCGCTGGCGTGAATTGTACGGTCCCCAGACCGATGTCGCGGACATCCCCCGTATTCTCGCGGCGTCGGCGCTCGCCGCCGATCGGGGCGACGCTTCCTTTATAGACACGCTGACGCCGCGGCCGTCGCTGCGGTTGAGCCTGCATCTCGTCGATCTGCTCGAGGACGAGCTCATCGCGCTGGGACGCGCGGGCGAGACCGCGTCGCAGGTGCTGCAGACCATCGGCCGGTTGCGCGTGGTGCGCGCCGCGATCGAGCGGCGCTTTCAGCAGCTCCCCGGCGCGCCGCTCGTCGGCATCGACGGCCTCGAATTCCTCATCGAGTTCGTGCACGACATGCGCTCGCCGCTGAACTCGCTGCTGCTGCTCGCCGACCGGCTGCAGCAAGGGTGGAGTGGACCGCTGACGACGCTGCAGCTGCGCCAGCTGCGCCTGATCTACGCCGCGGCACACGCGCTCAACACCGTCACGAGCAACGCGCTGCAGATGACGCGCGAATGGGATCAGCTGGAGGAGCCGGAAGCCCGGCCCTTCTCGGTCACCAAGCTCCTCTCGGAAGTGCAGGATGTGGTCCGCACGCTCGCGGCGCAGAAGGGCCTCGAGGTCGCGTTCATTCGACCCGACATCGATCGCCGCCTGGGGCATCCCATCGAATTGCAGCGCATTCTGCTGAACCTGGTGACCAACGCGCTCAAGTTCACGCGCGCCGGCACCATCACGGTCAGCGCCACGGATCGGGACGACAGTCACGTGGAATTCGCGGTCCAGGACACCGGGCCCGGAATTCATGCATCGGCGCAGCAGACCCTGTTCCAGCCGTTCCGGAAATTGTCGGGATCACGGCGTGCCATCTTTTCCGCGACCGGACTCGGCCTCGCGATCACGCAACGCCTCGTGGCCGCGCTCGGCGGGCAGCTCACGTACGACACGGCACCCGGCAAAGGAACCCGGTTCTTTTTTACGTTGGACCTTCCCGTTGCCTGAGACCGACGCCCACCTGTAGCAGCCCGCGACCGTACAAAAGAGCTATTTCTACGTCGCACGAAGGGATTAGTCCCTAAGCTGTTCCACGGGATTAGTCGCGAACCCACAAAAGAGCGATTGTGCGCGGGTGCGTGACGAACGGTATTACTCCTCGAATCACACTCAACGAGCACTGGGGACTGCGATTATGAACGGGCCCTCCGCCCAGCCCGGTCACATCCGGCAGCGCTTTACCGATCCACCCCACCGGCTTAATTCCGTGCCGGGAGTGAGCAGCGGCTTGCTCACGCGGGCGATTCGCCGCGTCGAAGCGCGCGGGCACGAGGCGTACGGACTATCTGCGGACGCCGCCGATATCCCCCGCATTCTGGCGGCGACGGCGCTCGCGGCCGATCAGGGCGACGCTTCCTTTATAGACACGCTGACGCCGCGGCCGTCGCTCCGGCTCAGCCTGCATCTCATCGATCTGCTGGAAGACGAAGTGCTCACGCTGTGGCGCTCCGGCGAAAACGCGACCGCCCAGGTCCTGCAGACGATCGACAGACTGCGCTTCGTGCGCGCCGCGATCGAGCGGCGCTTCCAACAGCTCCCCGGCGCGCCGCTCGTCGGCGTCGACGGCCTCGAATTCCTCATCGAGTTCGTGCACGACATGCGCTCGCCACTCGGCGCGCTGCACCTGTTGGCGGACCGCCTGCAGCAGGGTTGGAGCGGGCCCCTCACGCCGCTGCAGCAGCGCCAGCTCCGGTTGATCTACGCCGCCTCCCATGCGCTCAATAGCCTCACCAACAATGCGCTGCAGCTGACGCGCGAATGGGATCAGCTCGAGGAGCCGGAAGCGCGGCCCTTCTCGGTCACCAAGCTCCTCTCGGAAGTGCAGGATGTGGTCCGCACGCTCGCGGCACAGAAGGGCCTCGAGGTCGCGTTCATTCGACCCGACATCGATCGCCGCTCGGGGCATCCGATCGAATTGCAGCGCATTCTGCTGAACCTGGTGACCAATGCGCTCAAGTTCACGCGCGCCGGCACCATCACGGTCAGCGCCACGGATCGTGACGACAGTCACGTGGAATTCGCGGTTCAGGACACCGGGCCCGGAATTCATGCATCGGCGCAGCAGACCCTGTTCCAGCCGTTCCGGAAACTGGCGGGATCACGGCGTGCCGCCTTCTCCGCGACGGGGCTTGGGCTGGCGATCACGCAGCGCCTGGTGGCAGCGCTGGGCAGTCAGTTGAAGTATGACACGGCGCCCGACACCGGCACGCGGTTCTTCTTTACCGTGGACCTGCCGGTCGCTTGACACGCCAAAAGAAAAGCGGTATCTCCTACCCCGCATTCTGCACGACGAGCGGCGTTATACCAAGTCGCGACACTTCGGCCCCAGGTGGTATGACACAGCTCACTCTTTCGTCGCCTACGGATCGGACATCGGTGCGCCCCGACTCTCCATCACCCACCAGCTCCTCTCCCGCCGACATCCGCATTTTGATTATCGAAGATGAGGAGACGCTGCGGGAAAGCTGTGCCAGCGTCCTGTCGCACGATGGGTACAACGTGACCACGATCGGGGTGGCGCGCGAAGCCCAGAATCTGCTGCGCCACAACCTGTTCGATGTGGTCTTGATGGATTGGTACATGAGCGACATCCCCGGCGCCGAGCTGCTCCCCCTCGCCCTGGCCGGGAACCCGGCGACGCGGGTGATCGCCGTCACGGGAAAACCCACCCTCGCGTCGAGCCTCGAAGCGATCCGGATCGGCGCCTGGGCCTACCTGCCGAAGCCCTTCTCGGCCGTGCAGCTCGCCATTCTGGTCGGCCAGGCCGCGCACGCCACGATCACGGCGCGCGAATCGTTGCAGCGCTCGCAGGAGCTGGAACAGGCCGGCGAGAATAGCGACAAGATCCGGATCCTCGGTCTCGCCCCCTCGTTCCGCGGCGCCATCAACCGCGCGCGGAAAGTCGCGCCGACCGATGCGTCGGTGTTGCTGACGGGCGAAAGTGGCTCCGGCAAAGAGCTCTTCGCCCAGTTCATTCATCATCACAGCCAGCGGGCGTCCCGACCCTTCCTCGCCGTCAACTGCGCCGCACTGCCCGAGCCGCTGCTCGAGTCGGAAATGTTCGGCCACCGCCGCGGCGCCTTCACCGGCGCGGTGCGCGACAAGCCCGGCCTGCTGGAAGCCGCGGACGGCGGCACGCTGATGCTCGACGAGCTGGTCGAGATGCCGAAGACGATTCAGGCGAAGTTGCTGCGGGCGATTCAGGACGGCGTCGTGCGGCGTGTCGGCAGCGAGACGGCCGACGCCGTGGTCAACGTGCGCTTCATCGCGGCCACCAACCGCGAGCTCGATCGCGCCGTGACCGAGGGACTCCTGCGGGAAGATCTGTACTACCGCCTGAGCGTGGTCCCGATTCACGTGCCGTCGTTACGGGACCGCGTCGCGGACATCGAGCTGCTCGCGACGTCCTTCCTGGTGCATTATTGGCGCAAGTACCGGGGCCTCGACGCTCCCGTGCCGCGCCTGGGCAAAGAGGCGCTCACGGCGCTGCGGGCCCATCCCTGGCCCGGCAACGTCCGCGAGCTCCAGAACGTCATCGAGCACGCGGTCGTGTTGCTCGAGCCGGCGGCCGAGATCGGCGCCGCCGACATCCCGTTCCTCAGCATACCGGCCGCGCCCAGCGACCGGCGTCACGGCGAGGACCTCAGCGGCGACACGGGTGGGGACGCCAGCTATTACGACGCCCGGGATCGGCTGCTCGCGAAGTTCGATCGGCAGTTCTTGACGCAGGCGATCGCGCAAGCCGGCGGCAACCTGTCGAAGGCCGCGCGGCGTGCCGGCATCGATCGCACCACGTTTTACCGCCTGATGGACCGGCACGGGCTCCAACGCGACGAGTCGTGACGAGCAGCCGCCTTCCGTAAAGCCTCTCCCGCCGTCCGAAAACCCCCCAGAGAACTAAATCTGCGACTCCTCCAAACGGTCGAGGCTGAGTCGTAGGAAGGAACGATTGTCTGGATGTTGGCTTACCGGGTATGAATTTTCTGAATCGCAGATCCTTGACCAACCCTTTTCGGGCGAGGAGGCCTTCCTGAGATGACTGACATGTCTTCGACAGACCCCCCCGTGAACCCATCTCCGCGTCGGGTTCGTTTCCACCGTTCCTCGGGCTCCTCCGGGCACAGTCGGGAGCGCGCTGCCGATCCACATGGTCATAGTGGTCTTAATCCTGAGGTCACCAGCGCTTTGCTCACGCGCGCGATTCGCCGCATCAAGGCGCGCTGGAGTGAAACATCCGACGCGCCCGCCGACCTCGCGGCTCGTGCCCCGATTCTCGCGGCAGTCGCGCTGGCCGTGGACCGCGGCGATGCGTCCTGCATCGACGCGCCGGCGCGCCCGTCATTGCGCTTGACCATGCATCTCGTCGATCTGCTGCAGGACGAGCTGCTGACGCTGTGGCGGTCGGGCGAGTGTTCCCCGGGTTATGTGCTCCCGACCGTCGATCGGTTGCGGCGCGTACGGACGGACCTCGAGTCTCGCCTGCAGCAACTTCCCGGCGCTCCCCTGGCAGGACACGACGGCTTCGACTTCCTCATCGAGTTCGTGCATGATATGCGGTCTCCGCTCAGCTCGCTGCAAATGCTGGCGGACCGGCTGCACCGGGGATGGAGCGGCCCCCTCAACGAGCTCCAGCTCCGGCAACTGCGTCTGATGTACGCCGCCACCCATGCGCTCAATACGGTCACCATGAATGCATTGCAACTGACGCGCGCGTGTACGCAGCTGGAGGAGCCTGAGGCGCGACCCTTCTCAGTCATGAGGCTCCTGTCCGAGGTGGAGGATATCGTCGGTGCGCTGGCTATCCAGAAAGGGTTGGAGATCAACTTCATCCCGCCCAAGACGGACCGTCGCCGCGGTCATCCGATCGAGCTGCAGCGCATCCTTCTCAACCTCGTGACGAATGCGCTGAAGTTCACTCGCGCCGGAAGCGTGACGGTGAGTGCTACGGACCAGGAACAGGATCGCCTGGAGTTCGCGGTCCAGGATACGGGGCCAGGTATTCCCCCGGACGCCCAGGGGACACTGTTCCAGCCCTTCCATCGCAGCGGCGACAGCGGACCCGCAACCTTCTCGGCGACGGGTCTTGGACTCGCCATCACGCAACGGCTCGTGCGAGCCCTCGGTGGTCAACTGAAGTACGAGACTGCTGTAGGAAAGGGCACACGCTTTTACTTCGTGCTCGACCTTCCGGTCCCCTGAGCCTCCAACGCGACGAGGCGTGACCGCCCCAAAGCGCCGCAGATTCGCTACACGTGTGTAAGCGACTGACACGCGAGAGCGGCCTGCGGCGCGACCGCCGGGCGGCGTAAGATGCAGTGGTTCAAAGGAATACGGTTTCACAGCGCCCGCGCACGAATCCCGCTGTACCAGGCTGAAAGCAATGCCCATCAGCTCGGTCGTCCCACGCATCCTGCTCGCCAATCCTGACGAGATCTTTGCTCGTTCTCTAGAGTCCATCTTGTCGTCGGCGGGATACGCCGTGTTGTGGGCGCCGACGGCGGTCAATGCGCTCGAGCAGGAGCACCGGGCGCGTCCCGACGCAGCAATTCTTGCCATGGACCTGGCCGATGAAGGTGGTGGCCTGGCGCTGTGTCGCACTCTGCGACGGGAGCGTGGGCTGTCTCCCAGCACGCCAATTTTCCTCACTCAGCCAACCGCCGCGACGCGTCCGCAACGCATCGAGGCCTTGCGCGCCGGTGCCGACGAGCTGTGGGGCCAGTCGATGGATCCGGAGGAGTTTCGCCTCCGCCTCGCTGCCCAGCTCCGCGCGAAGTCGGAAGCGGATCGGGCGCGCGAGGAGGGACTGTTGGATGATCGCAGCCGGTTGTGGAACGACCGCGGCCTGCTCCGTCGAGCCGAGGAGCTCCTGGCGGCGACGATCCGCGACCGCTCGGCGATCGGCGTCGCGGTGGTGGACATCGATGGCGATGAACTGCGCAACGACTGGGCTGTCGGTGATCGCGTGGCCGAGGGAGTGCGCCGCTGGGCCCGTCTCTCGGATGCAGTAGGGCGGATCGGCACCACTCGGTTCGGCGTGGTGGCACCGAGGACCGGCCGGTCGGGATGCGCCCGGCTCGGGGAGCGCCTGCTTAACGGCCTCGACTCGACGTTCGGGACAGCCTGTTCGTGGTTGCGAGTCGGCTTTGTCGCGTTCGAAGATGCGTCCGCCGCCCCGACCGCCGCTCAGCTGATGGGGTGCGCCGAGCTCGCGGTAGTCGAAGGCGCCCTGAGTGGCAAGGACGCCCGCGTGCGCTGCTGGCCCGCGTAACA
>WNFL01038564.1_pt2 | contig 16132 bp, 3 predicted proteins | sample 5400361 | NCBI WGS metagenome assembly WNFL01 (sample SAMN13153351, study PRJNA577476) | soil metagenome | isolation source: 40 cm soil on Douglas fir-dominated hillslope | place: USA:California | collected 2013-09-17 | reverse complement strand
AGCACATTGGCCGGCAGCGTGTCGGTAAAGTTGATCCCCGACTGCGCCGGGTTGCCGGCTCCGTTGGTCAACGTGAAGGTGAGCGTCGAGGTACCGCCCACATCGATCGTGGTCGGCGCGAAGGCCTTGTTCAACGACGCCTGCACCACGGTGAGCGTCTGGTTCGTGACGCCATTCGACATGCCGCCGATCGCGGTCACGTTGCCCGATCCATTGGTGTAGGCGCTCGCGGTGGTACTCGTCGCATCCACCGAGATCGTGCAGGTGCTCGCCCCGACCGCGGAGTTCACACCCGTGCCGCCGATGGTGAAGGTGCCCGTGCCCGCCGCTGCCGTGATGGTGGGCGCGCCACCGCAGCTGTTCACCACGTTCGGGGTCGCGGCGATCACGAGGCTCGCCGGCAGCGCGTCGCTGAAGGTGAGCGCCGTCCGCGCAGGAGATCCCGCAGGGTTGGTAATCGTGAAGGTGAGTGTCGAAGTCTGCCCCACCCCCACCGTCGTCGGCGCGAAGGCCTTGGTGAGCGCGGGTCGCGGCTGCACCGTGAGCCCCGAGCTCGTGACGCTGTTGGTGACGCGCGCCGTGGCACCGATGTTGGCGCTGGTGTTGTTGTACGGGCCGCCCACGACACTCGAGGTGACATCGACCGCGACCACGCACGAAGCCTGCGCGGCGCTCATCGTGGCGCCGGTCACCGTAATGGTTCCGCTGCCCGAGCACATTGGCCGGCAGCGTGTCGGTAAAGTTGATCCCCGACTGCGCCGGGTTGCCGGCTCCGTTGGTCAACGTGAAGGTGAGCGTCGAGGTACCGCCCGCATCGATCGTGGTCGGCGCGAAGGCCTTGTTCAAGGACGCCTGCACCACTGTGAGCGTCTGGTTCGTGACGCCATTCGACATGCCGCCGATCGCGGTCACGTTGCCCGATCCATTGGTGTAGGCATTCGCGGTGCCCGAGGTCACATCCACCGTCACCGTGCAGGTGCTGGCTCCCGCCGCGGCGTTGACGCCCGTGCCCCCGATGGTGAACGTGCCGGTGCCCGCGGCCGCGGTGACTGTCGGCGCGCCGCCGCAGCTGTTCACGACATTCGGAACCGCCGCGATCACGAGGCTCGCCGGCAAGGTGTCGGTGAAGGTGAGACTCGTCCGGGCAGGCGCGCCGGCCGGGTTGGTGATGGTGAAGGTGAGCGTCGAAATCTGTCCGACACCCACCGTCGTCGGCGCGAAGGCCTTGGTGAGCGCGGGGATCGCCTGCACCGTGAGACCCGAAGTGGTGACGCTGTTGGCGATGTTCTGGGTCGCGCTGATGCTGGCGCTGGTGTTGTTGTACGGTCCGCCCGGCGTGTTCGACCTGACATCCACCGTGATGACGCACGAGGCCTGCGCGGCACTCATCGTGGCGCCGGTGACCGTGATGGTTCCGCCACCCGCCGCGGCCGTCACCACTCCCGTGCCCGACGGGCAGGTCGTCGTCACGTTCGGCGTCGCGGCGACGATCACGTTGGCGGGCAACGTGTCGGTGAAGTTGATCCCCGCCTGCGTGGGATTGCCCGCGCTGTTGGCGAGCGTGAAGGTGAGCGTGCTCGTCGCGCCCTGGTCGATCGTCGTCGGCCCGAATGCCTTGTTCAACGAAGCCTGGTTGACCGTAAGGCTGCCGCTCGCGGTATTTCCGGTGAGCGCCGTGGGGCCCGTCGCGGTGACCGAGCCGCTCGTGTTGTTGTAGGTGCCCGCCGCAGGAGCGGTCACGTTGACCGTGACCGTGCACGTACCGCTTGCGGCGACCGAGCCGACGCTGAACGAGATCGACGCCGCGCCCGCGACCGGCGCGAAGGTCGGCGCCCCGCAGCCACTGGTGGTCGGAGTGGGCACGGCGGCAACCACCATCGCGCCGGGACTCGTGGGAAAGGTGTCGCTGAAGGCCACGCCGGAAAGCGCCTGGCCCGCGTTCGGATTCGTGATCGTGAACGTGAGCGTCGAGATTCCGCCCGTCCCGATCGGACCCGAGAACGACTTCGCGATGGCCGGCGGCGCCAGCACGACCAGCGTGCCGCTCCCCGATGCCGCGTTCGATCCCGCATTGGTCGAGGTCACCGTGCCCGCGGCGATCGTGTTGACATAGGAGCCCGCGCTCGCCGCCGATACATTGACCGTCACGTTGCAGAACCCGCTCGCCGGCACGGTGCCTGTCGCAAGCGCCACGCTGCCGCCGCTCGGTGTCGTCGCCGTTCCTCCCGCGCAGGTCGTCGCAGGCGATGGGGTGGCGGTATTGACGAGGCCCGCGGGATAGGTGTCGGTGAACGACGCGCCGTTCACCGCCGTCGCATTGGGATTGGTGAGCGTCACCGTGAGAATCGACGTCGTTCCCGGGCCGACGGTCGCGGGGTTGAACGACTTCGTGACCGTGAGCGGGCTCAGGACCGTCAAGGTCGCGCTCGCGGCCGTGCCGCTGGCGGCATTCGATGCGGTCACCGCGCCTGTCGAGTTCACGTAGCTGCCCGCCGCGGTCGCCAGCACGTTGACGCTCACCGTGCACGAGCCGCTCGCGGGAATTGTGCCGCCGACGAGTGCCAGCGAGCCGCTGCCCGCCGCCGCGGTGGCCGAGCCGCCGCAGGTGGAGGAAAGTGCCGGCGTGCCCGAGTTCACGAGGTTCGGCGAGGGATAGGTATCGGTGAAGTTGACCCCGGTGATGTCGGACGCATTCGGGTTCGTGAGCGTGATCGCGAGCACCGAGTTGACGTTGACGCCCACCGTCGCGGCCGTGAAGCTCTTGGCGACGGTCGGCGCGGCGAGGTTCACCGTCAGCACCGCGATGTTGCTGCGCGGCCCCGCCGTCGCACTCACGCTGGAGGTGGCGCCCAAAGTCTGGTTCGAATACGCGCCCGCAGTGGCGGAGCGCACGGCCACGGTGATCGTGCAGGTGCCGTTGGCCGCGGCAATCGCGCCCGTGGCGAGGCTTACCGAGCTCGAACCCGCTGCCGCGGTGACCGTGCCGCCGCACGTGTTCGTGACGCCCGGCACGGGCGCGACCACGAGGCCCGCGGGGAATGCGTCGCTGAACGCGATGTTCGTGATCCCGGCGGTGTGGTTGTTCTCCACCACGATCGTCAGCGTCGAGTTGACGTTCACGAGCACGCTCGCCGGCGCGAACGACTTGACGAGCGTCGGCCGGTTGGTGACGTAGAGCGTGTCGGCCGCATCGACGCCCACGCCCTCGTTGGCGCGCACCGAGCCGGTCTGGTTGTAGAAGGAGGTCGGAGGCGTCGCCGCGGCCGCGGACACGTTGACGGAGACCGAGCAGGTGCCGCCGGCGGCGATCGTGCCGCCGGTCAGGCCGATGGTGGTGCCGCCCGCGGCACCCCCGGTCGTAGCGCCGCCGCACGTGTTGGCGACCGCGGGTGTGGCGGTGTTGGTCACGCCCGCGGGATAGGTATTGGCGAACTGCAAGCCGGTGAGCGCCGTGGTCCCGCTCGGGTTGAAGATGGTGAGGGTGAGGCGCGAGACGTCGCCCGGCCCGAGGGTATTCGGCGTGAACGACTTGGTCATGCCCGCCACGATGTAAGGCGCAATGTTCGAGGGCGATCCCACCGAGGCCATGTTCGAGGACACGCCGCTCGTCTGGTTGTTGTAGACGCCTTGGGCGTTGGAGGCGACGCGCAGCGTGATGGTGCAAGTACCTCCGGCCGCGGCGATCGCGCCGCCCGAAAGGCTGATCGCTCCCGATCCCGCCGTGGCGCCGGCTACGGCACCTCCGCACGTGTTCGTGAGCGTGGGCGTGGCGTCGACGACAAGCCCGGCGGGGAACGTGTCGGTGAAGGCGAGCGTGGTGATGCCGCCCGCCGTCGCGTTGTTGGTGATCGTGAGTGAGAGCGTGGTGATGCCCGTTGCGAGGTTGACCGCGAAGCTCTTCGCGATCGTGGGCGTGTTGTTGAACGTGATCGCCGCGCTCGTGAGCGCCGTGTTGCTGCCCGCGTTGGCGGTGGTGAGGCCGCCGACGGGAATGGTGTTGGTGATCGTGCCGGCCGTAGCCGAAGTCACGTTGACGGTGACGGTGCACGAGCCCGCCGCCGGAATTGCCGCGCCCGAGAGCGAGACGCTGCCGGCCCCGGCAACGGCGGTGACCGTGCCGCCCGCGCACGTGGTCGCCGCGGCGGGCGCTGGCGCGTTCACGAGCGTGCTGCCATAGGTGTCGGTGAACGTCGCTCCGGTGATGTCGGTGCTGTTCGCGTTGCTGAGCGTGATGGTGAGCGTGGCGACCTCGTTGCGGCCGATCGCGGCGACGTTGAACGCCTTGGCGATTGTCGGCGGGCCCATCACCGTGAGCGTCGCGGTGTTGCTCGCCGGCCCGGCGGCGCCGGTCTCGTTGCTCGCCGCACCGCTGGTGGTGTTGCTGTAGACCGCGGCGGGCGAAGCAGTGACGTCGACCGCGACCTGGCAGGTCGTCGCCGGCATCGTGATGCTGCCCGCGGCCACGCTGATCGTGGTCGACCCGGCGGTGCCTCCGGTCACGGCGCCGCAGGTGCTCGCGAGGTTCGGCGTCGCGGCGACCTGCATGCCCGCCGGCAACGCATCGCTGAACGCGAGGCCCGTGAGGCTCAACGGGTTGTTGTTGGTGACGGTGATGGTGAGGCGCGAGGTGGCGCCGATCGCCACGCTCGCAGGCGCGAACGACTTGGCGAGCGTCGGCTTGGTGGTGAAGGTCGCCGTCGCGCTCGCCGTGCCTCCGGTCCCGCCGTTGCTCGATGAGACCGTGCCCGTGGTGTTCACGTATGCATTCGCCGAAGCGGAGGTGACGGATACGGTGACGGTGCAGCTCGCGCCGGCGGCGAGCGTGCCCGCGCTGAGTCCGATCGTATTGCCGCCGGCGACGCCTCCGCTCACGACGCCGCCGGCGCACGTCGTCGCCGCATTCGGGGTGGCCGCGTTCACCAGTCCCGCGGGGAAGGTGTCGGAAATCGCGATGCCGTTGAGGGTGGTGGCGGCGTTCGGATTGGAAATCGTGAGCGTCAAGGTGAGCGCGGCGTTGACCGCGGTCGCGACCGGGGTGAAGCTCTTCGCGATCGTGGGTGCGGCGAGCACGCGCGTCTGCGCCGTCGCCGGAACGTTGTCGGAGGTGCTGTAGGTGGTATCGATGACCACCGAGCCGATGTGCGCGATCGCGCTATTCGTGTACAGGGCCGGGGTTGCGGGCAGCGTCGCCTGGAAGACGAGGTTCGACGTCGCGCCGGCGCCGATCGAGAACGGAGCACTCCACGTGAGCGTCTGGCCCGAGATTGTCGGGTTGCCGATCGCCGAGCCGTTGAAGGTGGAGGAATTGTTGACATAGGTCGCGCCCGCGGGGAGCGTGTCGACGAAATCGTCCATCAGCACGATCGCGTAACCCGAGCTGTTGGTGACGCGCAGCGTGTAGGTCACCGTCCCGCCCTGCGCGGGAAGCGTGGCGGCGCTCACGAGCTTCGCGAGCAGCACCGTGTTGCTCGCGGGCTCGATCGGCAGCAGCCCGGTCGAATAGGCGCCCTGGGTGGTATTGGTGTGCTTCACCTGCGTGCCGCTCGCGATGTCGACCACCGGCGAAAGGCTGGTCGCGGCGGAGGTCGATCCCGTCGCGCGGAAATAATAGGTCGCGACGTAATGCGTCGCGGTCCCGCTGGCGAGCGAGCCGAAGTAGAGCTGGTTGTCGAAGCTGCCCGTATTGCCGTTCGAAAAGCTCACATTGGACGCGAACAGCTCGTAGGCGTCCGCGCGCCAGTTCGAATAGCTCGCCGGCGTGAACGAGAGGGGCCCGTTGGGCCCGGGTGCGTTGCCGATGTTGCCGGTGTCGCCTTCCACCGTCATCGTGATGACGCCGCCGATCACCGACGGGTTCGGCCCGGCGAAGATCACCGAGACCTGGTTCGTCGCCGCCTGGATGAGCGAGTTGTCGATCGTGACGCCGAAGCTCGCCGATCCGAGCTGGGTGGCGCCAGCGTAAGTGGGGTTACGGTCGAAGACGGTAATGTCATAAGTCTGGCCCGCCTGCGTTCCGCCGACGACGGCGTAGGACGAGCAGACGTAGAAGAACGTGCTGCGCGTCTGGCCCGCCGTGAAGCTCCCCAAATGCTGCATGCCGTCGTCGCTGCCGCCGAGGGAGAGGAACCCGCCGCCGAAATTCCCGATGCGCGTCCACGCGTCGGCCACCGCCGTCGAGCTCGTGACGTTGAACGACTGGTAGTTGCAGACCAGGTTCGGGGTGACGCTGGTATCAGTGTAGAAGACCGGCGAGGAGGTAGTCGTGATCGTGAACGCCGCCTGCGCCGCGCCCGCGACAAGGAGCGCCGGCGCGAGCAGCAGCGCGGCGAGCCAACGCAGGACGGCGCGCGGTGCGCTCATCGGCTCCCCTCTCCCATGGATCCCAGCAGCGACTCGTCGAATTTGTATCTCAGGCGCAGGTAGGCGCCCTTGTTGGTGTAGTCGCCGGCGGCGAGGTCTTCGTCATGATAGCCAAACACGTTGTAGCCGGCCGAAAGCCACAGGTTGGTCGCCAGCCGGTAGCCGACCTCGAGGCCGAGGGCGTACTGGCGCGAGCTCAGGCGCTCGCCGAAAAGCCCGCTCGCCGCGAGCCCCACGTCCCAGCGTGGCGCGAACTCCCAGGTGAGGCGTCCGCTCAGGAGCTGCGCGCGATATTTCGTCGCGATGCCGCTGGAGTCCTCGTTGGTCCACTTGGCGGCGTAGTGGCCGGTCACGAGGAAGGGACGCGAAAGCTTGTAGTCGGCGTGGACGGAGAGGATCTCGGTGGTGCGCCGCAGGTCGATCCCGGCTTGCGTGTTGTCGCGCTCCTCGCGATGCTCCACGCGAGCGAGCGCGTTCACCTTGTCGGTGTCCGCGTCGCGGAAAGCGACTCCGGCCTGCAGGCGCTCGATCACGTGCTCGGCCCCGTCGAGCTCGCCGCCCTTGGTGCGCTGCACCGAGAAGGTGTTGCGGCCGAGGAATGTCCACTCGCGGCTGATGCGCGAGGCGAACCCGAGCGTATGCAGAAGCGATTGCTGTGTCGAGGCGTCGCGCAGCTCCAGCCGCGTCGAGCCCTTCCAGAGCGCGCTGCCGGTGTACTCCAGGCCGAGCGCGATCGCGCTGTTCTCGTTCTGGCCGCTGCCCGAGAGCGCGTGGACGCGCTCGAGGGTGCTGCCGAGGCGCCAGCCGGGTGCCAGCGTCCACAGGTTTCTCAAACCGATCGCCGCTTCGGCATCGCCTCCCGAGATCGCATCGTGGATGCGGTATTCCGAAAAGAGCCGCGCGTCCTTCATGTATTCGGTGTCGACGCCGAAGACGGTGGCGTTCTGGCGCTGCTGCTCGTTCAACCCGTACGGACCGGTGAGTGAAGAGATGAACTCGTGGCGCAAATAGATCTTGCCCTTGTTCGGGAGCGTGTATTCGCCGCCAACGGCGATGACCTTGCGCTGGGCGTCCTGCGTGTCGACCTCGACTTCGCCGTAAATGGTGGCGTCCTTCACGCCGGGCACCGGACCGGTCATGCGCGCGCGCACGCTCGTGACTTCGTTGGGTGTGGTGCCTGCGGATCCGGGACCGGCGAGCGAAGCCGGGATCGCGGGTCCACCGGTTTCGCGCGCGTGGCGCAGGCTCAGCTCGAGCTTCAGGTGTCCGGCGAACGTGCGCTCGATGCCCGCCATGTAGCCGTCGCGCAAGTTATGGTTGAGCGTGTCTTCGGTGCGCAGCGCCTCGGCCTTGAGCGTGGTCTGCTCGCCGATCTTGTAGGAAAGCCGGGCACCGGCCTCTCCGCGTCCCTGGCCAAGGTAGGCTCCGGGGTTGTCGAATGTGGGATCGGTGCGCGCGACGAAGGCCTCCGCCTTGAGCTGCTCGCCGTCATGCTTCAAATGGATGCGGCCCGCATCGCCCTGCCCCACCGTCGCGGGGCGCTCGGTGCGCGCGACTTCCGCCATCACCGTGGTGCGCTCGCCCAGGCGCACGATCGCATGTGCGCCGCGCAGCTTGAAGGGATCCGCCGGATTGCGGTCTTCGGCGAAGGAGGCGCCCACCGTGATGTGGTCGGTGACCTTCACGTCGGCATCCCCGCCGAAGACCCAGAACTGGGGACCTCCCTGGTCGACTTCGTAGGTGATGCGAATCGAGATGGGATTGAGCTCCTGGTCGACGCTCGGCACCGGCGCCTTGAAGAGGATGCGCCCGGTGAGGGGCTCCATCTCGTAGTCGTAGAAGCGCGCCTGCGCGGCCGTGGCGAGGATGAGCGCCGGACGGTTGCGGTCGCGCGTGAGGATCTCGACCTTCTCGCTGTTCACCAGCCCCGTGGGCGAGGAAAGCATGTACGGCCCCGAGGTGCCGTTGGCGCGGACTTCCTCGATCTTCTGGCGCGTGGAATCGCGGCTGGCGAAGAAGTTCGCCTGCAGGCGACCGTTCTCGTAGTGCTCCTTCGCGCCGGTGAGCGAGCGGCTGTACGCCGAGAGGCGGCGCACGTTGGCGTCGCCGAGCGTGTTGAAGTCGCCATATAGAAGGTACGACTTGCGGCTGTCGACCCGCAGATACAGCCGCGCGGTCGATTGCGCGTCGTAGCCGCGCACCGCGCTGTCGCCGTACACGGGATAGAACTCGTCGGGCTGGATGTCGCGGAAGAGGCGCTCGCGCGTGTCCTTGTCCGAGTCGTAGGCGGCGGTCAGCAAGTAGTCGCCGCGGATCTTGCCCTTGAGGAAGAACGCCGCGCGCACGCCGGCTTCGCGCTTGCCGTCGCCGCTCGTGCGCGACAGGTGCAGCAGCTCCTGCTCGAAGTTGTCCTGGCTGCGCGCGGGGACGAGCGCGCGGGTGTCGATGCGCCGCAGGTTGATGACGCCTTCGACCACGCCCGCGGCGATGAGGCTGCGCAACTCGGGCAGGAAGTCGAGCTTCGCTTCGCTCTTCACCTTGCCGCTCGTGATGACGATGCGCGCCTGCCCCGGCTCGGTCGGCGCGGTGAGAGAGAAGACGGCCTCCCCGCCTTCGACCATCGCCTGCAGCCCGGGCTCGGTGGGATCGATGTCCTGCGCATCCCAGGCGCCGCGCGTAGCCTCGAGCGTGACCGGGGTGCGCGTTGCGACAGGAACACCGCGCGCATCCCTGAGCTTCACGATCACCTTGGCCGCGGTGCGTCCGTCCGCGACCGCCTCGGCGGGAAGCTCCACGTCGATGCGCGCGAGCCTTCCGGGAGCGTTCACGCGGATCGACTTGCGGCCGCGCTCGTTGCCGAACGCGTCGCTCTGCACGACCAGGAGCGTGTTCTCGCCGGCCTCGAGGTCCACGCCGATGTACTCCCACGCCTGCACGTGCTTTTCCTCGAGCACCGAACGCTTGCCGATGCGCGATTGCGGCACCGCGACACCGTTCACGCTGAGCGCCAGCGCCGCACCCGCGGTTCCCTTCACCCGTACCGGAGACTGGGCGGAGGAGAGTGTATCGCCGTCGGCGAGCCCGATGAAGTCGAGGGTGTCGTCGAGGTCGGGAACGAGGTTTTCCAGGAGCACGACCGGCTTGGCTTCGGCCTTCGCGGCGACGGCGGCCGCGGCCTTCGGCGTGCTGCTGCCGTTCGTGGCGACCGCGTTGGCGAGAGCGCTGCTTTCCGGGCTGCCGGGCAGCGCCGAGGAAGGCGCGCCCGGGGGGGAGGCGGCGCTCACCACGCCGCTCGCGGGAAGCGATTTGAGATCCGTGATGACGCGCGCCTCGGTAGTGAGCTGGGTCGCGGCGAGCGCAAGCTCGTCGGTGCGCTTGGCGAGCGCTTCCGCGCGCCCCTTCACTTCCTCGACCACTGCCGCGTCGCAGCCGGCGATCGCGAAGTCGGCGCGGTGCAGCTCGCCGGCCTTCAGGTCCACGATGCGGCTGCCTCCGTCTCCCAGGTTGCGCGAGCTGATCGCCGCGAGTGTCGCGCCCGTGGGGAGTGTCGTGCGATCGGCCTTCACCACGTGCGTGCGGTTGGAGACGCCGTAGAAGCTGAACTTGCCGCCGCCGTCGGTGATCACGAAGGTGCCGTCTTCCATGACGAGGCGCACGCCGGGAACTCCGCGCTCGCCCGTGTCCTGCACGCCGTTCGCGTTGCAGTCCATGAAAACCTTGCCGAGGATGAAGCCCTTGTCGGTGAAGACGCCGCCCGTCACGCTCACGCGCGCGATCGCGACGTTCGACGCCGAGGTGAGCCCGCCGGCCGTGTAGGTGGCCTGCACGCGGTTCGTGCCGTCGCCCTGGAGCGCGCCCGCGCCGATACGCACGCGATAGCTCACGGCCGCCTCCTCGTCGCGATCCATGTGGCCCACGTTCAAGGTGAGTCGCGGTCCATGGCCGCCGAGCGGATCGGCGATCTTGACGGCGCCGCGCCGCGCGCTGCCGGGCACGTAGGCGAAGCCCGCGGGAAGGTCGTCGCCGAGCATCACTTCGGCGCGATCGAGGACGTTGCCGGTGCCATTCTTCACGCGCACCGTGTAGTCGACGAAGTCCCCGATCTCGGCAATCGTCCGCGAAGCTTGCTTCTGCACGAAGAGGCCCGCCTGGGCGATGGCGTCGAGCGGAATGTCGACCACCACGAGGCCGCTTGCGGCGAGGTGGAAAGCGTTGCCATACGAGCCGCCGCTGGTGAGGCCCGTCACGTTCAAGTTGCGGCCCTGCGGCAGCAGCGGCCATGCGACGCGCGAAGCGAAGCGATATCCGTTGGGCGGCGTGATCGCGAGGCAGAAGTCGCTGCCGGCGGCGGGCGGGAAAGCGAAGCGGCCGTCGGCGCCGGTCACCACGGGGTTGCTCGACGAACCGCTGAACGTGGCCGCGGTCACCAGGCACTGGCCGCCGCTCGCCTGCGTCAACGTCACGCGGGCGCCGGCGACGGGCTCGTTGGTGCGGCTGTCGAAGACCACACTCACCGGCTCCATCACGGTCACCAGGGTGTCGATTCGCCGTCCGCAGCCCAGCATTTCGATCGTGAAGACGTCATTGGCGCGCCCTTCGAGAATGCCGTTGCCGGCCGTCACGGGGGGCGCGCGGATCGGAAGCATCGGCACGACGAAGATGCCGGTGTCCGCGCCGGTCTCCACCGCCGTCACTTCCTCGCGCTCGCCGTTCGGGCCGGTGATCACGACCGTGCGCGTATCGACGGCGCCGGGAGAGGCGTTGCACGACTGCGCGTTGGCGCGCAGCCACAGTTGGCCACCGACCACGCCCCACGGTGTGGGCGACGCATAGGTCGAGTCGGTGAAATTGCGGATCGCGTTCTGCGGATCGGCGGGCTCATCGAGATCGTCGACCGTCGTCGTGTCCTTGACCGTGAGCGCGCCGCTGCCGGCGTTCATGATGACGAGCGTGGTGACGTTGCTGTCGACGATCGCCTTGGCAAGGCTCTTGGACGACGGCGAGCGCACGTCGACAAGGATGCGGATGCTTTCACCCGGTTGCAGGATCGCCGACCAGCCGCGCACGATGGACGCATCGCCGGCGTCGAGGATTCCGGGGATCGACGCGCCGCCGGCCACCTTGCCGTCGACGTACGCCGCGGAAGTCCAGCCCGCCTTGCTGTCGTTCAGGTAGTCGAGCATCGCCTGGACGGTCTCCGTGCAGTTGCCGCGGTTCGCCAGGAGGTGCGAATAGGTCACGTGCTGGCCGCGGCCGATGCGCGATTGCTGGTCCGGATCGAACCCGACCACGCAACGCTTGGAGAGCGTGTCGACCGCGTCCTCCGCCGTGGCGGTGCGCATCGCGGAGGCCACCGAGCGCGCCACCTTGTTCACCTTGTACGCGCCGGGCGCCGCGGTGGCGGGAATGCTCGCGCGCAGCACGATCTTGAAGCTGGCGCCCGGAGCCACGGGGCCGGTGTCGGGCGTGCCGTTGCCGTCGGTGTCGGCGAGCGGTGTGACGCCGTCGCTCTTGAAGAGCGCGAAGGTCGTCCCGGCCGGGAAGGTGCTGCTGGCGATCGTGATGTCGAACGTGTCGGTCGCACTGCCGCGGTTGGTGAGCACGTTGAGAAAATCGGTGGTCATGCCGGGCGCCGCGGTCGGAAGGCGCTGGCCGGTGAACTCGAGATCGACGTTTCCGGTGACGAAGTAGCTCGCGGTGTTGGTCGGCAGGCGGCCGCCGAAGACGCCGGCCGCGTCGTAGAACGCGTAGACCGCCGTGTTGCGGATCTCGGTGTCGAGCGCGAGTCCGGAGATCACCTCGACGGCAAAGGTCACCGTGCCGCTCGTCTGCGCGGGGACGTCGAAGAGCGAGGCGGTGACCGCGTTGGGCGCGCTCACGTTGAAATCGTAGGCGATCTTGGTCGCGCCCGAGCCCTCGCGATCGAGACCGACCACCGCATCGCTCAACGCCGCGTTGCCGGTGCCGCTCCAGCGACCGCTTCCCGCGATGTAGCGCATCCCGTCAGGCAACATGTCGGTGATGGTGAGGCGCGAGCGCGGCTTGTCGCACGACGAGTACGTCAGCGAAACGGTGACCGGGCCGCCCGGAGACGTGCCGCGGTTCTGCGACAGCACCTTGCCCACCAGGCCGCAATCGGCCGGGGCGGTCGCGATGATGCTCACTGTGTCGGCGATCGACGTGATCGCGGCCAGGCCCACGCTGGTCGCGCTGATGCGCGCCGCGTTCACGGCGCGCTGCTGCGCGTTCGCCGGAACGACGATCTGCGCCACGAAGCGCAGCACCTGCCCGGGGTTGAGCGCGGTCGGATTGGCGAGCGGCACCGCGCCGTCGGGCACGCCGTCGCCGTTCGCATCGGGGTAGAGCGTCACCGAGGTGAAGGCATATCCCTGCGTGAGATCGGTCGCCGTGATCGTGTACGTATCGGCCGACGCACCCGTGTTGGTGAGCGTATGGGGGACGAAGATCGTGGCGCCCGGCTGCACGCTCTGGAAGGTGTCGGCGGCGAGCTTTGCGCCGAACGATCCCGGCGGCGGCGGAGGCGGCGGGCCCGCAGCGATGGTAACGCGATCGCGCACCGCATCCGAAACCGCGACGTTCGTGGCCGAGGTCGCACGGAAATCGAAGTCGTAGTTGCCGGGGATAACGCCGAGCGCGAGCGACGGGCTCGTCACTTCCGCGCACACGAGGCGCGCGGCGTTGGAAGCCAGGGCGCCGGTGGACACGAGCGGCGCGCCGATCGTCGAGCAGTTGGCCGCGCCGCCATCGGCGAGGAACACGACCGACCAGCCCGCGGGCAGCACGGGCGGTACGACGCCGGGCGCCGAGGTGGCCGCGAATGTCGCGGCGAGGTTGAAGCTGTCGCCCACCGCGCCGGTATTCGTGATCCACACCTGGAAGCGCGTGGCGGTCGAGGTTGCCGCGGCGGGCGCGACCACAGTGGTGCGGATGACGGCGCCGGCGCCGGCGCCAAGGCCATCCGCCGCCACGGCGGTGCCCGCCGGGGGCGCGGCGCGATCGTTGGTGACGTCGACCGTGTTGGCCGCGACCGCGGAGAGCGTGTCGGTCACGTCGTCGAACACCACGTTGTTGAATACCGAGGTCGCGCGCTTGGTGATCGAGTACACGCCGTTCACGGCAGTGGCGGGCAGCGTCACGCGCATCACTACCTTGTAGCCGCAGAACGTGCCGTCGGTGACGAAAGGCGCCGCGCAAGGCTGGTTGCGCCCGGGGATGGGTCCTGTGTCGGGCGCCGCGTTGCCGCCGCTGTTGAGGAGGGTCGTCGCGCCGTCCTGCTGCATCAGCACCAGCGAATGCCCGGCGGGGAAGTTGTCCGACTGGATCGTGATATCGAACGTGTCGGTGCCGTTGCCGAGGTTCCAGATGAAGTTGTTGAAGGTGATGGTCGAGCCCGCCGCGGCGTTGGCAATGGTGACGGGCTCGCCGCTGCCGTTGGTGGAATTCGCGTTCGCGCCGTTCGCCACCACGCTCGCCGTCTGCAGCACCTGGTAGGTCGCCACGTTGGTGTTGGCGGGCGTGACCTGCGTCTGCGTCGTGTACTGCCCCGTGTTGCTGATGTTCTGCGGCGGCACGTTGCCGATCGTCACCTGGAACGTCACGTTGCCGGACACGCCCGCGGCGACCGACGGGATGATCGCGGTGACCACGCCGCCAGCCTGGCGGAAATCGATGCCGGGCGGGAAGCCGCCCTGCTCCACGCCGTCGTTGGCCTCGGTGAGCACCGCGCCCCCCGACACGCTCCAGCGCGATTGCCCGACCACGTACGTCATGCCCGCGGGCAGCGTGTCCGTCATCTGCACGTTGTTGGCGATCGCGGTGCCGGAGTTCACGTACGAGAGCGTGACGGTGATGGTCACGCCGCCGGGGCCGCTGTTCGACGAGAGCGCCTTGGTGACGGTGATGACCGAGTTGGCCACCGTGGTGGTGTCGGCGTTGGTCTGCGTGGAAGGCGTCGTGTCGCTGACGGAGACCACGAGGTCGGCGGTGTTGCCGCTCGCCGCGGCCGCCGGAACGGTTCCGGCGACGACGAAGCGGAACACGCCACCCGCGGGGATCGCTCCGGAGGTATTGATCGGCGCCGCGTTGTCGGGCACGCCGTCGCCGTTGGCGTCGAGGTAATACGCCATCGCCCCATGGCCCGCGCCCGCGGCGGCGAAGTTGGTCGACGTCGGAGCGTTCAGCGTGTAGGTGTCGGTGCCGTTTCCGGTGTTGGTGACCGTGTGCGGGTAGTAGACCGTCTGCCCCGGCGCGGCGGTGCGCGAGCCGTTGGCGGCGAGCGTGAAGCTCTTCACCTGCGTGACGGTGGTCTGCACGAGGTTCGAGGTCGCGGTGCGCGGCGTGCCGCCGGCGTCGTTGTAGGTCGCGGTCGCCTGGTTGCCGATCACGGTGCCCGCCGCGGGCGCCGCGTGCGCCGGTGTCGAGCCAAGTGTCGAAATCGCACCCGCCGTAAGCACAAAAAGCGCGACCAGCGCGCGGCGAAGGTTTTCCAGGGATCGCGTCATCTGGCGCCCCCCGGCTCGTTGATCACCTTGACGCGCGCGCTGAACACCGCGCTCTTGCCGCCCGCGAGCTCGCCCGGATACCAGCGCAGGTAGCGGTACTCGCGCGCGGGCACGGGCTCGTCGATCTCGCGGCCGTTGCGCTTCGCCTTGCGCGTGAGCGGCATCGTGGCGAAGGAGACCGCATCCACGCTCGCCTTCGCGGCGTTCGGACGCGCGCTCTCGAGGACGATCTCGGTATTCGCGGGAATCGGCAGCGTGGCCTCGAGGTTGCGCACCGGCTGCGCGGTGGTGTTGAGGTAGGTCGCGACGTACTCGATCACTTCTCCGGGCCGCGCATTCTCGGCCGGGGCGAAAGTTTCCTTGCCATCGGCGCCGCGCACGACCTTGCGCGCCTCGAGACGGGTCTCGATCGCGCCGTTCTTCTGCGCAAATGCCGGTGCCGCGACGACCAGCATCGCGCCCACGGCAAGACTTGCGAAGAACGCCTGCACTCGTATCGCTCCCTCACGTTTTCTCGAGGCTTTTTGCCTCTCGGTGAGGATACGTTTCGCCCTCTCGCAACCCGTATGACGCAGCACACACGGCCGCGCCGGGCGGCTTACAAATGCAAGGCCGCTTACGGATGCAATCGGAAATGTGGCGAAAATCACGTCCGCACCAGGGGAGAACAGCGCAGGCGCTCGATTCCGCCCAACGAGAATTCGGTGATCTGGCGCGCGAGCGCGCGCGAGCGCTCCGGACCGTGCGTCGTCTCGGGGGAAACGCGCTCGACGGTGTTGCGCGCGTAGAGATACATCAGGCACTGCCCCATCACGCCAAACGCGGAGTGCTCGAGCTCGCGCTCGCCCAGCTCCAGGCCCGCGATCTCGCGCAGGAGCGCGCGGATGCGATCGAGCTCGGGACGCATGGTGTCCTCGAGGATCGATTCGAAATATGGGGTGGGGGCGATCGCTTCGTGCGCGAGGATGCGCCCGAGTGCGGAGGGGCGCTCGTTGCCGATGAAGCGCTCGAGCATCGCGAGGACGTGCCGCTCGAGGCGCTCTTCGGGAGAGCCGCCGCGCAGCGCGTGACCGAGGGATCCCGGATGCGGTTGTCCCGCTAGAAAACGCAGCGTGGCGCGATAGAGGCCTTCCTTGCCGCCGAAGTAGTAATTCACCGCGGCGAGGTTGACGTTCGCCGCGTCGACGATCTGGCGCACGCGCGCGCTCGAAAAGCCGTGACGCGCGAACTGCTCGGACGCAGCGTCGATC
>WNFL01308052.1_pt1 | contig 16138 bp, 26 predicted proteins | sample 5400361 | NCBI WGS metagenome assembly WNFL01 (sample SAMN13153351, study PRJNA577476) | soil metagenome | isolation source: 40 cm soil on Douglas fir-dominated hillslope | place: USA:California | collected 2013-09-17 | reverse complement strand
CCGGATACGGTCGGCTACACGGTGCCGGAGGAATATTACGCGCTCTTCCGGATGGTGCGGGAGCGGGTGCCGAATGCCGACAGGGCGCGGTTCTCGGCCCATTGTCACGACGATCTCGGCATGGCGGTGGCGAATTCGCTCGCGGCCGCCCGCGCCGGCGTGCGCCAGATCGAGTGCACCATCAACGGCATCGGCGAGCGCGCCGGCAATGCGTCGCTCGAGGAGATCGTGATGGCCATGAAGGTGCGCAACGACGTGCTGCCTTACTGGACCGGCGTCGACGCCACCATGCTCACGCGCGCCTCCAAGCTAGTGTCGGCCGCGACCTCATTTCCAGTCCAGTACAACAAGGCGATTGTCGGCCGTAACGCCTTCGCGCACGAGTCAGGGATTCACCAGGACGGTATGCTCAAGCATACCCAGACCTACGAGATCATGACGCCCGAAAGCGTCGGCGTGAAGCAGACCTCGCTCGTCATGGGCAAGCACTCCGGCCGCCATGCCTTCATCCACAAGCTCAAGGATCTGGGCTACGAGCTCGCCGGCAACCAGCTCGAGGACGCCTTCGTGCGCTTCAAGGCCTTGGCTGACCGCAAGAAGCACGTCTATGACGAGGACATCGAGGCGCTCGTCGACGAGGAGATCGCGACCGCCCAGGACCGCATCAAACTGGTGTCGCTCTCCATCATCGCCGGCACCCACGGACCGCAACGCGCCACGATGAAGCTCAACATCGATGGCCGGACCGCGATCGAGGAATGCGAAGGCAACGGGCCGGTGGATGCGACCTTCAACTGCATCAAGGCCCTGGTGCCGCACGACGCGACGCTGGAACTCTACCAGGTGCATGCGGTAACTGAAGGCACCGACGCCCAGGCCGAAGTTTCGGTTCGGCTGTCCGAGAACGGCAAGTCCGTGACCGCGAAGGGGGCCGATGTGGACACGCTGGTGGCTTCCGCCAACGCCTATCTCGGCGCCCTCAACAAGCTCATGGTCAAGCGGCAGCGCGGCAAGCCGGAGGCCATGGTGGTGCCGTAGGGGGACGCGCGCGCTCTACATCGGCGTGGCCGGGCCCTGGCCGGCCACGCCGGTTTGGAACATATCTCCTTCCGCAGCGACTTTGTTGGGTATCCGGATGCCAACCGCCAAGGTCGAGAACCCCTCCCCCTTGTCCACCGAGACGTGGATTCGTTCCGGATCGATCGAAACGTGCCGGCTCACGACGGCAAGTATTTCGTCCTTCAGCGTCGCGATCAGCGACGTCTGGCTGACCATGCGGCGCTCGTATTCGAGCAGGATTTGCAGCCGCTCGCGGGCGACCGGCGCCGAACTGACGGGTTTAAGGAAACGGAATAGCCTCATGCCGCTCTCCGTCCAAAGATTTTGGTGAAGAACCCTATCTTCTCGGTTGGGATCAACATCTCGATCTCTTCGCCACTCAGCCGTCGCGCCGCATCCATATAGGCGTGCGCCGGTGCGCTCTGCTGGCCGCAGATCGTGATCGGGGCGCCGAGATTGGAGGCGCGCAGCACTTCCTCGCTTTCCGGGATGACGCCGAGCAGCGGGATCGAAAGGATCTCAAGCACGTCCTGGATGTTGAGCATTTCTCCGCGCGCGGCCCGTCCCGGGTCGAACCGGGCGATCAGCAGGTGCTTGGCCATGCGCTCGCCGCGCTCGGCCTTTTCGGTCTTGGAATCTAATAATCCGATGATGCGGTCGGAATCGCGCACCGAGGATACCTCGGGATTGGTGACGATGACGGCCTCATCGGCGTAACGCATCGCGAGCGTCGCGCCGCGCTCGATACCGGCCGGGCTGTCGCAGATCACCCAGTCGAATCGGGAGCGCAAATCGAGGATCACGCGGGCGATGCCTTCCTCGGTCAGCGCATCCTTGTCGCGGGTTTGCGAGGCCGGAAGCAGGTAGAGCGTGTCGAGACGCTTGTCGCGGATCAACGCCTGCGTCAGCTTGGCGACGCCCTGGACCACATTGATGAGGTCGAATACCACGCGCCGTTCGGCGCCCATGACGAGATCGAGGTTGCGCAGTCCGACATCGAAATCCACGACGACGACGTTGTGTCCCAGCCGCGCCAGCGCGGCGCCCAGCGCGGCAGTTGACGTCGTCTTGCCGACACCACCCTTGCCGGATGTTACGACGATTACCTTGCCCATTTGGTCACCTCCAACCGCCAGTCAGTCTATTTGCGCAATAAAAAGTGTCTCGTCCGCCAGCCAGGCCTGGACCGGCTTGGTGCGCAGCTCCGCGTCAAGATCCTCGGCGGTACGATAATAGCCATCAATCGCCAGCAGCTCGGCCTCAAGGTGTCGGCAGAAGATGCGCGCCTGGCGGTTGCCCGACGTGCCTGCCATGGCGCGGCCGCGCAGGGTGCCGTAGATGTGAATGGAGCCGCCGGCCATCACTTCGGCGCCTGACCCGACCGATCCCAGCACTGTCACGTCGCCGTCCGGATGGAAGATCGCCTGGCCGGAGCGGATCGCGCTTTCCACCACGAGCGATGCAGGCGCACGTTCCGGCGCCGGAGGCGGCGGAGCTGGCTCAGACCGGGCACTGACCGCTTCCACGGGCGCGGGCCGGCCCCCGCTCACCAGCGGCGGCAGACTTGGGCCAAGTTTCTCAGGCCCGACCCCCTCTAGCCCCATGATCCTGACGCCGCGCGTTCCGAGTTCCGAAATCAGGTGCGAGATGGCGGAACTTGTGAGCGTCACCGCAGAAAGGTCGAGCACCACCGGCCGCCCGGCAAAAAAACCGCTGGACCCGCGCAACCACGCGTCGAGTTCTTCGAGCCAATCGGCGATCGGGGGTTCCGGCGCCAGCGCGAATGCCATATAGGACCGCCCCCGCAACGGCATGGCCCCGCGTTGACGCACGGTGCTAAGGACTGTGACCTCACTCACTTGATGGCTCCTGACCGGCGAATCGGCTCGAGGCGGTTCGCGGCGATTGAGCACCGGCCGCGCCCCGGCAGCAACGGAAATCTGGCTGATTCGCTGTTATTCCCCAAGCCACGGCATCACCACGGCAACACAAAGGCGGTCATCGGAGACGGCCGCCATGTCAGGCAGCCCCACGTACTTCTCCACTGTTTGGCGGCGGCACCTGGACGCCATCGGCCGCATACACGGTGAGCTTGTTGCGGAGCGTGCGAATCGAGATGCCCAGAATATTGGCGGCGCGGGTGCGGTTGCCGAGGCAGTGCTTGAGCGTCTCCAGGATGAGATCGCGTTCGACGTCGGCGACGGTACGACCGACGATACGATTGGCAATGCTTTCGTCGCGATAGACGAGTTCGCAGGTGTCCTGCGCAACGGCCGTCAATATGGCGGCGATCATCTCGGGATCCGGCGGCAGCGGGATGTATTCCTTGGCGCCGGCGTCAATCGCCGCTGTCACGGCGCCGGCATCGTTGTCTGTGCCGCAGGCCACGATGGGCACATGAATGCGGTCGGCTTCGAGTTGCACGACGAGGTCGTGAATGTCGATCGCAATATCAACCATCAGGAGGTCGGCGCCTTTGCCGGAACGCAGCACGGCCATGGCGGTATCGATGCAATCCGCATGGATCGCAGATGCGCCCTTGTCCGCGGCGATCTTCGCAGCCGCAGCGAGCTGGCCTTTGAGGGTTCCGATGGTCAGCAACCTCATGCCTTGCCTCTTTGCCTTTGTGCCGTTTCACGGCGTTAAGGAGCGGACCCCTGGATCGCAATCGCGGCGTCGACATGGGCGGCGCTTCGCGAACAAGCCCTTGTCGCGCCCAGCGGCGCCATGACGGAAAGCATCACGGCGGCGCTCAGGTGCGAACGGTGGCTAGGCAAATTTTGCCGGGCAGATGATTTAGATTTGGTTAACGGTGCGAAAAATAGAGGTTGCGTCGGTGGCGGCCGTACCGGATCCCAAAACCCAGACGCGCGTTGCCCCTACACGGGACAGTTCCTACACGGGACAATGGCGGAAACATCCAAAATGTGATATGATGTAATTATTCATCTGCAAGCTATCCAGGCATTCATGGCGGAAAAGAAGCTAATTGTCGTACACGTGGCGTACGACCGGGAAGCAAAGGTATGGTGGACGGAATCGAGCGACCTGTTCGGGCTCAACGCCTGTGCATCGAGCCTGGACGAGTTCCGCACGATATTGCCCGGCATGGTCCAGGACCTGATCGAGTTGAACGAACCATCATGGACGGGGCACGACGTCATCATTGAGATCCTTGCCCAGGGCCGCGAGCGTATCGACGTTCCGGCCGCAGCGTGACGGACTACGTCAAGCAATTGCGCGATATTCTGCGCGAGGCTGGTTTCGAATTCTTCCGTCACGGCAAGGGCAGCCATGATATCTGGCGCAACCCGAAGACCGGCAAGTCGGTCGCTATCCCGGCAAAGGTGCCTTCACGGCACTTCGCCAACAAGATCCTCAAGGAAGTCGGACTGAATAAGGCGTTCTGAACCGGCCACTTCTCCCGCTTGCATTTTGAACGCCGCCTTGGCCTCCTCCAAGGTTCGCCGGCCTTGTCCCGGCCACGACGGACACAGGGCAATGGCCCACGTCTATTGGCGATATTGCTGAATGCGGGTGGTGCGCAGACCGGCGAGGCCATGGCGGTCGATCGAGTACTGCCAGGCCAGGAATTCCTCAACCGTGAGCGTATAGCGGCTGCAGGCCTCTTCAAGCGAAAGGAGGCCGCCACGCACCGCCGCAACGACTTCCGCCTTGCGGCGAATCACCCAGCGCTTCGTTCCCGGCGCCGGCAGGTCGGCGATCGTAAGCGGACTTCCATCGGGCCCGATGACGTACTTCACCCTCGGGCGGTGGGGCTCGTTCATGCTACTCTCACGCACTTCAAAATTGCCGATGCACGGCTAACTCGCGCTGAATTTACGCTGTGCGACTTAAGATTTAACTAAGCCGGATGCGTGCAAATATCGGCATTGCCGCGACAACGGCCGACAAGCGGGGCTGCACAGATTAAGGGGCAATTAAGAATATTTCCGTTCTACGCGACGGCCTGGGGATTGGTCGGTGAGCACCTTGCCGCGACGTCGGCATTTGGTCTGTCGGGAGCGCCTTGCGGGTTCACGGGCCCGAAAATGCCGGACGCTCAAGGTATAAACATACCATCACGGAGCCAGCGGCGGCGGCTTTTGTGGAAACGAACTAATTTTGGAATCTTCAACCAAATCAATGCCGTCCAGTTTTCCTGCGGCGGCGATCCTGGATTCATGATCGCCGCCGAAGCGCGGTGCCGCGCGCACGACCGACGTTGCATGAGGCCGCGAGGCACCTATAGTAAGGGGAGAATTGACGGGACGGCCTGGGGCAGCCGGGAGATATCCTCCTTAAGGAGCGGCCAGTCGGCATATGCGAAACAGTCTCGATATCGAAGGTCGGCCGGCAGACACGCGGGTTGTCGTCGCCATGTCGGGCGGCGTCGATTCTGCCGTGACGGCTGCGCTCCTCAAGGCCGAAGGTTACGACGTGGTCGGCGTTACGCTCCAGTTGTACGATCATGGCGCCGCCACGCATCGCAAGGGCGCCTGCTGCGCCGGCCAGGACATCCACGACGCCCGCATGGTTGCGGGCAGCATCGGTATCCCGCACTACGTTCTCGACTATGAGAGCCGCTTCAAGGCGGCCGTGATCGACCGTTTCGCCGACAGTTATGTGGCGGGCGAAACCCCGGTCCCCTGCGTCGATTGCAACCAGGCGATCAAGTTTCGCGACTTGCTGGTCACTGCCCGCGACCTCGGCGCCAAGGTGCTGGCAACCGGGCACTACGTTGCCTCCCGCGCGCTGCCGGGAGGCGGGCGGGCGCTCTATCGCGCGCGCGACGAGGAGCGCGACCAGAGCTATTTTCTGTTTGCGACGACACCGGAGCAGATCGATTTTCTGCGCTTCCCCTTGGGCGATCTCACCAAGGTCCAAACGCGCGAGCTGGCGCGCCGTTTTGCCTTGCCGGTCGCCGAAAAGCCCGACAGCCAGGACATCTGCTTCGTGCCGACCGGCCGTTATGCCGACGTGATCGAACGGTTGCGGCCGGGCGCCGCCGCGGCGGGCGACATCGTCGATCTTTCCGGGCGGGTCCTGGGCCGCCACCCCGGCATCATCAATTTCACGGTCGGCCAGCGCCGCGGCCTTGGCATCGCGGCCGGTGAGCCGCTCTATGTGGTGCGGCTCGATGCGGCGAACGGCCGGGTCGTCGTCGGCCCCCGTGAAGCGCTGCGCACCACGCGGGTGCAGCTGCGCGACGTGAACTGGATCGGCGACGGTTCGCTTGACGCCGTGACGGCGGACGGACGCCTCGATGTCTTCGTGAAGGTGCGCTCGACGCGTCCACCGCATCCCGCCTGGCTCATGCGCGGCCCGGCCGGCGTTGAGGTCGAGCTTGCGGACGGCGAGGAGGGCGTTGCTCCCGGCCAAGCCTGCGCGTTCTATGACGCGGGCGTCGGCCAGGCGCGCATGCTCGGCGGCGGCTTCATCCGATCGGCGGCGCCGCGGAGCGAGATCGACGCCATTGCGGCACTACGGTCTGCCCCCTCCCTGCTCTCCCCAGGGATCAGGGATCAGGGATCAGTAATCAAATGTCAGGAAAATTCCTGATGCTTGATGCGTGATACCTGACATCTGATACCTGGGGAAGGCAGGCAGGGGGCCACGAGAGTAACCGAAGTGAGTGTGGGGCGATGAGTGGGACTGGGGTCGAAACGTACACGTTCGACAAGGACGTGGTGGAAAAAGGGACGTGGTGGAAAAAGCCTATGCGGGCTGGGCGCCGATTTACGACGTCGTGTTCGGCGCCGTATTCGCGCCGGGCCGGGCTGCCGCCGTGAGAGCGGCCGAGCGTATCGGTGGACGCGTTCTCGACGTCGGCGTGGGCACAGGAATTTCGCTTTCCCAATATTCATCGCGCAATCGGATTGTGGGCATCGACCTCTCCGAGCCGATGCTGCGCCGCGCCAAGGCCCGCATGCAGCGGCACCCGCTCGCCAATGTGGAGATGCTCGCCGTGATGGACGCCGAGCAGCTCGGCTTTGCGGATGCGTTCTTCGATGTCGTGGTGGCGCAATTCGTGATCACGGCGGTGCCGGATCCGGAGGCCGCGCTCGACGAGTTCGCGCGCGTGGTCAAGCCGGGAGGCGAGATCGTGCTCGTCAATCACCTTGGCGCCGAAACCGGGCTGCGACGCCTCTATGAGCGCAGCTTTGCTCCCTTGGTCCGCCATCTCGGCTGGCGGATGGAATTCCCGTTTGCAAGGCTCGACGCCTGGGCCCGGCGCGCCGGATATCGCCTGCTGGAACGGCGGGAGGTGCAGCCGCTTGGCCATTTCTCCCTGATGCGTTTCCGCAAGGCCGCGAATTAGAGCCGATTTCGATCGCATTGAATCACTTACCGGCGTCGTCGCCGGGCTTGTCCCGGCGACCCCGAATTTTCATGCACGGAGTAAAATAATCGAGGTGGCCGGGACAAGCCCGGCCACGACCGCGGTGGAAGTGGCAGGCTATTCCATGTCTTAACGTGGGGCGGGGTGGCTCGAGAGCAGCGGCGGAGTCGCTGCTTTGTCCGGATGCACGTCTTCGCCATACACCCACTCGGTTATGAAATGGCCGTCCTCATGCCGCACCATCACTTCCGCGCGCCGCCCGGCAAGACCGTCCATTTCCGCAATGGCGATGGCGCTGCAAACCGCCTGGGTCTTGCTCGCATAGGTCTCGGGATATCGTCTTCCGCCCCGGACGATCTGCCACCGCGACTCCTCGCTGACGACCACATATCGTGAATTGAGCATCGGCTTTCCTAATTGCACCTTTTTCGCCGAGCGGCCCCCACCCTACTCTCGCGCATGCGGGAGAGTAGGGTGGGGGCCGGCGAAGCGGCTTGCTCTGGTGAAACGGGCAAGCATGCAAAAGGTTCGGCGAATCCTGCACCGGGGCTGTTCGGGCTTGGTTCCTGGAGCAGCGGAACGCGCTCGGTCTTTCCTGCGTTTGCGCAGAGTGGTTTGGATGCCTCTTTGGTCAGGGAAGCAATGAGAAAGCCATCCCCTCGGGCTCCGGGCATACGAGCGACGTCTCGTCAGGCCCCGCGACTGTGGTCGGCCGAAGTCACGCTGCGAAGTAATGCTCTTGATCTGCAGCCCGGGGTTTTCACATGGAAGAATCCCAAACAGATCGCGGCGTCCCTGAAGCGGTCTGCGGAAACGAGCCGTCGAAAGAAGACGGATTCTTATCGCTCGGCGCTTTCGATGCTGAGTTTCTACATCAATCGCGCGGGCACCAATCTCTCGCCGGCGCGTCGCCGTATATTGACGCGCGCCAAGGGCGAGTTGCGCAAGCAGTTCGGGCGCGTCTGAGCGAGCTCCTCCATAGCACCGGAACGCGCTTCAACAGGACCATCGTCTCTGCGGGAGAACGGTTTTGCGAGTTAGACCGGCTTGTACGTCAGCAGCCGCTAAGGGGCGCACCCGAAGGCACGAGGTGACATTCGACGAACTGCCGGAACTGCGATACGGTCGCCAGAATTGTGCCGCACGCGCGGCATGTGACGTATTCGTCGTCCGCTGGAACGTCTGGATAAACCACCGATTGAGAGGCACATTTCGGACAGGCGAATTCTTCGGCCATGGAATTTCGCAATAAAGCCCTTTTGCTTGGCACGCCGGTCGGTGACCGTTCTTGCACGTCAGAACCGACGAAGCGCTCGCGCGGTTCCATCGGCGCCGCAGCAGATGAACGGTCACGGCCGGTCGGGAGGCTGCTCATATGCAGGGATTTCCGTCATCATAGAATCAACGAGAACGCCAAGTTTCCCACCGAAATCTTTTACGCAACTGCGCTACCTGAATAAAATCAACTATTAAGCCACTTGCTGGCAGGAGTGGAGGGACTCGAGCCCCCAACCCCCGGTTTTGGAGTTTGGTGACTGCAATCCTGACCAATGATGCCCCGTGCAAGAGTATCCGTATTTCCAGCACTTTTGCACCCTCGCACATGAACGGTTGTACTGAGGCCGAAACGCTGGCAGAGCTTTGCACCTTGGCGGCCTATCACCCGAGCGGCTTCACGCACACGAAAGAAATGCAGGCGGTCTGCAAGGTCATCGCCGACCGGCACAGCCCCGCCGCCAGACGGGCATGTTTGGCCCGCGCTGATGAGCGCGAGCGCGCCTTCATCCGCCGCTGAAAATCCATCCACTGGCCCTGCGGAACATTCCGCAGGGCCTCATCCAACATACGGCCACATACGAGGAACGTCATGTTTGAAGCTACGACGAGGTCAACAACAGCCCGCATTCGTTTCCCGGTTGAATTTCTCGCCGTCGTCGATGAGTGGGCCGCCGCTCACGGTCAGCGCTCTGTCGCAGTCCGTGCGCTCATTCTTCGTGGGATGGCATGGGAGGAGGCCAAGCAACAGCCGCAGCAACTGGCGGCGTAAATCCATTTCCATCGACGCGGCAAGGTGCGCCCAACACCTTGCCGGAGCCTCCCAGCCACACCCCGGCAGGAACACAAAAAGGAACCGATCGTTAACGATTGTGGCTGTGGTTGGGGTGCAGGGAGGATATTCCTATGTCGTTTCACCGCAAGGCGTTCCTCATCTGGCTGGTCGTGATGACGTTGTTCGTAGCCACCGCGTCGGCGATCGGCACCTACTACAAACCGAATGATGAGTTCAGAGCGAACGCAATGGACCAGCTGATCGAAGCGGCAACAGGCCACGCTAAAGACCTACGTGACAGCGCCTACGCAGCAAACGATCACAGCACCCGATCTGCCGAGAAGGAAGCGGAGCGCTGGGAGTGGCTGGCCTCCACCGCGCGGACGGAACTTCTTAACTTGCGAGCAAAGCAATCGGCCCCGTGATCCGCAAAGGACGACCGGCGCCCGCGGCGCCGCGTCATCACGGCGCGCGCCAGCGCGCACATTGACAGTTACCAGACGCCACGCGCACCGTTGGCGCCGTCATCCTCCTGGATGATGCACATACTTCTCCTTAATGACTGCCCGCGGTGCACGAACGACGCGGGCTTTTTCGCGCGATGTCGCCACGGCGCCGCCCGCCTTACTGCCGCCGCCTACCAAGCGCAGCATCGGCCCTGATCATCTCCTTTGATGATCAGCACAATGCCCATACTGGCCCGCGTCGCCGCCCCGTGACGCGGGTCTTTCTATGCGGGTGGTGCCAGGATATGGATGGCGCGGTCCGATGCTTACCACCAGGGAACGGTGATTGAACCCGGACTGCCTCCCTCACCACTAACCGGGCACAGGAAACCCATCGTCAAAATTGTGCGACGGAGGCAAGAAATGCCTACGATGTTGATCTTGCGCGGTAATTCCGGTTCATATGCGGACGAGGAAGGAAACGCACATAATTACGATAAAGGAGCATTGCACGAAGGGCCGGCGAAAGACCTTGCAGCGCGCAAACGCTATACCCCGATGGTGCTGGATGTGTCAGGCGATTCTAAACCGCCTGCGCCGGACGCGCCGGTGGGCAAGGACGGGAAGAAGCACGGCACGCGCTACGACAGTCCGCAGACTGTACTTGCCTTGAAGACGTTTCGAGACGATACGTCGATTACCGCGTTCTATGGATTTTCGGGCGGCGGTTATAACCTATGGTGGATACTATCAAAATTGACGCCGGACGAACGCAAGCGCATTGAATTGGTTGTCGTGGTTGGCGTTGATACGGATAAGCCCCAGGCCGACTATGACAAGTCCAAATTTGCGGGGGCGAAGTGGGATTTGATCTACAGGCCCAATCATCCGAAGAACCACATGTTCGAACCGGAGGCGTTGCTGCTCGACGAGCAGCGTGTGCCTTTCTATGTGAGATGTGAGGTGAAAGATTGGTGAGCTTGGCCGTCATGATCTTTGCTTTCGGCTCGTGGATACCGAGCGCTTTCTTACGCACGTTGAATTTGTGCATTCAGTTCTTACCGCTCGTCTTGATGAAGAGGCTCTTGCCTTCCGGGGCGATCGCCACGGCTGTGATCATGTGGTCGATTCCAAATCCGCGATGCAGTTGCCACAGATTGCCGCCGCCTTCGCCAATTTCTTCGAAACCGTCGGCAATCAGGTCGCGCCGGATGCGCCTGCAACGCAAAGCCTCTCGCGTGCGATCAGTTACATGCATTGCCGTTTCTCCTTCCCCGCTGAATTGGTTGAGTCAAAAAGCCGCACACGCTCACTTGCTCTCACGCTTTGCGGACTGGCGCGGGTTCGCGGCGGCTGCTGATTCGCTTGCGAGGCCGCGCTCGATCAGCGTACGGGCCGCGCCAGAACGCGAATCGATAGCGCTGGCCTTCGCCCACTGGTCAAGATGCTCGACAGTAGCCTTCGAAAGTTGGACAGGAACGAGCGTGGTTTTTGCATCTGGTTTGCGCGGACGACCGCGACCACGTTTTTTTGATATATCATTATTGACACGAACCATAAAATCCATATACTGAAAAATGCAGGCCGATGGCAAGCGCCAACTCGCCACCGGCCCTAACCCGCAACGTGAGGCACAAACTCATGTCACAGGCTGATTCTGCCAATACCACGATTCCGTCTCGAATTTCGTTCGCTAGCGCCGGCGCCGTCCGCACTCGCCCTTCCCCCACCGCGCGCGAGCTGGCCAATGACATCCGCGGCGCCCACGCCCACCTCATCGAGCGAATCACTGCCGTCTCGCCGAACGTGATCAATCCGTTCCTGCAGGCGGAGGAAGACGACCTCAAGCTCCGCGCCGATCACTTACGAATCGTCCTCCGGGCGACGGCTGATTACGTTGGCGCCCTCATGCACGATACGGCCTATTTCAGCCACGCAGTCCAAATCGAGCGCAAGCGCGTCGATGGCATCTTCGACGACGTGATCGGCGACTTATGCGGCGCAATCGAGAACGTCGCTGAGACGGTGCGCGAGGAACGCGCTTACCGAGCCGCCTAGCCTCAATTCGCTGCTCTGACCGTGCCGGCGAACGACGTCGGCACGGTGCACGCTTGGGACACGTTGTTCAAAGAGCTGCGCATCCGCCTCACCAAATTCGCCCAGGTCGAAGAAGCCAAGCGCCAAGCCGCTGCCGAGGCCGCCCGTGCGGCTGTTGCGGAAGCCGAGCGCAAAGGCCAGGGAAGCCGAAGAACGCGAGCGAATGCCGCGGCTGAGGCTGCGCAGGGCGTTTGTGACGTGGACTTCGCTGCCGCCTCTCAGGAAGCCGACGGCGCCTTCGCCCAATTCAAGCGGGCCGAAGTCGCTCCCGTCCGTCCCCTCGACGACGAAGCTGCTTTGGCTTGGCTCCGCAGCCAACCAGGCGCGCGAACTAGCCAGCGGCCCTTCGAACTCGCTCAGCGCTTTGGGAGGGCCACTATGGCTACTCAGGAAACTATCACGATTCAAATCACGTTGCCGTCGTCGGATGAGGCTGTCGCCCTGGCGCAACTCGTGAAGCGCATCGATTACGGAACGATCAATCGCTTCGCCAGTACCACCATCACTTACGGCGGCCGTACCGAGGCTGATATCATGTGGAGTGCCGTGTGCGCTCTACAGCGCGAGCTTGCCGAAGCCGGCTTCGCTCCGCGCTGATCGGGGGCAGCCATGAAGCCAGCCAACGATCCGGAAGCCCGGCGCGCTGCTCTGCACGTGGTCGCAGAGAACCCGCGTCTCAACTTCGATCGACCGCGGCGGCCGCCTTGCCGCCCGCCTTGAAGCAGGCGCCGTGACGGCGGCTGGATGAAGCTTGCAGCCAAGCCGGTAATGGCGTTGGTGGATAGGTTGCGGGAAGACTCGGCGATCGACGTAGGGACAGCCTGCCATTAGGGATACTGGCCTTTTACCCTCCGCGGAGGGAAATGGGGCGGAATCATCCGCTGCAGAGGAGTAAATCGCCAATGATGGAATCTGTATATGATCTGAAGCCCATATACACGAATAGCGTTCGTGTAAAGTTGACCGATCGTAAAGACCGGGAGAATGACAGCTGCGTCGAATATGACTTGGCGGAACTTCATCATATGCCAATGCCGATGCTTGAATCGGCGATTGAGCACATCAGGGATCATCCTGACAGAGTCGGCAATTTGGTCGCCGATGCGTTCAAGACGGAGCTGAGGCGTCGAGCTACCGCACAGCCGGCCTAGCAGCCCCGCCAATGGCCTCGCCCCGGCGGGGCCATCTATCGACCCTCCCGAAATAACGCATGAACATAAGCGACAGGCGTCGAGGTGCGCGCCGCATGATCCGTACCAGCCGCCGGGCTGACCTGAAGGAGAACGACCCTGAATAAATCACCCACTCCGCCTCGCACCTTCACGGTCGCCGACGCACACGCGCTCGCCAACCGCCTGGAGCGGAATCAGCGTCCGCAGAGCGACCAGACCATGGCCGCGAAGCTGATCCGCGACTGCTTGCCGGCCGGGCCGCCGGCGATGTTATCGTGCTGCAGGGCGGGTGATCGCAGGCTCGGCACCATCGTCATGCGGTGGTGCCTGGCGTGCGATTTGGCTACGGATAACAGGGAGACGACACCATGAGCGCGGCGCTTATCGGCAATACTTTCTGTGCGTTCACGATGAGTGCTGGAGATCGGGCATTATCGAAGCCGCTGTCAATGACGACCACTACATAGTTCGCTTCGATGCGCTAGTGCGTTTCAATGAAGACTTCCCTTGGCCAGAGTCGCTCGCCGTCGCGGCGATCAGCAATATGGTCGAGAACGGGGGTAACGGCGCGCCGCCGCCTTGGTTGTTCTTCGACAACCCCGAGCAGCGCGAGAAATATGAAGCGTGGCTGAACGAACCGCGGTCAGACCGAAAACCCCGTGTCGTCCCGCCGCGACCTGGACGTAGAAGGAGGAGCTGATGGGGCATTCCACCTAGCAAGGCTGCCCAGTGACCTCGCCCGGGCGGGCTATACCTTAGCGGCCTATCCGGAATAACGCGCGGCTGCTGGCCGGCTCGTGATTGGTGACCGGGGGCGTCGGATCAGCCTTCGATTGCGCTCCGGCCAGCGTTCGTGATCCTCAGGCGAGCGATCTTGACCATGCGGCCTTCCACCCTCACAGGCTCGCGGCGCGCAGTGGCGAGGCCATCGCGGACCAGGCCGGCCAACATATCAACGTTAAATCCATGCGCGAGCATCGTTTCCCCGGTGCAGCAGCGGCCTTCGACGAGCATCTCAAGCGCACCGCGTTGGTCCGCACTTAGCGTCATAGGCCCCTCGACAGCTCCGGCAGCATGGCCCGCAGCATTGTGCACCCGGATGCGGTCGGGTCTTGGGATGAGCATTTGGGCGTCAGACCAAGGTAATGCCCGGCATGCCCGGTCGGGAGGGCACGCTGTCCCTGCCGAGGCAAGCAACCGCGATCACGAGGCGATCTTTGGTGCGCTCCGCGTATTTTCAGCTCGAGCAGGGCGTTGTCTACGGGTTGCGAGAGCCCAAAAATAAGGCTCGGACGCTTTGCTGCGCGCCGACAACCACGTCGTCGCCTTTTCTTCAATCCAGCGCTGCGCCTCCTGCTTCGAGGCAAAGCCCGGAATATGGTCCCGCTTGCCGTTGAGCCAAGCGACTCGAACATACCATCCGGAAGCTGACGTGAGGGGACGTGCTTCAAAGGCAGGATTTGAACTCGGATTCTGAACTGACATAGACATGGCGTGCCTCCTATGACTTTAGGGGCAACGGTCGCCGTTTTGGGTGCCGGTCGGGAGTTGATGTCTCGGGGACTTTAAGAGCGCCCCTTGATTGCGAGCGATGGTGCGCCCATGGCAAGCAAATAGCGAGTCTTTTTAGATCAGGCTGCGTCGACCTCGGCGCCTGCCGCCCGATTGACGCCGCCGCTCGATCAGCGCACCATCCGCCCCGATCACCTTCAGGCTCACTCGGGTAATCACCTTATGTGATCCTGCCCGCGTCGGTTGTCGCGGGCTTTTTTCTGAGGTGATGCGGGCCGCCGCATCGTGCTGCACGACAAGTGATCCCAGGCTCGACGCCATCGTTCGCGACGGCGCCCGGCGTGCGATTGGGTACGGAGCCGGAGAGCAACACTATGAGAACATACGTTGCGGAGATCAACGGCGAGGCGCTCATCGCGTTCCGCGCGAAGGGCAATAACGAGGCTTACGACATCGCCAACGAAAAGAACGGCGACCTACAGCGTGGCCTAAATGGTTTTAACGGAGTGGTACGCCCGCACGGCGGCCCTCTTTGGGATGGGGAAACGGAAATCAAGGTAAGGCCGGCTACCGACGATGAGCATGAGACCTGGCGCGACGCGCTAGACGCTGAAACCGGAGAGGGCAAACAAATCGACCCCTCAATGGGAGGCGATCGGGATGCTCTTAATGTCTATCTAATCGCTACATCTGCGGTCGAAGGCGAGGACAAGGAAACGGAGTGACCACAAGCTGATGGGCCTCCCGCCTGGCAAGCCCGCCCAGCGGCCTCACCGACTACCCTACCGGCCCTCTCGAAATAACGCATGGGTACAAGGCTGGTGCCGTCGCCGCGGCGTGATGAGCGGCTCTGAAGTCCCCTCCGTTCATTCCGCCCGCTCAGCAAACCTGATAGTATGGAAGGCAAGAACGACAACAGGGAGACAAGCTATGACGCGCATGCCGATCATCGCGCTTTTTGCCATTGCCGCTGCGTTGCTGGGCGAAACGCAAATCAGCAACGCGCAATCATCGTATTCATATGCATGGTGCGCGATTTTACCCGGTGCCGGTAGTGGTTCGGGTGGTGCCATGTCCTGCTATTACACGAGTTGGGAGCAGTGCAGGACAACGATGTCCGGCATCGGCGGTCTTTGCGTCGAGAGCCCTTATTACCACGGGCAAGCGACACCGCTGCCGCATCGCGCGATCGTGAAGGCGCACCATCGCCGCCACACCTAAGAGGCCTTTCGCCAGGAGGGCCACTATCCCCGGTCCTCTCAACTTAGCGCGTGGCTCTGCGCCGCGGCGCTTCCCCGCCCTGCACCTCCAGCCTGTTAATCTCGGTAGAGAGCTTGTCGAGGCTTTGCCGCGCCGATGTGAGGGCGAGCGACACCGCTTTGAATCGCTCGGCAGAACCGCCAGAGGGCGCGGGCGCCGGTGCCAACCAAGCAAGGTGTGGGGACCATCCGGCGATCGC
>WNFL01420279.1_pt6 | contig 16147 bp, 10 predicted proteins | sample 5400361 | NCBI WGS metagenome assembly WNFL01 (sample SAMN13153351, study PRJNA577476) | soil metagenome | isolation source: 40 cm soil on Douglas fir-dominated hillslope | place: USA:California | collected 2013-09-17 | reverse complement strand
ACAAATCTGTACCTGATGCCCGCGGGCGAGGCGGTGATCAATCCGCTCGAGCTACTCAATTTGCGCGAAGTGAAGCTGCTGCTGGACCGGCTACCCGCATTATTCAATTGGATCATCCTGGACAGTCCTCCGCTGCTGTTCGCGGCCGACGCGAACCTGCTGTCCACCATGTGCCACGGCACGCTGCTGGTGGTGCGTATCGGGCAGACCACCATCGACTCGGTGACACGCGCGATGCAATCGCTGTGCAACAACAACGTGCTGGGAATCGTGGTGAACGCCGCGCGGCGCGGTGAGCTGTATAGCAAGTACACCTATTACCACTCCTACTATTCGCCCAAGGACGTCGAGGAGCGGAAGCACCTTGACGAAGCGGAAGCGGTCGGCGCGGATAGGCCGGCGGAGTAGTGCGGCCCCACGGAATTCAGAGTTGAATGCCCGCGGGCGGTTGATCGGGCATCGAATCGGCAGGCTGGACAAATGCGAGATACTCCGCGGAGACGCTCGCGCGCGCCGGGAGCCAGCGATAAACCGGGACGCCGAACAGCGATGCGCGATCGACCATGGAGCGGCGGGCTTCCGCAAAAGGCGATACACCGAACTCGACTCCGCGCGTGATGGTCTGGCCATTCCAGGGCGGGAGATCCCGGCTGCGATTTTCTTCCCACAGCGAAATCCAGGGAAAGTCGGCGCGTCGCCACACATAGCCGGCCAGGATCTTCATTCGCGGATTCCAGGCGAGGAAGAAGCCCTGCTCGCGAGACTCGTCGACCAGGTGTCCTGTAACGCCCGCTGAGCGCGGGAGGGCGGGCATGGTCGTCAGATCGATGGTCGAACCATCTTTATGCGGCGCGTGTGGCCACTCGAACTCGGTCCAGGGTTGGTAAGGCTGATGCTCGCTGAGTGAAACCGGATAGGTGATCGAACGCCGGACGGGCAGATGCAGCCGCGTGACCCCGGGCTGGATGAAGGGGTCGCCCAGCGTGACGTGCTGGGTCCACGCCAGCGGACGATCCATCGCGGTGAGGTTGGTCACGGTTTCGCGGATGCGGGCGATGCCGCCAGGCTCGAGGCGAATCTCGCGCTCGAAATCGAGCTGGGCAAGCGGCAGGTGCGCACGGGCGCGGAGCGATGTGGCGTCCGACTCGATGGAGTGCGCGACGATGTTCACTTCACCGTGCACCGGTAGCCCGGCGCGAAATTCCTCCGCCGAGGGCGCGCCGAAAAGATCCGACGCCAGATTGTGACCCAGGATTCCCGCGAGTAACTGGCTCTCCGAATTCCCGCCGTACTCGGGATGGCGCGCGGCATCGTAAGTGGAAGGCTCAATCGAGGGCCAGGGCGGCGACCATAGAGGATTGACGCCGGATTTCTTCTCGATCAGCTCGGCGATGTGGCCGCCTTCGACGCTGACGGTAAGGGCAATTTCGGCATTTTCGATACGGATCGCCCGTCGGTTGCGGTAGGTGATCTCGCTCATGGCTCATTGGCATTGTCGCGCACAACGGCTAGTAGAGGTGGGCTTAGGATGAGGATATGGCGAAGCGCCACAACAAAGCCGTCGGCCACAAGAACGGCACTTCTCCCAAGCCTCCGGTGACGGCGCTGGGCAAGGAACTCCGGAAACTTCGCGAGAAATACATTGCCTCCGGCGGCAAGCTCCTGAACCGCAGAGAGCTCGAACGGGAAATCGCGGAACTTCGGGGATATCGATAGCGGCCCGTGGCCTTGATTCACACGTTTTTGGACAGCGGGGTTCTGATCGCCGCCTACAAAGGTGCACCCTCATTGAGGTGCCCGCAATCAACATCTTGGACGACCCGAATCGGCTGTATCTCAGCAGCTCTTTCGTGCGCCACGAAGTCTCACCGAAGGCGCTCTACAACCGACGCCGGGACGAGTACAACTTCTATCAGAGCTACTTCGAGCGAGCGCTCTTCTGTGACGACCTGAAAGCGATTCTCAATCATGCTAGCAGGGAATCGGCGAAATCGGGCATCGGGCAAGGATTCCTTCCACATCGCAGCGGCGCACCTGCTCGACGCCGATGAGGTCGTTACTACCGAGAGGCCTGGCAAGTCCATCTACCGGACGTCGCTCGTTAAGGTCGTCTACCTGTTCGGCTAGAAAGGAAGCGGCTCAATAGTTCTTGTGGCGCTCGTGCTTGGGGCGTTCGGCGCGGCTCACGGCTTTGAGTCCGGCGAGCGACGGATCGGCCTTCGAGAGCGCGTCCAGGTTCCCCATCACCTTGGCGACGCCGCGGGCGATGTCGTCAACGTCCGAATCTTCGCCGATCAACAAGAACTGCGGGAGCCACACCGCTTCGTTATACGCGGCGTGCTCGGAGACAGGACAGCGGAAGGCGGAGTAGTCGACTGGCTGATCGCGGCCGATGCTTAACTGCGGGCAATTCTCCGGGGTGGCATAGAACAGATCGCTGCGATACACCGGTTCGTAAAAGCGGCCGTCGCAGGGGATTCCTTCGGCGTCGAGCGCGGCGCAGAACAAGTCGCGGGGTACGCGAGTCGTAGTGGAGGGATCGCCGGGCCGGTACTGAAACACATAGCAGTAGACCGTGTCGCGCGTGATGGCGGGTTGCGCCGGAAGCGGACGGACGCCGGGGATCGAGGCGAGCGCCGCGGAAAGGCGGGCGGCCGCACGGGCGCGTTTCGCCGCGAAATCAGGAAGCATGTCGAGCTGCCCGATCAGCAACGCCGCCTGCAGTTCCGTCATGCGGTAGTTATTGCCCAGGACGCGCTGCTGAAACTGGTCAGTGGCGCTAGCGCGGCCGCAGTTCACTTGAGATTGGAGATGCTCGAAATGCGCCAGGTCGGAGGTGATCACGATGCCGCCTTCGCCCGCGGTCATGAGCTTACTTTCCTGGAAGCTGAAGCAGCCGAGGTCGCCGATAGATCCTGCGCCGCGGCCTTTATATGCGCCGCCGTGCGCGTGTGCGCAGTCTTCAATCACTTTGAGATGGTGCTGCCGCGCGAGCCACATCAGACCATCCATCTCCGCAAAACGCATCGCCAGATGCACCGGGAGAATCGCGCGCGTGCGGGGAGTGATCGCCGCGCGGGTGGCTTCGACGCTTAGGCAATACGTATCGGGATCGACGTCCGCAAAGATCGGCACGCCGCCCGCGAACAACACCGCGGTTGCGGTCCCGTCCCAGGTATACGCGGGCACGATCACTTCATCGCCGAAGCGGATTCCGGCGGCCTGCAACGCGGCGACTAATGCGATGGTTCCATTGGCGAGGCACAATCCGTAACGCGCGTTGTGCATCTCCGCGAAACGCTGCGCGAACTCTCCGGCCCAGCGGCTGGGCACCGGATAGCCGCCCCAGTGCCCGCTCTCTACCACGCCGGCGACGCGTTCGCGGTCGGCCGCGGTGTGTTGCGGCCACTTCGAAAACTTCCGGCTGCGAATAGGAGTGCCGCCCAGAAGAGCCAGATCGGTACTGCTAGCAGAGTTCACAATCACCTCGCCGCGAGATCAGCGGGTCCACTACGGAAATCCGTCGCCTACCACGCGGTGAGGTTAGCACACGCATGCGGGGAGATTGGTACTCTGTTCCTCATGCGACGACTCTTCCTCTCCCTACTCGCCGGCGCTGCGTGCCTATGCGCGCAGCCCAAGGTAACCGCCGATAAGGAAGCCGCGATCAAGGCCGATCTCAGCGGGCAGATCGAGGGCATGCAAAAGCAGGCTCAGGTGATGGTAGACAGCGTCTTCAGTTTCGCCGAGCTGGGCTTTCAGGAATTCGAGACCTCCAAGTACCTGATCGGGATTCTGGAGAAGGAAGGCTTCAAAATCGAGCGCAATTACGCCGGCATTCCGACCGCGTGGATCGCGTCGTGGGGCGAGGGGAAGCCCGTAATCTCGCTGGGGTCGGACATCGACGATATTCCGCAAGCGTCGCAAAAGCCGGCGGTGGCGTGGCACGAGGCCATGATTCCGGGCGCGCCGGGCCATGGCGAGGGTCACAACAGTGGCGTGCCGCTGAACATACTGGCGGCGATCGCGGTGAAAAAGGTGATGGAGCGAGAACACCTGAAGGGCACCCTTCGGCTGTGGCCCGGCGTGGCCGAGGAACTGGTCGGAACCAAGGCGTACTTCGTTCGCGCGGGGATGTTTAAGGACGTGGACGTGTGCCTGTTCACGCACGTCGCCGCGGATCTGGGTGTTTCGTGGGGACCGACAGCCGGCAATGGTCTGGTGTCGGTCGAGTACATGTTCAAGGGCGAGAGCGCGCATGCGGCAGGGGCGCCGTGGCGTGGAAAGAGCGCGCTGGATGCAGTGGAGTTGATGGACGTCGGCTGGAATTTCCGGCGCGAGCATCTGCGTCTGGCCCAGCGGTCGCATTACGTGATCACCGACGGCGGCGATCAGCCCAACGTGGTGCCGCCCACCGCGGCGGTCTGGTATTACTTCCGCGAGGCCGATTACGACCACATCATGGATCTGTGGCGCATCGGCGACAACATGGCCAAGGCGGCTAACTTGATGACCGACACTACCCACACCTCGCGGTTGCTGGGCACGGCGTGGCCGGGTCACTTCAATAAGGCGATCGCCGAGGCGATGTACGAGAACATCAAGAAGGTCGGGCTGCCGCAGTGGTCGGATGACGATCAGAAGCTGGCGAAAGCAGTGCAGAAGGAACTGAAGGTTCCCGAGCGCGGTTTGAATACGAAGGTCCGCGAAATGCGTCCGCCGCGGCAGGCAACGGCGGATGACGGATTCGGCGGCGAAGGCGGACAGCAGAATCGGCCCACCGGCGGCGGGTCTGACGATATCGGCGACGTTTCGTGGAATGTGCCGACTGTCACGCTACGCTTCCCGTCGAATATTCAGGCGGGGCCCGGACACAATTGGGCCAATGCGATTTCGATGGCGACGCCGATCGCACACAAGGGCGTAATCGCCGGCGCCAAGGTGCAGGCCATGACCATGCTCGACATCCTGCTGCATCCGGAATTGGTCGAGAAGGCCTGGGATTACTTCAAGAATGTTCAGACCAAGGAGACCAAGTACAAGAGCTTCCTGCGTCCTGATGACACGCCCGCGACGTTCCTGAACAAGAAGACCATGGACCTGTACCGCCCGCAGATGCAGAAGTTCTACTACGATTCGTCGAAGTACAACACGTACCTGGAGCAGTTGGGAATCAAGTATCCGACGGTGCGATAGAAGATTTCGCCTTCATACCTCGGCTGAAGCCGAGGCTGCGGGCTGAAGCCTTCGCCACAATTAGGCCGTGACCTTCACGGCAAAGCCAGCGCCATGATCGAGCGCCGGTCGCGGACGTAAAGCGTCTTGCCGGCCAACGACGGTGGCGTCCAACTGTTGCGCTCGAGCAGCGCTGTCTTTGAAAGAACCTGGACGCCGTCGGGCGAGAGCTGCGCGAGCGAGAGATTCCCGTCTTCGTCCAGGATGATGAACTTTCCGTCGGCGTAAACGAAGTTGGCTTTGGGGAAGCCGCGCTCGCGCCACTTCAGCTCTCCCGTTTTCACGTTGACGGCCGACAGCGGCGCAGGTCCGAAGTCGCCGCTGGATCCGTAAACGAAGTCGCCGATGCGATACATGGTGCCGTGGTGAATGCGGAGATTGTTGTTGTGCCAAAGCTCCTTGACGATGGTCTTGTCGCCTTGACGCGTTAGTTGCAGCGCGCGACTGCCGCCGGAGTAGGCGCAACTCAGGAACAGGATGCGATCGTCGCCCCACACCGGAAGCGCGATGTTCAGGCCCCAGTTGGTGGGATGCGGATGGGTCCACAGAAGCTTGCCATTATTTGGATCGAGCCCGGCGACTATGCCGGTCACGTCGCCGCGGGCTTTTTCGTTGAGGAACGTGACGACTTGATCCTGGCCATCCAGTTTGATGAGGGAAGGAGAGCTGGGCGCGTTCTGATAATCGTCCGCGGTAGCCCATGCTGTCGATCCGTCGGATTGCTTCAGCGCGACGACTGCGTGGCCCGCGCCGCCGATCGAAAGAATGATGGTGTCTTTGTACGCCAGCGGACTGCATGCGTAGCCGCGGCCCATGAATGACGAGCCCGCGAAATCCTTGTACAGATCCTTTTCCCAGAGGATCTTCCCGGTCTTCTTGTTGAACGCGAACAGGTGCGCGAGGATCCCGACGGCGAAAACCCGATCGCCCGCCACCAGCGGAGTGGCATGCGGGCCCAGGCCGTTCTCCATGCCCATGCCGGAGCGGATCTTTGCCGCATAGGGGTGCTCCCAAACGGTCTTCCCGGTTTTCGCGTCGAGGGCGGCAACCACCTCTTCATCGCCGCGGCGGTACATGGTGTAGAGCGCGCCGTTATCGACCGCGATGCCGGAGTAGCCTTCGCCCAGCGGCCGGCTCCACAGTTTCTTCGGTCCGGAAGCGGGCCATGCAGAGGCGAGCCCTCGCGAATCGGCCGACCAGTTGCGGTGCGGTCCGGCGAATCCGGGCCATTCGGGAAGCTCGGCAGCGATGGTCACGGAGGTAACCGCCAGGGATGCGAGAAGCAGGGCCAGCATGAATCTCTCCTTCATGGCTTGGACGATTCGCAGCCCGCCTTGTTTCCGTCGATTTTGCAGGAGACCAGCGCGCGGTCCTGCGGGTTGCGAAGCTCCATTCGCCACCCCGCGCCGTCGCGCGTAAACAACGTATAACCCCACTCGTGTTTGTTTTCGCTGCCGACGATGGTCGATCCGCGGATAGTCACGCCGTTGATGGACGCGGGCAGAGCGCCCGCGAGATCGGTTCCGCCGTCGCCGGCGACGATCTGCGGCGGCCATTTCTTGTCGAAGCTGAGAATCTCGAACAGGTGGGTGTGTCCGGAGAGAATCAGCTCGATTCCATGCGGCGAGGCTTTCTCCCAGGCCTCCTGAAGAGGCTGCGTGAGCGCCTCGGGCTTCCGGTCCCGGCCGACGCGCATGCCCCAGAACGGGTGATGATCGGCCAGCCAGGCATGTTTCACGCGCAGCCGCGAAAGTTGGGCGGCGTAAATCGAAACCTGTTTCGGCGACAGCTTGAAATCATCCGCAGCCGACGAATCGAGCATCACCAGCTCGAAGGCACCCATCCGCACGACGTAGGGCGGCGGATACGCATTACAGGCACCGCGCGGCAAGGCTTGTCCCAGGGGACGCGGATCCAGATAGTAGAACCAGCCGCGCCAGGAGCGCGCGCAATTCTCGTGATTTCCGCGCGAGAAAGCCCAGGGGGCCGCGGCCAGCAGTTTCGCGGCGGGCTTGAAGAAGTCCGCATGCCAAGTTTCCCAGTGATCCCCGGTGGGGGTTCCCCCGCACTTGGCTTCGGAGCCGACCGGACAAGTATCTTCGCGATAGATGAAGTCGCCGACGTGAATCACCAGGTCCGGCTTGGCGGCGGCGGCGCGCCCGGAGAGCGCTTCGAACGGCCACTTGCTTGAATCGTTGCAATCCTGTGCGCGCGCGCCCTTGATGCGGCATCCGGTATCGCCAATCACGACGATTCGAGCCGGGTCGGGGTGTGGCAGCGCGAGAGCCTGGCCTTTGATCGACGCGGCTTTGACGGCGGCGGGGATCTCGATTTCGCAGACCGGCCGCAGGCCGTCCGGAACAGGCTGGCGCAGCGTCATCGCACGTTCCGCATTATCGAGCAGCGCGGCGGGACAATCGCGGGGCGTGCTCACGACGACGCGAGCGACAACGCGGCCGTTATCGCCGAGTTCGACCCACGCCGGGGTGAGTAATTGCCCACACAACGCTCCGGCTACGGCGAGCGTTAGCCAAAACGTCCGGAACATCACGGACGGACCGCGACGATGGCGAATCAATTGACCCGCGCGGGCGTCGCGGCGCCGCCGATTCCGGGACGCGGATTCTGGTAATCCGGAAACTTTGGCCGCTTGGGCGTCGGCGGTGGATTCTTCTCCAGTTCCTTCAGCGCGATCGCGACGGCTCGCTCCAGTTGCGGGTCGTGACCATCGCGCACGGCTTTCGGATCCAGCTCCACTTCGACGTCGGGTGCCACGCCGTGANNNNTTCTCCACCTCCCATTCGCCGGAAGGACTGAAGAATCCGAAATCGGGCGCGGTGACATTGCCGCCGTCCATAAGCGGCGGGTACGCGCCGACGCCGATGAGTCCGCCCCAGGTGCGCTTGCCCACCAGAGTCCCCGTCTTGGTGTAGCGGAACATCCAGGGCATGGCGTCGCCGCCGGAGCCTGCGAATTCGTTGATCACCATTACCTTCGGACCGAGAATGGACGCCGCGGGCGAGCGGTAGATCGCGCCATAGCGCGGACTCCACCAGGAGAGTAACTGCCGGTTCAGAACTTCGATCACGTAGTCGGCCACCTGGCCGCCACTGTTGAAGCGCTCATCCAGCACCACGCCCTGCTTGTCGACCTGCGCGAAGTAGTAACGATTGAAGCTGGTGAGGCCGCCCTGCGCGGTATCGGGCATGTAGACGTACGCGAGCTTTCCGCCGCTGAGCTGATCGACCTTGCGGCGATTGCTTTCGACCCAAGCCTGGTGCCGGAGTTGCCCTTCGGTAGTGGTTGGGGTGACTACGATATCGCGCGCGTTCGCGTCGTTGGTATCGGAGGAAACCCGCAGCGCCACCTGTTTCTCCGCGGTGGCTTCGAGGAAGCGCTGGATATCGTCGCCGGCTTTCACCTCCTTGCCGCCGATGGCGAGAATGTAATCGCCCTCGGCCACTTTGAGGCCGGGCTGGGCCAGTGGCGAACGCAATTGAGGGTTCCAACTTTCGCCGGTGTAGATGCGCTTGATGCGGTAGCGGCCGTTCGAGATTTCATAATCCGCTCCGAGCAGGCCGCCGGGGACCGTGCGGGCTTGGGGCAGATTTCCGCCGCCGCCGCGCAAGTGGCCAGAGGTGATTTCGCTCAACATGTCGCGGAAGATGTAATTCAAGTCGGCGCGCGATGAAACTGCCGACAGGTAAGGCTCGTACTCTTTCTCAATCTTGGCCGCGTTGACGCCGTGGAGACTCGGGTCGTAGAAATAGCTGCGTTCGATCCGCCAGACTTCGTGGTACATCTGCTTCCACTCGGCTTCCGGATTGACGTCGACTTCCATATCGGCGAGGCGCAATTGCGATCCGTCGCCAGGCTTGACGGGGACGTTAGAGGAGACGATGCTGTACTGCGGAACCGCCGGACCCGCCGCCGCGCCACGTCCACGGCCGCCACCACCCGGAGCAGCGCCTATCCGCAGCAGCATCTTGTCGCCGTTCGCGGCCAGATCGAAACCGGCGACGTTGTCGGCGAGCTTATCGGTTTTCCGCGTTTTGAGATCGAACTTGGAAAGGGTAAGGCCTCCGCCGAATCCGCCGCGTCCGGCAGCACCCTCCAGCACATAGATGATTCCGGCGCGTCCGGCGGTCAGACCAGCGTAGCTGCGCGCCGGCAGTGGCAGAGCAATGATGCGCTGCTGGATCTTGTCCAGATCGATCCGGACGGGCTTGGGCGGGGCTTCTGGCGTCGCCCCGTTCTCACCGCCACGTCCTCCGCGTCCCCCACGGCCCGCGGCATCGCCAGTTGCGGCGCCGGTCGAAGGTCGCTGCTCGCCGATTTTCTCTTCATCGCTCTCGGGCGCGAGCGGAGACGGCGCATCGTTGGGAAGCACGGCGAGATAGACGTTGCGGGTTACCTCATGCTCGTCACTGGTCATATCCAGACCGCTGGAGGTGGGTCCGTAGTTGGTGCTGGCGGTGAAGTAGAGATACTGTCCGTCGCGATCGAAGACGGGGAGGCGCGCGTCGCTCAGCCCATCCGTGATCTGCGTGCTCTTGCCGGTTTCGAGCGAGTAGACGAAGATCGCATGCAGCCGGTTGGGCAGGTACTTCGAAAACGTGATCCATTTCGAGTCGCCGGACCAGGAGAAATCGCGTTGGTTCTCGTGGTAGTAATCCACGTCGACCTTGGTGAGTTTGCCGGTCGCGATCTCTACATCCCAGATGTTGAGCTGATTGTCATTCACCGCGAAATGCTTGCTGTCGGGCGACCATTTGGGACTGAAGTAGTACGCCGAATTTCCGGCCAGCGGAATTTTCTTGGTTTCGCCGGAACCGCTCTGCGATTTGATGTGCAGCGCGTATTCGCCAGATTCATCGGAGAAATATGCGATGGACTTGCCATCCGGCGACCAGGTGGGCGTCCGCTCCATCACCCCGGGGGTGTTGGTCAGATTGCGAATATCTCCCTTCTCCGCGGGAACCGTGAGGATCTCACCGTGCGCTTCAAAGACCGCGCGCACGCCGCTGGGTGAAATGCGCGCCGAGCGAATCTCGCGCGATACGTTCTGGATGTGTGGGCGCACTTCCGTGAGATCTGCGGAGATTTCGACCTGGACGTGAGTGCTTTTCGCGGTGGCCGGATCGTAGATGTGGATCTCGCCGAACTGCTCATAGACGATGCCGCCCGGACCTGCGCTGGCCCAGCGAATATCCCTGCCGGTATTGTTGATTAGTTTCTTGACGGCCTTGCTTTGCGGATCGTAACTGTACAGCGTCATGACGCCGTTGTCGCGGTCGGACAGGAAATAGATCATGTTCCCGAGCCACATCGGGTTGATGTCGTTCGAATCAGTGCGGGGGACTTTGACGGTGGAGAGGTCGGCGAAGTTGACCACCCAGAGATAGCTGGCCTCGCCGCCGCGGTAGCGTTTCCAGGCGACGAAATTCGCAAAGTTCGGGGCGAACTGGCCGCCGTCGAGCGGCGCGTAGACCATGCGTTTGCCGTCGGGCGAATAGGCGCCGCTGCAAGCCATCGGCAATGGAAGAACCTCGGCAAGTCCACCGTCGGGCGTGACGGTGTAAAGCTGCGTGTAACGCGAAAAACTCTCGCGGCTGGAGCGGAACAGAATGCGCTTGCCGTCCGCGGTCCAGCCGACGACGCGATCGGCGTCGGGATGATAGGTGACGCGCTTCGGCACGCCGCCGGTGACAGGCAGAGTGAACACATCGATGTTGCCGTCGTATTCGCCGGTGAAGGCGATGGTCTGGCCGTCGGGCGAAAATGCGGCTTCAGTTTCAAACCCGGCGGCGGTAGTGAGGTGGGTGGCAACACCTCCGGCGCGAGGCACGCTCCACAGATCGCCGGCGTAGGTGAACACGATGGTGGTCTTGTTCATCGCGGGCTTCTGGAGCAGGTGCAGATTCGACGACGCGCCGAATGTGACGGCGACGGAAAGAATGAGCGGAGTCAGGATGGTGCGCAACTTCATGGAAGAGAGGCCTCGGTTGACTAGCTTACCGCAGCAGGGCGGGCGGGACACCGCGGGGCTCGGGTTCCGACTGGCGTAAGCCATGCGCTAAGTGCTTCAGTACACGCACTCAAGGTCGCAAATGGGTTCGGTTTGCAAAATCCACTTCTTTAATCCCGCGGCTAAAGCCACGGCTGCAGGCTAAAGCCCGCGCCACATCGCAAAACCCACTTTGGGGTCGATTCCGCGGCTGAAGCCACGGCTGCAGGCTAAAGCCCGCGCCACATCGCAAGACCCACTTTGGGGTCGACCGCGGCTAAAGCCACGGCTGCAGGCTAAAGCCCGCGCCACATCGCAAAACCCACTTTGGGGTCGATTCCGCGGCTAAAGCCGCGGCTGCGGGCTAAAAGCCCGCGCCACATCGCAAAACCCACTTTGGGGTCGATTCCGCGGCTAAAGCCACGGCTGCAGGCTAAAGCCCGCGCCACATAGCAAAATCCACTTCGTTGATTCCGCGGCTAAAGCCGCGGCTGCGGGCTAAAAGCCCGCGCCACATGTGAAATACTCTTTTGGCAGGAAATCGGTTCGTTTTGCAAAATTCGATGGGGGGAGCGGAGGTGTCAACTAACTGTCTCATTAGAATGAGATTATGGCGCGGGGACCGTGGAACCGAGGCGCGAGAACGGCATCTGTTGGAGGCAAACGGGAAATCCGGCGACCGGACCGGGTGACCTCTAATGCGGCTTCTCGCGGGCTTCGATGGTGTAGCCCAGCAAGTTCCCGGTCTCGGACTGTTTGAGTCCCTGGCGGGCAAGATTCTCCAGGCGCCGAGCTTCCTTCTTGTGGCCGGTCTTGCCGAGCAGCAGCGCGTAGCTGGAGCGATAGGCGGCGAGATTGGGATGATCCGGCGGCAACGCTTTCTCGGCGATGCGAAGTGCGCGGTCGTAGCATTCCTCGGCGCGCGTGTTGAGCTCGAGGCCAGCATAGATGACGCCCAGATTGTGCAGCCCGGCGGCTACCTGCGGATGCTCGAGACCGAGGGTGCGCTCCCAAATTGCGACGGCGCGTTCGAGCAGTGGTTGCGCATCGACGAGCTGGTTGCGGTCGCGCAGCAGCACGCCGAGGTTGTTGAGGGCCATCGCGACGTCGCGATGCGCTGGACCCAGGATTCGTTCGCGCGCGGCCAGCCCACGCCGGAAAAGCGCTTCCGCATCCTCCACGCGGCGCTCGGCCTTGTAGGCGGTGGCCAGATTCAGCCAGACGCCGGTGATCGGAAGGCCATCCGGATCCTGCAGCTCTAATGCTCGCGCGGCCTGTTGCAAAGTATCTCGCGCCTTGGCGATCAGGCGCAGTTCGAGATAAACCACGCCAAGATTACTGAGCGTACGGGCGGCGTCGCGCGATGCTGCATCGTTCAGGCGGCGGCGCAGCAGCAGCGATTCCTCATAGACGCGCTGCGCGTCACGATAGCGGCTCAGTTCGTAATAGGCGCTGCCCAGATTGTTGAGGGTCACGACCAGCGCCAGATGAACGCCGTCCTTGGCCATGGAGGCGCGTTGAGCTTCGAGCAAGGGAACCGCTTCACGATAGCGTCCCTGCGCGATCAGCTCCTCAGGCGAGAGCGGTTGCGATTCGCCTGCGCACAGCGCGGAAGGCATCGTAATCCATGGCGTTACCGATAGCGTCACCCATAACGCGAGAAACCGCATATCCGCATGGATGTGTGCGGCGCGATTTGGTCACGATCACCACTACCGTAAGTTAGCTTGGAAAGGACTACAGCAAATGCGTCACGCGATCGACGTGAATGTTGCCCATGCGGGTCTTCAGCCGGATGGTGCGGTGCGAGCGACCGACGTGGCCGCTGGCGGAGGTGCCGTGCGCGTCGTTGCATCGCAGGACCAGAGGGAATGCGGAGTTCTTCGCCGCCAAGCGCGGGCGTCATATCCACGCGCACGTCTCCGCTTACGGTGTGCGCTTCCACGTCCTGTTCGAGGAGGTGAGTGGAGATTTCTCCGTCGACGGTGCGTCCGATGAAACGAAGACGTTTGGGCAGGCGAACGACGAAATCGACACGCAGATCGTTCAGGATCACGTCGCCGCCGCCGCCGTTATCCCAACGGATGTGGGCTTCGGAGTCGGAGGCGGATACTTCCCGGAAACCGCCGCCGTGACTGGGCCTGCACTCGAAGGGGCGATCGGAACTGGCATTGGGATACACAGCGCAAATCGTGACGCCGCCCTTGTGCTCCACCACTTCGATGTTCACGCCTTCGGGATCGCCTTCGCCGCGCTTGAGCGCAATGACTTCGATCTCGTCCCCGGAGGAGGCCTCGGCCCGCACGTTGCCGTGGACGTTATTCACCTCGACCACCTGGCCACCGGGCGCCCATCCGCGCCAGCGCATTTCCTCCTGGACGGACCCGACGCCGACCGAAGGACCGGCCAACACCGTAAAGGATGTAATTAGCAGGACTTGCAGCAGCTTCATACGCTTTGAGAACTCCGTTGGGGGCTGATATTGCACGTCGAGCACCCTGGCCAAAGTATTGATTGCATTTGGCTTGCTGAATCGTTCCCGTTTTTGGGTGTCCGCTGGTGGGACGACCGCCCACGAAAGCGGACAAGTAGGTAGCCTATGGCTACCTTTTTGTTGGCGCGACCAAGTGATGACGGCAAGAGCATGGCGCGGCGGAGTGTTCTTGAGGCGGGGTGTTTGAGATTCCTTCGAGATAATTTACTTCAGGAAGCCGCTTTGGCCGCTTCCCGAAGCGCAGAGTTGGTCGTTTAGGGGATCGTCAAGCGCGAGCAGGCGGCGGAGGGTTGGACTAAGCGCGTCCTGAGTCGCGGGGCGCAACAGCTTTTTTTGGTACTGCTGTTGCACGATGTCGCGGCGGCAAAAGAAGCCGTGGAGAGCACGCCGTTCCCGATCGGTGCGATTCGCAGTTCCGCCGTGCCACAGATGCGCGTTCATCACGACCACGGTTCCGGCTCGGCCCGTGACCAGGATTTCCTCCGGATGAACGGCGTTCAGATCGGAGAGGACGTCCTGCGGGCGATGGCCGAAGCGATGCGATCGGGGAACCACGCGCAGCGCGCCGTTGGCTTCGGTGAAGTCGTCCAGCATCCAGACGGTGTTGCATACCGCGTAGCCACGTTGGTCGGGAAGCAGACCCATGTCGACGTGCAGGGGCTGGAGGCTGTTCGAATGCGGATCGGCAGAGCGCACATTGAGGCTGCTGAGCTTGAACTCGGGACCGAGGACGGCCTCGACCAACGCGAGGATCGGGGCGCTCGCTATGGCTTCGCGAAAAATCTCGCCCTTATCGACCAGGTTCGCGAGGCGGCGGGCATTTTCCTCACGGCGAAACTCGGAGCCGGCCTGTTCACCTTCTTCGGCGAAAAGTTCGTCGACGCGGGCGCGCATGCGCTCCAACATTTCGTCAGACATGAAACCGGGGAGAGCGGTGAATCCCTGGTCGTCAAGCTGTGCGCGCTGCGGGTCCATTTTGCTTATTCTATTCCGCGCCTGTGCGACCATAGAAGTTACCCCCTCAGGAGCTTTTATTCGTAGTGAACGACTCTCGCGATAAGTTCGCTCTCCGCGGCGGTTTCTCTATCGAGGATCTGTACGCCCGCGAGGGTTTGGTGCGCTTGGACGCGGCGTTCCTAGCCGATTTGAAGGCCGCCGACACGGCGCTCCACGGCATGCTGACCGCCGCGCGGGAGAATCCGGCTGGTCTGGATAGCAAAGCGCACTCAGAGCTGATCCTGGAGCTGGCGCCGCACGTGGATACATTCGTCGGCGACTTGTTCGGAGTCGAGAAAGAGCTTCGCGCCTTGGCCGGCGCGCAGGATGATCTGGAACCCCTGTATCACGTGAAACGGCAGTTCGTGCAGCGCAAGGCGCTCACCGGCGTGACGGCGGAACAGGCGGCGGCGATCGATGGCGGTGCGCTGGGACGCGAGCTGGAAACATTTTTCGATGAGCCGCTGACCGAGCGCAATTTCGCAAAGCACGTCGCCAAGTGGATGGCTGCAGCGGAGTCGAAGAAGGAAACGTTTAAGGACGAACTGGCGGTCGCCGCCCGATACGCCGCATGGGCGACGCTTTCGCCGGTGGGCAGAGCGAAACATCACGACGGCGTCCTGTTCAAGACGCCGCACAAGCTGGACCCGACACACTTGATCCCGGTAGAAGCGATTGGGTTTGCCCAGGGCGCCAAATTGCGTTTGTCCCCGGAGCATTGGCGCAGGCGCGAAGGGTTTCAACTCACCGATCCGGGCATGGACACGTTGCACGCGCTGGATCACGCGCATTACTGCATCAAGTGTCACAACCAGGGCAAAGATAGTTGTTCGACTGGTCTCAAGGAAAAAACGGGGGAGTTCAAGAAGAGCGCACTGGGCGTGACTCTCGCGGGCTGCCCGCTGTCCGAGAAAATTTCGGAGATGAACGTCGCCAAACAGCGCGGCGACGCGATCGGAGCGCTGGCGATCGTCACCATCGATAATCCGATGGCTGCGGCCACCGGCCATCGCATCTGTAACGACTGCATGAAGGCCTGCGTGTTCCAGAAGCAGGATCCGGTGGACATCCCGCAGGTGGAAACGCGGACGCTGAAAGACGTTCTGGAGCTGCCCTGGGGGTTCGAGATTTACAGCTTGCTCACGCGCTGGAATCCACTGAACTTTGAGCGGCCGCTGCCGCTTGCGTCGACCGGTCACAAAGTTTTGGTGGTCGGCCTGGGACCCGCCGGCTTCACGCTGTCGCATCACCTGATGAACGACGGGCATACGGTGGTGGGGATCGACGGGCTGAAAATCGAGCCGTTGGATAGCAGCGTGTCGGGTGTGGACCCACTGGGGGGACGGAAACCATTTCGGCCGATTCGGGATGTACATGAGATTTACGAATCGCTGGACGAGCGTGTCATGGCGGGG
>WNFL01007229.1_pt1 | contig 16150 bp, 12 predicted proteins | sample 5400361 | NCBI WGS metagenome assembly WNFL01 (sample SAMN13153351, study PRJNA577476) | soil metagenome | isolation source: 40 cm soil on Douglas fir-dominated hillslope | place: USA:California | collected 2013-09-17 | reverse complement strand
GGGCGATCGACATGCGGCGGACGCCGAAAGGCGAGTACGTGTTCCTGGAAATCAATCCTGCCGGCCAATGGCTGTTCGTGGAGGAGCGGACAGGGCAGAAAATCAGCGACGCCCTGGCGGACCTGTTGGCCGCCCACGAGCGCGGATAGCGCGGGTGTTGTTTACCGCTTCTTCTTCTTCTTCGGGATCTTCGACGACCAGACGGTTGCGCGGGTGACGTCCTCTCCGCGGCAGCCCGTGCTTGGACAGACGAGCGATACGTAGCAACTGCCGTTGGTCACGAAGTCCTTCTCGCCGCGCACCAGGATTCCCTCGACCGTCGCGGTCTTCGCGTTGAAGACCGGTGAGCCGGAATTTCCGCCGTAAGTGTCGAGGTTGGCCACAAAGTAGGGGCCCGGGCTGTTGTCGCGGACCTTTGCTCCCGGCGCGTATTTCTGCGGCAATCCGCAAGGGTGGCCGATGACGAACAGCGCTTGCGTCGCGGCGACCTTTCCGCTGGAGCGCACCTTGACCGGCTTGCGGCCGACCACTGGACGATCGAGGCGCACCAGCGCCCAGTCGGTTCCGTCGCGCGACTGCTGCCGCCCGAGCAATGCCTTGCCGGAATAGACATCGTCGGCGGGAAATCGCGTGCGGGCGTTGTCGGCGTCGATCATGCTGAAGCCGAAAACGAAGCGAACGCCAGCGAGGTTCTCCGGGCTCGTCACGCAATGTCCAGCCGTGGCGATGACGTCGCGGGCCACCAGGAAGCCGGTGCAGAAGCAGCCGAGCGGCTGCCCGACGAAAGGTTCGCTGGAGCAAAGCCGGTAGGCGTGGCGATAGGATTCGGTTGCGAGCGAGTAGCTGCCGTCGTCTTCGAGGGTGAGGTCCTTGCGCTTGACGAGTCCCACCACGACACCCGCCGCCGCGCGAACCTGGCTCGATCTCACGGCGTAGAGATCCTGACGATTGTCGACGCCGTATATGGCACGCTGCTTGTCCTTGGCCATGCGCGCGAGCTCATCGGTCGGCAGATGGCTGAGGTCCTTCGAACGCAGTGGAGCCGCACGCGCCATCGAGCGCTCGCCCGCCGCGCCCTGCTGCGCCGTGACGGTGGCGCGTTCCCGATGCCGCAGCTCCGCGACGAGCTCTTCGGCGGTCCAGTCGTTTGTATCGGCCATCGTCGTCTCCTAGGGAAGCGTCACTCCGGGAATCGCGTCGATCCAGGCGCGGTACTTGTCGAGCCTCACATAGACGCCTCCATCCCCGCAGCCGTGCATGGCACCGTCGGTGGCTCGCGAAGTGGCGCCCGCGACCACCCAATCGCCGTTCTTGGCGAGGTAAAAGGGCCCGCCGCTATCTCCATTGCAGCTGTCCTGCTCGAGCATCGGCCTGCCCGCGACGAGCTCATAGCCGGGATCGCAACCGTACGTCGTCTTGTCATCCTTACCGGCGACCTTTCCCTTGCACGCGTTGGAGGCGACCGGCACGTCGACGAAGCGCTTCTTGCCGTAACCGAAGTGGCCGGTCGGGTCAGTCGCGCCAAATCCCACCACGCGTCCGTCGGTCGCCGCATCGGTGAGCGACTTGGCGGCGATCTTTCGGGGCTTCACGCCCTCGACCTTCTGTTCCAGGACCAGGACCATGAGATCGTTGTGCTTGGACTTGTGATATTGCGGATTCCGCACCTTCCTCTTCACGCGCACGATCTTGCCGGGCTGCGTCACGTCCGCGCCGATGAAAATGCGCGTGGCGTAATCGACGCAGTGGCCGGCGGTGACGACGACGTTCGCCGCGATGAGCGTCCCCGTGCAACCCCATTGGCTGTCAGAGCCCACGGCGACGCAATCGAGGAAATCGTTGGCTGGCGTAAGGGCTCCGCCGATGACGCGCAAGCCGACCGTGTTGCGCCGCGCGAGGGCGCGCGCGTTCGCGAGATAACGCGGATCCTCGTAGATGTGATAGTCCCTGAGCTGCTTGTTGGCGTCGTGGATGGGAATCGCGGCGCGCAGGCGAGCCTCGCTGCTTCTCGGGCTGCTGAAGTGGCGATTCAACGCCCTCAGGAATTCCCGGTTATCACTCCCCGCTTCCGCCTCGGCGCTCGCGATCGCGGCTTTCACCCTCGATTCGTGCTCATTCATTTTCTCACCCTCCCAGAAGGAACGACGGATCTCCGTAATGCTGGTAGGCGGCCCACAGCGCGCCAAAGGTGGCGTCTTGCGCCTTGAGAGACAGACGGGCCTTCAGCAGCGCATTGCCGAGCGTGTCCTGAACCTTTCCGTTCGGCGCGAGCATCGTTTCGTACAGCACCCGCGAAAACGTGACCGCTCCGACATCATTCACCGGCCACGCGGTTCCAATATAGTTGCGCACGCCCCGCTTGAAGAATTCGTCGGCGAGCCCGGGCAATAGATTCTCGTTCGGTGCCGCGAGCGCCGATAGGCAGGCGTTCGCCACGACCACGCTCGGGACCTTGTCCACGCACGCCAGCTCGCGTGAGGTGAAAAACCGCGTGCCGAAGATCCATCCCGCGCGCTCTGGCTCACGGGGATCGAAATCGCCGTGGCCGGCGTAGTGCAGGAGATCGAAGCGTTGGGTTTGCAGAAGGCGCAGCACCTCGAGAATGGTCGCCGGCTTGTATCGAACCAGATCTCCGACGCGTGGCGCCGACGGCGATCCGATCAGGGCTACGACCTCGACGCCGTGCTCGCGAAGAAGCTTCTCGACCTCGATCGCTTCACGCCGCGCACCCGACAGACTGTAACCCTTGTCCGGATCCCCCGGATCTCCGATGACGAGCGCGCGAAGGTTTGCGCCTCGCGGCGCATCGCGCGCAGGGGAGGGGCTATAGGCGGTGCGCAACTGGCGCGCGAAGCTGCCGTTGAGCGCGATGGATGTCGCGCCATCGGCTCCGGTGCCCAGGCGCCCCAGCATCTCCCAGTGAATACGGGCCGTCTCGCGGTCGACCTCGAAAATCATCGTCGAGCTTTCGCGGATGCGCTCGCGAAAATCGCGTGGCACGACAAAGCCGGCGAGAAGCGACGCGAGGTCGGGAATATCGGTCACATTGGTTGGATCGGTCATCTTGCCGATCAGCTCGTTCACCAGCGCCCAATCGAACGCGACGAAGCGCTCCGGAACGACGGCGGTATCGGTGATCGCGGCAACCCTCGCACCGCGCTCGTCGTGAATGAACGAGACGCGCGTGGCAGCGCTGGCCGGCTGCGGCAGTCCCGACTCGTCGGGCCTGCGCTGCAAATTGAGATTCTCGGCGGCCTCGAGAAGGTTGTGGGCCTGGTCGTCCCTTACCTTCGCAAGCGCCTTCTCGCTGTTCTTTCGCAGGCCGACTTCGACCGGGATACCGCGAAGCAGCGCGCGGGCCGCCTTCGCACGAGAAGAGCGCGCGGGAGCGGCGAGTCCGCTCGCAACCGCGGCCACCACCGCGGAAAGGGCGAAGTCGGTGCTCATGACCCCACCGTTTCCCGTCACGATTCCCGATCGCACTTGCAGGCCCGCGGCCGCCACGTCCAGCCGCTTGAGTGCGCGGTAGATCATTCGCGCCTGCTTGCATTCGCGCTCGACGATCCGGATGCGTCGCAGCGTCCGGCTGACGGCTCCACCCGAGAGCGCTTCGACAACACCTTCCAGCAGCGCCTTCAGGGCCGGAGCGACGCGGAGGTTGCCGGTGCCCGAGCCTATCAAGAGCGTGTTGACGGTTTCTATGTCAGGAATCACGGTCAGCGTTTCGGTGAGGCTTCTTGCGAGCCGCCGCAACTCTGGCGTGCCGAAAGTGCCAGGATGTCCCATTCCCGCGATGGCGGTGATCTTCTTCTGCGTTCCTGCCCACGGATAGAGGTCGATGTCGCCAACAGCACCGCGAAGGAGGCCGCGACGGGTGAGCGACGTGATCACGAGCTCCGTTCCACTCCTGCGGGCTTGTTCGGCCGAGATGCCGGAGACCATCTCGTCGAGGGCGAGCTCGCCGTACTGCGGCTCCCATCCTTGATAGTGGCCCGCGACATAGACGTCGCCGTCGGCACGGCAGATGTCGCCCCACATCACTTCGACGCTGATCTCGTGCGCAGGCGCAGTCTTTGCGGCCTTTCGCGACTTCCGCGCCTTCGCCGCGGAAGGCCTTTGCCGCGAGGCGGTCGGTATTTCAGCGGCGTCGCGCTTGGCGCCGACGTAGGACTCGACGAGGGCGGATTCGATGAGAACGCGATTCTCGGGGGACAGCCGGCTCAGGCCGCGCGACATCGCTCCCGAGCCCAGCAGGGCATTGATCGCGGGCGGAATGGGTGCGATCTCGCTCGCCTTGCGCCATCCGAGGGATCGCATGCCCCGGATCGACGCGTGAACTTGGGTCTCCAAGATGCCGGTGGTTCCTGTTCGGAGCAGCTCGTGGATCGCGTTGAGGACTTTTTCGTTGGAAGGAAGGTCGCCATGCTTCTCGGCAACGTAGAAGCTCGTTACTCCAGGCAGCAGGCCTAGTTCATGCGGCACGCGGCCGTCGCCGGCCAGCGTCTCGCGGTAGCTGAGGCGGCCGGGCCCATCGACACGAACACGATAGGGCGTCGGCTGATCGAAGCCGGCGACGTAGAGCAGCCGGTCGGCATCGATCACTTCGTCGATTCCTTCCTGGAAGAGCCGCCCGCGGTCGAGGTTGACCTGGTCCACGGGATACGTTCCCCAGGTCTTTTCCTCATAGAGCTTCAATCGATCGTCGCCGAATTCGAGCTTCGGCGAGGGCATCATCTGATAGGAGCCGACGAAAGTGTCGATGATCTGGAGCAGCTCTTCCAGATCGTGGGTGAAGTCGAGGCGCTCGAGCATTCGCACCGTTTGTTCCTGGCCGGTCAGAACGAACGGAATCGCAAACGAGCCGCGATTGGGAGTGCCGAGCATGACCAGGCGCCCGCCGCGCTTCAGGCCATCTGGGTCCGCCATCGCATCCCAGGTGTCGGGATGCAGCTGGATGAAGCGCCGCGACACCAGCCCGCCCATCGAGTGCGCGACGATGTGGACGGGTTTGCCTCCCGCCCAGGCGCGGATCGCGTCGTTCAGCTTGTGGACGCTCTGGTCGATGTCCAGGCGCCAGTCGTAGGCAAACGGGAGGACTTCCCACTCCCGGCCAAGCTCGACGACGAGCGGAAGATACTCGTCGAGCAGTCCGCAGCTCGTCACGGAAATCGACGGGTCGGCTTGATTGCCCTGCGCGTCGAGCCGGAAATCGCCGATTCGCCCGTCCATGAGACGGAAATAGTTGACCCAGACGAGGTCGTCGTCGCCGGTCTCGTCCACCGACGCGAGCTTGCCGCCCATGATCCCGTGGATGACAACCACCCGGCCTCTCGCTGCCCGTCGTGCACCGCGCACTCCCAGCAGCAGTCGATCGACGGCGGGCGATCCGAGGCGCAGGCGAAGCTCGTCCCGTCCTTGGGGCGATAGTGTGAGCAAGGCCTCGCGGAGGCCATCCATTTCGCCGGCATTGAGGTGCGCGCGCATGCGGGCGATGGTTGGGTCCAACCGATTCGAGCTCGCCATGTTCTTCTCCCTTGGTATTGCCGGCTGAGCGCTTGAGGCGTGAATCTATCCCTAGTCGTCCGCTGCTGAAACCTACCTGAGCGGGTAGGTACGGTGCAGGTGCCCGCCCCACGCCATTGAACGGGCGTCAGGCATGGCTCAGAATTCCGGTGGCACATTCGATCCGCCCGGCGAAGCGAGGCTCGATGGAATCTCCCGTATTGATCCACCACCTCACGGACTTGCACGTCGGCCCCCTTCATTGGCGGCCATCGGGCCTGGCGATTCTGGACAAGACCAAGGTCGAGAGTGAAGCTCGCCACGTCGAGCGGTATCTGAAACACCTCGAGTCCCTCGAAAGGCGACCGGACCTCGTCGTGCTCTCGGGGGATCTAACCTCCTACGCCTCGGAGGCCGAATTTCGGAAAATGAGCGAGATTCTCGACAAGTTGACGGCGCTGCTGGAGGAGACCGGCTCGCCGTCCGCACGTGGATCCAGGTCGAAGTCGAAGGCAAAGTCGAATCCTAGGATTTGCGTCGTGCCCGGAAACCACGACATGGACTGGACCCGGTTGAAGCAAGAAGAAAAGACCGAGCGCTTCCGCCTTTTGTGCCACCACCGTTCCGGTGTATTCACTCCTTTTTCAAAACAGCCGTTCGTTCACTACGAGGATCACAACCTCCTGGTTTGGGCTTTCGACAGCTGTCCGTTGGGCGGCGTCAACGACCCGCAAATTCTGGATCTCAAGGTGAGATTTAGCGACGTCATGAAAAAGATGGAGAGCATTCGATCCGGGGCCGCGTATTCGCGTTGGAAGAAGCTCCTGGATGAATTGGAGAGGCTGGGCAGGCAAGACCCGGGCTACATCCTCCCCGAAGATCTGGAGCTACTCGATGGAAGCATCGACGAACGCCACAATTCCGTATTCAAGCTCGCGGTGATGCATCACAATCCCGCCATGGTCCCCGCGCCCGACGTCGACCGCTATCAAAGCATTCTGAATGGCGGCGAGATAAAGGACCGCCTGATGCGCAAGGGCTTTGACCTCATTCTCCACGGCCATCGTCATTTTCCGCATTGCTCGTACGAAGAGTATCTGGACGATCAGGGGAATCGCGAGCAGCGAGGGAGTCGCTACGCGAACGGGATCTACACGCTGGGCGGACCCTCTCTCGGATCACCATCGTTCGACGCGCGGTGGTTTTCGATCCAGATAGAGGCTGCCACCCACGTCTATGAAGAATTCCCCCCGGCCTCCCTTGTGACCGTGCGATCCGCAATCGAACGCGGCGGCAAGTTCGTAATGAAAGACGCCCCGACCTTTCGCATGCCGATCGGAAAGAAGATCCATGCCGACTTTCAGGCCCTGCAGCAGTGGCTGGGCCGAACCCCCACGCAGGACGAGAGCGTGGCGCGGCTGCGTGCCTCGGTCGATACCATCCAACTCTCCTTGCTGCGCTTGCAAGCTGAGGTGGACGACTGGAACGAGGGCAATTCGTGGCAATCGGTGTTCCACGATGACCTCAAGAAGTATTTCTTCGTATATGGAATCGACAGGCTCGGACCGGCCTCCTGGTTCAATCCCACCTATTTGCAATACCAGGCGCAACAGTTTGGAGAGCGCAAGGCGCGCAGGGATCGCAATCAAGTCAGCACATCTGAATTGGCGTTTTCGCCCGGAGTCATGAGGGCCATCGACGCTACCGGCTGGAAGCCGCCCAAGGGTGTCGACGTCGTGCAGAGAAACGACGACAGCCCCGAGCTGGAAATCGCGCGGGTGCTGATCTGGCGCGAGGAATGGCTCAAGGAGCGAAGCATTCTGCAGATGATCGACAGCTATCACCGGTTATTCGGCGTACCGGTGTTCCTGATCCAACCGGAGATGCTTGAGCGCGACGGCAACGAAGAATACGTGCTGGCCCTCAGCGATCAGGCGGTACCGATCAGGTGTTACACCTACGACCTGGAAAAGGGAGGCGACACGCGAGAAGTGAAGGCCGTTCAACGCGCCAGGTACCTGAGGGATTTCAGGGCGCTTCTAACGAACCGGAAGCTCACTTCGATCGGCAAGTTCCTCGCGCAGCGTCGGAGCTCATGACTGGACCTGCGGGCGTGCGGGGATCGCGTTGGGTTGGTCTCACGTCGGACTCGCCGAACAAGTACACGGCCCAGTACCTGCGCAAGATGAAGGCGGAGGGATTTCGGCCGATGCTGATTACCTGGGCGCGGCATCGAAGGTCTCTCAAGAAAAGGCTAGGCGCCTCGTATGCGCTGTTGGGGCCGGAATCGGTGGTCTTCATCAAACACCTCGACGACCCGGCGTCCGCGGCATCGGTCCTTGCGCGCGCATTGCGCGTGAGGCAAATCGAGCTCGTGAATTGGATCAATGTGCCGGATCCCTTGACCGACACTTTCCTCTATTCGTGCGGGAAACTCGGCCTGAAATTCCCCTTTCTCCGTCCCTATTCGCGTTGTCGGGTGAAGCCGCTGGCGCGCACGATCGTCAGGAAGAAAATGGGTTCCCGGCTTGGCTTCTCGGTGCTGAACAGAGGCGCTTCGCGAGTTCCGCGATCGGTGAAGTATCCGAGCGTCTGCAAGCCGATAACGGGAAGCGGCAGCCGGGATGTGCAAATCGTGGCGGCGCGGGAGAAACTCATCAGGTATGGGAGGCGCCATCGAAAGGTAGCGCGCGCGCAATATGTGATAGAGGGCTACAGTCCCGTCGAGCAATACCTGGCCGAGGAGCATCTCGAAGGGCTCGAGATCGAAGTCGATGGCTACGTGTACGCCGGCGAGCCGCGCATCTGCGCCCTCGGCTACAAATCGCATGAGTACAAAAAGTCGGCATTCCGGGAAACCGCGGGCGTTACCTATCGACCCTTCACCCTGCGCGGGCGGCATGGCAGCGACCGGAGAGCGATCGCGTGGACAACGAAGCTCCTTCGAGCTCTGGAGTTCACCGCGGGCTGCTTTCATCTCGAGGCCATGGAGACTCGTTCGGGCCTTGAGTTGATCGAGATCAATCCAAGGCCCGGTGGCGGCGGCGTGCAGCCCATTGTCAAGAAGCTTAGCGGGGTCAGCCTCGGGGATGAATGTGTTCGTCTATGGCTGGGTCTCGAGCCCGATCGGGAGCCCGCCGTCCGCAAGATCAGTTGTATTTCCTATTTCGTCCTATATCCGGACAAGAAAGGAATCCTGCGTTCTATCCGGAGTGAGGAATCTGTCGATCTGCTCCTGGATGGCCAACGGATTCGAGGCCGGTGGTTTCAGCTCGTGGGGAAGGGGACGAAGTTCAGCTTGGACAAAGAGGAATATCTTGGCGAGCTGCATATCGAAAACGTGGCACTTGACCCAAGCAGGCTCCCAGAGCTGTCGAAACAGGTAGCCAGGGAGTTGAGGGCGCGAGGCTTTTGGCAGATTCGCGCGTCCAAGCCGTAGCAAGACTACCTGCGCGGGTAGGGGACGCGCCGCCGATCTAAGAATACCGTTGACGCTGAAAGGGGGGCTTTCAGCCATGAGCGAAGGAAGCGTCCGGGAGGAAGGCGGCGGCTGGGACAACAGCGATTGGGCGACGCTGCTGCGTTCGATCGACGCGAAAGAATGCACGCCGTTCATAGGGGCCGGGGCTTGCCACGGCGTTTTGAAAACGGGTCGCGAGATCGCTCGCGAGCTGGTCGACGACAACCTGGACGACTACGGGGTGTTTCCTTTCCGGGATCCAGAGAACCTGCCCAAGGTAGCCCAATGGCTCGCGGTCGAAGCCGCGTCGTCGCGAATTCCGAAGCAACTGGTCCGCGAGAAGCTCTTGGGACGCAGCCCCGATTTTGAGGATCCCGGCGAGCCTCACCGGGTGCTCGCCGACTTGGCGCTGCCGGTGTACATCACGACGAACTACGACAGCTTCATGGAAGATGCATTGCGCCGATCGCCTGATCGCACCCCGCACCAGGTTGTCTGCCAGTGGCACCGGGTCAATGGGAGAAGCCGCCCTTCGTTATCCCTGGGCGTCACTCCGAGTCCCCAAACGCCGGTCATATTCCATATGCATGGAGTGCTCGACGACCGGGACTCGATGGTGCTCACGGAGGACGACTACGTCGATTTCCTGATCGCGATCTCCGAGCACCACGAGTTGATCCCGCCGCGAATCCAGGATGCCTTCTCATCCACGGCCGTGTTGTTCATGGGATATAGCCTCGAGGACATGGACTTCAAGGTGGTCTTCCGAAAGGTAACCGCGTTTCTCAAGATCAACCAGGGTCTGCGCCACGTCTCGGTCCAGCTGGCCCCGCGGGCCACCGAAACCATGGAAGAGCACAAGCACCGAGTCATGAAGCAGGAGAAGTACCTGGAAAAGCTGCTCCAGCTCTCCAACGTGAAGATCTATTGGGGAACCTGCCGCGAGTTCGCGCGAAACCTTCGGGAGAGGCTCGATGAACACAACCGCAGAAAGCAGGCTAGAAACGCAGGGTCAATCGCAATCTCCAATCTCGAAGCACGCGGTTGATTCGCCCGACGGCAATCCATACGTCGGTCCAAGGCCTTTTGCCCGCGGTGATCGTCCGAAGTTTTTCGGACGCGACAGGGAAGCGAGCGAGTTGGTCTCGTACGTCGTCTCGCACCCGCTCGTTCTGTTCTACGCGCAATCGGGAGCGGGCAAGACATCCTTGCTCAACGCCCGCGTCATACCGGTCCTCGGCGAGGAGCGGGGGGCCGAAGTGTTCGAGGTCTCGCGCGTCAGCGGAAAGATACCCAAGGGCGTATCGATCGCGGACGTGCCGAACATCTTTGTCCTGAATGTTCTGCTCAGTCTCGAAGCGAGCGGAAAGATCGATCCGAAGGACCTCGCCGGGCAAAGCCTCAAGGACTACCTTCGCATGCGAAGGTCAACGGACATCGTGCAGACTCGCTTTCGCGTTCTCGTCATAGACCAATTCGAGGAGCTGTTCACGTACCGGCAGGACCGCTGGATGGATCGTGCGGCCTTCTTCGAGGATATCGCCGATGCGCTTGAGGACGACAAGCACCTGCGAGTCGTCTTGGCGATGAGAGAGGAGTTCGTGGCGGCGCTGGACCCCTACAAGATGCAGCTCCCCGAATGGGGGCGCACGCGTTATCGCCTCGAGCGGCTGGGACCCGCTTACGCCTTGGACGCGATCGTAAAGCCTGCGGAGCGATTCGGACGTCATTTCGCTCCGGGGGCCGCGGAAAAGCAGGTTGCAAAGCTGTTGAGCTCGCGCACACCCGAGGGAAATGAAGCGAGCGACGAGTATGTCGAGCCGCTCCAACTTCAAGTCGTTTGCCATCAGCTGTGGCGTGCCCTTCCGGACGAGGTGAGGGAGATCGATGAAAAGTACATCCTCAACTACGGAGATGTGGACGAGGCGCTGGCGGCTTACTACGAGCAATGCGTGCAGGAGGTCGTGCGGGACGGCACGGTCACCGAAGGCAAGCTGCGGCGCTGGATCGAAGACAAGCTGATTACGCCCGCAGGAACGAGGGGCCTCGTATACATGGGCGGGGACCAGACGGAGGGCCTGAATAACCAATCCGTGGAAGTCCTCGCGAGGACCTACCTCATCCGCTCCGAGCATCGCAGCGGCGCCACGTGGTACGAGCTGTCGCACGATCGATTCATTCGCCCGATTTGCCTGGCGAACGACCGTTGGCGCGCCCTGCAAGGAGAGAGCGAGATTGCGGCTCGCCAGCTGGAGGACCTGGCGAAGAAGTGGGAGCGGGACGGTAAGCCAAAGGAAATGCTCCTTACCGGAGCGAACCTGGTGACGGCCAGGGAGTGGGCGCAAAAGCACGGGGACGAATCTGGACTGAGCAGTCAACTCTCGCGATTCCTCGCCAGTAGCGATTCCGCCACGCTGCGTCGCAGGGGCCTCATTCTGGGCCTCTTGGGACTATTCGGTGTGCTCTTGTTCGGCGGCATCGCGTACTCGCTCTCCAAGAGGGTGGAGGCCGAGAAGAAGCAGCGCCTCGAAATCGCACGCGTGCTCGAAAGCGAACTGCTAAAGATCGCGGAGCAGTATTTCAACAGCCCGGAAGGAAGGGAGTTCGACGTGCTGGCATTGGGGATCAAGGCGGCGTCGGTGCGCATCAAGCAGGGAGAGGAGCCGAGCCCTTCAACGCGGGAGCTGCTTCGCGCGACCGTGAAGAGCATTGGATTCGACACCTGGTTGTTGCCTTACAAGGGAGCCCAGGGGCTGCCGATCTTTTCCAAAGACGGGAAGTATCTCGTGACGCAGCGCGCCGACGCATATGACGCCTGGGACGCGTCGACTGGTGCCTACATGCGCTCGACCAAGCGCGATACCACCACAGCGCCCCGCGCCAGAAGCAGGGCGGGTTTCCTTGATGCGCGCCGAGTCCTGCTTCAAGCAGGATCGGATGTCCGGATCTGGAACGTCGAGACAGACGAAGAGCCCGTGGTCCTCGGCGACAGCGATCTGGACCTCCTCGACGACCTCGGTCCGGCGCTGCAGATATCCCACGACGGAAACTACATGGCAGCGACGAACCAGGGCAGGTTTCGCCTGGATTCCACCCCGGAGGACGACTGGGGCACACGCATTTACTCATTGAAAAGCTACAAGAAGATCTTGTACGTGGAACATGGCCGGACAATTCTGTTTTCGAAGGCAGGTGCGCTTGCCTATCTCGCGATCGACGACGAGAACCGGACCGAAATCGAGAAGATCGATCTCGAGACGGTCGCCAGAACGCCGACCGGAATTCGAATTCCAAAGGACGCTTTCGGTCGTCTGACGCTGTCTGCGGATGGAATGTGGCTCGGAAGAGTCAACGGCCAGGGCAGTGGAGAGATACTCGACCTGCAGACTCACAAGCTAGTCGCTCGTCTCCCGGATCTCTCGACGAAAGGACGCCTCTGGACTGCCGTCCTTTCTCGCGACGGCAAAGTTTTTGTACGCTCCCAGCGGCTCGTGTCCCAATCCGACGAGGTGAATGTCGCCGTTTTCGATCGAGAACAGAAGAAGGGGTCCTCGATGAAAGTAGGGGGGACCATCCAGGACGTGGTCTTGTCTGACGATGGCCGCGGCATGGCAATCCTGGCCCGCGCTCGAGACGGCACCTATACCTTGAGCCGCTACGACTTGACGCTCGATAACGCAGAAGGGCCGTGGACCCCGAAGCTGATCGAGACCGTTCCGACGCCACCAGTCCGCGCCGTTTCTGCGGAAAAGAATTGGCGCGTTTGGGTCAGGGAGCAGAAGGCGCTGGCCGTGAACACGGATTCCGGTCGGAAGCGGACGCAATCCTTGCCGGTCACGGCCGTAGCCGCAGCGGCAGGCCCCGACGCCAGAACCCTTGCGTACGTCGACGAAAAGACGAGGACAAGGATTCGAGACATGGATAGCGCCGTTGTCGATCCGGACGTATCGACCGATTCGCGATTGATCGATGTCGCGTGCCGGCTGCTCAGAAAGAGCCCGCTTCAGAAAGACGCTCTTACAGAGTGTCCGGGCTCATCGCAGTAGACCTCAGTTAGGCGGCGATACGTTCATGATTTCGAGGCAAGTCGCAACAAGAGTGACCGGGAAGCGCCGCGATATTGCGCCAAAGCAGGACGCGAAGGACCCTCTAGGCGGGAACGGGCACGAGCGGAACGACCGGAAACTCATCGTGCTCGTGAGTACGTTCGCTCCGCGGCCCTAGCGGGCGCGCTTGCGTACCCTTACGCGCGGAGGCGTGGGAAGCGAGAAGCAGAACGGCGGGCAAGACATCTGCGGCGTCCATCTCACATGGCAGGTCGTGCCTCCCCTTGCCAGTTGCCTACTTGATGCTCGAGACGAAGTCGCTGGCGCGCTTTGCCACGGCCGTGGGCAAAGTCAGTTCTGCGACACCGCACAAGATTCCAACGAAGAACGCAAGCATTGGATACTTGACTATCTCAGTCAGGGACACGTCTCCAAGCTTGATTTCCACAATTCCCAGGGCGAAAAGGAATCCGAGAACCATCGTCAAGCAACCTGCGTAAAACAACCGGATAGCTGGCACCAGGCGATCGCTGTCAGTAATTAGCAAGTCCCGAAGCGTAAAAGTCGTTGTGCGGATCGCGTACGAAAGCCACACGCCAAGCATTGCTCCCATCCAAAGGAGCATGAAACTGGCGAACCATTTCTGGTCAATCTTCAAACACGTAAATAGCCTCTCCGGGTTGCAGCATTGGACGATCAAGTAGGCGAGTCCAAAGCCTCCGGCGAACCACGCGGCGGTCCCGCCCAGTGTTTTCAAGTGATCGTTTTTCACGCGACCTGCCTCATCATCGATGAGCTCCGCGGTGAGGGCCGCCAAGGCGCTCTTTGCAATGTCTGTAGAGGCGTTTTCTCCTTCGAGTCCTAGTTGAGCCAATCGGAACAGCCGCACGTAGTACGGCCGAAATCGCTTCTCGTTGGAATTGAATAGGAGCCGAATTGCACGGTCAATCTTTTCCAGATCGACCTGGAGTTCGAGTTGATCCTTGGGAGCTTGCTCTTTCTGATCGGGAACTCCGAAGTAGATACCAACGGCCTTCTCGTTGTTGGGATCCGGTTTGGCATTGGGAGAGTAGCCAATGGGGTTGGCATTCGCGTCAGCCGGCCAGACGTGGAAATAGCCTTTTGCCATGATCTACCCCGCGAATTTGTGCCCGCAGTGCGGACACTGGATCTCCTGACTGCCCGTGATGTCGGGAGGCCACTTTCCGATCACCATGTTGATCGGAACGCCCAGATCCAACGCATGCTTGAACCGATCGGCGACCGGCGAGTCCTGCATCGCCGGCGTGGCGAAAGAGACCCTTGGCCCATCGGGTGGCCACTTTCCAACGACGAGATAGATGACCTCGTCATCCTTCAGTATTTTTTCGAGCGCGGGCGGTACTTGAGCCTTGAGAACATCGATTGCCGCCCGGTCACCGGCCAAGTCCCTGATGGTTGCAACCTGTGAAACCGTTGGGTCCAGGTGAGGGACGACGCCGACTACAACGCCAGCGATCGCAGTGGACTTGTGCAGCTTTGGCGAAACGATCGTCGGAAGAACGATCGATTCTTTGACGGGCGCCATTTCGACCTCCCCTCTTTTTCTTCGGTCTGGGCCTTGATTTGACGCAATAGTCAAACGATAAGCGGGATTTGGAACCTACCCGCCCGGGTAGGAATTGATTCAAGACCCAAATGGCGCAGTTACAACTGGACACATCTGCCGTCAGCCGCTCTCGAAGCAAACCGTTAGAGTGCCCATGGCAACCGGCCATGGGCCAAGGGGAACGAACATGAAAAGAACCTTCACCGCCCTCTCGGCGGTCGTGGCATCCGCCTTCGGAATCGCGTCCGCGCAGACCACGGGCACCGAGGTGCAGCGCAACGTGAACCAGCAGGAGCGAATCGAGCAGGGGCTCAAGTCGGGCGAGCTATCGACCAGGGAAGCGGCCAAGCTCGAGAAGGGCCAGACGAAGGTCGAGCGTCTGGAGACCAAGGCCAACAAGGACGGCACGCTCACCGATGCGGAGAAGGCGCGCATCCAGAAGGCGCAGAACGTGCAGTCGAAGGACATCGCGCGCTTGAAGCACAACGAGCGCACCGGCAACCCGGATTCGGCGTCGTCCAAGCGCATGCAGGCCGACGTGCAGCGCAACGTCAATCAGCAGAAGCGCATCGAGCAGGGCGTGCAGTCGGGCCAGCTCACCACGCACGAGGCGGCGAAGCTCGAGCGCGGCCAGGCCCGCGTCACCTCAGCCGAAGCGCGAGCGGGCGCCGACGGCCACGTGGGCGCGAAGGAGCAGAAGGCCATCCAGGCGCGCGAGAACAATCAGAGCAAGCGCGTCTACAAGGAAAAGCACGACGAGCAGGTGAAGTGATCACATCAGCACGTTGATGATCGCGTTGCCGATGCCCATCAGCGCGGATCCTGAAATGAGGCCCGCGCAGATGGCTTCGTAGCCGTTCACCCAGGTTTCATGCCCGCGCGTTCCCGGCGTTTGATTGCGCCGCGCCATCCACCAGAAAATCATGGCGCCCACCCACATCATGAGCGTGGATTCGGGCGGCAGGATCACGCCCAGGCCGATCGACACGGCCGAGAGCGGAAAGCGGCCCTTGGTCACGATCTTGGCGATCTCGATGGCCGCCGCGCTAACCGCCGCCACGATGATGGAGACGATGGCACTGTAGGGGAGCGATCGGCCACGCCCTTCCACAGGATCGCGCCGGGCATGGAGAACTGCTCCGAGATGATCGTCGCACTGGAGCGCACGCCGTTGGCATCGGGCGGGAGGAAGAGCAGGAAGAAGAGCGGCACGCAGGTGAGCGCGCCGGCGAGAATCCCGATCACGTGTCCAACGGCCTGTTGGCGCGGCTTGCCGCCGAGCATGTAGCCGGGCTTGATGTCGGAGAGCAGGTTGGAGGCGTTGGAAGCGATCTCCGAGGTCATGCCCGCGGGAATGAGGTTGCTCGCCGGATTGGTGCGGTCGATCGCACCCATGGTGAATTGCGTGATCTTGGAAAGCGCTCCCGTAGGCGTCCACGAAGTGAGCGCCATCGAATTCGCGCAGATGACGCTCAGCACGAAGATGAGCGGCAGCGAGATGAACGCGAGCAGCCACGGCACGCCGAAGAGCGAATGCGAGACCCACGCGCCGAG
>WNFL01279366.1_pt1 | contig 16151 bp, 13 predicted proteins | sample 5400361 | NCBI WGS metagenome assembly WNFL01 (sample SAMN13153351, study PRJNA577476) | soil metagenome | isolation source: 40 cm soil on Douglas fir-dominated hillslope | place: USA:California | collected 2013-09-17 | reverse complement strand
ATTCACACAAATCCAGAGCCTCGTTGCCTCCGCCCGCCACCAGCACCCGAAACCCGCTCCGCTCCAGCGTCGTCTGCAGCACCTCGCGCACCATCGCCTCGTCTTCAATCACCAGGATCGTCGCCGGGCACCCAGTCCGGTCATCCGCATGTGGTTGCAGGTAGACCGGTTCCTGGAACGCTCCCGCCATGGCTGATCCTGTCTCTCCCAAGCTCATCACTCAGGCTATCGCCCGAAAGTGCCGGAAACTTTAGGCCCTGTCCGACCTTCCGCACCTGCAATCTCACCCCGCAATCCCTCCGCCTCCGCCAGTCTCCGCCGCAAAAACCGAATCTCCACATCATTCGTCGCCAACCCCAACGCCCGTCGATACGACTCCGCCGCCTCGCCCATTCTCCCAAGCCGCCGCAACAAATCCGCCTTCGCCGCCGGCAGCAAATGAAACTCGCGCAGCTCGTCCCCTCGTTCCAGCTCGTCCAGAAGCCACAGTCCCTGTTCCAAATCTCCCGCCATCGCCACCGCCGCTGCCCGGTTCACCTCAATCACTGGCGACGGATGCACCCGCAACAAGACCCCATACAAAGCCGTAATCTGCCGCCAGTCCGTTTCCTGCGCCGTCTTTGCATTTGCGTGTAGCGCACTGATCGAAGCCTGCAACGCATACACCCCCGTAGCCCCGCCGCGCAGCGCCCGCTCCGTGAGCTCCGTGCCTTCCCGAATCTGCTCTCCGTGCCACAAGGAGCGATCCTGTTCTTCCAGCAATACCAGCTCACCCTTCGCACTCACCCGCGCCTCGCATCGCGAATCGTGCAGTAGCATCAGGGCCAGCAGCGCCTGCGCTTCAAAAGGCTCCGGCAGCAGCGCGCATAACACCCGCCCCAGTCGAATCGCCTCCGCGCACAGTTCCCGCCGCACCAGCGCGTCCCCGCTGCTGGCCAGATAGCCTTCATTGAAGATTAAGTACACCGCCAGCAGCACCGCATCCAGCCGGTCCGCCAGGTCTTCGGGAGAAGGTTCGCGATACGGAATCTCGGCGTCGCGAATCTTGCGCTTGGCCCGCACCAGCCTCTGCGCCATGGTCGCAACCGGAACCAGAAAAGCCTTGGCCAGCTCTTCCGTCGTGATGCCACAGACCGTGCGCAACGTCAACGCAACTTGCGCTTCCTGGCTCAGTGCCGGGTGGCAGCAGGTAAAGATTAACCGCAATCGGTCATCGGGGAGCCACTCCTCTGCCGGATCGTCCCCGATGCTCTGCGAGAATCCAGCCGCCGGCTGCGCCAGAAATTCGGAATAGCGCGCGATCTCAGCCTGTTTCTGCTCGAACCGGCGATTGCGCCGCAGCCGGTCAATCGCCTTATGCCGTGCCGTACTTACCAGCCACGCCACCGGATTCGCAGGAGGCCCACCCACCCGCCACTTTTGCAGCGCCGTGGCGTAAGCCTCCTGCAACATTTCTTCCGCCAAGTCAAAGTCGCCCAGCAGCCGAATCAAGGTCGACAAAATCCGACCCGACTCTTCCCGGTGCAGCCTTTCAAGATCCATGTCGAAACATCATCCTAGGCAACCTTGCCCTCCGCCGTTTCCCCGCGGGCCACAATCGGCCTTACCTCGATGGAACCGTGCCGCACGGATGGAATCCGCGCCGCGATGGCGATGGCCTCATCCAAATCCTTCGCTTCCACCAGATAAAACCCGCCCAATTGCTCTTTCGTTTCGGCAAACGGCCCATCCGTGACCACCCGCTTTCCGTCCCGGACCCGCACTGTGGTCGCCGTGGCGATCGGCTTCAATTGATGGCCCGCCCGGAAGTTGCCGCTCTCCGAGATCTGCTGGGTGAATTGACCGTACTCCTTATACATTTCCGCTTGCTCGGCCGCGCTCATCCTAGCCCAATCCGCTTCCGCGTCATAAATCAGCATCAGATATTGCATGTGGTAGTTCCTCCTGCCCGTTAGTCGAACGGCCACCAGAAAATCGACAACCCTTCCAAAAATCCCCTCGATGGTACACTGTACCCATCCCGGAGAGGTGGCCGAGTGGCTGAAGGCGGCGGTTTGCTAAACCGTTGTACGGTCAAAAGCTGTACCGGGGGTTCGAATCCCCCCCTCTCCGCCAGAATCCTGTAATTTCACCTAGGCGCTGCTGAATCGTGGAAGGCTCCACAGGTGCAACCTACCGTCCAGTGTCCCGTTAGTGTCCGATAATCCGATCCGCGATGTTTTTCCGGCTTAGCCATCGCGCGTCGGGGAGCAAGAGTCAGGACTCAGTTTCCTCGAAAATGTCGGCATACATTTCTGCGGTCGGCGGCCTTATGGTTGACTGCCCAGTCGCACCTGGATTTTCTCTTCGGCTGTTTGTACTACTTTTTGATGCCGCGGCACTCTGACAGTTCGTTAAATTCATAGGCGAATACAGGGCGAAAGTGATAGAATCTCGAACGTGGACGGTGCGCAGCGCGTGCTGCTGGTCGCTGCTTCAATCCTTGTAGCCGCAGGTTTGTCTCGTTCAGAGGCGGACAGCGAGTCCCGAAACGTCAGCGTGATGTAAGTTGCGTTCGCCGGCCTGAGGAACTGATGGCTGAGGCTGACAGACAATCGGCCAAGGCGAACCGCAAGTGAACCATAGCGTGGAACACGGAAACCGTTGACTATCGGTATCGTTCTTTGAAAGTACCAAATCCCAATTACTTAGCCTCTACTGAACCGTGAAAGGGGTCGCACTGAGCTACTGGGCTTGCACTGGATAGATGGCAATCCCGGCCTTCCTTCCCCCCAAGGAATGTACTGAGCATGCCGCGCTTGTACCGTTTCCGGAATAGCCTGAAAGTCACAAAATGTGATTACCCCGTAGAGAGGCCGCAGCTTCTGCTACAGCTCGCGCGGGAGTGACGGGTTCAACGAAACTCCTACGCACTCCCGCGTGTTTTCTTTGCGATCCGGGATCTGGAATCTTCCGTGAAAGCGGGTTCAGTTTTACGCCGACCTGCGGGCGTATTGCTCGGGAGTCTTTTCAAATTCGTCCTTGCAATCCTGAGAACAGAAATTGAATGACTGCCCGCCGTACTTGCTCTTGTAGACTTCTTTCGCATTCTCGTCAACGCTCATACCGCATACTGGATCGATCGCCATAAAATCCTCCTTAGAGACTACTTCTCACTGATCGTGCCGTTGGGTCAGCCACCTGTCTATCGGGCATTCCGTGTATGCGATAGGGGCGCGGCGGGCTTACGCTGAAGAGAATGCTCATTGGCGCTTGAAGTATTGAATGGCGCGCTCGTGCGCTTGTGCGGCTGATCCGCCCTGAGAGCTTGAAGGAGGAAGGCAGGAGTGCCGCTTCTCGGAAATCCCTTTCTGAGCACGCCATGGCGACTGCGAGGAGGCGTGGCTCCAGCGCTCGCCACCAGGCTTGCAATGAAGGCGACACGCACGCGGCGGAGGTCTTCGGGCCGATAGGGAAACCTTGCGGGCCGACTACGGTCCGAGTTCAATTACCTCAAACGAATCCGGCAAGATCGATGGCCGCGGATGGGGCGCGTCCGCTGTGGGCGCGGGGGCGGGGCCGAATTTTGCGGCGACTACGTAGACTTTGTGGGTTTCGGGATCGAGCGCCATGGTGCGTGCGCCTTTGGCCGTGGTGACGGTTTCGGCGACGGTGAATTTGTCGGGGGAGTCTTCTTTGACGACTGTGAGGTTGCCTTCGCCATTGGAGCTGAAGGCGAGCATGGTTTCGGGGTCGAAGGCGTTGGCGTCGACGCCGTCGCCGATGGGCAGGGTGGTGATGACGGCGCCGGTGTCGGTGTTGACGATGGCCATCTTCTTGTTATCGCAGCCGGCGAAGAGGCGCCGGTTCTTCTTGTCCATGGCCAAACCTGACGGGTCCTCGCAACCGGTCAGCTTCCAGCGGTGGGTTTCCTTGAGAGCCTGGGGATCGAATTCGACGACCTCGCTTTTGTCTTCGATGTTGACGTACATGCGGCCCTTGCCATCGGAGGCGGAGAATTCGGGCTTGCCGCCGAGGGGGATGGTTCCGGCGACTTTTCCGGTGGCGACGTCGATGGCGGTGGTGTCTTTGCTCTTGGCGTTGAAGGTGAAGACGCGTTTCGAAAACGGATCGTAAACAATGGCGTCGGGGGTGTCGCCGACCTTGATGCGGGCGGTTTCGTGCAGATCTTTGAGGTCAAAGACCGTGACCGTGGATTCGCGGCCGTTGCTGGCGTAGCCCTGGCCTGCATCCGGAACTAAAGCAACACCGTGAACGCCGGGAGTGTTGACGATCTCAGCGGTGAGCTGGCCGGCGGCGACGTCGACGACCATCACACGCGTGGAGCGGGCGATGAAGAGGCGGTGGCCGGCGGGATCAAAGGTTAGGTAGTCCCAGCCGCCGTCGCCACCAAGGGCCATGTGGCGGAGGATGTGGTATTTCGGGGCGTCAGCGGCGTGGGCGGCGGTAGTCATGCCGAACGCCATTGCGATCGCGAATATGTGCCGTTTGAAGCTCATGAAGATTGCCTCCAGTGCGGTGGAGATCGATGGGAATGGAAACCCTCATGGTACTCGTTGTGGTGGCCAGCCGCCAGCTCGTGTCTGGAAAAGCGCCCCGCCCTGTCGCTGAGGAACGCGACAAGGACGGGGCACCCAGGTAAGGCCACGGCCCCAAAAGGCGGAAGACCAAAGGTTACTAAGGGATAACTCTCCGTTCAGGTCCCGCGTGCAATTTTCCGCGATCCGTGCTAGACTCTGTGTAACGCTTAATTCAGCGGTTTGTGTGGTGAGACTTCTGGTTCATTTGTAACGATCTGAGAATTCCCGCCCCCGAGTCCCCACCGTCGATTTCCAGGCGTAACTTAAACGAAACATTAGACTGGCTTTTACGTAGCCGCTCGCCGGATACCTCCGTGTGTGCTGTTGCGCCTTGCGCCAGCCACAAAAAGGATCAATGCAGAACTTTTCAGAACTACCGCTTTCCCCCTATACACAGAAACAACTTTCCATTAACAACTTTGTAACCCCTACCCCGGTGCAGGATGCGGCGATTCCGCAGGCCCTGGCTGGGAAAGACTTGCTCGCGTTGGCGCAGACAGGCACCGGGAAGACTCTGGCGTTTGTGGTGCCGATGATGGAGCAACTGCTGGCGAAGAATACGCCAGGAATCACGGCGCTGGTGTTGGTTCCAACACGAGAACTGGCGATGCAAGTCGCCGAACAATACGATGCGCTGCGTGGCCCGAAACTGGGTCCGGCGGCGGTGGTTGTGGGCGGGCTGTCCGAACGGGCGCAGATTGCCAGCTTGCGCAAAGGCGCGCGAGTTGTCGTTGCTACGCCGGGACGTTTAGAAGACTTTCTCGACCGCGGACTGATTTTATTCCGCGGGCTGCGGACCTTAGTACTGGACGAAGCGGACCGGATGCTGGATATGGGCTTCTTGCCCGCGATCCGCCGCATTGTTGGGGCGCTTCCCAAAGACCGGCAGACGATGTTGTTCTCGGCTACTTTGGAAGCTTCGGCGGCGCGTTTAGTGAATGATTACATGCGAAATCCGGTGCGGCTCTCGTTTGGGTCGCAGTCGAAGCCGCACGACAACATTCGCGTACAGGCGTTCGAAGTGCCTTCGGACCGCAAGCAGGAAGCGCTGGAGCGGCTCTTGGCCAGCGAGTCCGGGCGTTGCCTGGTTTTTGCGCGTACCAAACGTGGAACCGAGCGCATTGCCAAGAATCTGGCTCGCGAAGGTTTCGCGGCGGCGATGATTCACGGCGACCGTTCGCAGTCACAACGTACGGCAGCGCTGACTGGCTTCCAAACCGGACGCTATCAGGTGCTGGTCGCGACCGATTTGGCTTCGCGCGGGATTCACGTCGAAGACATCGCGCACGTCATCAACTATGACTTGCCCGAGGTTGCGGAAAACTTCATTCACCGCGTAGGGCGGACGGGGCGCGCCGGGAACTCCGGTGTGGCGTCGACGCTGTTTGCGCGGGAGCAGCGCTCGGAATTGCACCAGCTCGAACGCACGCTGGGGATCAAGATGGAGCGGATGGGCGCGGACAGCACTGCGCCAACTCCAGAAATCGAAGCCCGCAACGCGGCTCGGGCCGTGGTGAAGCGGCAGAACGCGCCGCGACGTCCGGCGGACGCGCCGAAGTCGAGAATGGTGCGGCTGCCTGGGGAAGTGCTGCAGATGGTGTAGGGCTCTCCGAAAATCTTGAACTCAAAGCCGCTCCCGACCTCGGTCGGGGCGGCTTTTTTTGCGGTTGCGGCGCGGCAGCGCCTGAAGGCGCGGGTGAGAGCGGCTTCTTCTAGCAAGGCCGCGCGGACAGGTGTCCGCGCCACAGGGGCTTGGCCCGTCCCGGGCGAGCGGAGACTATAATTAGGGGTTGCGATTATGGAGGCATTCGTATGGCGCCGATGACGGAAGTTGAGGTTTCAACCCGAGGGTTCTTGATTGGCGGGAAGTGGTACGAAGATGGGGCGGCGCAGGAGATCCGATCGCCGTTTGACGGGAGCGTAGTCAGCCGGACTTTCGTCGGGACGCGGAAACATGCCGAACAGGCGATTGCGTCGGCAGTCACGGCTTTCGGCACGACGCGGCGTTTGCCGGCGTTTGAGCGGCAAAGAGTTTTGCGAGCGATCGCGCAGGGAATTGCGGCGCGCAAGGAAGAATTTTCCCGCATGATCTGCCTGGAAGCGGGGAAGCCGATCAAAGTGGCGCGCCTGGAAGTGGACCGGGCCGTTTTTACTTTTCAGATTGCGGCGGAGGAGGCGACGCGGCTGGGCGGGGAGTATTTGCCCCTGGACTGGCAGGAATCGACGGCGGGACGGTGGTCGATTGTGAAGCGTTTTCCTATCGGGCCGATCACGGGGATCACGCCGTTTAATTTTCCGCTGAATCTGGTGGCACATAAGGTGGCTCCGGCGATTGCGTGCGGGTGCCCGATGGTGCTGAAACCCGCGCCGCAGGCTCCAACTAGCTCTCTTATGCTGGGGGAGATTGTGCAGCAGGCGGGCTGGCCGGATGGCGGGCTGAACGTGTTGATGCTGTCGAATGAGGACACGGGCGTGCTCGTCGAGGACGACCGCATAAAGATGATCAGCTTTACCGGGAGCGCTCCGGTGGGGTGGGCGATTAAGGGCCGCTCGGGAAAGAAACGCGTGGCGCTGGAACTAGGCGGAAACGCGGGCGTGATCGTGCATGACGATGCGGATCTGGCTTATGCGGCGGACCGCTGCGTGGTTGGCGGCTATACCTATGCCGGGCAGACGTGCATTTCGGTGCAGAGGATTTTTGTGGAGCGCAGCGTGTACGGGAAGTTTACAGACTTGCTGGTGGCGGGAGTGCAAAAGCTGCGCATGGGCGATCCCATGGAAGAGACGACGGACGTGGGGCCGCTGATTCGGGAGTCGGATGCGATCCGGGCGGCGGATTGGGTGCAGGAAGCCGTAGCCAAAGGTGCGCGCCTTTTATGCGGGGGCAAGCGCAAAGGCTCCATTTTGGAACCGGCCGTGCTCAGCAATACGCAGCCAGACATGAAGGTGAACTGCAAGGAGATCTTTGCTCCGGTGGTGACAGTGGAGCCCTATGACCGCTTCGAGGAGGCGCTGGAGCGCGTGAACCATTCGGATTACGGTTTGCAGGCGGGCGTGTTCACGCGCGATGCCAAGCGGATCTTCCAGGCGTTCGAAGAACTCGAAGTGGGAGGCGTGATGGCGGGCGAAGTGCCATCGTTTCGCATCGATCACATGCCATATGGCGGCGTGAAGGATTCCGGGTTGGGCCGCGAAGGGCTGCGGTATGCCATGGAAGAGATGACGGAGCCGCGGATTTTGGCGATGAATTTGCGGTAGAAGCCGGAGCTCTGTCGCAGGCTCAAGCCTGCGCAGGCAAAAAGCAGGTCCCCTACTGCGCTGCTGCTTTCGCTTCGCGAAGCAGCAGCTCCGGTCGGGATGACAAACTTTTCTTGGGGCAGACTTTTCTTAGGACAGACTTTTCTTGGGGATGACAAACCATTTTTGCGGCACTGTCGGCTGGCAACATTTCCCGCCCGAAGCGGGATTTTTTCCTCTTGCGAGAACGCGGCGCGAGAAATCCGAGAAAGCACAAGACAAAAGCGCACGTGCTTGTTTATAATCACCAGTTTCACTGACACTTTTACGCACGGCGCATTCTTAATCTGTTTCGGCACCTGAAAAGGTGCAATTGGGGTTCTTTCGCCCCGCTTCATAACCTAAAGGCAGACCGGGTTGGGTAGGGATGCTGAATTAGGACTTTCGTTCGAATGGCGCAGATTTTTCATCGCAGCATTAATCTGTATTCGAAGGCGAGCATTGTTGCCGTTGTACTTTTGGGCGGCGCGGCTTTTGCCGGTTTGTTTGCGTTTGAACGTTCTCCCTATATTACTTATCAGGGCGTAACCAAGCCGCAGCCGGTGCCGTTCAGCCACCAGCATCACGTTGCTGGGTTGGGGATTGATTGCCGCTACTGCCATACGTCGGTTGAGACTTCGAATTACGCCAGCATACCGCCGACCAAGACCTGCATGAACTGCCACTCGCAGATCTGGACCAACGCGGCGCTGCTGGAGCCGGTGCGCGAGAGCTACCGCAGCGGACATTCGCTGGTGTGGAGCAAGCTGAACGATCTTCCCGATTTTGTTTATTTCAATCACAGCATTCACATCAATAAGGGTGTGGGCTGCAACACCTGCCACGGGCCGGTGGACAAGATGCCGCTGATGTACGCGGCCAATACCCTGCAGATGGAGTGGTGCCTGGAGTGCCACCGCGCGCCGGAGAAGTTCCTGCGGCCGCGGGATGAGGTTTTCAATATGGAATACAAGCAGCCGGCCAGCGACGCGCCGGTGACGGTGGACGGCAAGGACTACACCGACCAGGAAGCGCTGGGCCGGGCACTGGTGGCGAAGTATCATCTGCGCAATGTGACGGATATTACGAGCTGTTCGACGTGTCATAGATAACGCCTAGAAAATAACGATGGCTGCTGAAAACACAAAACGCGAAGACATTTGCCCGGGCAAGAAGAAGAGCCTCGACTCGAAGGCGCTGGACGTCAAGACTTTGGATCTTGCAACCGTCCGCGAGGAAATTGCCGCGACACGCGGTCCCGAGTACTGGCGCAGTCTGGAAGAGCTGGCCGGGAGCGAGGAATTCCGCGAGATGATGCATCGCGAGTTCCCCAAGGGGTCTTCGGAGTGGCTGGACTCGGTGTCGCGGCGCGGCTTTCTGCAGTTGATGGGCGCGTCCATGGCGCTGGCGGGAATGACGGCGTGCACGCGGCAGCCGCTGGAACAGATTGTGCCTTACGTGCGCCAGCCAGAAGACGTCATTCCGGGGCGACCGCAGTTTTATGCTTCGGCCACAACGCTCGGCGGCTATGCCAGCTCTGTGCTGGTGGAGAGCCACATGGGGCGGCCGACCAAGATGGAAGGCAACCCCGACCATCCCGCGAGCCTGGGCGCGGCGGATATTTTCGCGCAGGCGAGTCTGCTCGACATGTACGACCCGGACCGTTCGCAGACTCCGGTGTATCTCGGCGAAACGCGGTCGTGGAAGAATTTTGTGGACCAGATTCGCACCCGCATGGCGGGGCAGCGGGCGGTGGAGGGCGAAGGCTTGCGCCTGTTGACCGGCCCAATCTCTTCGCCCACGCTGGCGGAGCAGATTCGCGCGCTGTTGCGGATGTATCCCAAGGCCAAGTGGCACCAGTACTCACCGCTGCATCGCGATAATGTTTTAGCCGGGTCGATGCTGGCGTTTGGACAGGCGGTGGAAACGCAGTACCGCCTGGAAAGCGCGGATGTGATTCTGTCGCTGGACGCCGATTTCCTCTCGCCAAGCTTCCCGGGATCGACGCGCTACACGCACGACTATGCGGCGCGGCGGAATCCCGATGCGGCAATGAACCGGCTGTATGTGGTGGAGAGCGTGCCCTCGCCCACAGGAGTGAAGGCGGAGCATCGCTTGCCGCTGCGGGCGTCGGAAGTGGAAGGGTTTGCGCGGTCGCTGGCGGCGAATTTCGGCCTGGGCGGCAGCGCCACCGACTCGCAGTTCCTGCGCGCGTTGGCCAGCGATCTGAAGACGCATGCGGGTTCCTGCGTGGTCATAGCGGGCGAGCAGCAGTCTCCGGAAGTGCATGCTTTGGCGCACGCCATCAACGCTCAGCTTGGCAATGTGGGCAAGACGGTGGTTTATACCGACACGGTGCTGGCCAATGCCGTCGACCAAACCGCGTCGCTGCGCGAGCTGACGCAGGATTTGCGCGAGAAGAAAGTGGACGTGCTCGTGATTCTGGGCGCGAACCCGGTCTACGATGCGCCCGCCGATCTGAACTTTGCCGATGCGCTGATGAGTTCGGGCGCGGGCTTGCGGCTGCATCACGGCCTCCATCAGGACGAGACGGCGGAACTTTGCCAGTGGCACGTCAACGCCGCTCATGCGCTCGAAGCCTGGAGCGATGGCCGCGCCTACGACGGCTCGGTTTGCCTGGCGCAGCCTCTGATCGCGCCGCTGTATGACGGCAAGAGCGCGCATGAAATCGTGGCCGCCCTGATGGGGCAGAGCACGCTGACGGGATACGAAATTGTTCGCGGTTATTGGCAGGGGCAGGCCAAGGCGGCGGACTTTGAGGCCTGGTGGCGCAAGGCCGTGCATGACGGTTTCGTGAATGGAACGGAGTATCCGGCGAAGGCGGTTACGGTCAAGGCCGGCCTGCCGCCGCTTAGGTCCGCGCCCCCCAATAGTTCGGGGCTCGATGCTTCGACGATCCAAGCTTCGGCGATCGAGGTCAGCTTCCGCGGCGATCCTGCAATCTACGACGGTGCGTTCGCCAACAACGGCTGGATGCAGGAACTGCCGAAGCCGATGAGCAAGATGACCTGGGACAATCCGGCGTGGATCAGCCCGGCCATGGCCGCGCGCGAGAAGCTCAAAAGTGAAGACATGGTCACGCTGGAAACGGGCGGGCGCTCGATTCAGGTTCCCGTGTGGATTCAGGCCGGGCATCCCGACCACGCCATTACCGTATTCCTCGGCTATGGCCGCAGACGTGTAGGCCGCGTGGGCACGGGGGCGGGCTTCGACGTTTATACCGTGCGTTCGAGCGACGCTCCGTGGCGGGCGACAGGAAAGATTACGCCTCTTGCGCAGACCTATAAGCTGGCCTCGACGCAGGGTTATCAAACCATTGAAACCGCGACCATCACCCGCCCGGTGATTCGCGAAGGCACGCTGGCGGAGTACAAGACCAATCCGAATTTCGCGAAGGAGATGGAAGAAACTCCGGAGCGCAACGTAACGCTCTACCCCAACGTCGATTACTCGGATCCGAATTACAACAAGCTGGGCTACGCGTGGGGCATGACGGTCGACCTCGGCGCATGTGTGGGCTGCAATGCCTGCATGATCGCATGCCACTCGGAGAACAATATCCCCGTCGTTGGCAAGCCGCAGGTGGTGGTGGGCCGCCACATGCACTGGATTCGCGTCGACGCCTACTACCAGGGCGACCGCGATAATCCGAGCGCCAGCTTCCAGCCCGTGCCCTGCATGCAGTGCGAGAACGCACCCTGCGAACTGGTCTGCCCGGTCGGGGCCACCTTGCATAGCACAGAAGGCCTGAACGACATGGTCTACAACCGGTGCATCGGCACGCGCTACTGCTCGAACAACTGCCCTTATAAGGTCCGCCGCTTCAACTTCCTGCTCTATCAGGATTGGGAGACGCCGCAGTTCAAGATGATGCGCAACCCGGACGTCACCATCCGCAGTCGTGGTGTCATGGAAAAGTGCACCTACTGCGTGCAGCGCATCAGCGTCGCGCGCATCGATTCCGAGCGCGAAGAGCGCGCCGTGCGCGACGGCGAAATTCAGACGGCGTGCCAGCAGGCATGCCCCTCGAATGCGATTGTGTTTGGCAATGTTAACGATCCGCAGAGCAAAGTCTCGAAGCTGAAAGCGCAGGCTCGCAATTACAGCATGCTGGCCGAGTTGAACACGCGGCCCCGGACCACGTATCTGGCCGAGGTGCGCAATCCCAACCCGGAACTTGAAGACGCACGGCACGCCGTGGAGCACAGTTAAGACATGGGTACGAATCAGGCAATGGCCTTAGAAGACCGCGAAATTTCCGTCCTCGAGCCGGGTCACGATATGGCCAGCGTTACGGCCAAGATCAGCGACATCGTGCTCGAGCGGCCGCTCTCCATCGGCTGGGTAGCGGGCGTCGTGTTCTGCTCCGGCATCGTGCTCATGCTCGGCACGGCCGTGGGCTACCTCTTCATCAAGGGGACCGGCATCTGGGGTATCAACATTCCCGTGGGCTGGGGCTTTGCCATTGTCAACTTTGTATGGTGGATCGGTATCGGCCACGCCGGGACGTTGATTTCGGCGATTCTCCACCTGTTGCGGCAGTCCTGGCGGAATTCCATCAACCGTTTTGCCGAGGCCATGACGCTGTTTGCCGTCATGTGCGCGGGCCTGTTCCCGCTGATTCATACCGGGCGTCCGTGGCTGGCCTACTGGATGTTCCCCATCCCGAACACGATGGGTTACTGGCCGCAGTTCCGCAGTCCGCTGCTCTGGGACGTGTTTGCGGTTTCGACTTACGGGACGATTTCGCTGGTCTTCTGGTATACCGGGCTGATTCCGGATTTGGCCACGCTGCGCGACCGGGCCAGCAACAAATATATTCGCTTGATTTATGGCGCGCTGGCCATGGGCTGGCGTGGCGAGGCGCGGCACTGGGAACGCTATGAAAGCGCCTACCTGCTGTTGGCGGGCCTCTCGACGCCGCTAGTGCTTTCCGTCCATACGGTCGTAAGTTTCGATTTCGCCATTTCCATCATGCCCGGGTGGCATACCACGGTCTTCCCGCCTTACTTCGTGGCCGGCGCGATTTATTCCGGTTTCGCCATGGTGCTGATCTTGGTCATTCCTGTGCGCGCGGTTTACAACCTGCGGGACATGATTACGGAGAAGCATCTCGACATCGCCGCCAAGGTGATGCTGGCGACCGGGCTGATCGTCGCCTACGGCTATATTCTCGAAATCTACATGGCCTGGTACGCCGGGCCGAAGTCGATTGACTGGTTCACGGTGCACAACCGCTTCTTCGGGCCCTATGCCGGCCCGTACTGGATGTTGTGGGTGTGCAACATCATTGTGCCGCAGGTATTGTGGATCAAATCGGTGCGCCGCAGCCCCGTGTTCCTTTTCCTGATTTCGCTGGTGGTTTTGGCTGGCATGTGGCTGGAGCGGTTTGTCATCATTATTCTGAGCCTCCACCGCGACTTTGTGCCCTCGTCGTGGGGGATGTACTACCCGACGAAGTGGGATTGGATGACGTACATCGGCACTCTCGGCCTGTTCGTGACCATGATCTTCCTGTTCGTGCGCGTGCTGCCCATGATTTCCATTTTTGAAATTCGTATGCTGCTGCCGGAGTCGCATGTTCATCCTGTGGACGCCCATGCTGTTAACGCCAATCCCCGCGACGCCAAACATGGCGGCGTTGCGCTGGAGGGTAAGCACTGATGAGCGCCCTCAACGGCTTGCTGGCGGAGTTTGAATCGGCTTCGGATCTGGTGGCGGCAGCGAAGAAGACGCATGGGTCTGGCTACAGCGACATTGAAGCCTACAGCCCGTTCCCTGTGCACGGTCTCGGCGCGGCGATTGGCTTTACCAAGAACCGCGTGCCACTGGTGGTGCTGCTTGGCGGCATTGTTGGGGCGTGCACCGGGTATGGCTTGCAGTACTGGGTTTCGGCCATTACGTATCCCATCAACGTTGGCGGGCGCCCGCTGAATTCCTGGCCGTCGTTTGTGATTATCACGTTTGAGCTGACAGTATTGTTTGCGGGACTCTCCGCTGTCATCGGCATGCTGGTGTTGAACGACCTGCCCCGGCCGCATCATCCCGTGTTTAATGTCCCGCAGTTTGAGCGTGCTTCGCAGGACCGCTTCTTTCTCTGCGTTTTTGCCGCCGACCCCAAATTCAATGTGTCCGAGACCCGGCACTTTCTGGAAGGGCTAAAGCCCATTTCCATTGCGGACGTGCCCGATGAATAGGCTAATGGGCTTCCGGAAAGGTCTTGCCTTCGGTCTTCTGGCGGTGCTGGCCGCAACCTCCGCCTGCCGCCTGGATATGCAGGATCAGCCGCGCTACAAGGCGCAGGCGCGCAATGACTTCTTTTCCGACTTGCGGTCGGCGCGCGAGCCGGTGGATGGCACCGTGGCGCGTGGCCAACTGCACGAAGATACGTATTTCTACACCGGAAAAATCGGCAACAACCCGGGCGAAGCGTTTCCCTTTCCGGTTACGCAACAGGTTTTGGAACGCGGACAGCAGCGCTACAACATTTTTTGCGCCCCGTGCCACTCCCGTGTGGGCGATGGCAAGGGCATGATTCCCTCGCGCGGATTCAGCCGCATGCCGCCTTCGTACCATATCGAGCGCTTGCAAAAGGCTCCGGCGGGATACTTCTTCGACGTGATTACGAACGGGTTGGGCATCATGCAAGGCTATTCCGCACAGATTCCGGCGCAGGACCGTTGGGCGATCATTGCTTACATTCGCGCCCTGCAACTCAGTCAGAAGGCTGGCTCCGGCGATCTGCCTTCGGGCCAGACCGTGCCCAGCCCGCCGCCGAACTTCCAGGGCGATGCGCCATCGGGAGCGACACCGGTGAAGCCGGCGCCGGTAAAAACAGAAGGAGGCGCGGAATGAGTTCTTTAACCCGCCTCAACGCGGCTGATTTTGCCGTTCCCGCCGCTATCGATAAGATTCGCAGCCGTTCCATGGTGGTTGGCGTGGTGGCGGGAGTGCTGGCGCTGATCGGCTTTGTCACTGTGCCGGACCAGTTCTATCGCGCCTACCTGCTGGCTTTCATGCTGTGGCTGGGCGTTTCGCTGGGATCGCTGGGCCTGCTAATCGTGATACATCTGACCAACGGGCGCTGGGGTCTGGTCATCCGCCGCATTCTCGAAGCCGCAGCCAAGAATTTCTGGTTCATGGCAATCTTGTTCGTCCCACTCTGCGTTGGCGTGCCCCATCTTTATCCGTGGGGCAAAGCCCCCGATCCGGCGGACAGCGAGAACCTGCGCTGGATTCGCACGGTGTTCCTTGACCAAACTCAGTTTGTCATCCGCGGTTTTATTTACTTCGCCATCTGGGGCGGCCTCACTTACCTCTTTACGCGCTGGTCGGCCGAGCAGGATGAGCCGGGCAATCGCAGTCACAAGCGCAGCAGTACTTTGGCTGGTCCGGGCGCGCTCTTATTCGGCTTTACGCTGACGTTCGCGGCGGTGGATTGGGTGATGTCGCTGTCGTACGGATGGACCTCGACCATCTATGGACTGATCTTTCTCATTGGGCAACTGCTTTCGGCGGTGTGCTTCGCAACGGTTGTAGCGGTGATCCTATCGCGCTACGAGCCCATGAAGTCGATCCTGAACATCGACCACATGCACGACTACGGCAAGTGGATGCTGACCTTCACCATGGTCTGGGCTTACTTCTCGTTTTCACAGTGGGTCATTATGTGGGCGGGGAACCTGCCGGAAGAAATCATCTGGTACCGCATGCGGCTGCACGGCGGCTGGCAGTATTTCGGCTTGTTCCTGGCGTTGTTCCATTTCATGGTGCCGTTTGTGATTCTGCTTTCGGCGCAATTGAAGAAGGAGAAGGGCCGTCTGGTGAAAGTCGCCTGCTGGATGCTCTTCATGCGCTACATCGACCTGTACTGGCTTATCATGCCCAATTTCGAAAACCAGGCTGGGTTTTATTTCCACTGGCTGAATCTGGTGGTGCCGGTGGCCATGGGCGGATTCTGGCTGGCGCTGTTCTTCCGCAATTTGCAAGGACAGCCCTTGCTGCCGCTCTATGCCCCGCTGACCACCGCCGTTTTGGAGCCTGCGCATGAGTAACGATCTGCACAATTCGGGCGCGCATAACGAAGCCAACGGCGCCAATGGCCATGGCGACTACGAGCGTGAAGACTTCAGCACGGCTACGGTCGTGGGATCGCTGATTGGTCTGGCCGTGATGTGCATCGTGAGCTTTGTCATCGTTGTGGGCATGTACCGGTACCTGGACAAGACGCAAATGGAACACGTGGCCGCCAATCCGATGGTGCCCATGAAAGCG
>WNFL01329639.1_pt1 | contig 16153 bp, 19 predicted proteins | sample 5400361 | NCBI WGS metagenome assembly WNFL01 (sample SAMN13153351, study PRJNA577476) | soil metagenome | isolation source: 40 cm soil on Douglas fir-dominated hillslope | place: USA:California | collected 2013-09-17 | reverse complement strand
CGCCCTCTCCCCTCGTGAGGGAGAGGGCGGCGCGCCGCGCCAATATTCGCCTCCCCCTTGACGGGAGGTCGAGCCGCGAAGCGGCGAGGGTGGGGGGTACTCCTTCACTTCTGGCGCGCCGGGCGAGGGGTGAGTTGGCACTCGCTTCAGACCCCGGAGCTCGTAGAAAAACTCCACTCCTCCGCGACCTCGTCGTCGGTTTCGGCCCCCGCATAGCGTGCGGCAAGCCTCGCGAATTCCGCGCGCGGCAAAAGCTTCGACAGCGCCCACACCGCCATGCCCCGGACCAGCGGCGACGCATCGGAAAGCCGCGCCTCCGCTGCCGATACGAGTGTGGCGTCGCTGGAATTCCCGATCGCAATCAGCACATTGCGTAAGAAACGGTCGCGCCCGATGCGCCGAATCGGCGAACCACGGAAGATTTCGCGAAAATTCGCATCGTCCAGTTCCACCAGCTCCCGCAGCAGCGGCGCGACCAATTCGATGCGCGGATGAAACGCGATCTCATGCGCGTCTTGCGCAAATTTGTTCCACGGACACACGGCTAGGCAATCGTCGCAGCCATAGATGCGGTTGCCTATCGCTTCGCGGAATTCGCGCGCGATCGTGCCCTTATGCTCGATCGTCAGATAGGAGATGCAGCGCCGCGCATCGATCTGATACGGCGCAGGGAAGGCATGGGTGGGGCAGATGTCGAGACACCGCGTGCAGCTCCCGCAATTGTCGCGTTCCGGCTCGTCGGGTGCGAGCTCCAGCGTGGTGAAGATTGATCCTAGAAACAGCCACGAACCGAATTCGCGCGACACAAGATTGGTGTGTTTTCCTCATCACCGGTGCGGTATCGACGAAGATCTTCGCGTCTCCGCCATAGCTCTCAACGATCCAAGAGGCGAGGCGCTTCAATCGCTTTTTCAGCACGTCGTGGTAGTCGGCGCCTTGCGCGTAAACCGAAATCACGCCGCGTTCGCGCCGTGTCAACGCCGTCAAGGGATCGTCCGAAGGCGCGTAATTGGCGCCCAGCGTGATAATGCTCTTCGTTTCGTTCCACAATTTCTTGGGATCGGCCCGCCGCTCGGAATTCGATTCCATCCAGCCCATATCGCCGTGAAGACGCCGGTCGAGAAACGCAGCGAGCCCTTCGGCGGCGCCTCGGGGCGCGCGTGCGCTGGTGATGCCGACGGCTTCGAACCCTTCTTCGCGCGCGCGAGCACGGATGGCATCGCGCATGTCCCTTACGGGAGCAGCCGTCTCAGAAATCGAGCTCGGCATAATGGGGCACCGGCGGCTGACCCGGCACGCGGTCCGCGAGCAGCGGGCGGAAGGAGGGGCGCGATTTCATCCGGCTGTACCATTCGGTGAGGGCCGGAACGTCCGTCCACGGAACTTCTCCATAATAGTCCAAGGCCGACAGATGGGCGGCGACCGCGAGATCGGCCAGCGATACATCGCGCCCCGCTAGGAACCCGCGCGATTCGGCCAGCGTGCCGAGGCCGGGAAGCACCGATTTCAACGCAGTCCGTCCCAGACGCACCGTTTCCATATTGGGCGAACGGCGGATGAGGCTTCCCGTCTGGGTCTGCGACGCCTTCTCGAAGACGATGCGCTTGGTTGTCTCTTCATGGAAATTCGTCATGGCCCAATCGAACAGGCGCAGGGCTTCGGAGCGGACACCGGCATCCTCGGGCAGCAATGGGCGCTCCGGATGCTCGTTTTCCAGATGGTCGATGATGGCCCAAAGACCGGTGACCACCGTGCCGTCGAGGTCGACGAAGACGGGCAGGTGCGCGCACGGGTCGTCCGCTGCCGCGAGATCGCACGCGATCCGCTTCTCGCCGAGCATGAGGCGCACCAGACGCGAAGTCGGCGAAAACAGGAGATGGACGAGACGGCGCATGGCGGCCAATCTAGATTATGACACTGAGCGGGCAACCCCTGAGCGCCGTCAGCGATAGATGCAAGAGTCGAGATTGTCGCGCCTGACCTCGCCGATGCGCGCCGCAATCACGCCCGACTGCCGCGCCACATAAGGTCCCGGTGCGTCGGCGCGATAATTCCTCGGATTGGGAAGGATGGTCGCCAGGCGCGCGGCTTCCGTGACCGAGAGCTTGGCTGCGGGTTTGTGGAAGTCGGCCTCGGCAGCGGCTTCCGCCCCGAAGCGTCGGGGACCCCATTCGGCGATGTTCAGATAGGTCTCGATGATCCGCCGCTTGGGCCACAGCGCCTCGATCAGCACGGTCAGGTAGGCCTCGATCCCCTTGCGCGTCCAGGTGCGGTCGGGGGACAGGAACAGGTTCTTCGCCGTCTGCTGGCTGATGGTGCTGGCCCCGCGCAAATTTCCGCCCGACGCGTTGGTAGCCAGGGCCTTGTCGATGGCCGCCAGATCGAAACCGTAATGAGAGCAGAATTTGCCGTCCTCCGAGCCGATCACCGCACGGACCAGATTGGGGGAGATGGCGTCGAGCGGCACCCAGCGCTGGCGGATCGGACCCTCCGTCATCCAAGTGCCGAGCATCAGGGGCGTGATCGGCGGCGGCACGAAACGGAAGAGAAGGATCAGCGACACCGGCAGGACGAAGACGACGCCGATGAGCGTGAGAACGATCCGGCGCAGCCAGGACATGCGCCGCGCGCCTCCACGCTTCCGGCTGCCGGCATAGGCTCGATCCGAGATTCCTTGGGACATGACTCGCCCAGTGTAGGGGAAGCAGCGAATTTTCCACAGCCGCGCAAAATCCCTAGACTCGCGGGCTCGCCATTTTCGGAGAAATCCCTTGCCGCCGATCGCACACATCTTGCCCGCCTTGCCGCGGTTGAAGATTGTCGATGTCGGGGCCGCCGCCACGCCCGATGGCCCGGCCTATGCGAAGCTGATGAGGGCGCTTCCCTGTGACGTGATCGGCTTCGAGCCGATCCGGGAAGAATGCGAAAAGCTCAACGCGCAGAAGATGCCCGGGCATCTTTATCTGCCTCACGCCATCGGCGACGGCAGCTCCCGGACATTCTACGAATGCAGCTCCGTGGACACGTCGTCTCTGTTCGAGCCCAACAACGCGCTCGCCGACAAATTCCAGAGTCTGGGAGAGCCCTTGCGCGTCGTCGGTTCACGGGAGATCCAAACAAGGCGATTGGACGATCTTCCTGAAACCGCGGGCGCCGATTTTCTGAAACTGGACGTGCAGGGCGGCGAGCTGCTGGTGTTGCAAGGCGCGGAGGAGCGCCTGCGCGACGTGCTTGTCGTCCATACCGAGGTCGAGTTCCTGCCGCTGTATAAGGGCCAGCCGCTTTTCGCCGACATCGATTCCTATCTGCGCGCCCGCGGCTTCGCCTTCCACACCATGACGCCGTTTGGGCGCACGTTCAAACCGATGCTCGTCAACAACAGCATCTACGCCTCGGTCCGTCAGCTGATCTGGGCCGACGCGGTCTATGTCCGCGATTTCATGACGTTCATGGATCTGCCGGTGGAAGCGCTTCTGAAGCTCGCCGCGATCCTGCACGAGAACTACGGGTCTTTCGACTTGGCCGCGCTCGCGCTTGAGGCCTATGACAAACAGAGGGGAAGCGCTCTGCAGCTCGCCTATCTCAGACGCCTATCCGGGCAACCCTAGGATCTGGGCTGGGGCTCGATCTTGCCTTCGTTGCCATATTCGCCCGGCGGGACCAACGCATAGAATCCGCTGAGCTTCAGATGGACCACGAGGGGCTTGTCCGACTGGTTTTGGAAATACCAGCCATGAACGCCCTCGAACGGCGCGACCAGCGCGCCGCTCGATGCAAGACCGGTGGATTGCTTGTATTCCATCACCGTGGCTTTCGCGTCGGGCGCATTCGGTCGCGATTCGCCGTGGAAGTCGTAATAGAACCATTCCGGATGAGCCTCATCGCCGGTCACGTTCCAGCTATAGGTCAGCGTCTCGCCCGGCCGCATCTTCACCTTGTATTCCAGCTCGCCCTTATCGTCGCCCGGCGGCAAATGGATCTCGATGACGTCGTTGCGGAATGCGCTCGCGTAGAAACGCGTCGTTGCGTTCGGTCCGGCCGGCGCGGCGGCAACCGTCACCACCTCGGGACCCGCAAGCCTGTCCAGGCCGGTTGCTTTTCCGAACCCCGTCGGGTCGCGGTGGAATTCCGCAGGCAGAACGAACAGCACGAAGATCGCACTGGCGCCCAGAAGCGCGGCGGCGGCGATGGCGAGCAGACGCGTTCCCTTGAGGGACGGCGCTTTTCTTTCCTCGGTCATCATCCGCCTCCAGTCGTGAAGTAACCGGCCAGTTGATATTCCATCAGCGCAAATCCCGCCGTCATGAACAGAGCATTGGCGAGAACGGCCTGCTTGGCGAACCCGGATGACTTGCGCCACCACACGATCAGCGCCAATGCCGCGGTCAGCACCAGCAATTGCCCGACTTCCACGCCGACATTGAACGCAATCATGTTGGCGACCAGTCCGTCGCGCGATGGGCTGAGCTCCTGCACCTTCGTCGCCAAGCCGAATCCGTGCACCAGGCCGAAGATCAGAATCGCCAGCTTGGTGTTGGGCTGAAATCCCAACAGAGTCTTGAAGCCGCCGAGATTGTCGAAAGCGATATAGGCCACGGAAAGTCCGATGATCGCATCGACCAGATAAGGATTGACGTGGACACTGCCCAACACGCCCAGCAACAGCGTGATGCTGTGGCCAATGCTGAACGTCGTCACATAGATCGCGACGTGCCGGAGCTGATACAGGAAGAACACCGTTCCGATCACGAACAGCAAATGGTCGTAGCCGGTCGCCATGTGCTTGGCGCCGAGATAGAAAAACGGAAGGATTTGCGGTCCCATCGAGCTGGCGACGAAAGCCGCATCCTTGCCCGCCATGCCGTGCGCCAACGCATCTGACGCAATGCCGACCATAGGAACGGCCGCCGCCGCAAAGATGGCCGCCTGAACGCCTGATCCCGACCTGGAAAATCTCATCTCGACCTCAGAGGACGGCCGAAACGTTACGGCCTGTCCATTCATCTCGACCTCAGAGGACGGCCGAAACGTTACGGCCTGTCCATATTACGCAGCTATAACCCATTTTCCCTCGCGGCGAGGGGTTTTGGCCCTCGCACACCCTCACATTTCCGCGTAGGAGTTCGGCAGCGCAGGAGGGGCCATGAACGAGATATTCAATGCGGTTTTGCTGGGTTTGCTTGAAGGTTTGAGCGAGTTCCTGCCGGTTTCCTCCACCGCGCATCTCCTGGTTGCCGAGAACGCTCTCGGCCTCGACAAGGACAATTGGGAGGTGTTCACGGTCGTCATCCAGCTGGGGGCGGTGCTATCGGTCGTTGCGGTCTATTGGCGCAAATTCTGGGACGTCACGGTCGGCCTCCCCACCGACCCCAAGGCGCGGCATTTCGCGGCCAATGTGATCGTCGCGTTTCTTCCCGCCGCCGTGCTTGGGGTGCTGTTCATCAAATTCATCAATGGCGTGCTGCTCGATCCGGCCCGCGCCCTCCCGGTGATCGGAACAACTTGGATCCTGGGCGGCATTCTCATTCTTGTGCTCGAACGGATCGCGCCGCGTCCGCGCTGGGAGGGAGCGGACAATCTTCCGCTCGGCAAAGCCCTTCAGATCGGGCTCTGCCAGTGCCTCGCGCTCATTCCCGGCGTGTCGCGCTCCGGCGCGACGATCCTCGGCGGCGAGCTCTTGGGAGTCGAGCGCAAGACCGCGGCTCACTTTACGTTTTATCTCGCGGTGCCGACGATGCTCGGCGCGTCCGTGTTCGAGCTCTACAAGCAATGGTCGGCGCTGACCGCGGCCAACTTGGCCACCATCGCGGTCGGCTTCGTCGTGTCCTTCATCGTCGCCTATGCCGTGGTGAAGACCTTCATCGACTTTATCGGCCGCTACGGGCTGAGGCCCTTCGGCTGGTACCGCATCGCCACCGGCGCGGCGCTCTTGAGCATGGTCCTTTTCCGCTAGAACGAGTTCTCTATTCCACCTCCCCCTTGAGGGAGAGCCTGCCCCCGACTTGATCGGAGGGCGGCGCGTCACACCAATATTTCATCTCCCCCTTGAGGGGAGGTCGAGCCGCGTAAGCGGCGAGGGTGGGGGTCGTTCCTTCTGTGCGCCGGTTGAGGAGTGAGTCCCCGAATGCCACCCTACGGCGCGACGGGCTCGAATTCACCGTGCTTGCGGAAGCGCCATAGATAGGACGGTACGATCGCCTCAGCGGCCGTCGGCAGGATGCCGATGTCCTTCAAGGTGAGCGCGCCTTCGCTCACCACATTGTCCCGTTCCAGCAGCCGAAGCTGGTCCAGCGTCAGCAGCGGCTTGGGCAACAGCCCCAGCACCGCCGCCTGGATTCGCGCGATGGCGAACGGCACGGGCACCAGAAACCGCTTGCGATGGGTTTCCTTGAGCACAAGCTGCATGACCGCCTTGAAGGTCATCACCTCCGGTCCGCCGAGCTCATAGGTCTTTGCGGCCGTACCGGTATCGTTCAGCACTCGCTTTGCGGCTTCCGCGACATCGCCGACATAGACCGGCTGGAACGTCATGTGTCCGCCGCCGATCAGCGGCAGCACCGGCGACAGGCGGGCGAGCCAGGCGAAGCGGTTGAAGAAATCGTCCTCCGGCCCGAACACGATGGACGGGCGGAATATTGTGGCGCCGGGGAAGGCTCGCCGCACGCCCTCCTCGCCTTCCGCTTTGGTCCGCGCGTAAAGCGACGGAGAATCCAGGCTGGCTCCCAAAGCCGAAACATGAAGCAGCCGCGTGATTCCATGCGCCGCCGCGCGCTGCGCGATGCGCTCGGCGGCCTCGGCATGCAGCGCATGAAAATTCTGGCTGCCGCTTTGCGACAGGATGCCGATGAGGTTGATCGCGGCATGCGCGCCCTTGAGGGCGGCATCGACCGCAACTTCGTCCCGCACATTCGCCTTTAGGAGCTGGATCTGGCCTACGCGCCCCATCGGCAGCAGGAAATGGGCTGTATTGGGCTTTCGCACCGCCGCACGGATGCGCCAGCCGTCATTGGCGAGCGCGCGCACGATGTGCCGCCCGAGAAAACCCGAACCGCCGAATATGGTGACCAGGCTGTCGGAGGGGATCGCCGTCATCGTGTCCGGACCAAAGTGATTTGCGCGCGCGCTGTGCTTAGCCCAAAGCCCCGCTATCGGGTAGTGGAAACGCGCGAATTTCCCGCTTCGCGTTGACAGGCTTAGGGGCCGCTCCTAAACATCCCAGCCCGCGTGCCCAGATGGCGGAATTGGTAGACGCGCTAGTTTCAGGTACTAGTGCTGCAAGGCGTGGAGGTTCGAGTCCTCTTCTGGGCACCAACCTTCGCCGCAAAGCGGTGAAGGTTGCCCACCGAAGCTGTGCGAAGGTGGGCTATTGAAACATCGCGGCTTCGGTTGGCGAACCAGCCTTCGCCGCGAAGCGGCGAAGGTTGAAGCTTCGCTAGAAAAGACCGCATGAAAATCAGACTGCATCAAAATGACCTCCCCGACGGAGTCGAATTGGGACCGCTGGTCGCCATCGATACCGAAACGCTGGGCTTGAATCCGGGTCGCGACCGGCTCTGCCTGGTGCAGCTTTCCTCGGGCGATGGCAGCGCCCATCTGGTGCAGTTCCGCCGCGATCAATATGCGGCGCCCAATCTGAAGCGTCTGCTCGCCGATCCCAAAGTGCTGAAGCTCTATCATTTCGCGCGTTTCGATCTGGCCACGATGCGCCGCCATCTCGGCGTGATGGGCGCGCCGGTCTACTGCACCCGCACCGCTTCTAAGCTCGCCCGCACTTACACCGACAAGCACGGCTTGAAGGACCTGGTGAAGGAGCTGCTGGAGGTGGATTTGTCCAAGCAGCAGCAAAGCTCGGACTGGGGCGCGGAGACTCTGACCGAGCAGCAGCTCGCCTATGCCGCCAATGACGTGGCCTATCTTCACCGGCTGAAAGATGCGCTCGACCAGATGTTGAAACGCGAAGGGCGCATGGAGCTCGCGCAAGCCTGTTTCGATTTTCTTCCCGCGCGGGCGCAGCTCGACCTCGCCGGTTGGGCCGAAGGCGACATCTTCGCCCATTAGACTTCATCCACCGAGACGCCTGGGGACGAATTCACGAGCGAGAGTGGTTTCGCCGCTGCGTTGGCCGCGCCGTGCGGAAATACGCCTTACGCGCCCAAATGCTTCGCGGTCATTTTCTCATATTCTTCGGCGACCTCGCGAAGACGCTTTCGCTGTCCTTCATCTTGAATCTCGTCTGCAATCGCGCGCAGCTCTTTTGCGCGTTCGCGATAGTCCAACGCCCGTTGCGATCGGTCGGTCATAGTTGCGCCCAGTCCTTTTCGGGCACCAGAAGCAGGAACCGCAAACCCAGGGTGTCGGAGTCGAAGATCGGTATCGCGCCCAATTGACCCGCAAGCGCGCGAACCATCTTGAAGCCGAGTCCGCCGCCGTCGATAACGTCGAAATTCTCAGGCAAGCCAACGCCATTGTCGGTGACTTCGACAATGATGCGGTTGCCATCGCGCTGACACCCGACATCGATCCGCCCAGCAACTCCGGCCGGATGGGCGTATTTGACGGCGTTGGTGATCATCTCGCTGACGATCATCGCGATAGGCACGACGTCCTCGGTCGGCACCACGCAGCCCCCGTTAGGATCGCAGCAAAGCTCGACGCGTCCGTTCAAAGAGACAAACGGGCACATGGCCGAACACATATCTTCCAGATGCTTGCCGAGATCGATCGCGTCCCCCTGGGGTTCCGTCGACAGGATCCTGTGAACCTGCCCGATGGCGTCGACGCGGTAAGCCATGCCTGTCAGCAGCACCTTCACCTCATCGGCGCTGTAGCCCGCGGCATGCTCGGCGACGCCGGCGGCCTGGAGCCGGATGAAGCTGGCAATCAGCGCGAGACTATTGGCGATCCGGTGGTCGGCTTCTTTCACCCGCTCGATATTCTCTGCGTCGGAACGCGCCAGGACCCTACCGCCTTCTATGCTCAAGACATTGCTTGGACGCATGCCTTATCCCAAAATCTTTCCCGTCCCGATAGTAAACGCCTCTCTCTGCGAAATAGATATCAAATAATGATACCGCATAGCGTCAGATATAACTTAGCAAGTAAACTCGAATATTTTGCTTTATTACAAATATGTACATCGCTCTACATGACATGTACTACCGTGTGTTCTGTATTGACCTCCTATGTCGACTATGATGCTTATTATGATTAAAGCGTATGAGTATGAAAAAATCGCTTTGACGGAATAGGCCAAAAGTTAGTATTAAACGTATCTACAAACGACACCTGTGGTGGGGCCAGTCATGACCGAGCTCAAACGACCGGAACGGTTGCAAATCATGCTCACCGAAGAGGAGCTGAAAGCCCTGGACGATTGGCGCTTCGTCCGGCGTATGCCGAGCCGCGCCGCCGCGATTCGGGAGCTGCTGAAGCGCGGTTTGGCCGCCGAAGGGATCGAGGTCCCGAACGCGAGGGCCAAGTCCCGCGAGTACGGGGTCATTGACGGCCCGAAGACGCAGAAGCAGGGCAAGCGCGCCTAAGTCCCTAGAATTTCAGCTTTAGTGCCTTTTCCGGTCCGGCGGACTTGATCGCCCGCATCCGTCTCCTCATAATCGGAGAAACTTGGCATGATTTTCGCGTGGGCGTGGCTTTGCGCCCCGGCGAATGGCCAAAGCCCGTTTTTTCGCCGGTGAACCGCCTATGCCAGTGCCAAAAGCCAAGGAGATGTCCGCCCGGACCCATGAGGACGCCGACCTCAGGGCGGCTCGCCGCGTGCTGCGTTTCGCCGGAGAGGCCCTTTCGGCGCTCTCGGAAAACCTGGACGGGGCATTCACCCGGGCGCTTGATGTTCTGATCGCCGTGCGGGGCCGCGTGGTGGTCAGCGGCATGGGCAAGAGCGGCCATATCGGCCGCAAGATCGCCGCGACGTTCTCATCCACCGGAACTCCCGCGCAGTTCGTCCACCCGGCCGAAGCCAGCCATGGCGACCTCGGCTCGCTCACCCGGTCGGACGCGCTCCTGATGCTATCCAATTCCGGGGAAACGACGGAACTGTCCGACCTCATCACCTATGCCAAGCGCCACGGCATTCCCCTGATCGGGATCGCCAGCAATCCCGATTCGGCGCTGATCGCCGCTTCGGACGCGGCGCTGGTGTTGCCTAAGGCTCAGGAAGCCTGCCCGATGGGGCTTGCTCCGACCACCTCGACCACGCTGATGCTGGCGCTGGGCGACGCGCTGGCGGTGGCGCTGATGGAGCGGAGGGGGTTCTCCGCCGACCAATATCGCGATCTGCATCCCGCGGGTGCGCTCGGCCGCGCGCTGATCCGTGTCGGCGACATCATGCACGGCAATGAAAGCCTGCCCTTGGTGGCGCCCGATACCGTCATGCGCGATGTGCTCATCACCATGACCTCGGGTGGCTTCGGCGTCGCCGGCGTGGTGGATTGCGAAGGCGCACTCTCCGGGATCATCACCGACGGCGATCTGCGCCGCCACATGGCGCGCGAGCTCATCGACCGTACGGCACGCGACGTGATGACGGCTCACCCCAAAACCGTCGCGCCCGACATGCTGGCCGCCGAAGCGCTCGCCTTCATGAACAACGCGACGCAGAAGGTCACCTGCCTCTTTGTCGTCGATCCGGACCAAGCTCCTCGAAGGCCGCTTGGCATTCTCCATGTTCACGACTGTCTCAGGGCGGGGTTGCGCTGATGGCCACCGTGCCAAGCGACAAACCCAAACCCCGCAGCACCATCGGTGCGTCCTATCGCGCGCGCGAGTGGCGCATTTCGCCCCGTGCGACTTTGCTCAGCGCGCGTCGCTACAGCGTCTTCGTAAAATTCATGAAAGGCGCGCTGCCGATGGCGGCGCTCGCGCTCGCTGTCGTGGTTCTGGTCTATGTCCTGCAGCCTCGCGAGACCGGCCGCATGGCCCTCACCTTTGAGCGCATGGGCCGGGTGGAAGGCGATCTCGCGATGGTCAAGCCGCGGCTTTCCGGCACCGATGATGACGGCCTTCCGTTCCTGGTAACGGCGGCGAGCGCGGTGCAGGAAGAGCGCGGTTCGAATCGGGTCCGTCTCGAAGGCGTGATGGCCGATATCAGTTTGAAGGACGGCACGGCGCTGCACGTGACCGCGACCAAGGGCATCGTCGATACAAAGCTTCATCTGCTGGACGTGTCGGGCGGCATCCATGTGACGTCGGAGGACGGTTATGACGCACGCACCGAATCGGCCAAGGCGGACCTCAAGGCCGGCACCCTCCATGGCGAAAGCCACATCGAGGCGCAGGGAAAGCTCGGGCGGATTACGGCGGAACGTTTCGCGCTGGATCGGGAAACGCGGCAGCTTCGGTTCTCGGGCAACGTTCAGATGCTGATCTACAACTCCAACAGCGTTCCCATAAGGAAGGCTTTGCCATGATGAAATTACCCGCGGCTGTTGTGGTTGCGTCGCTTATGGCGATGACCGCTGCCCAATCGGCGCCGGCCCCCGCCGCTCAGCGAGATCGGAACCTGGGACTCGATTCCGATCAGCCGATTGCAGTGAACGCCGACAGTTTTCTCGCCGATCTCAACGGTGAGACCGGCACCTATACCGGCAATGTCATCGTCACCCAGGGACGCGTGAGACTGCACGCCGATCAGGTGAAGGTGACGGCGCCGGGAGGGCGAGCGTCACGCATGGAAGCACAGGGTCATGTGATCGTGGATTCGCCCTCGGGCCAGGCCGTCGGCGACAACGGAATCTATGAAGTGGGGCAGCAGGTGCTGCGTTTGAACGGCAACGTGGTGCTCACCAAGGAAGCGAATGTCATGCGAGGCAACACGCTGGAGATCTCCATGGCAACCGGCTTGGCACGGCTGACCTCCGGCGGCGCCCCGGCACAACCCGGCCAGCCGGCGGGACGTGTGCAAGGCCTGTTCGTGCCGGCGCAAAGGGGAGGTGCCACAGCGGCTCCGGCAGGCCGTTAACCGTCGAAAAAGCTTAGATTTTCACCCAATCTTAAAGTCAACGTAGCAAAACTCGGGCCAATGAAAGAGCACATGAAAAAATTCGATTTGCGTGACAGCGTGGAGCGACCGATGCCCAGGCTCGTCGAGGGCTTTCAAGGCCTCGGCGTCACCCGTATCGGTAAGAGCTTCAAAAAGCGCCCGGTCGTTCGGGGTATCAGCCTGACCTTGAAGCGCGGCGAAGTGGTCGGTCTTTTGGGGCCGAACGGCGCCGGCAAGACCACGATCTTTTATCTGATCACGGGCCTGATCCATGCCGATTACGGCACCATCACGCTCGACGGGCACGACATCACGCGGCTTCCGATGTATCGCCGCGCGCGGCTGGGCATCGGCTACCTGCCACAGGAAGCTTCGATCTTTCGCGGTCTGACGGCCGAAGAAAACATCCGCGCGGCGGCCGAGCTAGTCGAACCGGACGCCGCCCACTGCGCGACCCTGGTGGATAGTCTGCTCGCGGAATTTTCCATCACCCATGTCGCGCACACGCCGGCGATCACGCTTTCCGGCGGCGAGAGGCGGCGCGTCGAGATTGCACGCGCGCTCGCCACCCATCCCGCGTACATCCTGTTGGACGAACCGTTCGCCGGGATCGATCCGATCGCGATCAACGACATTCGCGAGCTTGTGCGCCATCTGAAAGATCGCGGTATCGGTGTGCTGATCACCGATCACAATGTCCGCGAAGCGCTCGACATCATCGACCGCGCTTACATCATCCACGAAGGTCAGGTGCTTATGGAGGGCACGCCGGCCGATATCGTGGGCGACCAAGACGTCCGCCGGGTTTATCTCGGCGAGCGCTTCTCGCTATAGCGGCGTCGCCGGGGGCGAGATTATGGCGCTGACACAACGCCTCGAGCTGAAACAGGGCCAGGCCCTGGTGATGACGCCGCAATTGCAGCAGGCGATCAAGCTGCTGCAGCTCTCCAATCTTGAGCTTGCGGAATATGTCGAAACCGAGCTCGAGAAGAATCCGTTGCTCGAGCGCGAAGACCCCGAAGCGGGCGAAGCCGACACCGGGCCGCGAGATGCCCAAGGCGCGGGCGAAGCGATCGATACCGCACCTTTGGATAAGACGCTCGCCAGCGAGGATTTCGGCACCACTGCCGATCTCGATGTCGGACACGATGATCTTTACACGGATGAAACGCGCGCCGAACGGCAGACGGCGACGGCGCCCGATCAGCCGCTGACCGATTGGTCGCGGACGGGGCCGGGAGGGCGCTCGGACGGGGATGAGGAATTCGAAGGTACGCTCACCGCGGAAACGACGCTGAAAGGTCATTTGGAATCTCAGCTCGGCATCGCCGCACTGCCGCCCCATCAACGCTTCATCGCCGAAGTGTTGATCGAATCGGTCGATGAAGCCGGTTATCTGCGCGCCGATCTGGAAGAATTGGCGACGCGCCTCGGAACCACCCGTGAAGATTGCGAAGCCACGCTTGCGGTGCTGCAGGGCTTCGATCCTGCCGGTGTGTTGGCGCGCGATCTCACCGAATGCCTCGCGCTGCAGCTGAAAGAACGCGATCGCCTGGACCCCGCCATGCAGGTCCTCTTGACCCGCCTCGATCTGGTGGCCAAGCGGGATATTGCGGCGCTCTCGACGCTCTGCGAACTCGAGGTTTCCGACATCGGCGATATGATCGCCGAAATCCGCGCCTTGAACCCGAAGCCGGGCTTGGCTTTCGGCGCCGAGCCCGTGCGCCCTGTCGTGCCGGACGTTTATGTTCGCGAGAGCGCGGATGGCAGTTGGCACGTGGAGCTGAACTCCGACACATTGCCTCGCGTGCTCGTGAATTCACGCTATTACGCCGAAGTGAACAAGTCGGCGCGTTCGAAGGACGACAAGAACTATCTTACCGAATGCCTGAACGGCGCCAATTGGCTGGTGAAGAGCCTCGACCAGCGTGCCCGTACCATCGTGAAAGTGGCGAGCGAGATCGTTCGCCAGCAGGACGCGTTCCTGACCCATGGCGTGCGCCATCTGCGCCCCCTGAATCTGCGGTTGATCGCCGATGCCATCAGCATGCACGAATCCACGGTTTCGCGCGTGACCTCCAACAAATACATGGCGACGCCGCGCGGCCTGTTCGAATTGAAATATTTTTTCACGTCGGCCATCCAATCGGTCAATGGCGGCGAGGCGCATTCGGCCGAATCCGTGAGAGACCGCATTCGCGAACTGATCGATAACGAGCAGGACGACGTCTTGTCCGATGATCGGATCGTTACCATGTTAAGTGGAGACGGCATCGACATCGCGCGTCGGACGGTCGCAAAATATCGTGAAGCCCTGCGCATACCCTCTTCCGTTGAAAGGCGCCGATTGCGCCAAGTGGAAGTCTCTGACGCCGCTCAGTGACGGCAGGTTGACAGCCATGGGGTCGCGACCTATGGTCCGCGCCTTTTTCGGACATACCGGCTCCGCAGCGCGTAGTGAGCGGGGGAGGTCCGAACGAAAATGATGCACATTCGCGTTACGGGAAAACAGATCGTGATCGGCGAAGCGTTGCCGCACCGCGTGCGTGAAAAGGTCTCGACAGCGGTAGAAAAACATTTTGATCGCGATGCAGAGACCAATGTGACATTCACCAGGGAACGAACCGGATTTCGGGCGGACTGTACGGTGCATCTGAGTTCGGGAAAGACGATTCAGGCGCATGGTATTGGGCCCGACGCACAAAAGGCATTCGACGTCGCAACCGATCATCTGGAAACTCAGTTGCGCCGTTACACCAAACGGCTAAAGAACCATCATGACCGCGGCGGGCAACAAAGCCCGTCCGATCCGGCTTAACAACACGGGACATCATGGAAATCGCCGATTTGCTTTCGCCGGACGCGGTCGTTTCGCATTTGAAGGCCGCGAGCAAGAAGCAGGTGCTGCAGGAGATGGCCCACAAGGCCGCCGGTCTGACCGGCCTCTCCGAACGCCGCATCTACGAAACACTCACCGAACGCGAGAAGCTGGGTTCCACCGGCATGGGGCAGGGCATCGCCATTCCGCACGGCCGCGTTCCTGGTGTGGAGAAGATGACGGGGCTTTTCGCCCAACTCGATCATCCCGTCGATTTCGACTCGATGGACGACCAGCCTGTGGACCTTGTGTTCCTGCTGCTCGCGCCGGAAGGCGCCGGCGCCGATCACCTTAAGGCTCTCGCGCGGGTCTCGCGGTTGTTGCGCAATCAGGCGGTTTGCGAAAAGCTTCGCGCGGCGCCTCATGTCTCGACGCTGTACGCGCTTCTCACTGAGCCTTCGGCGGCTCAGGCCGCGTGAGCCTTCGCCACGCGTTCTTCCCCTACTTCCCCTAGTGTGGCGAATTTGAAGTTCCTAGTATCAGGATGGCACCCGCGGTTAGGAACTTCAAATTTGAGAACCACACTAGCGATGATGGGCCTGCCGCAGATGGCCAAGGGGGCCGGCTCCTCCTCGGCGGCGCTCTCGCGCTTTGCGTCGCCATGGGAATCGGACGGTTCTTCTACACGCCGCTCCTACCCCTCATGCAGCGAGAAGTCGGATTTGGACCCGACACCGCGGGACTGATCGCGTCGGTCAATTTTGTCGGTTATCTGCTTGGCACCCTCGCAGCCGTTCTCGTGCCCAAGGGGCATGTGCGGCTTCTTGTGTTTCGCGCCGCTCTCATCGCCAGCATCGCCACGACATTCGCGACGGGCCTGACCGAATCGATTCCGCTATGGTTAATTCTGCGAGGGCTTGCGGGCCTGGCCAGCGCTTTCGTCTTTCTGTTCGCGGCGGCCATGGTTGCCGAAGCGCTCGCGGAAGCCGGAGAGAACGCGCGTGTCGGCTGGCTGTTCGGAGGCGTAGGGCTCGGGATCGCTTTGTCGGGCCTCTTGACGCGCGTGGCCGGAGCTTGGCTCGATTGGTCACAGCTCTGGATGGCAGCCGGCCTCATCGCTGTGTTGCCGCTCCCTTTCATCCTCAGCACAGTGAAGGACACCCGCCTCTCGCCGGCGCGCGAGCGCTCGCAGGGCGCACGCTCGCCCCAGCCGCTGCCGCTCTGGGCCTTGTTCGCCAACTACACCTGCGAGGGCTTTGGCTATTCCATCGTCGCCACGTTCATCGTCGCCATCGTGAAAGCGCGCCCTGGTATGGAAGCGGTCGGCGATTGGGTCTGGG
>WNFL01017194.1_pt2 | contig 16153 bp, 17 predicted proteins | sample 5400361 | NCBI WGS metagenome assembly WNFL01 (sample SAMN13153351, study PRJNA577476) | soil metagenome | isolation source: 40 cm soil on Douglas fir-dominated hillslope | place: USA:California | collected 2013-09-17 | reverse complement strand
TGATCACATTTACTCCGCGCTGGCGGCATGCCTCTGCCATTTCAGGAGTTGGTTCGACAGCGACAACGCGCTTAAACCTGCCTGCCTCCTGAGCAAGCGCCGAAAAAGTACCAAAGCCAGGGCCGATCTCCAATAGCGTCCCCTTGTCAATTCCAAATCTATCGCAATAATCCGTTATGCGCTCCAGCCAGGGGCGGTGCACCTTCTCCCGGCGAGCTGCTTCAGAGGTGGGGAAGATATATTTTGCCCAATACTGATAATTTTCAGAATTGCTGTAGTAAGCCGACAACACCTCTACCGAGGGGCGCGGGTTCATGTAAATGGTGCTGCAGTCCCGGCATTGCTGATATTGAAAGGTGAATTTTTCGTAAACAAATTCGAAAGAAGTGGAGCCGCACGCCGGACAAGGGGCACTTACGAATTCGCTACTGCGCGCCTTCAACTTCTCAATATCGCGGGCAAATGCCTGCTCCTGCCCGTTTAGCAGGTGATGAGGACATAGTTCCTGTTCGGATAATTTTTCTTGTATCTCTGCGGAAGTGGTTTTTTCTTTCATACTTGTCCTTTCATTGAAAACCCGGCCATGTCGCCCTGGTCCCAAACATTATCCTTAACCCAGTGACCGTTTTCGATATGCCAGACGCGGGGATCGCGAAAGGTATCGGCAATACGGTCAAATTCCTCTTCGGTCATTCCGACATAATCCAACCAGCGGTACAAGTCGCGGGATTTGACATGATCCATCTTGCGGATCAATTCTATCCCCTGCTCGCGGGTCATTTGGCCGGCGCGAATATCCTTGCAAACGTGGTCTGTGCATCTACCATAACCGAACTTAATGTACTTAAGATAGTCATGGACACCATTCTCATGCATATCGTCCAGGTTTGACATGCGTCGATAAGTTCGTTCGAATGGCTCATCGCTGATCTCAAAGCCGTACTTCTCCATAACCATTTTGCCGTGCTGATTGGCTTCCCAATAGATATAATTGCCTATATATAATCCGCGCATGTCCAGATCAAATAAATCTTGATCTGAGGGATATTGATATGGGATCATGTCTTGAGCAGTGATACCGTCTACCCCAAGGAAGTAATTCCATTCATATCCGCGCGCAAAATGCTCCAAGCGGTCGCGGTAACTCATTTCAGGGTAGTCGTTCATCGAAAATTGCCCGGCGAGGTCAAGGTAGCCGTGTTCTCCCCAGATCACAAGCGGAATCTTAAACTGAGCAGCAACTCGTACTGGCAGCGTGGTAATTCCGACATGTGCATGCCAGTTCATATCGCCCATCACAGTCAAACCAAGACGATTTAACTTTTTAAGCAGTTCAACGCTGGGCGAATAAAAAACATGATCGACGCCGAAGACCTCTTTCATTCGGTGAACATTACGCCACCCCACCGATGTATAGTTATTCCCGTTATAAGTTACTAGAAGCGGATTTAATCCAAACTCATTTTTAATTACATGTGTTTGGAAATAGCTATCCTTGCCTCCACTGACCGGGATGACACAATCATAACGAGTCCCATCCTTGCAACGATATTTCTCCAGTATGGAGCGCAAATGCTCTCGGCGGTTGGTCCAATCCGCATCAGTAATTACTTGTTTGGTATCGCCTATGCGGCAGCCGGTGCATACGCCATTCTCGTCAAATTCAAGCGGCACGGCGCTAATGGTCGGGTAGAGGCAGTTCGTGCACCATCGCACGTTGCTCTTCTTGGGAGTATTTACGGGAAGAGCAAGTTCTGCCGCCTTCAGCCGCGATTCGACTTTCTTTTTCGCTTCGTCCGGCTGGTACACTGGCTCGCGGGGAGACCATTTGCTATTTACACCAACTTCGCGCATAGGAATACCTGCATCCAGGCAAGCTTTTTTGGCAAATGGATATGTCAATTCAAAAAAGTGAAAGATGTTGGCTGCGGAAACGGCGCTTGCGCCTCCTGCTGTGATGCCTATCGGAAAGTCATTGTATACACCCACGCCTCCGCAAGCGATTACCGGTATGGTGGTGACTTGCGTTACGCGACGAATCAACTCGACATCATAACCTTGCGCAGTTCCATCACGGTCGATAGAATTAAGGAAGATCTCGCCTGCGCCCAATTCCTCGGCACGTTTTGCCCATTGAACAGGATCGAGCCCAGTGGCATGCTTGCCACCTTGGGTGTATACCTGATAATTGCCGTCGTCTTCTTTTTTCGCGTCTATGCTTACCACGATGCATTGTGCTCCAAACTTCCGTGAGCCTTCGGTAATAAGCGCAGGGTTTTCAACTGCTGCTGTATTCATGCTGCGAATTCGGCCGCCAAATGCGAGGGGCATGAAACTGACGCGGGAAATTGCTTTAAGCAGCTCCAATGCTGTGGAACCGGTATATTGAACCTGTAAGTCATCACGGCGCAGATCATGATAGTCTTCCTGGCTGATATCTAGCAGAATTAACTCATCAACATTCCAATTTGAAAACCGCTCAATCGTGCTTAAAGGATTACCGATTGCTTGGTGAGTTTTGAAAGACTCGCTCCTGACGAGCAAGCCATTCTTAAGCAGCAGACACGGAATAAGCCGGGGTCTTTGCATTGTTAAACTACGCCTTTATTCCGAAGATATGAAACATAGGATTCCAAAACGTCAAGTCCGGCATCCTGGCTTTTTTCAGGATGGAACTGCACGCCAAAGATATTGCCACGTTCGACTGCAACAGGGACGGCCTGTCCGCCATATTCGATCTTTGCAACAACATCAGATGGGTCTTCGCAATCGAGATAAAAACTGTGGGCAAAATAAAAAGCGCGCGTAGCAAAAATCTTCGCAAACAAGGTTTCACGACGGATAATGGTCACATCGGACCAGCCCATGTTTGGCACGCGATTTTTTGGATCTGCAGGGCGCAAGCGCCTTACTGTGCCACGAACGAGGCTGAGCCCTTTGTGCAAACCATATTCCTCTCCGGCATCGGCGAGTAGCTGCATCCCCACACAAATACCAATTAAGGGCTTGCCAGCGCTGGCGTGGGCAAGAAGCGGTTCTATCATCCCATTATCGCTCAGGTTTTCCATCCCATCTCCAAATGCACCCACACCTGGGATGATTACTGCGCTGGCGTTTTTTATGTCGTTCGCATCTGTTGTGGTATGAACCTGCGCGCCAACGCGGCTAAAAGCTTCCTGCACGGAGCCGAGGTTCCCCATATCCATATCAATCATTACAATATTGGAAGTCATACGCCCCGTTACCTCCATGAAGAAATGGGAGTACGTTGAACCGGGGAAAACTCCATTTCAACAAGTCCCTTCTCTTTGAATTTCAACAAATAATCATATACGCGCTCAAATGGCAGATCGTGTTTCTCAGCAATATCGAGAACTGTCATCGATCCATCAAAATATCGAAGAATACAATCAAGCAGATAACCCCATTTCTCCGAATCAGCTTCCAGTTTTTTTTCAACCGCCGGGTCCTGCCGCTCAAAATACAGGTCATACTCGGGATTCGATAAACAAACCAACCCGTCAAAACGCCGTTTCAATACACAATTCAATTCAATAATCTGCGCCGCGCGGCAGAAAACATTGAAAAATTCCTCTAACTGGTTTTCATCCATCAAATCTGCGGTATCAAGGCTTGTATGATATTCCCGATAAGGAAACAATAAGGACTCACTACGACTTACTTCCACAAACGGGACTTCGTAGCCAGGAGCTTCCCAAACCGTCTCATCATTCCCGGCGCCTTGCCTCCAAGGCACAAAAACGTATTCTCTGCTATAGTGGCGGGCTGCATGACGCAATGCCTTGTCTATGAGCTGATTCCCCAAAAAACTTGAAGCGAGCTTAATTGGTCCTTTAGTTCCAGGCATTTCAGCAAACGCGCCGCCTATCAATCTATTCAATTCTTCCTTTTTCAGATCACGCAAATAAAACACAGTGCCAAGATGCTCCGGGCCTAAAACCAAGCGATACGAATAATAAGTGTTTTGCGTCTGCAACCATTGGAACAACCGTATCAATATCGCAACGCCCGCAAAATCGTCATTCGCCATGCACGGATGGCAGGTATGCGCGTTGAATACGAAAGTATTTTCTGATTTACCTGTAATATGATATTCAGCAACCAGCATCTCGCCTTCATCATAATGAGTTATCAAATCCACGTCATACTCGCCTGGTCCAAAGGTCTTAAACGTATCATATGGTATTGATAACGCCCAATCTGCGCTCCAGGGGCGGTACTGCCACATGGAGTGAAAAATATAAGCTTCCGGCAATTGAGGGTTGGAAACCACATGTTTCTGCAGTTCAGCAAGCTGCATCTTCCCATGGTAAGACTTCGAATATGCAGCGACACCCAAGGCGTTCGATCTACCATCAAACAAAATGCGACCATCCTTTCGAACTTCAGCCTTCTCAACACGCCATGAGTATGGCGCCAGCCAGCCATTATAGGTCGAACCGGAAGCATAGCGGTGCAGGCGTATAGGCAATTCCTCGGAAATTCGCTCGAAAAGTTTGTCATTCTCCTGAGATGTCACCCCACTTGCATATCCACAAAGATCGTGTGTCAATGAGGACAAATTTGTGTTTGTTATGACTTTTTTCATAAAACCTTTATTGCTTTCTATTATATTAATTTAAGAATATCTTAACCAACGGCGTTGTTAAACATGATGGTTTGAATCAAGCGACTAGTGGCATCGACCAAATTCAAAATCAAGAACTTTAACGACTAATTTCATCTTGTATGTAATCACTATAATCAAGCTAACTAATGGATGTCTGGGCCTTATTGGGTAACTGATTTTTGTTTTAAACCATGAAAACTGAATTTGGATTTAAATTCGACCAGTTGCTGCTTGAGAGGCACAACCAAGGGAGCAAACAACTTCTTTAACACCGGGTTTTGTTCTACTAACAAACTCCTTAATTGCAAATCCTGCTCAATATACAATGATTCCAATCCCGGATATATATTCCGTAAGGTCTTAGCTATTTCCTCTATGGTCAAATTTATATGAGTTAGGTTGTAAACATCCGAACGCAAATCCTGTGTCAACAACTGAGCCAATGTTTCGGTTAATAAATCGATATGCACAAACGACCGATATTGTCCTCCATCACCCGCAATCGAAATACGATTGTAATAATGCGCTTCAAATAAAAATCTGTTTATAACCGCGTCAAATCGCAAACAGGAGCCATGTCCATACACATTGCCGCAACGAAGGATCAACACATTTCTATCTTTAAGGCGAGTTAAAACCTTCTCACCATTTAATTTTGAAATCCCATAGTGAGTCGCCGGCCTTGGTATTGCGGCTTCTGAGACAGGCTCATCTGAAAATCCATACACTGAAGCACTACTAGTGTAAATCACTTTTTGAACATCGCTATTCTCGATTAAATAACTCAACTCCGCTGTGCCCCAATGATTTACCTGTTCAAACAAATGAGAATCTTCTTTCGAGAAGGGCGTACTTACGCGTGCAGCTAGGTGGTAAACCACGTCTACTCCGCGCAAAACAGCCCTCAGCTTCCTGCTGTCAAGAATGTCTCCAAATTTAAAACTTATCTTATCCGGACGATCTAATTTGGTAAAAAAAAGGCCATAAGTTTCGCGAGCCAGGTTGTCGTAAACTACAACCTCCGAAACTTCGGGTTCTAGAGTCAACCGCTTTACCAGCTCAGTCCCAATATATCCTGTACCGCCTGTCACTAAAACTTTCATTGTCTATCCTTTATCAACTGAGTATGCAAACCACATTCAGTTTTAGTTAATCCTGCCCAGCGCCCGTCACGAGCACCCAAGCCATTCGATATTATTTTCCTCGTACAAGGCATACAACCGATGCTTACATATCCAAAATTATCCAAAGGGTGGCTGGGGAGTTTATGTTCCCTAATGTAATCATCGACGTCCTTAGCAGTCCATCGCAAAAGCGGATGATAACGGATTGTATTAAAAAGGCCCTTTTCAATCGTATTGAGTGTTTTGCGATGCGAAGTCTGATCCGCCCGCACTCCGCTAATCCAAACATCGTTTTCGATCAAAATTGATTCCAACGGCTGGATTTTGTTCAAATAACAACAGTAATCCGGGTCGGAAGCGAAAAACAAATTTCCATTATTATCCCGCTGATGGCTTTTGGAAGTAGCAGGATTCAACTCTATAACCTTTAACTGAAACAGCTTGCTAACCTCATTCTTGAAGGTCAAGGTTTCAGGAAAATGAAACCCGGTGTTGAGGAAATAGACTGGCGTATTTCGATCAATTTGACTGATCATGTGCAGGAGAGGAATACTTTGTGTTTGGAAAGAAGATGTAACAAAAATCTTTTTATCCTTAAAAGTAATAGAAAGATCCTCACGAATCATTTCAAATGTTTCGGAAAAGATATCGGAACTTGCCAAAGATGCCATTTTCATTTTGAATCCTTCCAGGTTTCAGTATAAAACCAATTCAACTTGATTAATTAAAACAAGACAAAGCCGCAACACACAAACCATATTTCGTGGTAGACATGTTCAAATGATTGTCAACCGATCTTTTTTTGAAATCACATATTATCACCATTCATTTAGAGTTTATTCATACCCCTGTTCCGCTTAACAATCCTAAGTACGATAACAAGATGAGGTCTGTGGTTGTTTTTGTAGATACAACATCTTTGCCACTCATCTTATCATTTGACATGTTTACTATCCTTCTCTGCCATCGAAAAAAATAAATCACCAAGTCTTTCTTCGCCTTGATAAACGGCTGTCTTTACAGACTTGCCTCCTTGAGACACAGATTCAATCTTCAAATTCAACGGATTAACTGACTCTGGGATTTTCCATAAATCTAACCGGGTAAAAAGCCATTGAAAGGAATCGCTCATTACAATGTAGTGTTTGAGCAACATCTTGTTAAGCGGAATCAGCGTTGAAACAAATCCGTATGGAGACGCTTTGCTTAGTTGAACACTTTCGCCTGCAAAATAAGCACGTTCTGTTACAAGATCTTCTAAATACGCAATTCTTTTTAGTTTCATTAATGCAACAGGGTACACGCCAACTTTTCGGGATTGACCATCTAATTCAAAAGAAAAAGTTGCAGATGGTTCCTCGATTGAAGATACCCAGCTTACTTTCACTAAATTAGTGGTTATCACGCGAGAAAATTTAAAGTTTACACCACTGTCTGAAGGCAATAGTATACATAGTGCCTCAAACAAGGTTGTGCCATGTAAATATTGTCTTTCTCCCAAAAAAGGAAGCAATAATTGTATTCCTGTCTTCATTTGCAATATATTCGACATCAACAAGTTTCCTTCTTACTCGCGATTGTAAACAACTTGCATTGGTCCTGTCTTGCCGTCCATTGGAATTTCGCCATTGCGAAACTGAGGTGGGGATTCCAACAGAAAATATCTATCATGACGGAGACATTTTATTGCTTCATCGACAATATACTGACTTCGACATGACCAAATTTCGCCTCGGCCTACAGACAATTGGACAGCTAATCCTTTATCAACTAGGTGTGACTTAAGTCGTATTGGAGTATTAACAATATTGAAATCAAGATATCTAACACACATTGTAAAAGTTCCGGGAACTATGTTTCCTTTCGAAAAAACCGGCGTAGCATAAATTTTTGTATATTTATATGGAACACCATACAATCCTTCAACATAATGAAAAAAAGTTGTTCCGCCCAACAAAGCGCCCAACCCCAAAGTCATAATATGAGCATTCTCCTTGTGCAAATATCCCCAAGGAGAATCATATCCAAAACCGTTGTAATGAGAACCCCCGCAAATATCTTGTGCTTTCTTTCCTATTGCAGTTATAGAAACAATGGGATGTTGAGATCGTATCGATAGAGGCCTAGTGCGAATATATTCACTAAAAGAATCTGTAAGGGAAGGGGATTCCTCTCTAATATAAGGAATACCAAATCTGGCGTAGTCCTCAAATGCAGTACATACTGTTAAAGTGCCATCAGGGCCTAGCACTTCTTGAAATGCGGCAAGATAGAACTCTAGGATTTTTTCCCGGGTAGGTTCACAATCAACAGGGCCAATTCGCAACAAATCGCTTTGAACATGAACCACATCACCCTTCTGTATACCACACTGCTCAAGCGCGCCAACTAATTGACTGTATTTAAGTTTTTTCATTTTCAATTTCATAAGTAGTTAAGCTAAATCCGTCAAATACTTAACCAATGTATCGATTTTGAACAATCCAGCGGCAACAAGATCTTGGTCGTCGGAAAAATGCGCACCTGTCAACTCTGAGATCTCCATAATGAACACCATTGCGTCAAGAGAGTCAAGTATCTTCTCGTCCAAAAGATCTGTCTCCATAGTCAGCGGATGATCAGTATTACTATTTAAAGTCTTTTTTAATGCGATTTGTATTACATCAAGAACTTGCTGTTGGTTCATGTTACACCTCCAAATTTGATAATAGTTGTTGCCCAAGATAAGCCCACCCCAAATCCTGATAGCAGTATATAAGAATTGTTTATGTCGCCGCCATCCATTTTCTTTGAAAGCGCAATAGGAATAGAAGATGACACAGTGTTACCGATTTGAGTTATGTCACAAGGAGCTTTCTCCTCTGACAGACCCAACTTTTGACGCAAGTTTTCAATCATGAATTTGCTGGCTTGGTGAAAAATAAAATAATTCACTTGATCGAAAGCAAGGTCGTTTTTTTCTAAACATAAGCGCACGGTTTGAGGGACTCTTTGCAACATAAAGTTAAGGATTGCCCGCCCATTCATAGTCAGTCGCATATCAGGGGGGTGATTATCTACATCTACTCTTGAAAAAACTTGCGATATTGGATTGGCTGCACCACCTGCTTTCACCATAAGGTGGCGTGCACCACCTCCATCTGTTCCAAAATCAGTAACGCCAATCGCCCCACCTTTTTCAGAGGATAGCCATGTTGCAGTTGCCGCATCTCCAAATACAGTAACTGTATCTCGATCTTCAGCTCCCATTATTTTTGAATACGGGTCGCAGGTTACTAATATAGCATTCTTCCAGTTAAACTGACTCATTAATCCTTTTGCTACAGCTAATGCATAAACATATCCGGAACATCCAAGATTAATATCAAAACAGGCAGTTGATAACGGAAGTCCAATTGCATGCTGCAACAAAGCAGAGCTGTGGGGCAACTTGTAATCAGGGTTTTGCGTTACCACTATCAAAAGTTGCACATCTGCTAGTTGCAATTCATTATTACGCAAAAAAAGCTCATCGCATGCCCGTTTAGATAAACTCAATGGCGGCTCATCAGGGCCTAAAAATCTACGAGTACTTATCCCAATTTTATTAACTATAAAAGATTCTTCAGCCCCAGTCCATTTTGATATTTCAGCCGAATCCACTTCTCGGACAGGGAGAGCAAAAGCAATGTCTCGAATATTCATATATTCATTCTCCTAAATCAAAAAACACCTTAACGTAAACTTTCCACTAGGCTCCCTCAAACGCTCGATGGTCAACGGCGTAAAACCTGCGCGTTTTGCAAGCAATGCAAGCGACGCCATGCTGAAGATATGATGATGCTCAATAAAGAATTCCTCGCGCCCTTCGCCTTCGCCAGCTGCGCATTCGCCATCTGGGAGTTCAACGTATACAATGCCGCCTTCGCACACGTTCTCTTTGCTTTTTGAGAGCATTTGTATGGGATCAGGAATGTGTTCAAGGACCTTATTGAATGTAACCAGGTCGAATTGACCAAGATCTTTTGCAACCATGAAATCGAAGTCTACGGCCTTGACCCCCACCACCTCACGGGCATGTTGAACGTTTCGTGCATCTGGATCAAGCGCTGTGCAATCCCAACCAGCAGCTTTCATCTTATACAAAAACACGCATAAACCGGAGCCGACATCCAAAACAGTGGGCATGCGCAGATGTCTGCCCTGCATGAAAAAATGCTTTGACATGAATTCGATAATACATTGAGCGCGACCGTCATTATCAGACTTTGCGGACTCAAGCCCGACGATGCGGTCAAAATTTTTGCGAATGCCTTCGCTTCCGCCGTATGTGGATTGGACATATGCATCTTCATAAAGCGCAGATGTGTCCATTTCGTATTGCGAAAGGAAATGCCCGCATACCAAACAACGATAGACAACGCGATAATAATTATCGCTGAACGGAAAGCGCACCTCTCCCTGCGGAGGTTGTTTATATTCAAAAACAGTCTCAAACTCATCGCCGTGACAAAATAGGCAGGTAGAGGGTTTTAACTTAGCCATTCAAATCACCTTTTACTTTGCTTTCAAGCTCGAGAAGTTTCTCTGTGCTATCCAACCAACATACGACCTGCAGTGGTTCCTTCTCCACATAGTCTTGAAATAAATCCTCTTTGCCCTGTTCAACAAGCATCACATAGAACTGGTGGTGGCGGTTTTTGACCAACACGGCACGCAACCTAAAGTTCAACAGGCGGGTATTCAACGAGGGTGTTGCATAAAAGCCCCACGATTTTCTCGCTACATCATATTCGTTGCCTTCCTGGGTTAGCATGGTCANNNNGTTCAATATTGGCGCAGTCTTTCATGATAAGCTTGCGGTCGAAACCAACCTGAAATTCGCGTGGGGGCTTGTTTATTTTTAATTTCATGACCATTTCCAATTAGCGATCAAAAAATCCTGCATCATCCAAATGTTATTACGACGGGTCCAGATGGATGGATTGCGGAAGGTCTCAGCAATTTCAAAAAAACGTTCTTCGCTAATTCCAACAAAGACACAGAACTTACGGATATCTTCCAGTGGAAGGTCTACGCCACGCGAGCGAATGACATCGATTGCCTGTTCGCGTGTCATCCTGCCATTGCGGATTTCCAAAGAGAGATTATCGAACAATCTTGTAAAGCCGAATTTATACCACTTGACACAATGATGAATTGAAATAAAGTCGTCGTCAATATCGGCAAAATCATAGTAACCCGTCTTTGGTCCATCGGAACGGGATTTGAATCCATGTTTGCGGGCAACATCAGCACTCATTTCTGGATCCCATTGGAAATAATACCCAAGGAAAATCGCGTTCACCTTCGCCTGAACAAGTTCCTCGTCAGTCGGTCCGAAATATGGGGTGAGCTCTTTTTCGGTGAGCTTCTTAGAAACCCAGTCTTGTGCTGTAGTGCCGTGGGTTACACCATAGGTCTTCAGCCATCGGTTGTCGAGCCTAAATCCTGTAAGTTCATCCTCAGTGGCGCCATATTCAAATGCTGAGTTTTCTCCCCATACGACCAAAGGAATATTGAGCTTTATAGCGAGTTTCAATGGAATACTAAAGAGGGCCATGTGCATTGGAATGGCCGTCGATCCATACTTCTCCAAAGCCTCAAGCATGAATTTTTTCTCTACTTTAGGGTTCACCTGATAATCTATGTGATCGACGCCAAGATTAACGAGATTGGCAAGGTTCTCTGCCCCAATCACAGTACGTGCGGGTGTTTTCCATGTTACCGCGAGGGGATTTAATCCATATTCAAGGCACTTTACAACTTGCCATGTACTATCTTTTCCTCCACTGACCGGGATCAAGCAATCATATCCGTGGCTGCGAGATTGGGCATTGCAAACCACCTCCCGAAAAGTGGCATCACGCGACGACCAATCAATATTTGGCTTTGTATCATGAGCACGACATGCGTTACATACCCCCTCTTCATCGAGGAGGATGTTAGGGCGCGTATCAGGCAATATGCAGCGAGTGCAGTATTTCATTTCAGAAATTCCTCCAGGAAAATCTTTGTATTCAAAAAGTTAAACAAAAACTTGCTCTCGCTATTCGGCAGGTTATTCTTCGCGATCAATGTCTCTATTTTATCGCGGCGGACATGCTCAAATACAGGACTATCTTCAAGCAAAGTATCATGGACAGCCTTATCCTTTACATCCAGGAAGGAAAAGATCGGCGCATTGAAACCCACTTTGCGACGGTTATCCACGATTGCGTCCGGCGCAATGCCGCGTACTGCATCACGCAAAACGGATTTGGCTCTGCCGTCCCGGATCAAATGACGGGAGGGAATGCTGTTTGCAAATTCGAACAGATCGCGATCCAAAAATGGGGAGCGATTCTCCACCGAATAATACATCGAGTTCAAATCGTCTTCATGCAGAATGACCGGCACCGCTTCCTGAAACATCTCATTCAACATGCGATTGCGAAGCAGGCTGGAGGTGAATTTCTGCTCCTCGAATGGCTCGCACCAGTCAGCGGTCAGGTAGAAGGCGAAGTCATCCGCATCCAGATAAATATGATCACGGAAGCCAGCGTCATTAATAAACAAATCGGGATCGCTCAAAAAAGGATTCCGCACGATCGGTTTGATATGTTGCTGCCAGGATTTTAGCGACGAGGAATGAAGTGCCGCGTTATTGCGAACTTCATAGAGATAGGCTAAATGATGATCGTAATACCCTGTAAAGAGTTCATCTGCGGCTGTACCGCTAATTGAGATGCGATAGCCATGATCATGAATACTCTCTGCCAGCATCCAATGCGCGTAATAGGTAATCGTGTAAACAGGCGCATCATGATAACGGACAAGGTTGTGAAGCTTGGGGAGAAAATCACTGGTATCCACCCTGATCGGCGTATGGCGAATCCCAAGTTCTTTTACGGCATGTTCCACCATATCCTGCTCTTCATAGCGCGCATCGGTATTGACAATGGTAAAGCCATATACATCATAATTAAAGATGCGCTTTGCAATGCTGATCAGTGCATTTGAATCGACACCGCCGCTCATGCAAAATGCCAGAGGCACATCCGCCCGCAAGCGCAATTCCACCGAACGGATCAGGCGCTCACGTGCACCTTTCACGGCCTCTTCATAAGACATCTCATCCTCCTGCTGGATGCGCGGCGTCCAATATCTTTGCATTTTTTCAGCGCCGCCATTCTCAACGGAAAGAACCGAACCCGCAGGAAGTTCAATGATTCCCTTAAAAAAGCTCTGCCCGCCCTTGTATAGTGCTTTATAACCATTCACAAGATACCGATACAGGTGATCGTAATTAACTTCCAGTTTTCTGCCAAGCAGGGCCACAATGAATTTGATCTCAGAGCCAAAGTACAAACCGGTTGAGTCTTTATAAATGTAAAGCGGTTTCTCACCAAAGCGATCACGGCACAAGGTAAGCGAGCCATCCTTTTCATCATATAAGGCAAATGCCCACATGCCCTCACATTTATCCAATACTTTCAGGCCTTCATGGTGAAGTGACTTGAGCATGACCTCAGTGTCGGACTTGGTACGGAATGGGACATCTTTTGCAGATAGCTCTGCGCGGCGCTCAAGATAGTTATACATTTCGCCATTGAAGATGATCCATTTGTTTTCTGAATTGAACGGCTGGCTGGCACGTTCATCAAGATCAATAATGGCGAGGCGCGAAAAAAGCATATACATATTACGGCCCGCGTCATTTGTAAAATGACGATGGTCTGCCTGGTCTGGTCCGCGCTGGCCCATTAACTTCAGGCAAGCCTGAATTCGTTCAGGCGGGATGGTTTGTATTCCAAAATAACCGGCAATGCCGCACATATTCTTTATTCCACGTTTTCTATTAACAAAACATCATGTCGCTTGAGAGGCAAAAGTAATTTTTTTCCAACCACAGATGAAATCGTAGAAGGAGGCAATCCATTACGCGGGCGAATGCAATCAAGATCATCGGCTGTCAGCTTTGTTCCAGTAGCCAAGTCGCGCGCCGCAACGATACTGCGCCTCGCAGCAGTACCCATTTGAGCTTCAGCTTCTGAAATATTTTTATCGCCAGTGCCTAACATTGTTTCGTATTGATGGATGACGTCCGCAAGTCGGCGCATATCATCTGGATCGGCTGAAAGGGCATGGTCACGGAATGTCGTACGGGTTTTATCCAGTGTGAAATGCTTTTCAACGATCCGCGCACCCAAGCTTAACGAAGCGACTGCGCTTTCAATCCCAAGTGTATGGTCGGAGTAGCCAACCGTGAGATCAAACGTCTGACGCAAGGTTTGGATGACTCTTAAGTTTGCATCGGCCAAAGAGGTGGGATATAGACTGACACAGTGAAGCAATGCCAGTTGGTCCGCAAGCAAGCCGGAGTTAAGAGAAGAAGCGATCACATCAACTGAGGCCTTTATCTCTGCAATCGTGCTCATACCAGTCGATAATATGATCGGTTTGCCATATGAGGCAGCTTTGATCAACAATAGGTGAAAATCCAGATCCCCAGATGCAATTTTTACACCATCAAGTAAGGGAGCGATCGCATCAAGAGAGTCTACGTCAAACGCCGATGCCATGAAGAGCGCACCTTTCGAATGGGCGACCTGCGCCATTTCTTCAAAGGTTTGCATCGACAGCTGAAAGTGCGCAAGCTGCTCAATACGCTGGATTTGGCTGATATTGACCAGCCGTTCAGGGTCGATCAACTGCACCTTGATCACGTCCGCGCCGGCCTCAGCCGCTGCAGACGCCAGCTCCAGCGCAAGTTTTGAGTCGCCTTCATGGTTGTTGCCGATCTCGGCGATCAACAATCTTTCACGGGTTAAGTCGCGTCCAGAGATGATCATTTAGAGAATCTTGCCTTCATTAACGTGAGCATGTAATACATAGGTTGAATTTGAAATGTGATAGCCGCATTTTGCATACAGCCGCATCGAAGGCACATTCGATATCTGTGTCCCTACAATGATGCGGGAATAATTTTGGTAGGCATCCTGAATGTGATGTTCAACCAGACACTGGCCAACTCCGCGACCCTGCATATTTTTTGCCACACCGATCAAATCGATCACTCCGATCTTTTCCGCATCGCCAGTCACAAGCAGGGCAAGAAATCCAACCGCTTTGCCGTTCACTTCAGCCACCAACAGCCTCTCACCTCTTTGGCCACGAACATAATTAGCGATCCATTCCCTTTTTATCTTGTTTGCCAGTTCCTTTGAGACAAATGGGTCAAGATGAAAACGAGAATATATAAATGCGGTTTCCGCGATTTCAAGCACTGCATTTTCATCACCTGCTTGCGCATCCCGCACGAGAATCGAACTGTTCGAATTAATCTCCTGTACTGGTTCACGCTCAAACGTGATATTCACGTCGACCACTCGAAAGCCTGCATTGGTAAGCGTTCCAATCTGCCTCACAAATGTCACTGGTATCTTGGTGTAATAAAAGGCGCGTTGTGGAAGAGAATCCTTTGGAAAGGCAGCTTTGGGATCAACGAGCTCGTCTCTTTCAAGCGCGACCTTGATCACATCGTATCCAAAAATACCGCTTAACCATTCGTCTGGCACAAGCTTCATCCACTGACCTTGATATCCATCCAGAACTTGCCGCTAGGATCGAGTTCCTTGTACCATTTAATGTATTTCGGGAAGCCAAGGTCAATAGGAAAGGCGGGTTTATACCCAATCAAATCATCCAGTTTTTTTACGCTCAACGTACCCCGAAAAGGCATGAGGTTATCGCGCTCTACAAATTGGACGGGCGCTTCCGGAAAATGTTCCTTGATAATATTAACAAGGTCATTGATCGAACGTGATTTACCATAGGTCATATTAAAGATCTGATTTCGAGAACCGGGATGTTGAATGACACGTTCAATTCCGTTAGTGAGATCTTCAATGTAAGTAAAATCAAGTTTTTCACTTCCATCCCCATCAATCTTTAATGCACCACCTTTCATCGCACTTTCAATGAATATCTGTCCCACACGACGGCTCACGCAGCGCGGTCCGTATAATGCCGATGGCCGGATAATTGTATAAGGCAAATTAAAGACCTGTTGATAAGCAATCACCATCTTTTCGCCGGCCACTTTCAAGGCTCCATAAATACCAATGGGATTCAGCGGATGATCATCCTCACTCACCTCTTCTGTTAGAAAATTTCCGTATACCATGCTGGAAGAGAGAAAGATGAAATGCTCTACTTTTCCGCGAGAGGAATCGAGCGCGTTCTCCAGGGTACGAAGACTGTGATCAAAGGTGCTGTATGGATCCTTGTTCGATCTCCCGGCGTGCGAAATAGCCGCAAGGTGAATAACTACCTGGGGGTTGATTTTTCCCAGCAGAGGTGAAAGCGCATGATAATCACGTGCATCCTGCACGTGCAG
>WNFL01022587.1_pt2 | contig 16158 bp, 17 predicted proteins | sample 5400361 | NCBI WGS metagenome assembly WNFL01 (sample SAMN13153351, study PRJNA577476) | soil metagenome | isolation source: 40 cm soil on Douglas fir-dominated hillslope | place: USA:California | collected 2013-09-17 | reverse complement strand
ACCTTGTCGAGCAACCCAACGAGCCGGTACTGCTCCTTTTCGGAGACGAGCCGCTGCCGGGCGAGTACGACGTTTTCCGAGGAGATGATGTCGACCTGCCGCTTGTGGTCGCGTTGGCGCTGCAAGCCCCGGCTTCGGGAGACGACGGCATTTTGTTCGAAGCCCTCCCAAGGAGCGCGGGCGCCCGGCCATCGACCTCAGCCCCCATTGACTTTCTTCGCTTCCTGCTGTCGGGCGCGCAATCTGCGGTGTCGGAAGGTGCACGCATGACCTGGACTTGGATCCGTGGCGCTTAACAGCCTGGACTATCTCTGGCGCTTGGTCGGCACCGGCATCGCCTTCGCCCTCCTCTTCGGAGGGGGGGCGCTTCTCGCGCTGACGACATTCCCGATCGTCCACCTGACGACACCGTCAGGCAATCGGCGGCGCGAACGCAACCGGTTCCTCATCCACATCCTCTTCGGCGGCTACGTTTTCATGCTGCGATTCCTGCGCCTGATTGACCTCCAGGTATTGGGAGCAGAAAAGCTCAAGGACAGCGCCGGGCGCCTCATCGTCGCAAACCACCCCTCGCTGCTGGATGTTGTGTTGCTGATGGCACTGGTGCGTCGAGCACAGTGCATCGTCAAGAAAGAGCTATGGGAAAGCCGCTATCTCGGCCGTCTGGTTCGCGGCGCCGGCTACATCCGCAACGACCTCGAGCTCGACGCCATGTTGACGGCCTGCCGGAACGCACTGGCGGAAGGCAACAGCTTGATTATTTTTCCCGAGGGAACTCGCTCCGTGCTGCGCGAGCCGATGCACTTGCGCCGCGGCTTCGCCAATATAGCCACGCTCCTGCAGGCCCGTATTCAACTTGTCACAATTACCTGCAATCCGCCGACTCTTATAAAAGGGGAGAACTGGTGGACAATTCCGCCTCGCCGTCCACTTTTCCGTGTCGAGGTGGGGGATTGCCTAGACGCCGCGAGTTCGCTGGACTACAAACACAGATCTTTGGCTGTGAGAAAGCTCGTGCGTCGTGTTGAGGACTATTATGCGGCAAGACTCAGTGGCGGATAAGCTCGAACTTGAGTTGAAGAAGCTGATCGTCAACGCACTCAAGCTGGAGGACCTCGCGCCGGAAGAAATCGACAGCGAGGAGCCCCTGTTCGGCACCGGGCTCGGCCTCGACTCCATCGACGCCCTCGAACTCGGAATGGCGTTGCGCAACGTCTACAATCTCAAGATCGAATCCGTCACCGAAGAAGTGAAGCAGCATTTCATGAACGTGCGCAGCCTGGCGCAATTCATTCGGTCGCAACAGGTGGATTAGGCATCATGCAGTCGCGCGATGAAATCTACCAGAAGCTCAAGACGTATCTCGAAGAGATGTTCGAGGTTCCACCTGAGAAAGTGTCGCTGGAGGCGCGCCTGAAAGAGGATCTGGACCTGGACAGCATCGACGCCGTCGACCTCGTCGTCAGACTGCAGGAGCTTACCAGCCGCAAGCTCAATCCAGAGGAGTTCAAGAGCGTCCGGACCGTGGGCGATGTTGTTGACCGCGTGCATGCACTTCTCGCGGCCTAGATTGTTTCCACTGGCATTGGTTGCCGTGGGGCTGCTCTATCCCGGGATCGTCTATGTCGGACGGGCCAGTGTGCCGCCGTTTGCCTTCGTGGCTGCGGCTCTCGCGCTGATCGGCTTGAGGCTGGCGACACTCCCGCCCATGCAGCGGGTCTGGCGCGTGCCCTTGCTCTCGGCGGCGACGATTATAGCCGCTTTGGCTGCGCTCGACACGCCGCTTGCCGTCAAGGCTTATCCTGCGGCCGTCAGCTTGGCTGCCGCGACGGTATTTGGAGCAACGCTCCTGCATCCACCGAGCCTGATCGAGCGCTTCGCCCGCTGGCGCGAGCCTGATCTGCCGCCCGCAGCCCAATCCTATTGCCGCAAGGTCACCATCGTCTGGACGGCATGGCTCATGACCAACACGATTGTTGCCGCCGTCTTGTCACTTCCCGGGCATGACGAGGCATGGGCGCTTTGGACGGGGCTTGTGGCCTATTTTGTCATGGCTGCGCTCTTTGCTGGCGAGATCGTCGTCCGCCGCTTCGTACGCGGGAGAGTGGCGAAGACATGAGCGTGCTTGCGCTGTCGCGTCTTTTGCTGGAGCAGCGCCTCCCGACGACGCCGGTGGCCGAAAGTGGCAACACCGTGATGGACTTCGCCCGCTTCCACGCCGACGTGGCGGCCAATACGCTTCGCCTCCGGCAACTCGGTTGCCGGAGGGGGCTCTTGGTCACCAAAGACAGCTATTGGGGCGCTGTTGGCCTTTTCGCGCTGATGAATGCCGGTGCCGAAGTGATCATGCCGCAGAACTCACAACCAGGCACCCTGGCCGCCATCTCGGATGCATGGGATGTCTTGGTGTGCGATGGCCCCTTGGAGCCTGGGGGCGCTGCTTTCGTCTTGGAAACGGGTGGTCAAGGCGCAGGCGATGCGCTGTCCGCCCTCGATCCCTTGACGCCATTGAGCTTCTTTACCTCGGGCTCGACCGGCGCGCCAAAACGTGTGGCCAAGACGCTCGCGCATCTGGAGCGGGAAGCCGAAGCTGTCGATGCCGCGCTCGGGACTACCGTGCCGCGCGGCGCTCGGGTTCGGTCGACGGTCACCCACCAGCACGTCTACGGTCTGACGTTCCGGTTGTGCTGGCCACTGGCGAGCGGCCGGCCCTTCACGAGCATTACAGGCGAATATTGGGAGACCGCGCTCGCGGCCCTGGACGGCGACGAGGCGCTGATTACAAGTCCCGCGCATCTGACCCGGCTCGCGGGTATCGCACCGCTGCCGCCGGCACGACGCCCAAGTCTGGTTCTTTCTGCCGGAGCGCCTTTAGCCGAGGGGGCGGCAGAGGCCGCCGCCGCGGTCTTCGGCGTCCCGGTCACCGAAATCTTCGGCAGCACCGAGACAGGCGCTATCGCCTGGCGACGCCGGGACCGCGCCGATGGGGTCTGGCGCGCCTTGCCGGGGGTCGCGGTCGAGAGTAGCCCGGATGGACTTTTATACGTACGCGCGCCGCACGTGCCGGGTGGTGAACATAGCGGCTCCGATCGCGTGGAGATCGAGGCCGACGGCGGATTCCGCTTCCTCGGCCGCACGGATTCCATCGTCAAGATCGAAGGGCAGCGCGTCAGTCTTCCCGCGCTGGAGGAGCAGTTGCGCCGTCTCGTCTGGGTTGCCGACGCGGCCGTCGTTCTGCTCGACGAATCCCCGGCGCAACTGGCGGCCGCGGTCGTTCCAAGCGCCGCGGGCGCCGCCGTTCTGGCCGAGATCGGCGCGTTCCGTTTCTGCCGGCGGCTGCGCCGGGCGCTCACGGACATGCAGGACCCAGCCGGCCTGCCGCGCCGGTGGCGCGTTGTCGATGCGCTGCCATCTGGCGCGCTCGGCAAGCGCCGCGCGAGCGACATCCTTCGCCTTTTCGGGGGAGTGACGTGACCAGCACCCAGCCTGTCCGTCCGACCGAGCCGGAAATCCGCGTCGTGCGAACGCTTGCCGATGGCGCGGAATTTAGTCTCTTTATCCCGGCTGACCTTGCTTATGTCGATGGTCACTTCCCGCAGGTGCCCATCGTGCCGGGCGTGGCGCTGATCGACTGGGCGGTCAAACTCGCGGCGCGGCATTTGAATTTTCCGATCGAGAGCGCGCAAGCTTTCAGGGTCAAATTTAGCCGCATCGCCATTCCCAACACGACCGTGACCCTGTCGCTGCGCCACACAGGGCCGTGGAGAAGGCTCAATTTCCAGTACAGTATGGGGATGGAGGTCCTGAGCGCAGGCTCGATCACCATGAATGGGCCATGAATGGACCATAAACGGCATCGCCCATCTCTGTGAGATTATGTGACGAGGCCTATTATGATCCGTCCGCTCATCCTCCTCCTCGGTCTTGTTTTCACGGCCTCCACGATGGCGACGCCTGCGTTGGCCGAGCCCGCAATCGAGGTCACACCGCTTTCAAAGGAGCAAGCGCTGCGCGGACGCTTCGAGCAGTTGCGTTTCCTACAGGGCTTCCAGGCCCCGCTGAAGAGCTCCGGCGCCTTTTTCCTGGCCCCTGGACTCGGGCTGATCTGGAAGACCGAGGCGCCCTTCGCCTTGACCACGGTGATGAGCCCGGCAGGCTTGGTGCAGGAGGTGGGCGGACGCGAAACTATGCGCATGCCGTCAGCCCGCATGCCGTTTATGTCGAAGCTGTACGCCATGTTGGGCGGGGCGCTGACCGGGGATTGGGAAGGGCTTTCAAGCGCGTTCAAGATCACGCGTAAGACCGAGGGCAAGGGCTGGCGCCTGAAGCTGGAGCCGATCCGCGCCGACGATCCCGCGATGCCGATCCGGGCCATCGATCTCCACGGTTCTCGCTTCTTGGAAGACGTCGATGTCATCAAGCTTAATGGCGACCATGACCGCCTCGTCTTCCTCAACCAGAAGCTGGAATCGGCATCGCCCACTCAGGAGGAATCCGAGCTTCTGGCAAAGGTGGGCCAGCTTTGACGCGCATTTTGGCGCTCGTCTGGCTGGCCGTGGTCGTACTGGCTGGCGGCTATCTGGCGGTTCGGGTCCACGACGGATTGCCCTTACGTACCGATCTCTTGGCGTTGCTGCCCCGTGAGGATCAGGATCCGGTGTTGCAACGGGCCAATGATACCGTGTCGCGCGCGCTGGCGCGTCGCGTGGTCGTGCTCGTCGGGCATCCCTCCCGGGACGTAGCGCGCGACGCCGCCACACAGCTCACATCGGACATGATGGCGACCGGACTTGTGCGGCCAGCCATCGATGCCTTGGACGGGGATCGGCTGAAACGGCTAGGCACGCTGTATTTCCCTTATCGCCACGGTCTACTGGCTGAGTCCGACCGCGCGTTGCTCGCCGCCGGACACGGCGAGGAGGTGGCCACCAAGGCGATGGCGCAGGCTTTTGGGGTGGGCGGTATGGCTGACGGAAGCCTGCTGCGCGCCGATCCCTTCCTGCTCCTGCCTACGTTCTTTGCCGATCTCCCACTGCCGTTGACCAGGCTCCGTCTGGACGACGGCATGGTGACCGTGACCGAGGACAACATGACGTGGATCCTGGTCTTGACCTCGCTGGCTTACGAGCCCTTTGCGCTTGATGTGCAGGAGCGCTTGGTGGGAGCCTTCAAAAATTCATCGGCCGCGCTCGGGGCGGCGCACCCGGAACTGCAAATCAGGCGCCTGGGCGCCGTGTTCTTCGCCGCGGCAGGATCGCGGACGGCGATCGGCGAGGCGTCCACGCTTGCAACCGCATCGCTCGCAGGCACGATCCTGCTCATCGTCATCGTGTTCCGCCGCGTGCGTCCGTTGCTCCTCAATTTGTTGGTGGTCGGGGTCGGCATCGGTGCGGCGCTCGTCGGCAGCCTCGCCATTTTCGGCGAGTTGCACGTGGCGGCCCTGCTGTTTGGCACCAGCTTGATCGGAATATCCGTCGACTATGGGTTATTTTACACGTCGAGCGTGTTCGATCCCGCAGGCGGCACGCCGCAGGAGCGCCTGCATCGCGTCATGCCGGGCATCGCGTTTGGTCTCCTGGCCACACTCATCGGTTATGGCGCGCTGGCGCTCGCGCCGTTCCCCGGCCTGCGCCAAATCGCCGTTTTCTCGGTCATCGGGCTGCTGGCCGCCGTTGCCACCGTGGTGCTGTGGCTGCCGCGGCTCGACACCGGTCGGCAGGCCCGTCATCTGGCCGGCCTGCTGGCCGCGGCCGGCTGGATGTTCGCTTTCTGGGACGCTCCGCGTTGGCGCCGAGCGCGTAGCCTGTTGCTGCTTTCTGCTTTGGCTATCGCTCTCGCCGGTGTTATACGTTTCCACACGGACAACGACGTTCGCCGCATGCAGGCGCTTTCGCCGGAACTGGTGCGCGATCAAGACGACGTGCGGCGCTTGACCGGCACCACCGCCGCAACCCAGTTCCTGCTGGTCGAGGGCGTTGACGATGAGACGGCGCTACGCCGGGAGGAGGCGTTGGCCCCCATCCTTGCCCGCCTCAGAGCCGAAGGCGCGCTGGTCAGCGCCCAAATGCCGGCTGGCTTTGTGCCGTCGGCGGAACGCCAGCGCGAAAATCAAACGCTGGTGCGGACACAGCTGGACGACCCTTTTCTCGCCCGTCAGCGCGCCTCGCTTGGTATGGAGGCCGACGCCGCAGACGCGACGGGCGCCAACCCCGGCTTTCTTACCCTCAAAGAGGCATTAGCTAGCGAGGCGGTGCCCATGCTGGGCGACCTCGTGCTGGCGCCGGGGCTCCACGTCGTGGCGTTGCAGGGGCTGACCCGGCCCGACGCGGTGCGGACGGCCTTCGCTGGCGTGGCTGGCGTGCGGCTGGTTGACCCTACGGCCGATTTCAGCGTACTGCTCGGCAAATATCAGCAGCGCGCGCTGCTGCTCACCGCTCTTTCGGCGCTGCTGATGTTCGGCGGTCTGGCGTTCCGCTATGGGTGGAAGGGCGCGGGGTGGGTGATGGCCCCGCCGGTGATTGCCGTCTTGCTGGCGCCTGTGCTGCTCATGCTGGTTGGACAATCTTTTACCTTCTTCCACGCCATGGCCCTCGTGCTGCTCCTATCGATCGCCAACGACTACGCGGTCTTCTCCGCCGAGAGTCCGGCCGCACGGCGCTCTGTCACCTTGCTGGCCGTGTGGATGGCGGCGATGACGACACTTTTGTCCTTCGGCCTGTTAGCGGTGAGCGGCGTACCAGCAGTTCACAATTTCGGCTCTACCATGCTGATCGGCATCTTACTTGCTTTTTTTGCGGCGCCGCTCGCAAGCCGGGGAAGGCGGAAAGCGAATGCCCCACCGGTACACGATGGTGTTGCCAAGGATGTGTGCGTCCGCGTTGTGTAGAGGTTTTTGCTTTTACGGAATCGGAGACCGCTCCATCTGATTGAGCCGACGTGTTGTCTGTAGCGAAGCGGATTCCGCTTCGCCGGAAAAGTCTTCAGTTGTGTAATGGTGGAAACGTATCATGCGTGCGTCGACACTCTGGTTCGTGCCCATTCTCGTTCCGCTCGCGGGCTGCTTGACGCTTTTGCCTGCACCGGAGACGCTCTTCCCGGTATCGATGACGCCTTTGTCGGCACCGGTGACGGCGGAGCCGAACGCGCTGTTGATCGGACCGGGACAGCGGCTAAATCTGCCCCGCCCCGCCGATCTCGGCCGAAGAATCGTGACGACTCAGCTCATCACCCTGCGCGGTTACGGCCAGACCGTCGTCCTGGAAGTCAATCTCAGCATAACGTCGGAGCGCGTCACGCTCGTCGGGCTGGATGGGATGGGCCGCCGTGCGGTAACCATCACGTGGACCGGCCAGAACGTTTCGGCGGAAACCGCGCCCTGGGTGCCTGAGACCCTGCGGCCCGGCAGCATGCTGGCCGACATCATCCTCATCTACTGGCCCGAAACGGCGGTGCGCAAAGCGCTGCCGGACGGGGGCGAGTTGCTCCAGGAAGCGCGCAGCCGCACCATTCGGGTCAATGGCAAGGATGTGCTCCGCGTTGACTACGGCTGGGCGGCAGGGGCGCGTTGGAACGGCACGTTGCGCTACAGCAACCTCGCCTGGGACTACGAGGTCGAAGTACAATCGTCGGAGACGAAGCGGTGAGCAGTCCCGCTCTGGGAATTGCCGGAATGGGAATCGTCTCGTCGATCGGCATCGGCAAGGACGCGGTAGCCCGTGCCCTCTTTGCCGGAACGCGTGGGCTCATCCCGCGTGGTGATCTCATCCCGGGCCGCACGGTGCATGTGGGTGGAGTCACCGGCCCGCTACCGCCGGTCCCGCGCGGGCTGGAATCGATGGAATGCCGCAATGGGCGTCTGATGCTTGCGTCCGTGGCGGAGATCACCGAGTCGGTGGTGGAAGCCGCGGACCGGTTCGGGCGCGACCGCATCGCCGTCGTGCTGGGAACCAGCACATCCGGTATAGCCGAGGGCGAGGCGGCCTATAGAGCCTTTCGCCAAAACGGCACCTGGCCCGCCGACTTCCACTATCGCCAACAAGAACCCGGCAATCTCGGCGAGTTCGTCGCGCGTGCGCTGGGCCTCACCGGGCCGGCCTATACGGTGGCGACAGCCTGCGCGTCGAGCGGCAAGGCTTTTGCCTCTGCCCGCCGGCTCATGCGTGCCGGCCTCGCCGATGCCGCGGTCGTCGGAGGAGCCGATACGCTGTGCCGCACGACAGTCGGCGGCTTCGCGGCGCTCGAAGCCGTCTCTGGCGGACTGTGCAGCCCTTTCAGCCGCAACCGCGACGGCATCAATATCGGCGAAGCGGCAGCGGTCTTCCTCCTGACCCGGGCCCCCGCCCCGGTCCAATTTCTGGGAGTCGGAGAGAGTTCCGATGCCTACCATATCAGCGCCCCCGATCCAGACGCCCGCGGTGCACTCATAGCAATGCGCGCCGCCCTGGACGACGCCGGCATGACGCCGGCCGACATCGCTTATGTCAACCTGCACGGCACCGGTACCGCGCTCAATGATGCCATGGAGGGGAAGGCGGTCCATGCCTTGTTCGGGGCCGCGACCCCATGCAGTTCGACCAAGGCGATGACTGGCCATACCTTGGGCGCAGCCGCGGCGTGCGAAGCGGCCTTCCTCTGGCTAACCTTGCATCCTGAATATAATCCCGATGGCCGCTTGCCTCCGCACCTTTGGGACGGCGAGGCGGATCCGTCGATCCCGCCGCTCGCTCTGGCTGATGTCGGCATGCGCCTGCCGAACGATTTGCGCCGCGTGGCCATGCTCAGCAATTCCTTCGCCTTCGGCGGCAGCAACGTCGCGCTCGTGCTGGCGCGGGGAGGCACACATTGACGCTTCCGCCCTATCAAATCGAGGATCTGCTGCCGCACGCGCGTCCCATGATTCTGCTCGATGAAGTTACCGGCATCGGCCAGGGCACGTTGTCCGCGGCGCTGACCATTCGGCCCGGGGTTCCCTTTTTCGAAGCGGGGCGTGGCGTGCCAGCCCATGTGGCCATCGAGTGGATGGCGCAGACCTGCGGCGCCTATGTTGGGGTCACGGCGCTCGAAGCCGGGCAACCCATTCGCCTGGGCCTCCTCCTCGGCACGCGTGACTTCCAGGCGACGGCACCCTGGTTCCTCGAGGGTGAGCGCCTGAACGTGACGGTGACGCTGGCCTATATGGATGCCGAAATGGGAGCCTTCGATTGTGTCGTCACGCGGGCCCCAGGTGGGGATCAGGTGGCCAAGGCGCGCCTGACCCTCTACCGCCCGGATGATGCCATGGCGTTGCTCACCGCCCAGGCAGGATGAGTGAATGAAGCGGACGATCCTCGTCACCGGTGCCAGCAAGGGCATCGGCCGCGCCATTGCCGAGCGGCTGGCCCGAGACGGGTTCGCGGTGTCGATCCACTATGGCAGCGACCGCGCCGGCGCGGAAGCCTCGCTCGCGGCCATCAACGCGGCCGGCGGAAAGGGCCGTCTGCTCACGTTCGACACGGCCGACCGCGTTGCGTGCCGGGAGGCACTGGAGGCCGACATGGCGGCGCACGGCACCTATTACGGCGCTGTGCTCAATGCGGGCATCGCCCGCGACAACGCTTTTCCTGCCATGTCCGACGGGGACTGGGACGCCGTCCTCGATACCAATCTGAATGGCTTTTACAATGTGCTGAAGCCCATCGTTATGCCCCTGGTTTCGGCGCGCCGCGGGGGGCGCATTGTCGCGCTTTCATCGGTATCCGGCTTGATTGGCAACCGTGGACAGGTGAACTACAGTGCGGCGAAGGCTGGCATTATTGGCGCGGCGAAAGCGCTTGCCGTGGAGCTCGCCAAGCGCAACATCACGGTGAATTGCGTCGCCCCCGGCCTCATCCAGACTCAGATGGTCCATGGCCTGCCCGTTGAAGATGTGCTGAAGATAGTGCCCATGCGTCGCCTCGGACGACCCGAAGAAGTGGCAGCCGTTGTTTCCTTCCTCTGCTCGGATGAGGCCGGTTATGTGACACGCCAGGTCATCTCGGTGAATGGGGGGATGTTGTAATGCGTAGAGTCGTCGTCACTGGCGTCGGTGGCATTACCGCCTTGGGGGAGGATTGGCCAACCATTCGCGCGCGCATGCTGAAAGGCGAAACGGCTGTCCGCAGGATGAACGAATGGGATCGCCTGTCGGGGATCAATACCAAGCTCGCCGCGCCGGTGGTGGGCTTTTCGATAGAGGACCATTATCCGCGCAAGAAAACCCGTACCATGGGACCCGTCTCGCGCATGGCGGTGGATGCAACGGACCGTGCACTGGCGGATGCCCATCTGACCGACGATCCTGTGATCAGGAACGGCCGTAGCGGCATCGCCTACGGCTCGTCATTCGGCAGCTACGCACCGCTGGTCGCCTTCGCCGAACTGATGAACGATGGCACATCGAACAGGTTGAACGCCACCAGCTACATCCAGATGATGAGCCACACTGCGGCGGTGAATATCGGCCTGCTTTTCGGTGTGACGGGTCGTATTATCCCCACATCGACCGCGTGCACGGCGGGCAGCATGGCGATCGGCTACGCCTGCGAGGCGATCCGCTGGGGCAAGGCCGATGTGATGATCGCGGGCGGCGCCGATGAGCTGAACGCTTCAGCAACGGCAGTCTTCGACACCATGTTTGCCACCTCGTGCCGCAACGACCGGCCGGAGACCAGCCCGCGGCCCTTCGACCGCGATCGCGACGGATTGGTCATCGGCGAGGGAGCTGCGACGCTGATCCTGGAAGAGCGGGAGCGGGCGCTCGCCCGCGGCGCCCGCATCTACGCCGAGATCGTCGGATTTGCCAGCAACTCCGACGGCAACCACGCCACGTTTCCGCAAGCGGAGTCGCTGGAGATCGCGCTACGCATGGCCCTGGATGATGCGGGCCTTGACGCGGCAACGATCGGCTTCGTCAGCGGCCATGGCACGGGCACGGAGTGGGGCGACATCGCCGAATCCAAGGCGACGAAAGCCGTCTTCGGCGAGCGTGCGCCGATCCATTCGCTGAAGAGCTATTTCGGTCATTCACTCGGCGCCTGCGGCGCCATCGAGGCATGGTTGGGAATCGAGATGATGCACGAGGGCATGTTCGTCCCTACCGCCAACCTCGACGTGGTCGACGATCGCTGCGCCCCCCTCGACTATGTCATGGGCGAGCCGCGCCGCATTGAGACCGAATTTCTCGTGTCCAACAACTTCGCCTTCGGCGGCATCAACACCTCGCTGGTGTTTCGACGTTGCTGAAGGCGCAGGCGTTGCGCTTGTGAAATCTTTCCGTCGGCTGGGGGAAAATACGATGAAGATGCTGAGAAACGCCGTTCTGCTTGCGACTCTCTGTGCCGTTCCACTGCCGGCTGCTGCTCGCGACGAGCAACATCTTTATCCGATCGGGCAGGCGTTGAAGTCGCCCGCGGCGCAAGCCAAGCTGGACCCCGGCGTAAGATTGTTCTTCGGCAGACAGCGGCACCCGAACGTTGCGAGGGACTTTGGCGAGTGGCCGACCAACAAGAAGGCAAACGCCTTTGCCAGGCCGGACCTGCAAGCCTGCGAATGGGCCTTCCTCAGCGCCGTGATTGCACTACAGCAGCGCGCCAGGAAAGAAGGCGGCAATGCCGTCATCAACATTGTGAGCAACTATAAAAACGTAGTGACCAGCAGCGAATCTGAATACGTATGCGGTGCCGGCGGCCTCATTGCCGGCGTGGCTTTTAAGGGAAGAGTGGTGAAATTGGGCGGATAACGGTGCGCTTGCACTGCGGCCGGGGCTTTCCGCCAGGACAGGCGTTCGGATCGACGATACGGTGATCGCCTGTCCTTAAACATTTTCAGCCGGCGCGACCGCGCCGGGAGCGGCGCCCGCGGGCGAACGCCAGAAGTCGAAAAAGTTGTAGAATTGCAGGGGTGAGCGAAGGCAATGGTGTTCGAGCCGTTGCGCATAACGGGCGGCCAGCGCCCTCAGGAATTCTGCCCTGTTGCGCCGGGGCAGTTCAATGCGATCGGCGAAAGGCTCGAAGTACACCGTGTGACCGTCGCCCTCGCGCATGCAGAACATCAGATACACCGGACAGCCCATGAGGGCCGCCAGCACATAGGGTCCATGTGAAAAAGGCGCCTCATTGCCGAGGAAAGCCACCCGGCTGCACCGCGCCTCTCCCGTGAGCGGCGTCCGATCGCCGGCGATGGCGATCCATTCGCCGCGTTCAAGGCGCTCTTTGAGAGCGACGGCGGTCGCGGGCCCCACCTCGGTCACCTGGATCGTGTGTGCCTCGACATCGGGTTGAACGGTCTTGATGATACGGTTGTAAAGTGCGGCGTGTCGTGTGTACACGAGCGCGTTGATGATCTTGCGAAACCGCTCGGACAAGCGGGCGCGGCTCAGCTCTGCATTACCCAGATGCGAGACGATCAGCAGAACCCCCTTGCCCTCTGCGGAGAGGCGATCGAGCTCTTCCCCTCCCTTCACTGCAATCGGCCCGCAACGCTGCGGAGCGGACCAGGCGATGAACGTATCCAGGGCCTTGGTCGCAAAGCTCATGAAATGGCGCAGGCTGTCCCGCCAAGTCGGCGGTGGCAGTCCTTTGCGGGCATGGACGCGCCGGAGATAGGCGATCGAATAACCCCGCGTCTTTCCGCCGGTGAGATGAAAATAGGCGACGACGGGCCACATCAACGTCAGACAGCCGCGACGTCCCAGCAGAGCATAGGTCAGCGACAACAGCTTGATACCGCAATAGGCCCCACGTTCGCCTATTGCTGCCCAATGCCTTGGCGCCTCGATCGCGGGGGGCCGATTGCGGAGGATCGACGGCAGTCGCAGCAGCATGGTGCGCACGAGTCTCGTGTGCATGCGCGTGATCAGCACGTTGTCATGGAACATCCGAAAATTCGACTTGTTTCCCTCGGGATAGGTCACCGTCACCGGAACGTGCACCACCGGAACGCCGCGCCAGAACAACCGGACCATGATCTCTACATCGAAGTCCATCCGCCGGCCGACCTTCTCGCTATCCAGCACCGCAAGCGTCGCCGCCAGTGGATAAACGCGGAAACCGCACATGCTGTCGCGGATGCGGGTGGAGAGGGTCTCCACCCACACCCAAACATGGGTCAACCAGCGCGAGAGGAGACGTGAACGCGGTACTGAAGCATTGAATATGGGACGCCCGCTGATGAGCGCGCCGGGTTGGGCGAGCGCCGCCTCGATGAGCGCCGTTAGTTTGAGTAGATCGTGCTGACCGTCGGCATCGACTTGCACGGCGTGAGTGAAGCCGCGTTCAAAGGCATGACGCAATCCGGCTGCCACGGCGCCGCCTTTGCCCTGGTTTTCAGTTAGGCGGATGACCTCGATACTCTCAGCGGGCGCGTGCAGTGCCGCGATCGACGAGCGCGCCGGCTCGTCGCTCCCGTCATCGATGATAAACACTTTCAATCCATGGCCCCTGAGCGTGGTGCTGATTGTCCGTAGCGCGGTGTAGTGATTTCGGCTAGGGACGACAGCGCAAAGCCTGGGATCCATGTGCTCACCGAACGAATTCGCCCCGGGCCGGAGGCCCTTGATCGGCTCGGCAGCAGGACCTACGAACATTCGTCGTGCGAAAATACCTGGCATTGGTGCCCGCGCTTGATAGTCCCGATCGCATGATAGCAGCAACACTCACCGGCCGCGACGCCACGGCATGGCACATGCCGGATCTCGGCACTTGGCCGCGCGACGACCACGATCACCACATCGTGGTCGTCGGGGCCGGCATTGCTGGACTGTCGGCGGGTGCTCTGCTTGCCAGTCGCGGGTGCAAGGTGCTAGTCATCGAGGCCCATGATCGGCCGGGCGGCTACTGCACTTCATGGACCCGGAGAGTGCGGGGCCGCGACGGAAGCGTTCGGCGTTTCATATTCGATGCCGGCGTACAGGACATCAGTGGTCTTGGCCCTGACCGACCGCTGCGAAGGCTTCTCGCCGCCGTGGGTGCGGAAGGCCGCATCGGTTGGCGCCGTGTCTTCCATCGCTATGTTCAGGACGGTCTGTGCCTGGACTTTCCGGAAGATCCAGCGGAGCTGGAAGACCTTCTATGTCGCAATTTCCCCGATGACGCGCGGGGGATCGTGGCGTTTCTCGCCGAGATCGCCGCCATCTATCGCGATCTCCACGCCAGCCTCAATGAAAATGCTGGCTCGCCTCCTGCGAATGGCACAATCGAAGCGATGCTGTCGTGGTCGGCCCGGTACAGTCACGCGGCACGCTGGATGCATTGCTCCTACGCCGGAATGCTGGATGCTTTCATTTCCAGCGCGCGACTCAAGCACCTCTTAACAACTATCGCCGAATATATCACGGACAAGCGGGAGCACCTTACGGTCGGCGAGATGGCACCCCTGTTCGGCTACTATTTCGAGGGCGGCTTCTATCCGGTAGGAGGATCGCAAAAGCTCGCTGACCTGCTGCGCGCCATCATCGAGGAGAACGGCGGGACGATCCGCTTGCGCACCCGCGTGGTCCGTTTCTTGGTCGAGGACGAGCGCGTGGCCGGCGTCGTCACCGCGACCGGTGCGATCTATCGCGCTCGGCTGGTCATCGCCAACGGTGACGTGATCGCCACACTGACTGACCTCATCGGTCAACGCCCGCTGCCGAGCCGCTACGCGCAACGCATACGCGCTCTGCGGCGTGGCCCCTCAGCAATTCTGCTGAGCCTGGGACTTGATTTCGTGCCGGACTTGCCGGCACGGACGTTCGTGAGTGCAGAGAAACTACATTTCGGCATCGGCAATCCCAGCGTCATAGATCCCTCCCTCGCACCATCGGGCTGTGCAGCACTGACATTGTTGTATCTGCTCAGCGAGGAGGAAGCGACGGGATGGTTCGGTATGGACAAACTTGCTTACCGGAAGGCCAAGGAGGTCTTTGCCGATCGATTGGTCACCGCCACTGAGACGATCATTCCCGGCCTGCGCAAAGGCATCCTTTATCGGCAAACGGCCGCGCCTCCTACCTTCACCCGCTATACGCGGGCCGGCAACGGCAACATCTACGGTGCAGCGCGCGGCCAATGGCGACCATCGGTCAAATCGCCTGTGCCGGGATTGATGCTCGCCGGTGCCGGCTGCCAAAATGGCCCCGGGGTTGAAGCGGCGGTGATCTCCGGCATTGCTTCCGCCAATCTCATATGGTCATATGGTTCGCAAATACTGAACAATGAGGCCACCGCGGGCGATGCAGCTGCGAAGTCCAGAATAAGCTACCTACGACAAATTCAACCATACAAGGAGCGTGCACATGGCCATTGCCGAACTCATCGCTCGATTCTGGGTGTCGGTGGCAATGCTAGCCGCAATTACGTTGTTGTCCATCTACTCCATCGTTTACGTCCTACGCAGCAAGACCTCCAGCTATCCCGAAACGTGGACTGAGGGGGAGCGTATCCGGATTTGGTGGCTGAAGATCGGTACAGCGATCGCTGTGGTACTTTGCTGGACTGGGAGTCTCATCGCGGCTGGCGATTCGCCGCTGGTGGTGAATGGTGCGATCAATTGGTCTTTGTTCAACGGAGATACCCGCTATGGCGATACTCACTATTTGGCGGTCAGTATGCTGGCTGTGGTTGTCATTGGACTACCAATGTTGTCGACGGCATTTTGGCTTAAGCTCCTCCGCCACAATTGGTCCGATGGAGAGGCGCCTAGCACATCGAGCTACATCTTAAATTACTCGCTCTGGCTGGCTTTGATATGGTCGAAGATCCTGATTGGATGGTGAATGTCACTTTTTCGGCCGCCAGGTATTCGTTACGCGCCAGCAACTCCTGGTCCGCGCGCATGGCAGCGGGGCTGTCAAGTCCGTGGGCGCATCGACGCAAAATCGACCTTGCCGACTTGATAGAGGTGCCATGGCTGGCACCGCCAGCTGCGGCGTCCGGAGGGGCGGCAGTCATGGAAGCATTCCGTGCTCAAGGCTTGTCTCCGCGCCAGTTCACCGTCACAACCTTTTCCGTAGGCCTGCGCAGTATCTTCGGCATGGCTGTCGTCTGATTGTCGCGAGACGCCGAACGGCTCCGGGGCGGAGCGACAGCATGCCACGCTTGGGGCGGCAATTGAAGCTATGTAACGGCAGCGCTTGGCAACCCCGCGGACGGCAGCTATTGGCCC
>WNFL01001002.1_pt1 | contig 16167 bp, 16 predicted proteins | sample 5400361 | NCBI WGS metagenome assembly WNFL01 (sample SAMN13153351, study PRJNA577476) | soil metagenome | isolation source: 40 cm soil on Douglas fir-dominated hillslope | place: USA:California | collected 2013-09-17 | reverse complement strand
CACCCAGCAGGCCTCTGTCTCCTCCAATATTTCAATCGCCCTCACAACCGACCTTCCGCTCATTGCAAACCAGGCCAGCTCCACACAATCCGCCAGTCGCTCCACCGTCCTCGTTACTGCAACCTCCGTCGCGTCTTCCGCTCCCGAGGAAACAGACAAGTCCAAGGATGAGGGTGCCTCCTTCCTTCCTAGGCCCGTCTTCGTAGCCCTCATCGTCGCTGCATCGTGTATCGTCGCTGCCGTCGCCATCTGGACCATCATCCGCAAGTGGAAGTTTGCCGCCTCCCGTCGGTTCGAGGATCGCCTCGAGCCCGTCAACTGGGAGCCTCCAGCCACCGGCAGCGGTCTCCCCATGGACGAGCGCGATCCTTCCGTCGTGGCCATTGCACGCGGAAACTCGGTCAATTCCCGCCCTCAGCGCACCTCGTTTGATTCGTCGGAAGGCAGCCACCTCGGTGGTGCCACCGGAAGGAACAACATGACCGGCTCTGGCTCTGTCGCACCCGACTTCCCGCCTCCCCACGACTTTACCGCTGGCCCAGCCGGTTTGGCGCCTGGCGCCGGGTATGCCGACTTGCAGCGTGGGCCTAGCCCTGCCCCGAGCATGAACTACGGTGGCTACGGCCAGCAGTTCAGCACCCCCAATCCCTACGACGCCCCCAATCCCTATGATACCTACGACTACGACTACCAAGGCGCGTATGGAGAAGGCGCGTATGGAGGCGTCCAGCAGCCACCGCACAACAACGGCCCTGGTCCCCACCAGTTCTAGACTGCATCCAGCACCAGTAGTGGGGGGGCAGGACGACGACGCGGCGGCAGCGGGGGAGATGACAAATGGATTCCTGAGGGTTGTTTTTGGAGACTTATAGGGTGTTGACAACAACACACATACCCGACTGGCGAAAGTTCAATATATCGGCAGTACTATAGCAAAAACTACGCTTTCCCGCAAGATACCATTCGTTACCACCCACTCTGGTCGCCAATACCACCACCACCACCCATCAACACCTACAGCTCTGAACATGACCCTTTTGACCCCCTCCCCGTAATACATCTTGTTAAACAACTATTCCCCGTCTTCACCAACCCTGATCCCATGATCCCATGGATTCGGTTCCTTACTCTCCAAATCCATACATTTCGTCACATCCCGTTCTTTCTCGAGCGCCTTGAGACCTTGCAGTTATGGTACATCACATCACACTTAGACATTCTTTCTTCCCAGTGATGTCGTGTACATAGGTCGTTCGCTTTGCGGATGGTGCAGAACGTCTTGATATGTATTTTTTCTCTTTATTTTTTTGGGGGAATTTGGATTTGGGGTTCGAGGAAGAGGTATAAGACCAGAACGAGAGTCGCGGGGAGTCATGGCATTCCATGAGAAATGTAGGAGCCTGGTGCACCTCTGGACAGACTCGAGACGCCCAAGAGACCGTGCTTCGAGTGCGATTCTTTGCTTCACTCTGGCAGAGATGCAAGGGAGTAGATCGCATATGGGAGCCTGTCTCGGGTGGCGCGGCAGGAGAAGTCCCTTCCCGTGCCCCGTGCCCAGTGCTCGTAGACAGCTCGTAGACAGCTCGTAGACATCGGCCGGGAGTGATCGTACGCACGGATTGAATCAAGGTCTTTCGGGAGCGAGGCCGACACACAAATGAATTTTTTGGGATATGTCCTGGGTGCTGACCCTTGAATCGAACGATCAAGAGCTCTGACCAATAAACCAGCAAGAAAGATATCCCGGTCGTGTCAACCCATATGAGATCATCCTCACTTCACAACTTCCTCGGCTTGACTTGCGAAGCAACGGTATCGCGGCATGTAAAAGTGCCCTTTTGTTCTAAAGCTTAGGTGATCCAGGGATATGTGCTAGGTGACCCTTTTGGCAAGCTAGAAACACCGCGTTGCCCCTCATCACCGAACGGGATCATTTGTTGCCGAGCAACGAGCGGAGACCCTAGACTCCCAAGGATCGAACAATGCTTGGTATCCTCTTATCCCATATGTTGGGGTACAATTGTGACATACGTGAAGACCTGGAGGAAGCCCTCCCTTCGGTGTATTAGAGCCACGGAGCTAGGAGCCTCCAAGGGCTTCGAATTTGGACTTTGAATATCGGGAGGATCCAGCCGAATACCATTGACAGGGAACGAGGTTTCACTTCGTAATATAGAAGCCTCCTTCTCAAAACGTGCGTATAAGTAATTCAGTCCTTCTACAGACTTGAAACTCCGTGTCTACATCGTGCCCGAGTATCAGGACGCACTGTGCCCGACTCATTGACACGATATCTACGCTCCGCTTCCTGAGACTGGCTGATAGATGCTGCTTGCCAGCCTCAGGTCATATCAGGCACCCTAGATATTTAATTTATGTTAGTCCCTGGGCTAACAATGACGAAGTAACGCCACAGATAAGAGGGGGGTTCATTCCCTCGTTCGCACCCCCGCTCTTTGCCTGGCTCTCATCTCTCATGCCTACCGTCGACGCACTCACCGACCTTGAAAACGCAAAGACTGCACTTTCCAGTGCCTCCGCGCCTGGAGTGGGCTTTTCGCTCCGAAGGACGCGGCTTGAGAAGGTAAGTTGCAATAACAAGCCAGCGCCTGACTTTTTGATTCGATGGGCACTATTTGCGTCGCTGCGAGGTTCTAATATTGTAAATCTGCCCCCCCCCAGGCAATGCTTTCCTTCAACAAGGCATTTGCTGAGATCCCGTCCGCTGAATCCGTCGCGCGGATCGAAGCTGGACAGGGGCTTATCTCCGCCTCAACCCTTCTGCTCGAGCTTTACGCCAAGGAAGGTTTCTCAAGTGTTAGCTTTTTGGACGCCAAGTATATCGCAGGCCTGATTTTCGACGCTCTTGCTCGTGCGTTTAGGGAAGGCGCGGCTGGGCAGCAAGTCCTTAATCGTAGCAATCGAGTCGTCGAGACTCTTGGGGAACTACTCCAAGCTGATATAACAAGACTGAATAGGGGGGGAAAGCAATCGTATTTCCGCTGGATTCACGAGTCGTGCTTGCGTGCCCCGCGACCGGTTCGAGAAAGCTTCAAGTTGGTTGCGTTTAATGCCTCTGTGGATCTTGGGGAGGAACTCTTTTACGAGGCCCTCTTCGACTTCGAGAAGGGAAGATGGGCAAAGGCTTTGAGCACTATCAAGTCCTATGAATCCGCCATGGTAGTCGCGGTAGAACACGAAGAAAAGCTCGAAATAGCTGATAAAAGAGCTGTATACTTGTTCGATAGTGCGTACGATAACGGTAACCCCATCACCAACTAACTCATGGTCACCTAGATTTCTCGCTGTTGTTTGCGCGATGCCAAGGGTCTCAGTTGCTCAAGACTGGCGACGTACACTGGGATAGAGCAGCTGGAGGAGATCCAGGAGACCTCTGGGGCAGCGCTCTCCTTGCTCAGGACGACTACCGCCTAGCACTCTCCTTCGTTGCCGAAAAGGATCTCGAACTCGAAGGCACCGTTCTCACAAGACTTGCACGCCTCTTCGTTCAAGTTGCCAAATTACCCACCGTGTATGACAACCCTTTGTCTCTTTCTTATCACTGACTTTGGATATATATAGAGCGCACCAGCTATATTTGCGTGCAGTGCAGCTTGGTGTCCTCTCGCAGCCTCGAGGGACTTGGTATGAAGAGGCAACCGCAGCAGTGCAGAAGCATCGTGACGACTTGTGGGCCGCTGAGCAAAAGGAGTGGACTGAGAAACGGAAGCCGATCGTCGAGAAACTCAAACCTGAGCTAGACCGCCTCGAGGAGAAGCAGCAAAAGAAGACCTCTGATTGGGAGTTGGCCGAATTCATCTGGAAGGAGTGGCCACCGAAGACTGACGGTGAGTTTGGTACCTCATACTCGTGTGTGATGCAACCATTGATCATACCGGATTCCCCAGGTCCCAAGGAATTGCCTGGAACCGAATTGTCTGAGAAGAAGCGGTTCCTCAAGGTCATCCAGGTTCGCTCAATATCCCCCTGTCGTATTGGCGGTCATCGTTTTAACTATTTCTCCAGCGTTATCACTCTGACAAGAACCTGGCGTCCGTATATGGCGAGGAGTGGGCGGTCATGGCCGAGGAGATCAGCAAGGCACTCGGAGCTTGCTATAACATCATCAAGGGCGTAGATTAAAGTTTAGGGTTTTATCACCTGCTTTTTCTTGGTTTAAATTCTCGAGCTGATGTAGCCAAATTTTGAAGAGAGTTCCGTTCTGCCAAAAAGTACTTGCACAGCGTAGTGTGCCTTTTTGCTTGTAAATGTAGATCAGGTTGTGAGCATAACGTAACACAGGCAAACTCAATCAGCCAATATCTCGAGTTCCTGAGACATTTGAAGGCACGAAGCTAGAGAAGGAATTAATCCAAAAAAATCAAACCCATTCTGATGGTTAAGGAAAAATACTGAACAAAGTAAAGAATTTCTGGAATGGAAACGTCATCACGGCATTGATTAGAAGAAACAATGACCCGATTCCAAAAAGGAAAGGACGCAAATGAAAGTTCGTTAGGGTATGAGCAATGGAAAACAGAGGGACAAGGCAGAGTTGATGAGAACTAGCGTGGCAAAGCAGTAAATGGCCAGCGGAAGCGGATGCATTTAGTGGTTCTCTCTGGGGTAATAGACAGGCACTAAATGAATAGTCAGATATTTGCCTTTCATTATATACAAGTATATAAGGTTAAACCATCTCTTCGAGATTTATTTCACAAGTTATCTCGATAAAATCAAACCACAATGTTTTGTAAAACCAAGCCTGACTATGACATGACTTTACCCTCGATTTTCCTTACCGTTTTGCAGTAATTTTGGCAGAAGCGGTGTTGATCAAAGCTTCAGTTTTCTAACTCCGCCTGACGCAATACCCGGCGGATGTCTGGGTGTCAATTCCCTTGTCCCTTCTCACCCTCATCCACGGCCGCGCTTCTCCTCACCCGGCATCTGCCTATCACGGCCGTTGCTGCCACAAAACACGGCTTCTACTGGATTCTACGGCCGAGAAAGATGTTGCATGAGCCCATTGTCTCCTTAGACACCATACACAAATGCAAATATGGCTCGCCGCGCTCGAGGCAAAAGCACTATCTAGCTATTGGACCCAACTTACCGCTCTGGCCTCATCCTTCATAATAGTCAAATATTCCTTCTGTCATCCAAATCGATACAGCCTTCGGCGCTTCATAAGCAGCTATGCATGACCGTCCAAGGGCAAATGTTAGAACAGGTGTCAAATTAATGTCTCTGAAGAGATTGTACAAGCTTTCTCGAAGCCATTAGACTTGTCAAAGCCGCATTGGGGGATAGAATGCGCAGTTCGTTCGGTGTTTATAAAATTGCACGCCCAACCTATGAGTGGGACTGCGGCACAGAGCCTTGTGTATACGTTTTACGATCGTTGCAACGATCGTGCGTCGCCAGTTCCCATACTACTCTGATGAGTCTCGCATGGTTTACTGCATCTGCAACAGCAGCAGCAGCGGTAGACACAATATTAGTACAGCACTTTGGCTTTGGCTGGAATTCAGTCGGAGTAAGAGTTTGCATCTATAATATTTTTCACTGGGGTGCCTCTGCAACTCCCCTCGCAGCGGGTCGTGACATTTACGGTCCATTTCACGTTTCCAAACGAATGTACGGCCATTGCTTAGCCTAAAGCACTCTGTGCAATCACAAAGGAACCAAAGGCGCTGCTGGGGTCTCCACTTAGAAGGGAGGCACGGCCCTTCGGAAATAGGGAGCTCCTACACCCGTGGACGACTGTGCATACCTGCGATTGAAAGTGGGAGCATAGAGAACTGCCATTTGGGTGCTGGTTTCTAATGTATATGTACGGGTGCTGACCAGTTGATGCAATTTGCTTTGACACCAATGGCTCGAACAGCATTGCCAGTCAGACACACTACTCCCGGCTGTTCCGGGTATCCAGGACCATCGGCGAGCCAAGGATTTACGGGACGCCTTCAATTTTCATTCGAGTAGTTCAGGCGATTGAATTGGGGTGGCAACAACGTCGCCACCTCCTTTTCACTAGAAATCAGCGCTTTATTGTAGCTATACATGAATTCTTCCAAGTATATTTCCTCGACAGCCAATCTGTCCCCTTCCATGTCACTCTCGTAACTTTGCTAAATTGGGTCATTTCGGACGAGGCAACCACCTTATTTTCTCTCTCATTAGATGAATTTACGGAAATTCCTGTCAAGAGACACGACCGCCCACTTTTTTGTGCCTTGTGAAACATGGCTATCGGGCAGTCAACAACCAAACTCCGTTTGACCAGTGAAATGCCACAAGTTGGAGATTCTGTTCTGTCAAGTTGTCCAGCTACGAGTACCTGTGAGGTTTCAGCAGCCGCAGGTCCGTCACTATAGTCCTTCGCCTTGGGGAACGGCCAAACTGCAAACAATCCCATAAGCATAAGTCACACAAAAAGACGCGCATTCCCCAACAATGGCGCGATAATGGTAAATTGCGTTGCCCGACGCTCAAAGAACGCCTCACAGCTCCTCCGACACGTGTCAGCGAGGGGACGAGCTGCGACTTCCCGAAAGTCCGCAAGCCGTCTAGTTAGGGTCTTAGGTCTGCGTTCTTAGTATAAGATATACATTAGAACCGTGTAAGAATCGAGACAGGGGCTCTATTCAATCGAGCGAAGCTTTGGAATGGTGTTTGGCTCCAAACACAGGATCAGTTGGCACCCCACCTCATGTTGTTGACCCCTCCGCCAGAAAGGGCCAGATCCCTTGAGGATGTGAAGCAACCAGTGAACGGTGGCAAGGTTGAGATCAAGCAAGAGCTGAAAGCTCATATCTTCGCCGAGACCGCCCCACCCTCGCCGCCCCAACCCAGGGAACCTGCTATGAACGCGAACAAGGGACCAACTGGACGCATCGCCCCGGCTTTGTACGGACTCGATACTGTCCCCCGCGACCCGAATAACAAACGGGGACATGTGGTTCCAAGGTCGACCGCGACGCATCCAAGGGACAGATGGGAAACACTCTTCGTCTTCGCTTTCATTAAAAAATTTACCAAGCTTCATGAGACAGTCCCTGGCTTCCACTCCTGTGATGAGTTGGTCTTTTTCTGCACCATGTCGCCAATGGCTCTTATCGATCTGCAGCCTCGAGAATGGCCTTCTAGCACAGCCCGGAGAGCCCAACCTTGTACTAGAACATGTCATCCGCCTCTTCATCAAAAATCTTCGCCCTCAAACGCGTAACTTGAGGTGAGCCAGGCTCCCCCCCCTTTGCGACCCGTGTACCCGCTCACTCGTGGTTTTAACGCGTTTACCAGCCCCTCACTGCTCCCACAAACAATAGAGATCATCCTCCTCGAGTTCCCTGCCACTGCTCAATCCGAGCGAGGCGTATTTTGGAACGAGGTGACTCAGCGGCATGAGAATCCTTTGAAGGAAGTCGAAGGAGGATTCTGGTATTCCAACTGGGATGTTAGGGTGAGGCTACCGTTCTCGCCAGTTTCCGAGGTTTGGCCGTTGACCCTCTGTTCCAGCTCAGGATCCTCCGTCAGCTTGTGGACTGGCAACTGACCCATTCCTTCGCCATTCGGGATATCATAGACACTGCTTGGGGGACGAAGAAGAAAGCCCATAAAAAGGAGGCCCTTGCGCCTAGACCCCCACCACCGCCTGAGAACCCTTACAGCAAGGAGAGTCTTGCTTTCTATGCGATCGGTCAAGACCAGACACGCACACGGTTTTGGATTGCAGATGGTGAGCGTGCTCTTATTCATTCTTTTGATATATCATGCCAATCGCCACATTTTCCAGACTCTCCTCGGATGTGGACGTCTACCAACCCATGGAAAGTCACGTCAGTCTTCAACAGCGTCTCCGAGACGAGGGCAGACTACCTTGCTGCTATTGACACACTGCGAGACTCCGCTCCACCAGAGATCGAATTCACCAGTGAGACGGAGGTTTCGGGAAAGAGACCACATCGTGACATCTCACATTGGCAACTGATCTTTGCTTTGGAACTGAGAGTTGATACCATGGATCAAGAGCTCAAGGTACGCTCGCCTGTTGAACATGAACTTTTCACATCGCTGACTCTGCCAAGCGGGTGGAGGAAGCACGGCAGAAACAAGTTCAAGAACTCATAGATGTTCAACATACTACAGATTTGGAGGAAATGGATGAACTTGCACCTACAACAAGTTCCAAAGACATCGAGGACGAAGAGGAACCTGTCACCGAAGAAGAGCCTGCGAAGGAAGAGGGATCGGTGAGTGATATACTGCCTTTTGGATTGTGCGTCACCAACTCGGAAACCCGCGCAGCACGCTTCCAAATCCCAAGAGCCCGATACTGAAACAGATGCACCTGACGATGACGATGAAGAGGTCGACCAACTAGCGGACGACGACGATGATGACTACAGGCAGGATGAGGAGCTCAAAACTCTATTCGCTGTTGTCCCTCCAATGAAGACCGTCAAAACTGTGCGAGAGCGAAAGGTCGTCGGCGAAGTTGAATCGGACGACTACGGTAACAGGCGCCGATCAGGGCGAGGCGTTAAAAGACGTCGCCCGTCCTCTCCCCGAGCGATCAATGAAAGCGATCTACGGAGGAGCGGACGAGCCAAAAGGCAAAAAACAGATGACGTACCCAACATGTTGGCGTTTATTTCCGGGGAAAGTAATTCAGAAGAGGTTATACAGGAGGGATCAGACGTCCCTCGTCCCCCACCTCCAGTATCAGAAGCTGGATCGTCCGCGATTGTCGCTGAGCAGTTAGCGGCCACACATCTGGATGGTCGTTCGCCTCGGCAAGGGCCCACAATTCCTCCTGCACCCGAAGATGGACCACCAAACCCTCCAACCATTGTTCCCGACGTGAAAAAGGGCAAGGGGGGACGTAAATCGGATGCGCGGTTCTGGGTTTATGCAGAAGTCGACGAAGATACATTGCCTAAGGACTTACCCGACCCCGATGCCTTGATGAGAAAACAACGCAAGTCGCTCGCAGGGGAGAAGAAGGCCAAAAAGCCAGTCGAGGCGGAAGTGAACGGCGGAACCTCACCTGAGACCAACGGTCATAATAAACCTGTGGCAAGGAGAGGAAAAGCGAGGGGGTGGAGGGGCGGCCGTGGCGGCGGTCGTGGAGGGAAGCCAAAACCAGCGGAGACTGATGATGATGTATCAGTGGCCGCCCCCGCACCTATGTCGGAGAGGGATTGAGTGGATTGTCCTACTTACATGGATTGAGTGGAATTTGTCATCTGCCATATATCTTGCAAAGTCTCGATGATTCTTTGTGTATGCAGTCTGTTCTTTTTTCTTTTTTTCTTTTTTTTTATCTGATCCAACGGCGCTGCCTGCTTTGCTTACTTATTGTCTGAAAGCCGGAATATCAACGTTCAGTGCCACAAATGAGTGTGTCACAATGTAGCCGAATTAGCACTGCCAATAGAATTACATTGCACCACCAGACGCCTTTGCGCACGGCGCCCGCATCCCTTTACCGTCAAAGTGAGGTATGAGGGAGCGATTAAAGGCGCCTTGTTGGTGTGGAAACATTTAGAAAACAGCACCTGGCAGCAAGCGATTTATCGAGACTAAAGGGACTCCAAGCGAAGGAAGGAGTGAGAGGAGTGGAGTGGGGCCCGTATTCGACGGGCACGGTTGGGATCAGAGGAGAGCGGATGGTTTAAAAAATGAACTTAAAAAAAAAGGGGGGGGAGTCTACAGCTCATCGCTGAGGTCAAACCTCTTCTTCCTGCCACTGTGGCTGCGCGTTGTACTCGTGGTGGCCACACTCGATTTGCTTGATGATGTGAGGGTGCGCTGAGGGGTGTTGATAGGGACCATGATGTCCGATGACGCATGTGTTCCGAAGGAGTACCCATGGTCCAGACGACCGTGCATCTGCGTAGCGTTGTAATTGCTGAAACTTGTTGCCGTGAAGTGTTGCACAGATGTGTGGTTTGACATCATTGCCCTGTCGTCGCCTGTCGACCACGAGGGAGAGAATGACGAGTCGCTGGTGGTCTGGGATTGCGATGAGGCGGTGAGGTTTCGACTAAGGACTGCTTTTTGTGGCGGTAAAATGACGAGATGAGGCAGGTCCATGGCGTTTGCCACCTGCAAAGGAGGAAGCCTGGTCGATCCGCGACTTTCTTGTGACATGTGCGATAAGGCGCTTTCATTCCGCTTAATGGACACGAGGGCAGAGTTGTTGCGGCTAGGGAACGCAACCACGCCCGTATCGTCGCCGCTGACAGAGGGAAATGTAACACTCTCCAAATCGCCATTCTTCTCGCCAGGGCTTGGGTGGAAGCCGTCGTTGTAGTCATCGGCGTCTTCGCCATTGCGGCGTTCAAAGTAGTGAGGCAACCCTTTCCCGAAGTTGACGTAGCAAAAGACGGCAAAAATGATGGTCGCCGTGATTAGAGCCCACGAAATTGTGAATGAAGTAGCGAAGAATGCCCAGTACTCGAAGGTCCGCCTGAAGTTAGTCGACTGTATGGCGTGACGGCGTCAGGATAATCGGCGTGGCCCGCGAGCGGACATTGCTTACAGTGAACATGGCACCGCTAACACCCAAGTACAAGGCGCTCAGGATGAAGAAACCATACATCATCTTCTTGTTCTCTCGGCGAATACCGAACCAAGCCTGCAGGGGCAGATGTAAGACGCTCAATGTAGATGGTATTGAAATTACTCACGGTATACAACCACGGCGCGACGCAGACGGTTGAGATCGAGTAGCCAACGAGAAGCAGCATTTTATTGTCTGGATTCGCCCCGACGAGGCTCTTGTTGATCTGGTCGAGGAAAATTATCAAAGAGCCGGTGTAAAAAAAGATTTCCAGTTGGATGCAGATCCCGAGCGCGAGTGCACACTTGTAGGCACGTGCAATCGTGCGACTAGCGCCCATCTTCTTGAATGTAAGCCACCCATACATCTGAAAAACACATGCTTAGTCTACGGTGTGTGTGTGGGCGATAACGCCGCAGAAACGGATAATACTCACGCCGAATAACCGCCAACAGAGAAAACCGGAGGCAATGGTCGACACGAAGTTGACAACAGTCGTGGCAATTTGATATGTCGTTCTCTCCTTAAAGTAGTCCGAAATGAGGTCAATGCCACCACAAGCACCCTGCGAGCCAGTGATGATATAGTGATAGTCGCCATTGAACTTCTGTGTGGCCCACATCTGGAAGGAGGACCAGAACAAGGCGATCACGTGCAGGGCAAAGGATGCCCAAATGTGAGGGATCGACTCTGTCATGAGGGCCGCGAAAGACATAAAGAAAAGCCAGCTGTGGAATATTGCTGCGGAAACGTCCTCTCGCCGGAGGAGCACTAAGCTAGAGAAGGATTAGAGGGATGTACGAGAGGAAATTGTGGTTGACGTACTGGTGGTACGGCCACTTGATTGCTTGAACGCAGTCTGGGCTGAGGGTGACGGTCGTCTGGGCTTTGCTTCCATTGAGTGTGAGCCCATCGTACGGGGGAACATCAAGGGTGCCAATGGCAGGGAAGTATGTGACTGTTGCGCTGTCTGCGCGCTTGACACGTTGGGTGGTCGCGTTGGAAGGCTTTGGCCAGATGACTGGGCAGCTCCGCCCATGGTCTGCACTGGAGATGCCGCCTGGGCAGAAACGCAACTGCGGGGACGGAGTACCTTTGTAGTCGAGATAGGAGTATTGCATTGTACCGTCTCCAGATGGACCAGCCGCCGACGCCTGGACGAAGACTTCCAACCGACGCCCGGCACCATAGTTGGCTTGCCAAGCCGCCGCAAGAAAAATGACCTGAATGGCACAGTAGCTGATCGAGAGAGCAGCATAGACTGGAGGGCAGGGATCGAGGGTAAGCCGTGTGTGAATCGGAGAGCAGAGGAAACGCACAAGCAGTAATCTTCGAGCCGGTTATTTTACGAGCGTGTCGGTTCTGGTTGAAACGCAGCCAAAAGTCGAGGATGAAACCCATAGTTGAAGACCTTTTGCTGTGGAACTGGGGACTCGGTGAACGGACTCGGTCGGGACTTGGTCGGACGCAGACTGGGTTGTAGATTGTAGGAAAGAAAAAGGCTCCAACCAAGTGGGTTTAGAATGAAATAAGATGAGGAACGCTTGCAAAAATGAGCAAAATTCGCGCTGCGATTCTCCCTTCCGTTCCGGAGACCGGAATGACTGAGCGGTGCAGTGAACAGATGAACAGAAATAGGAAAGCAAAAGAGGGTGAATGAGGAGGGGAAAGAAGGGAAGGGGATGGAAACGGGAAACGAGTTGGTTGTTGGTTGTGGAGGGAGACAGAACCAGACTATGGCTAAACCCGCAAGTTGGCGGCTGCTCCTGCTTTGTCTTCCATCTGCCATTGTGCCATCCTATCCATCTGCCATCCATCTGCATCTGCCCTTCTGCTGTTCTGCTGTTCTGCTGTTCTGCATGCATCTACATCTTCCTTCATAAGCCGAAGAAATCCCGTTTCATATCTATTGCGTAGTTTAGAGCGTAGTGTGAACATATTGTAAGCAAACTAGTTCAGTCACTGAATCCCTGTCATCGCAACGCTGTGCGGACTGCAGACGTCTCCGTCTTTTGTCTCCGTTTCTCTAGTTGTATTATGTACTGCACCGAAACGACAGGAACCCAGCGGCGCCTCGGTCGTGGGATTTTTGAAAGAAAGCAAAGCCTGCGAAAGGCCGGTCGCCCCGTCCCGCAGGACACAAACCGTCCAAACCGTTCCACTCGGCGGTAAACCTCAGGTCATCTCCTCCTTACTTGCCCTTTAGGCGCCTTGAGGCGAAGATCAGTATTCACTCTTGATTCTCAGAAGCGTCTCCTCCATACAAAAAAAGGCTGTACGACCAAAAATTGAATCACAATCCAATTCCCCCATGTTCACTATTCAGGTGCTCGTAAATTTCATTGGCCCCAAATTTCCCCAGGCACACCCAGCAAATATGCGTCTCACACACCGAGCATTTTACGTGGTTACACCCATCCACCTTCTGGATGCTCGCCTTGCACCCGGGACACTCCTTCGCCCCACTCTTTTCTATCCACCTCTTGAACAGCATGTCTCCTCCTTTCCGTTCCTCTTCTTGCTCATCGCACGTCAGTCCCTCGTGAAACACCGCGTGGCAACCTTGACAAATGCGAATAAAACATGATGGGCAACGTATTGGCGGCAGAATAGGTTTCCTCGTGTCCTTCCTTGTCAGCACCCGGTAAATCTGGGGGCAGTCCGCAGTTGGACAGTGCCGATACACCGCGGGCCTTGCCCGTATATATGCCAGGAACGAGTTTTCCAGTACATTCCGATACTGGTCCCCAGACAGCATGCGGCTCAAGATAACCAAAGGTATCGGCTGCTTGCACTTGTTGTCGTCCCCAAAACACACCACGGGAAACGGTCCCTCGCGAGATGCCGCAACAGAGGAGATGAAATGTCGCAGACAACCAGCACAGTAGACGTGGTTACAAATCGGGAGTCGTATAGGATCCACGATTTCTTCCAGGCATGCTGGACACGCGTCTCCACTTCGTTTCGTTCCTCCCTCTAGGTGAGCCCTGGCACCGTCCACAGCCGTTTGTAGTGTTCTGAGGACGCTTGAATCTCCCTGAGCGGATAGTAACCGCTTCTTTCTGTCAAGTTCGACGCTGGGAAGGTCCACCTTCAGTCGCTCTAGCCCGCCTTTCTCAAAGAATGGTATCACCGCCCTCGAGATGGGTATTGCTTGGGTTTCAAGTTGTAATTTCTCCAGCTCGCGTTCGAGTTGCCTTCTAGCTTCTCCCTTGCGCCCCTCCGATCCAAATAACAGAATCTCTGAACGAAGGGAATCGCGGTGAATGTACGTCCCCGTCTCTTCCGCTATCCCATCCAGCATTCTTACCCCTTCCCTGGTTTGGAAATGCTCATGCCAATGGACAGCCGTCGTTCCGGCCTTGATCCATCGTGTCCCGGCCAACACTCGGCCAACGTCGAATTTGCACCGGGTGATCATTTGCAGATCGTCTCCATAGAGCCTCACGAGAATTTCTCTTCTCGTATCCTCCGCACCGTTGATCCTGACGTTCACGCCTGCCGGCATGTTCGCGAGGATCCACTGTACCTCCTCAGCCTGTACCTCATACTGCTTCCGAGGAATAAGAAATGTGATAGACGCCTTGAGTTTGACACGGACAGGTGTCTGGTGTATCTGGAGATTGTCTTGGGTGAGCGCATGCGCCGCTGTCACTGCCACATCTGGATCGGAGAACTGGACAGAGATAAAGGACCAGCGCTCGTCGGGAGTTTGTTCGAACCGCAGGTCTTGGAGAGTTCCGTGCGGCTCGAGCAGTTGGCGAATGTTCATTTCTGCACGACGTTGGCTGAGCCCATACGTTTCCAGAGAGACAACCTGCGCGATGGGAAGGGCAAAGTCGCGAACATCTTCGGTTGTCGCGTTTGCCGGAAGCCCTTCCACTTTCACGATATTCCGGTATGGGTGATAACCATCAGCCGGAGGTCGATAAATATGCAATGACCGTCGCTCATTCTTGAATTTCGAGCTCTTGAGGTATGTAACCATATTATATGCTGTCGGCCCGTTCCCGTAGCTGAGCGTTGCAGTCTTCGATTTGGTGGCGAACGAGAGCTGCAGGGTGCAATCGAGTTTTCCATGAATGTTGACGAGTGGGATGTCAAGTCTTGCAGATATGCGGTGATCATGTAATATATAACCATCCAATATTCGAAGTGCAGAAGCGGCATTCTCAACTGTGTCGAATTGAAAGGCGGCCTTGCCAGTTTGGGGGTCGCGTCGCAGTAGCTGACAGTTATCGAATAGGGAAGACAGAGCATGTAGTTCATCATCTTGGATATTGTTGGTAAGCTTGCTGACAATCACACGAGTGGACTCGAAGCCCGTGCAAATATCTACCACTTGCGCCCCAGGGCCGTACGTCACTCGACACGTCGAGAGCTGAATATGGACCTCGGTTCCAAGGGCCACACTGGGTTCTTCGTCCTAAGTGTGAACGCACCCAAGTCAGAAATACCAGGGCTGGGTCCCAAGACGACTCACTGGAAACCGGTGTGCATAAAAGCAGCGATCACCATACTTGCATACTCCCTTTATCCACTTCTGACATACTTCTGGGGATGGGATGTCCGCCGCCTGAGTTCATGGCTAGGTCAGATAGACCTGACTAGGAGCCTCGAAGAGGCACACCTTGGTAGAAACAGACCCAGGCTCTCCTGTGTGTCGGAATAGGCACTTGTCGCCTGAACGACAGCCCCCCATTGACCAGAAACGGCATAAAGGGCGCAGCACCTACACGCCAGGAAAGGAGTAAATCGGCGCGTCTTCTTATCTCCAAGTGCGCGTACCTTCTGTACATCCATTGAATGCTCAAAGAGGCACTTGTCACCCTTTCTGCACTCTCCTTGTGCGAAATACACGCAAGTACGCGTAATTTTTTGCATATTCTCCGGTGCTTGCATCCTTAGGAGCCCCTAGAACACCGATCTTACGGTGGAGATTCTGTCTGCTTAATCGTTGGAAGGGTTGGTGGAAAACACGAGGACCAAATACAACCAAATATGGCAGGCGCAAATGGAACCTCGAAGTGAACACGTGGTAATATTACAAAATAGAGGAGAAATAGGTTAGACCTATCTTTGGTCTTTGATGAGCATCGACACCAAATCAGGCGATTCAATTGTGGATCAAACCTGCAGTCTGGCCGGTACGTACTTACTTTGGCTTTTGTTTGTCGCATAAGGCACTTACCTACACGGAGGTTTGTTTGTCTACCACTCCAGCGCCGAGCCTTTCTCAATGCACGTAAACTTACAGAACAATTCACCACACGATTGAATAGTAGGATTGTGACGGTGGCAAATACCAAAGTGCCTAAACTTAAACGACCCGCTTGTCCATTCACCCAGCATTGTTCGGACGGGAGGAAAAGAATTCCGGAAAATCAAATATTAATCATCCACACTACTAAAATCGATGTCCATTACTGTTTTTTACTGTTCCGTTGTCAGGAAGGTCAATTCCAGGCTTTCCTAGGTAAAGCAGCACTTCGTTTCCCAAAATTCATATGTTATGTAGCACAACTAAGATTTAAATGCACGCCCCTGAAAATATAGGGGACATGTAGATCATTCTTTGGTCGCTTTTCGCCATACGA
>WNFL01444869.1_pt1 | contig 16168 bp, 14 predicted proteins | sample 5400361 | NCBI WGS metagenome assembly WNFL01 (sample SAMN13153351, study PRJNA577476) | soil metagenome | isolation source: 40 cm soil on Douglas fir-dominated hillslope | place: USA:California | collected 2013-09-17 | reverse complement strand
GTGCCTTCGAGGAGGACATTTGTGCTGTCGCAAACAAGCACGCGCACGCCCTCGTCACCGCAACGTGCGAGCTTGGCCTCGTCGGTGGGGCCACCCCAAACCGGCGTGTCGTCGAATTTCCAATCGCCCGTGTGGAGGACGTTTCCGGCAGGCGTTCGCAAATACACTGCATTGCATTCCGGGATGGAATGCGAAACGGTGACGAGATCAACGTCGAATGGCCCGATATTGAAGCGCGAGCCCTGCGCGACTTCGACGATTTGCACCTCCGAGCGGTAGACATGCTCCTGGAGCTTTCCACGCAGGAGCCTCGCCGCGAACGGCGTCGCATAAATAGGCACCCGAAGGCGCGGCCATGCCTCGGCAACGGCGCCGATGTGATCTTCATGTGCGTGGGTGATAAGGATGCCGGCGAGGCTCTTCCGCTCCTCCTCTATGAAGCGCAGGTCGGGAAGAACGATGTCGACCCCTGGCTCGGTGTCGTCAGGGAACGTAATGCCAAGGTCGATCATCAACCATTGGCGATCCTCGGCGGGACCGAGCCCATAAAGATAGACGTTGAGGCCAATTTCTCCGATACCGCCCAGCGGCGGGTATGGCAGGCGTTCCTGTCGTTGGCATTCTTGTTATAGTGTCCCGCTTCTTAAGAGTGAGTCTCGCCTGCTCTGTCAGGTCAAAGCTTCAGGGTAAATGTCGCCTGCTGTCACCGTTATGACAACCCCCGGCTCTGTCTCCAATTGGAGTGCGCCAGCGGGATCGACGCCACAAAATCTACCTCGAATTGAAGAACCGTTCAAATTGACACTGATAGACTCGTTCAGCGCCATTGCCCGGCGGAGCCAAGATTCCCTTATGAAAGGAAATCCCTCGCCCTCTTTCCACTGAATGAGCCATGTTTCGAGGCAATGTGCAAGCGTGGCAAAGACCTTTGGCACGGCCTGGGGATCAAGATCGAGGCAGGCCACGGCCCGGCCGGTAGCGTGTGGGGTCTGGCTGACGTTGATTCCAAAGCCAAGCACGACTGCCAAGCTGCCCCTGGAGCCGGCAAGCTTTCGAGCAGCACACCGGCGATCTTTGCGGCGTCGAGCATGACGTCGTTCGGCCATTTGAGACGCAATGTGGATTGTCGTTCCGGCAAAAGGTATTCGGCGATAGCATCATGGGTGGCGAGCGCGGCAACGAAAGAGAGCTGCGTCGCCGTGGCGGCATTCACAGTGGTTTTCAGAAGGTGACTTGCGTAGAGATTTCCCTGTGGGGAACTCCATTGCCGGCCACCACGGCCGCGGCCTCGCGTCTGGGCGCGGCCTACGATCCAAAGAGGCGTCTCGTTCCCGGCCGCGAGTTGGCGAAGAGCTTCGTCATTCGTTGAGTCGAGACTTTCGAAGTGGAGAACGCCAGGCCGGGGCTTATTGGAGGTCACGGCTCAAAAAAGCGACTGTGACGCGGCGTCTGCCGCGGCTTTGAGCGTGCTCGGACTGAGGAAGAATAGGATCACGAAACCCGCCGTTAAGCCAAGTGTAACCTGCACCGATATTGGCATCGGCTGGAAAACAACAGCAGGGTCGTCGAAATACATGATCTTCACAATGCGTAAATAGTAATAGGCGCTCACGACCGAAAGAACCACGCCAACAACGGCAAGCCAATAAAGGTGCGCCTGAATGGCAGCGTTGAAGACATAGAACTTGGCGAAGAACCCTGCGAGCGGCGGAATGCCGGCGAGGGAAAACAACAGCATTGCAAACAGGAAGGCAAAAAGCGGCTTTTCCCTGGAGATGCCAGCAAGGTCCGCAATTGACTCGGTCATGTGCCGGCCCTTGCGCATTCCGAGAACGCAGGCGAAACTTCCGATCGTCATCGCAAGATAGATTGTCAGATAGATAAGCACGCTTGAAATGCCCTCGGCGCCGGCGCCCCCCGGGGTTGCGGCGGCGAGACCGATCAAGGCATATCCCACATTGCCGATCGAGGAGTACGCGAGCAGCCGTTTGATATTCTGCTGTCCGATCGCGGCAAACGCGCCGAGCGCCATCGAGCCCACCGATATAGCAATGACAATTTGCTGCCACTGCGCCGTTGCGTCGGGAAATGCGCCGAGAATGACCCGGATGACCATCGCCATTGCCGACATTTTTGCCGCCGCCGCAAAGAACGCGGTAACAGGCGTTGGCGCGCCTTCATATACGTCGGGCGTCCACATGTGGAATGGCACTGCCGCGATCTTAAAGGCAAGACCGGCGAGAACGAAGACGAGGCCAAATACAAAGCCGATGGAGGCACCGTGAGTCTGAACCGCCTCGGCAATGCGGGGGAATGACGTTGCGCCGGTATATCCGTAAACGAGCGAGGACCCGTAAAGAAGCAAACCGGACGAAAGCACGCCAAGCACGAAATATTTAAGCCCTGCCTCCGTCGAACGCAGGTTATCGCGGTGGAAGGCGGCGATGACGTAGAGTGCGAGGCTCTGGAATTCGAGCGCAAGATAGAGCGAGATAAGGTCGTTCGCTGAAATCGTCAGCATCATGCCGACGGTCGAGAAAAGGATCAGCACCGGATACTCGAAACGCAAAATACGCTCGCGGCGCATGTAGTCGAAGGAGAGAACGAGGGCCAAGGCCGAACCGGCAAGCGTCAAGATTTTCATGAACCGCGCAAAACGGTCATCGATGAAGGCACCGTTGAACAGTTCTTGAGATGCGGGCGCGTCGCGTGCAATCAGAAGCGCCGCGCCAATGATCACAAAAATGGCAGCAACGCTGATGCTGAAACCAACCTGATAGCGATGAAATACGCCCCAAAGCAGCAAAACGAGCGACGCGAGCGTAATGAAGAGCTCAGGGAAGATTGGTGCGTAGTCGGCGAGCATCTTGCGCGACCCTATTTCTGGAGTTCAGCGAGAACGTGCGTTTCGCCCGCGTTTTCCCGCGCCACGATGACCTTCTTGTAAGGAGCAATCATCGCATTGACCGCGCCGGACGTCATGTCCAAGACCGGCTTCGGATAAATACCAAGGACCAGAGTCAGGATGACGAGCGGAGCCATAATGGCGATTTCGCGCGGCGTCATATCGGTAATCGTGGCGAGCGACGGTTTTTCGAGCTTCCCAAAAATGATGCGCCGGTACAGCGTGAGGGCATACACAGCGGAGAGGATGATGCCGAAGGTCGCGAAGAAGGCTGCGACCGTATTCGCCCGGAAAGTTCCCAGCAGTGAAAGGAACTCACCGATAAAGCCGCTCGTCCCCGGTAAGCCGACATTCGCCATGGTGAAGACCATAAACACGAATGCGTAAATGGGCATTCGGTCGGCAAGGCCGCCATAGGCTGAAATTTCGCGAGTATGCATCCGGTCGTAAACAATACCGACCGCGAGGAAGAGCGCACCGGAAACGATACCGTGGCTGATCATTTGAAAGACAGCGCCCTGGGCTCCCTGCTCGGTGCCGGAAAAAGCGCCGATAGTGACGAAGCCCATATGGGCGACCGAGGAATATGCGATGAGCTTCTTCATATCCCTTTGGGCGAAAGCAACCAGCGACGTGTAGAGGATCGCCATAACGCCCAGCGTGAACATGAGCGGGGCGTAGCTTGCGGATGCTTGCGGGAACATCGGGATCAAAAACCGCAAAAAGCCGTAACCTCCCATTTTCAACAGGATGGCGGCTAGGATCACGGAGCCCGCGGTCGGCGCCTCCACGTGCGCATCGGGCAGCCAAGTGTGCACCGGCCACATCGGAAGCTTCACTGCGAATGACGCAAGGAAGGCAAACCACAGCCAGGTCTGGAGGCTTTCCGGGAAATGATACTTCAACAGGGCCGGAATTTCAGTCGTGCCCGCCTGGCCATACATTGCAAGGATCGCGAGCAGCATCAAAAGCGAGCCTAGCAGGGTATAAAGAAAGAACTTGAAGCTTGCATAGACCCTGCGCGGCCCACCCCAGACGCCGATGATGATGAACATTGGGATCAGGCCGCCCTCGAAGAACAGGTAGAACAGGACGAGATCGAGGGAGCAAAACACACCGATCATCAGCGTTTCGAGGAGCAGAAACGAGATCATGTACTCCTTCACGCGAACGGTCACTGAGCGCCAGCTTGCCAGGATCGTGATCGGCATGAGGAAGGTCGTGAGGATTACGAACGGCAGCGATAGCCCGTCGACGCCGACATAATACGAGATTGTGCTGCTGAGCCAGGGGCGGCGCTCGGTGAACTGGAACCCGCTATTCGCCGGATCGAACTGCAAGAGAAGCACAATCGAGACGCCAAAAGTGATGAGCGTCGTCCAAAGCGCTACCCAGCGCGCATTTTTCAATGCGGCCTCATCCTCTCCCTTTAGAACGGCGAGAAACACAGCGCCGACGAGCGGAAGGAGGATGATCGTCGTGAGAATGGGCCAATCCTTCATATCTTGAACAGAGCCCCGCGGAAGAGGTAGGCGAAGTAACTGACAATCACCGCCACGCCCACGAGCATGACGAAAGCGTAGTGGTAGACGTATCCCGTCTGGAAGCGGCTTGCGCGCCTTGCAATCGCAACCGCACGGGCGGCCACGCCATCGGGGCCAATCCCGTCGATAATCATTCCGTCACCGTAAATCCAGAGCACTCGCGCAAGCCATCGCACCGGACGAACGAAAATGAAATCGTAGATCTCGTCGAAATACCATTTGTTGTACAGGAAGGCGTGAATGGGCCTGAAATTGCGAACCGTCCACGCCGGGAGACCCGGCGCGGCGATGTATGCAATATAAGCCAGCGCAAACCCTCCAAGCATCATGAGCGTCGGAAGCCACTTCATGACGACAGACTCGACATTGTGGCTGTCGGCGAGGATCGAGTTATCCGGCAGGATGAAGAGGGCGCCGCGCCAAAACTTCGTGTAGAGATCTTCGATAAAATAAGGCGCGAACACAAAGCCGGCCACCAGTGCTCCAATAGCTAGGATCAGGAGCGGTCCCGTCATAACCGGCGGCGATTCATGCGCATGCTTGAACGAATGCTCATCCTTCGGCTTCCCAAAGAAAGCCATGAAGATGAGCCGCCACGAGTAGAACGACGTCAGGAACGCAACGATGATGAGAAGCCAGAACGCGTATTCGGCGCCCGGCGCATGAGACGCATGGGCCACCTCGATGATCGCGTCCTTAGAAAAATAGCCGGAAGTGTAAGGGAAACCAGTGAGTGAAAGAGTGCCGACCAGCATCATGGCGAACGTAAACGGAATGGGTTTGCGAAGGCCGCCCATTTTCCGCAGGTCCTGCTCGCCATGAAGAGCGTGGATCACTGAGCCGGCCCCAAGAAACAGCAGAGCCTTGAAGAACGCGTGCGTGAAAAGATGAAAAATGCCCGCGCTATAGGCACGGAGGCCGAGCGCCGCGAACATGTAACCGAGCTGGGAACAGGTCGAGTAGGCGATCACGCGCTTGATGTCGTTTTGAGCAACGCCCACGGTACCCGCGAAAAACGCCGTCGTTGCGCCGACTAGCGTGACAACGGTCAAAGCTGTCGGCGCAAGCTCAAACAGGGGCGAAAGCCGCGCGACCATGAACACGCCCGCCGTCACCATCGTAGCGGCATGTATGAGCGCGGACACCGGTGTGGGGCCTTCCATGGCGTCCGGCAACCAAGTATGGAGCAGGATTTGCGCGGACTTGCCCATAGCACCCATAAAGAGAAGCAGGCAAATCAAGGTGAGCGCGTCCGCCTGGTATCCGAATAACGGGATCGTCAGCGCCTGCTTCTCTCGCGCTGCGGCGAAAACAGTATCGAAGGCGACGTCCCGGAAAACATAAAAAACCGCGAAAATGCCGAGCGCGAAACCGAAATCGCCGACCCGATTGACAACGAAAGCCTTAATCGCGGCGGCGTTGGCTGCTGGCCGATGGTACCAAAAGCCGATCAAAAGATAGGAGGCGAGGCCGACCCCCTCCCAACCGAAGAAAAGCTGGATGAAATTATCGGCAGTGACGAGGGCAAGCATCGCGAAGGTAAAAAGCGAAAGCTCAGCGAAAAAGAGCGGTTGCCGGTCATCGTCGGACATATAACCGATGGAATAGATATGAACGAGCGCCGAGACTGTATTCACGACGACAAGCATGACCGCAGTCAGCGTATCGATGCGAAGCGCCCAGGTGGCTTGTAGTTCGCCAACGCCGATCCACGGGAGAAGTGGAACCCGCGCTTCTTCTCCGAGAAAACCAACGCGATAGAGGGCCACCCAAGAAAGAGCTGCGCCTGCGACGAGGAGCGCGCTCGTAATGACGCCCGAGGCGCGATCTCCCAAAAGCCGGCCGAAAAAGCCAACCAGGAGTGCGCCGCCCAAGGGCAAGAATACGATGGCTGGATACATGCGCCTCAGCCTCTCATCGAGTTGATATCGTCAACGGCGATGGAGCCGCGGTTGCGGAAATAAACCACAACGATGGCGAGACCTATCGCTGCCTCCGCTGCCGCGACGGTGAGCACGATCAGCGCGTAAATCTGGCCGGTTATGTCGTTGAGATAGGCGGAAAACGCCACGAGGTTGATATTCACCGCGAGTAACATCAACTCGATCGACATCAGAATAATGATGACGTTCTTGCGATTAAGAAAGATTCCGAAAACGCCGACTGTGAAGAGAACCGCGGCGACGGTCAAATATTGTTGCAGCGCAATGCCTGTGGCGGCTTCGATTGGGGAGATCGCATTTTGCATGGCGGTCAGGAAATCCCCTTCCCTGTTTCCACTTCGACGACTTCGATGGCGTCCACACGCCGCCGCCCAACCTGACGCGCGACGTCCTGCCGTTTCGCGCCCGGCCGGTGCCGAAGCGTGAGCACAATCGTTCCGATCATTGCGATCAGGAGCACGCCTCCGGCAAGTTCAAAGAAATACACATATTTGGTATAGAGGACGCGCCCGATCGCGGCTGCATTCGTGATCTGATCCGGGGAAGCGGGTTGAATGGCGCCTGGAGCAACTGCGAAACTGCCTACCACGAAAATAAGCTCCGCCAGCAGAACGATTCCGACCGCAAGCGCGATGGGAAGATAGCGCGCAAATCCGGAACGAAGCTCCGCGAAGTCGATATCGAGTGTCATCACGACGAAGAGAAATAGAACGGCGACCGCGCCCACATAGACGATCACGAGGATCATCGCGAGAAACTCTGCGCCGAGAAGAATGAAGAGACCCGCGGCGTTAAAAAACGCGAGGATCAGGAAGAGCACGGCATGCACAGGGTTGCGGACCGTGATGACCATCACACCGGATGCCACGAGTACGACGGAAAAGAGGTAGAAGAAGAACCCTGCGATGGTCATGCCCGGCCGATCTCGAATTTGACGGTGTAAGCCGTTGGGAAACTTGTTGAGCCACCTCACCGCGCCGCATCTCCCCGGCGAGGAAACACAACGCAAAGAGCGCTATCGTATCTCCCGCTCCACAGACGGGAATGAAGAGTGAAACTCCAGACAGATGGTTCGGCTTTCGCGCCAAGGGTTAGCGGCAGGCCGCGTTCATTTCAAGGGATTTGTCCCTTCGGCGCCACCCTGCACCTCTGAACTTTCACTACGTGCTGCCGGGCTTGGTGCTGAAACTTACCGGTAGGGCGCATCGAGCTCAATATTCTTTGCGAGGATGCGCTCCCAGCGATCGCCATTCGCCAGCAGCTTTTCTTTGTCATAAAGCAGTTCTTCGCGCGTTTCTGTCGCGAATTCAAAATTCGGTCCTTCGACAATCGCATCGACCGGGCAAGCCTCTTGGCAATAGCCGCAATAGATGCACTTCACCATGTCGATGTCGTAGCGCGTTGTCCGCCGGGTCCCGTCGTTGCGCCGTGGTCCCGCTTCTATCGTGATAGCCTGAGCTGGGCAGATTGCCTCGCAAAGCTTGCAGGCAATGCAACGTTCCATCCCGTTCGGATAGCGCCTTAGCGCGTGCTCGCCGCGAAAGCGGGGGCTGACAGGATTTTTTTCATAGGGGTAGTTGATCGTCGCTTTTGGCTTGAAGAAATATTTCATGGCAAGCCAAAGCGCTGCCATGAATTCTGCCAAGACGGCCGACCGTAAAGATTGGGCGAAGCCGCTCATAAGATGCTCCTTTGATCAGCAAGCCGCGCTATCGCGTCAGGCCTCCGAATTGCAAGACCGCCGCCACCACAACGACCATGGCGAGCGAAACGGGGAGAAAAACCTTCCAGCCGAGCCGCATTAGCTGGTCATAGCGGTAGCGGGGCACAATTGCCTTAACCATCGCGAACATGAAGAAAACAAAGCAGACCTTGAGCAGGAACCAGAAAATCCCCGGTACCCAGTTCAGGGGCGCAATGTCCAATGGAGGCAACCAGCCGCCCAGAAAAAGTATAGTCGTCAGCGCGCACATCACGACGATGGAGACGTATTCGCCGAGCATGAAGAGTAGATAGGGCGTCGACGAATATTCCACCATGAAGCCGGCCACAAGTTCCGACTCGGCCTCAGGCAAATCGAAAGGCGGCCTATTCGTTTCCGCAAGCGCCGAGATGAAAAAGATGACGAACATAGGAAAGAGCGGAAGCCAATACCAATTGAAAAGGCCATAGGGCCCGCGCTGCGCGTTTACGATTTCGGTCAGGTTAAGAGAACCGGCACAGAGGAGCACGGTGACGATCACAAACCCGATCGACACCTCGTAGGAGACCATCTGCGCCGCCGAGCGGAGCGATCCCAGAAACGGATATTTCGAGTTCGACGCCCATCCGCCCATGATGACGCCGTAAACGCCGAGCGACGAAATGGCGAACAGATAGAGTATGCCAACGTTCAGGTCGGACACGACCCAGCCGTCCGCAACAGGGATAACTGCCCACGCCGAAAGCGCAAGCACAGACGTCACGATCGGCGCGAGCAGAAAGATCGTTTTATCGGACCCCGCTGGGATGATTGGCTCTTTGAGCACGAATTTGAGAAAATCGGCGAACGACTGAAGAAGACCGAAGGCGCCAACCACGTTTGGCCCGCGCCTCAGTTGCACCGCAGCCCAGATTTTGCGATCCGCTAGAAGAAGGTAGGCGACGATCAAAAGAAGCGCGACAAGCGTCAAGACGCTCTGCCCCAAAATGAGAGCGGTCGGGAAACCGTACTTGCTCCAGAATGTGCTCCAATCAGCCATGGGTTCCCGTTGCTCCAAGCTCCGTTTCTTGGCTCAAGGCCGAGAGTTCCGCCATAACGCCGGACGCCCGCGCGACGGGGTTCGTCTGGTAGTAATCCTCGACAAGTTCCGGCAACGGCATGTCGGGAAGCTGGGGCAACTTGTCCTTCCCGATTAGGGTCGAAGAAAGCGCCTCAGGCTCAACGATGTCCACGGCTGCGAGGTGCGGGTGCGCCCGGTACATGGCCGCGCGCAGGTCCCTCATATTATCGAAGGGCAGCTTCGCGCCAAGATGCTCGGAAAGCGCTCGTATGATGGTCCAATCCTCGCGGGCATCGCCGGGTGGAAAGACTGCTCGCTCGCCGAGTTGCACGCGGCCTTCCATATTCACGTAGGTCCCATTTTTCTCGGTGTACGCCGCGCCCGGCAAAACAATATCCGCGATGCGTGCGCCGCGATCACCATGGGATCCCTGGTAGATCACAAAGGCATCCCCGGTGCGGCTCACATCGAACTCGTCCGCGCCTAATAGATAGAGGATGTCGATCTCGCCGCCAGCAGCGCCATCAAGCATGCCATTGACATCCAATCCGCCCTCGGCTGGGACGAAGCCAATATCAAGGCCACCGACAAGCGCAGCGCTGGAATGAAGAACATTAAATGCGTTCCAGGCGGGAATATCCTTTCCCTCCATCGCGGCCGCAGCCAATTGTGCCGCCTTGAAAAGAACCGTCTCGCCGTCAGCATGGTTCAGCGCGGACTGCCCCACAATAACAAGGGGGTGTGAGGCATCTTTCAGGATATTCCGGAAGCTGCTGCCATCGCGAGCGACATCATCCAGTGCCTTCAAGGAATTCCCCAGCCACTCGTAAGGATAGGTCAAGTCGGCTGACGGGCCAATCAGGGCGATCTTTGCGCGCCGCTGCAGCCAAGCCTTCCTAATTCGGGCGTTTAGAACCGCCGCCTCGTGTCGCGGGTTCGTTCCGATAAGAAGAATGGCATCTGCGGAATCGACGCCAGCAATCGTGGAATTGAAGAGGTAACTGCTTCGACCGTAGCGTGGATCGAGCTTGGTTCCAAGTTGGCGGCAATCATGGTGCGGTGAACCGAGCTTTTCGAGCAGTGCCTTCAGCGCAAACATTTCCTCGACGGCGCTAAGATCGCCCGCGATCGCACCAATCTTCTTTGGTCCGGCCTTCGTCACGCGCGCCGCGATCTCATTGAAAGCCTCATACCATGAGACCTCCTCGAGCTTACCGCCACGGCGCATGTAGGGGCGGTCAAGCCGTTTCCGCTTAAGCCCATCCACGACGGCGCGCGTCTTATCGGAAATCCACTCTTCGTTCACGCCATCATGATTGCGCGGCAAGATGCGAAGAACTTCGCGGCCCCGGCTATCGACGCGAATATTCGAACCGAGACCATCCATGACATCGATCGATTCGGTTTTGCGAAGCTCCCAGGGGCGGGCAATAAACGAATAGGGCTTTGAGGTTAAGGCCCCGACCGGGCAGAGATCGACGACATTGCCGGAAAGCTCGGATTGCATGCCGCGCTCAAGGTAGGTGGTGATCTCCATATCCTCGCCGCGGCCGATCGCGCCAAGTTCCTCGACGCCCGCGACCTCGGTCATGAAGCGGACGCAGCGCGTGCACTGGATGCAGCGCGTCATGAACGTCTTGATCAACGGCCCGAGGTATTTCTCTTCGACCGCGCGCTTATTCTCACGGTACCGGCTGCCGTCGAGGCCGTAATACATGGCCTGGTCTTGCAGATCGCACTCGCCACCCTGGTCGCAGATGGGGCAATCCAGAGGATGATTGAGGAGCAGGAACTCCATCACCCCCTCGCGCGCCTTCTTGACGAGAGCCGTGTCGGTCCGGATCGCTGGCGGCGTCCCGTCGCGGTTCGGCCGCAGATCGCTCGCGCCCATCGCACATGATGCCATCGGCTTTGGCATGCCGACCACCTCGACGAGGCACATCCGGCAATTGCCCGCGATGGACAAACGCTCATGATAGCAAAAGCGGGGGATCTCTGCGCCCGCAAGCTCACAAGCCTGCAAAAGCGTGATGCCGTCCTCGACTTCGATCTCGCTGCCGTTGATGTTCAGCTTTGGCATTTTCACCCTGCGCCTTAAGCGTCCGCCTCCGAACGTCCCTGTTATGTCACCAAGGGAGGCCGGGCGGCAACGGTTAACTGTACGCACTTGCGAAGAAGTGGCTTCCAAGGCCGCTTTTATGAATAGAGTCCCACGCGGCCTTTACGCACACCCGATTGTGTCAATGGATCGTGATGCTGCGAAAGGACGCAAAAAGCTCGGATGGTGCTCAGTATGGTTATAGGCCATGTGGCGGAACGGGCTGGCGCACAGGCTTCTCAAAATTGAGCTTCCCCTGGCCGATCCCGTAGCGCACAGCCCTACACGGTGAAGCGGTTTCGCGAGCTTCTCTCGATGTTGGCATAACGGACACAGCCCCCGCTGAAAATCTATAGTGATAAGAATCCTTGCGCCGAGTGCCTCCTTCTCGCCTTGAAATTTCGTTCCCGCTCGATGGAGTAACCTTCCGGCTGGCTCGTTTTGACATCTTTTTGAGAGGGGGGATGATATGCAATCTGCTAAAACCCAGTGCATACGCTTTGTTCTGATTGCATTGCTCGTGTTGAGTATGTCGCCGCACAATGCCAAAGCGGCCTCGGCCTTTGAGATCGACGCGGCCGCTCACGCGACGCTCGATCAATTCTATCGCGAAGTGGGGTCATCCCGGGAACTCGCTAGGAGAGCCTTCGGGATCTTAGTCTTCCCATCGGTGGTGAAGGCGGGCTTCGGATTTGGCGGAGAATACGGAGAAGGAGCCCTGCTCGTGCGTGGGAGGCCAAACGAATACTTTAACACCTTGTCGGCTTCCTTCGGCTTTCAGCTCGGCGCTCAAGCGAGGTCGGTCATTGTTATGTTCCTCACTCCTGAAGCGCTTGATGGGTTCTACCGCAAGGATGGGTGGAAGGTCGGCGTGGATGGGTCGGTCGCGATCGTCACCGTGGGAGCGGGCGGTGCAGTGGATACCAACACAATTCACAGCCCCATTGTCGGCTTCATCTTCGACCAAAAGGGACTTATGTATAATTTGACGCTTGAAGGTTCCAAGATCAGTCGAATTTACCGGTAACTTGTTCGCTAGCAGCTGCAGGAGCTTATTCCGCCAAAGGTCGGCGTCCTTCCGCTCAATAAATCTGGACGCTGCCCCCTCTTCTCTTCGCCCGACACTAAGAGGCGCGAGTATCGCGGTATTATGGCGCAAACGCCGCGGAGATCATTGAAAACCTCCCGTGGCGTTTGCGCCATAATACTGGAGTATCGTCGTTCTCGGCCCTCACCAAAATCTGCACCGTCAGCTCCCCCTCCAACATCGAAAATGGAGCACATGTCACTAAAAGCTGCGAAGGAACCGCAGTCGACTCCTTTTTCCTTCTCCGACGTTTTGGGTCGCGGCTTCTCTTGCGGTGCAATTTGCCGCAATAACAACCCCTAATATCTGTCTAAAATTAGACAAAATTATCAGAAATCAGAAGCCAAACTGCAGAGGTAGTGTATGCGTTGTTTTCCCTGTCCTTCCCGGCTGCAGACGCTTCTGCCCTTGCTGGTCCTTTTTACTGGCATTGGTCCCATTGCCGCGCAGCAAACAGGAAGTTACCTAGACCGCAAGCGCGAAGCGAATGAAAGTGTCGTTACGATTATGGGTTCCGGCACCGCGAGCCCGTATACCCTATTGGCCGAAGACATCCAGAATGTTGTTGATGAGCCGGACGTACCGAATGGATTGCGCGTACTGCCGTTCCTCGGACGCGGCGGCGCGCAAAGCGCCATCGACGTCATGTTGCTTAAAGGCGTCGATATGGGTATCATTGAGCAGGACGATGTCAACACCGCCAGGCAAAAGGATTCGGTTCTATTCGCTAATTTCAATCAAAGATTGCAGTATATAACAAAACTATCCAACTCAGAATTCCAGATCATCGCAAAGAATGAGACCCTGTCCGTAAAAGATTTGGAAGGGAAAAAAGTAAATTGCTTTAAGAAACTTAGCTCAACTCAATTAGCTTGTGATAAAGTATTCAAACTATTGAAAATCAATATTCAGCAATTGAACCTCGACCAGGAGGAAGCTAGCTCGAAGCTCAAAAGCGGCGAGATTGATGCGTTCGTCAGATATGCAGGCGCGCCGCACGGTGCATTCCGCGGATTTAGAAAAGAAGATGGAGTTCACTTCGTGCCCGTCGATAGCGACAGCGTCGGGGCTGATAAATTTGGTGAACTCCTAAAAGACTATATTCCGACGCTGCTGAAAAGCGAATATTACCCCCAATTGATCGCGCCCGATAAAACCGTCCCCACAATTGCTGGAAGTACACTACTCGTCGTGTATAATTGGCCTCATGATTCCGAGCGTTACAATAGAGTAGCTAAGTTCGTGAACAAGTTCTTTGGGGCTATTTCGAAATTTCAAGGTCCCGGCCGCCATCCAAAGTGGAAAGAAATTAATATTGCCTATGACGTCCCGGGTTGGACGCGTTTCCGGCCCGCTCAGGAATGGCTCGATGCAAGAAAGCAGACCGAGAACAGCGCGCCAACTAAGCTGCGCGTCGCATTCGACGATTTCATAAAGGGGCAGCAAGTGTCGAACACAACCATGACGAAAGAAAGAAGGGATGAACTCTTCGCGCAGTTTATGGTGTGGTATTCCCAGCCAACCCGCTAGATCAACCGTATGAACGGCACCAAAATGGCAAGTAAATTGGGGGGAGTCCCCGCGTCATGACGGCAGAGACGCGGGGTCATACTCGCAAGCTTCTCCTTCTTCTTGGCCTAAGTTGCTCGACAATTTTTTCAAGCCCCCTGCTTGCGCAGACTGTTGCGTCGTTGCCGCCACAAATTCCCGGAAGAATAGAGCTACCTCAAGCGCAAATCGATGACTTTGCGGTCAGCGACGTGGCAGGAAAGGCGGGGGAGGAAATTCCACTCAAGATCGTTCCCGATCCCAATGGCCGCGCCGACGACCTCTTCTCGATCACAGGGCTTCCGCCGCAGGTAAGACTTTCCGCTGGGACGCCATATGATGACTTTTGGGTCCTGCGCCGGAAAGACCTAGCCACGTTATCTCTGATCACGCCAAACGGATTTGCCCGAAAAATTCAGATCGCCGTCGCACGCGTCCGGTCGCCAAACAGGCCCCCTGCCGCCTTGACGATGAACATCGTCGTTTCAAATGAAACCGCAAGCGGTGCGACCCGCCGAGCGGAAGAGTCGCAGCCGGCTTATTCCAGATCAAAAGACGAAACCGTGCAGTTTGCGAAGGCTTATGAAAAGTTCAAACATGGCGACATCGCGGGTGCAAGAGCAATGTTTGAGTGCCTAGCGACGAAAGGTGATGCAGAAGCCGCGCTTGCAATGGCGGAAACCTACGATCCTGTCGTACTTGCTAGGTTTTATATCAAGGGCCTGGAACCCGATAAAAGGAAAGCGGCGGATTGGTATCAGAAGGCGCAACAACTCGGCATCTCAAAATTGAAGACGCGTCTCGATGCACTCTAGCAAAAATAGCCGCCGAGTGCTGCCTTCCGTTGGTAACCAGGAAATCACGGCGCGCGCGCTTGATTACACGCTGTCAACAATCATGCCATGCTGCGCCGCAAACAGCACAAAACTTATGTTTTAAAGAAACGGCAACCTATATTTTTTTAGCCCCAGGGCCGCGTATTCTTAGCCTTGCAGTAGAAGAAAGATGCCGGGTGATTCATGGATTTCGGGTTGCAAGGAAAAACAGCGCTCGTTTTGGGCGGCGGCGGCGGTCTCGGGCGAGCGATCGCGACATCCCTAGCGAAGGAAGGTGCCAAGATCGCTGTCGCGGATATCGATCCCAAGGCAATCGCGAAAACCCAAGAAGCGCTTGCCTCTATTGGCGCGAAAAGCATAGGACTTGAATGGGACCTTGGCGATCTTGCGCAGATAGATGCCCATATCGCAAGAATTGAGGCCGAACTCGGCGTTGTCGATGTGCTTGTGAACAACACCGGCGGCCCGCCACCGACACCGGCCGCAGGTCAGGACCCGGCACTCTGGAGCAAGCACTTCCAATCGATGGTCCTCTCGGTCATCGCAATCACAGACCGCGTTTTGCCAGGGATGCGCGCCCGGAAATGGGGGCGCGTAATTACCAGCACATCGTCGGGCGTGGTGGCTCCCATCGCCAATCTCGGAATTTCCAACGCGCTGCGGCTGTCCCTGGTAGGGTGGTCGAAGACGCTCGCACGTGAAGCCGGGCGGGACGGCGTCACGGCCAACATCATTCTTCCCGGGCGCATTGCCACTGATCGCATCAAGTTTCTCGACGAAGCTAAGGCCAAGCGCGATGGCCGCTCAACCGAACAAGTCTCGGCCGAAAGTACCGCATCGATCCCCGTGGGCCGTTACGGAAAGCCTGAGGAATACGCGGATGTCGTGGCGTTTCTCGCCAGCGACCGGGCCTCGTATATCAACGGTTCGGTGATTCGTGTCGACGGCGGACTGATCGCGAGCATCTAGCTGGTAGAGGCGACAGCATTGTAAAGGAAACGAACGTGACTTTAAACCAGGACACCATCGCCACGCTTTCCAGCATTACGACGGCGACACTTACTACCGTATTGCTAAAGAAGGGACTGCGTAACGTATGGCTTCGCGGCACGAAGCCGTTGCGCCCCGATCAGCCGCGTTTGGTTGGACGCGCGTTCACGCTGCGGTTCGTGCCTGCACGCGAAGACCTTGCGACGCCCGAATCCTGGTCTTCGCCGATCTCGACGCGCGCCGCCATTGAAGCAATGCCCGAAGGCTGCATTGCCGTCGTGGATGCGATGGGCGTCCAGGACGCCGGAATTTTTGGCGATATCCTATGCGCGCGCATGCAAAAGCGCGGCGTAGCGGCGCTTATCACCGACGGCGTAGTTCGCGATCTTGCCGGCGTGCTAGGTACAAACCTGCCGGTCTGGTGCAACGGCGCAGCGGCTCCTCCGTCCGTTGCC
>WNFL01057462.1_pt3 | contig 16175 bp, 10 predicted proteins | sample 5400361 | NCBI WGS metagenome assembly WNFL01 (sample SAMN13153351, study PRJNA577476) | soil metagenome | isolation source: 40 cm soil on Douglas fir-dominated hillslope | place: USA:California | collected 2013-09-17 | reverse complement strand
ACTATAGCGTACGCTAGACATAACTCTGTCGTAGCGCAATCACATTAGTATAGAAAATATGTAATAGTCAACTACAAAAATATACTTGACATAGATATTTGGTTTTGGTATTTTGCCTAGCGAAAAGGGGGAATTTATCGTGGGAACCGAACAGAAACAGAAGAAGAGTGACCGGCCTGTAGCAAAGTACCGGCAGGTCAACATTTCTGACTTGAAGACGGGCAGGCACGGAAAGCACCATTCGCTGGTTCAGGGTATTGTGCACGAGCTGGCGACGCTGAAACCGGGTTCGGCCCTTGAGATTCCGCTCGCTGACGTAGGAGGGATTGGTTTGGCGAACCTTCGTTCTGCCGTGCACCGCGCCGCATCTTCTAATAGTCTCAACATCGAGACGGTAGCCGATGACGGCAAGCTCTACGTATGGAAGGCAAGCTCGAAATAGGCCATAGACTACAGTGACGCCAGTTACCGGCTTGCTCGCGACGATACCGCAACCGACGGTACGAAAGGTGGTTTCTTGGAGCCTCGCCGAGAGTGTCCTTTTCATTCAAACGATACAGTAAAGACCCTAGAGTCATCCTACAGTTTTTCGTGTTACCTATCGGTAGGAGCCTGTAAATCCCCCTTTTGGCTTCCATTCAAAAGAGATGGTTCGAATTGTCTCTGATTTCGGTGGTTCATCCGCCCGTTGCACTGAACCTGCGATTCCGTTTTGCTCCGCAATGCCGGATTCGTTTGCGGATGGACGCTGGCCGATTCTGAGAAGCGTCGAGAGCCAACCGATGAAATATCTGTCACGGCGCCAGACACATCACCGGTCCTGGAGAAAAGCATGAAGAGAAACAGTCAAGACCCGGCCATTGCCGTTGCGAACGGTGCACCCGAGGAAGGCCAGAAGAGCAAGCGTAACGGGAATTCTGTCATGGTTGCCGAGCCCACTTCGGGCGATCTCAGCGTGATACTGGCCAGTCTGCAAACCATGCGGGATGGGAACTTTTCCGTGCGCCTTCCGGGATCATGGACCGGACTGGCAGGGAAAGTTGCCGACACTTTCAATTCCATCGTTGCCTCCAATCAGCAGATGGCAGAAGAACTAAAGCGCGTCGGGCAAGTGGTCGGCAAGGAAGGAAGGACTCGCGAGCGCACCCGCTTCCATGAATCCAGGGGTGCGTGGGGCGAGATGGAGGTGTCGATCAATACATTGGTTGAGGACCTGCTGCGGCCGACGGAAGGCGTAACCCGCGCCATCGCGGCTGTCGCTCAGGGGAACCTCACCCAAACGGTGCGCCTTGATGTGGACGGGCGGGCGCTGGAAGGCGAGTTCCTACGTTCTGCCAACATCGTCAACACAATGATTCAGCAGCTTAGCGTCTTTACCGCTGAAGTCACGCGCGTGGCGCGCGAAGTGGGTACAGACGGCAAGCTGGGTGGGCAGGCTCAAGTGCCTGGCGTGGCCGGCACGTGGAAAGATCTTACGGATTCTGTGAACTCGATGGCCAGTAACTTGACCGGCCAGGTTCGCAACATTGCTGAAGTGGCAACCGCCGTTGCCAGTGGCGATCTCTCGCGCAAAATTACGGTCGATGTGCGCGGCGAAATTCTCCAGCTTAAAGAAGCTATCAACACCATGGTGGATCAGTTGCGCTCCTTTGCTTCCGAAGTGACGCGCGTGGCGCGTGAAGTAGGTACGGACGGCAAGTTGGGCGGCCAGGCAGTTGTTGTGGGCGTTGCAGGTACATGGAAGGATCTTACGGACTCCGTGAACGCCATGGCTGGTAACTTGACGGCCCAGGTGAGAAACATCGCCGAAGTAACCACCGCTGTGGCCCGCGGCGATCTGTCGCGCAAGATCACGGTCGACGTGAAGGGCGAAATTCTCGAACTGAAAGACACCATCAACACGATGGTCGACCAACTCAACGCGTTCGCTGGCGAAGTGACCCGTGTGGCGCGTGAAGTGGGTACGGAAGGCAAGCTGGGAGGTCAAGCTCAGGTGCCCGGAGTTGGTGGCACTTGGAAAGATCTTACGGACAACGTGAACTTCATGGCCAGCAACCTCACTGGCCAGGTACGAAACATCGCTGAGGTGGCAACGGCTATCGCAACAGGCGATCTGTCGCGCAAGATTACGGTCGATGTGCGCGGCGAGATTTTGCAGCTGAAAGAAACGCTGAACACGATGGTGGATCAGCTGAACCGATTCGCCGGCGAAGTAACTCGTGTGGCCCGCGAAGTGGGTACTGAAGGCCGCTTGGGAGGCCAGGCGAACGTGCCCGGCGTTGCTGGCACATGGAAGGATCTTACGGACTCTGTCAACTCGATGGCCGGCAATCTTACGGGCCAAGTACGTAACATCGCCGAAGTGACCACAGCCGTGGCCCGCGGCGATTTGTCGCGCAAGATCACTGTCGATGTGAAAGGCGAAATTCTCGAACTCAAGAACACCATCAACACAATGGTCGATCAGCTCAACGCGTTCGCTGGCGAAGTGACGCGCGTGGCTCGCGAAGTGGGTACGGAGGGCAAGCTGGGCGGGCAGGCGCAGGTGCCCGGGGTCGCCGGCACGTGGAAGGATCTCACGGACAACGTGAACTTCATGGCCAGCAACCTTACCGGCCAGGTACGAAACATCGCTGAGGTCGCTACGGCGGTGGCTCGCGGCGACTTGTCCCGCAAAATCACAGTAGACGTAAGAGGCGAAATTCTCGAACTCAAAGACACCATCAACACGATGGTCGACCAGTTGCGTTCGTTTGCTTCGGAAGTGACGCGCGTGGCGCGTGAAGTGGGTACTGACGGCAAACTCGGTGGCCAAGCGCAGGTACCCGGCGTCGGTGGTACGTGGAAGGATTTAACTGACTCCGTGAACTCGATGGCCAGCAATTTGACTGGACAGGTGCGCAATATCGCGGAAGTATCAACCGCCATTGCCAGCGGCGACTTGTCCAAGAAAATTACAGTGAACGTGAGCGGCGAAATTTTGCTACTCAAGGAAACCATCAACACCACGGTGGATCAGCTCAATGCATTCGCTGGTGAAGTGACGCGCGTGGCCCGCGAAGTGGGTACCGAAGGGCGTCTGGGAGGACAGGCTAATGTGCCTGGCGTAGCTGGCACGTGGAAGGATCTGACGGACTCCGTCAATTCGATGGCGGGAAACCTTACCGGTCAGGTTCGTAACATTGCTGAAGTAACGACGGCTGTCGCTCGCGGCGATTTGTCGCGCAAGATCACGGTCGACGTGAAAGGCGAAATTCTGGAACTTAAGAACACGATCAACACGATGGTGGACCAACTCAACGCGTTCGCTGGAGAAGTAACGCGCGTAGCGCGCGAAGTGGGTACCGACGGAAAACTGGGCGGGCAGGCTCAGGTGCCCGGCGTTGCCGGAACGTGGAAGGATCTCACGGACAATGTGAACTTCATGGCCAGCAACCTTACTGGTCAGGTGCGTAATATCGCTGAAGTCGCAACGGCCATCGCCAACGGCGACCTTTCGAAGAAGATCACGGTAGACGTGCGCGGCGAAATCTTGCAGCTGAAAGAAACGCTGAACACGATGGTCGAGCAACTGCGCTCGTTTGCCGCCGAAGTGACGCGAGTGGCCCGCGAGGTAGGCAGCGAAGGCCGTCTGGGCGGACAAGCCAACGTCTCTGGCGTTGCCGGAACGTGGAAGGATCTGACGGACTCGGTAAACGCCATGGCCGGGAACCTGACCGGGCAGGTGCGCAACATCGCTGAAGTCACCACGGCCGTGGCTCGTGGAGACTTGTCGCGCAAAATCACTGTGGACGTGAAGGGTGAAATTCTCGAACTGAAGAACACTATTAACACGATGGTCGACCAGCTCAACGCTTTCGCCGCCGAAGTAACGCGCGTGGCGCGCGAAGTGGGTACGGAAGGCAAGCTGGGCGGGCAGGCGCAGGTGCCCGGTGTGGCCGGAACCTGGAAAGATCTCACAGACAACGTCAATGTGATGGCCGCCAACCTGACAGAACAGGTGCGCGGTATTGTGAAAGTGGTGACCGCCGTCGCCAACGGCGAACTGACGCGGAAGCTCACGGTGAACGCTAAGGGCGAAGTTGCCGCACTGGCGGAAACCATCAACAACATGACGAATACGCTGGCGACCTTTGCCGACCAGGTTACGACCGTGGCGCGCGAAGTGGGTGTGGAAGGCCGGCTCGGTGGCCAGGCGAACGTGCCCGGCGCCGCGGGTACGTGGAAAGATCTCACGGGCAACGTAAACCTGCTGGCAGACAACTTGACCAACCAGGTGCGCGCCATCGCCGAGGTTGCCACCGCCGTCACCAAGGGCGACTTGACACGATCCATTCAGGTGGAAGCGAGCGGCGAGGTTGCCGACCTGAAAGACAACCTCAATACCATGATCGACAATCTCCGTCTGACAACGGACCGTAATACGGAGCAGGACTGGCTCAAGACGAACCTGGCCCGCTTCACCGGAATGTTGCAAGGACAACGCGATCTGGCGACCGTAGGACGCATGCTCCTGTCGGAGTTGGCGCCTCTGGTCAGCGCTCAGCAAGGCGTGATCTACCAGATGGGCGGCGAGGAATCTACCGAGATGGTGCTGCTCTCAGCATTCGCCGGAGACGGCGAAGACGGACATCTGCGCCGGCTGAAACTCGGCGAGGGACTGGTTGGACAATGCGCGGCCGAGAAACGGCGAATGCTGATCTCCGACTTGCCTCCAGACACGATTGCGATTCGCTCCGGTTTGTTCGAAGCAGTTCCACGAAACGTTATCGTGCTCCCTGTGCTATTTGAAAACCGAGTCAAGGCAGTGATTGAACTGGCCTCGCTGAGCAGTTTTACGACGTCACAGCTGGCATTTTTGGAACAGTTGACGGCTAGCATCGGCATCGTGCTCAACAGTATTGAGGCCACGATGCAGACCGAGGGACTGTTGAAGCAGTCGCAGCAACTGGCCACCGAACTCCAGGTGCAGCAAAAAGAGTTGCAGCAGACCAACGAGCAACTCGCGCAAAAAGCGCAGCAGCTCGCTGAACAAAACGTTGAAGTTGAACGCAAGAACCAGGAAATCGAGCAAGCTCGAGGCGAACTGGAAGGGAAGGCTAAAGAGCTGGCGCTGACTTCGAAATACAAGTCCGAATTCCTGGCCAACATGTCCCACGAGTTGCGCACGCCACTCAACAGTATTCTGGTGCTTGGTCAGCAACTCAGTGACAACCCGGACGGCAACTTGACACCCAAGCAGGTTGAATTCTCGCGCACCATTCACGGCGCCGGAACAGACTTGCTGAACCTGATCACAGACATTCTGGATCTGTCGAAGATCGAATCCGGAACTGTCTCGGTGGAGGCAGAGGAAGTCTTCTTCGCCAGCCTGCTTGACGCGGTACAACGTCCATTCCGGCACGAGGCGGAAAACCGGCATCTGAGCTTCGAGGTGCAAACCGATCCTCACCTTGCTCGGAGTGTCGTCACCGATACGAAGCGGTTGCAGCAAGTCCTGAAGAACCTGTTGTCCAATGCATTTAAGTTCACGGAGGTTGGGGGTGTGCGTCTGTCGGTGTCGCAGGCCAGAGGCGGTTGGACCGAGGGTCACCCGATCTTGGGCAAGGCGGCATCGGTGGTGTCCTTTGAGGTTTCCGATACCGGCATAGGCATTCCCCAGGAAAAGCAGCGCATCATCTTCGAGGCGTTCCAACAGGCGGATGCTGGCACCAGCCGTAAGTACGGCGGCACGGGCCTGGGGTTGGCGATCAGCCGCGAACTGGCCAGCCTGCTCGGCGGAGAAATCCAGCTGCGCAGCGCTCCCGGCCGGGGCAGCACCTTCACTCTATACTTGCCGCAGACCTACGTCGGTCCGTCCAGCTCGATCGCTGCCCAGCCAGACGGAAGAACTCGGTCGTCCGCTTTGTCCGTGCAGATGGGTGTCGCGGGTGTGGCAGAGCATCCGGTCGAGAAGATCCCCGACGACCGAGACAATCTGCAGCCCGAGGATGCTGTCTTGTTGATTGTGGAGGACGACCCTCACTACGCGCGTGTCCTATGTGATCTCTCCCGGGACAAGGGCTTTAAAGTTCTGGTGGCTACACGCGGTGCGGAAGCTCTGGCGCTGGCCAAGGAGTACCACCCAACCGCAGTGTCGCTGGATGTTTTCCTCCCCGACATGCTGGGCTGGACGGTCCTGAACCACTTGAAGCAGGATCCGGAAACACGGCACATACCGGTGCAGATGCTGACGCTGGACGAAGACCGCCACCACGGGTTGGCGCGGGGTGCGTTCGCATTTGTTACAAAGCCCACCACGCCGGAAGGGTTGGAAACGGCGTTGACTCGCATCAAGGAGTATTCCACTCCCCGGCGGAAGCGGTTGCTAGTGGTGGAGGATAATCCCGCCGAACAGCTCAGTATTAAGGAGCTGTTGGGGTATGACGACATCGATGTCACAGTCGCTGCCACGGGCGCGGAAGCAATCGAGGTTGTTAATGAGCAGGCTTTCGATTGCGTCGTTCTGGATTTGCGTCTACCCGACATATCGGGCTTTGAGGTGTTGGAACGTTTCCGAGACACTCCCGCACTGAGCGACCTGCCGGTCGTAGTCTTTACCGGCAAGGAACTTTCGCCAGAGGAGGATGCCCGTCTGCATTCGCTGGCACGCAGCGTGGTAGTAAAGGGGGTGGAGTCGCCGGAACGCCTGCTCGATGAGACTGCATTATTCCTGCATCGCGTGGTAGCCGATCTTCCGGTGGAGAAACAGCGACTACTCGACCGGTTGCACCACTCCGATGATGCGCTGGTGGGAAGGAAGGTGCTGGTGGTGGACGACGACGTGCGCAACATCTTCGCGCTCAGCAGCGTGATCGAACGCCGTGGCATGACCGTAATCACCGCCGGAACGGGCAGGGAAGCGATCGCCAAACTCGAATCGACCCCGGATATCGCCATCGTGTTGATGGACATCATGATGCCCGAGATGGACGGCTACGAGACCATGCAGGTGATCCGGCAAAACTCCTCATTCCGGCGATTGCCGATCATTGCACTAACTGCAAAAGCGATGAAGGGAGATCGCGAGAAATGTCTGGAGGCGGGAGCGTCCGAGTATTTAGCCAAACCAGTCAATACCGAGCAACTGCTCTCGTCTCTGCGTATGTGGCTTCACAGATAGCGGTTGGCTGCGGGTGTGGGTTTGGCGGGCAAGACCTGAGCTGAGAGGATAGCGGGACTCAATGGTCACAAACGAGAAAGTCAATATTCTCATGGTGGATGATCAGCCGGCCAAGCTGCTGAGCTACGAGGTCATGCTCGGCGGATTAGGGGAGAATCTGATCAAAGCCACTTCCGCAAAGGAGGCATTTGAAGTTCTGCTGAAGAACGAAGTCGCCGTAGTGCTGATGGATGTAAGCATGCCCGAGCTTGACGGCTTTCAACTGGCTGCCATGATTCGCCAACACCCACGCTTTCAGAGGACGGCGATCATTTTTGTTTCGGCCGTGCACCTGACCGACATGGATCAGCTCAAGGGATACGAACACGGAGCGGTGGATTATGTTTCAGTTCCGGTGGTAGCAGAGCTGTTGCGCGCGAAAGTCAGGGTATTCGCCGACCTGCACCGCAAGACGCAGCAACTGGAAACACTGAATCGCGATTTGGAGCAACGCGTGCTGGAGCGCACTGAAGAACTGGCCCGCAAGGCGGAATTGCTACTGCAGCTCAACATGGAGCTGATGGGGAAGAATCAGGAACTCGACGCCATCGTCAGCACCGCCCCAGATGTGATTTTCAGCAGCCAGGAAGATGGGCGTTACGAATACGTCAGCCACCGGTTTCACGAATATGCCGGCACTTCCGCAGACTCCGGCGAGGCTGTGCGCTGGTTAGAGCATGTGCATACTGACGAACTTGACCGGGTCAAAGCGGACTGGATCAAGGCGGTTCAGTCGGGAGGAAGTTACGAGGCGGAGTATCGCTTGCGCTCCAAAGACGGCACCTACCGGTGGTTCCGATCTCGAGCAGTTCCGATTCGAGATCCGGAAGGAAAGATCGTGAAATGGTACGGAACTTGTTCCGACATTCACGACAGCAAACTGTTGGAACAATCGATTCGAGACAACGCTGCTGAGTTGGAAAAAATGGTTGATCGCAGAACGGACGAATTGCGGCGTCTGTCCGTCCGGCTTATGACGATGCAAGACCAGGAACGTCGCCGGCTGGCACGCGATCTGCATGACGGGCTGGGACAGGAACTTGCCGTGGCCAAGATGGTGTTGGACAAAATGATTCTGCAGAAATCCGCGCAACCACCAGAGGAAGCGTGGACTCAAGCCAGCAGCATTGTGGATCGTGCCATCCAGCAAGTCCGCACGATGTCTCACCTTTTGCATCCGCCGCTGCTGGATGAAGTAGGTTTGCTCTCAGCCCTTTCCTGGTACGTGGAGGGGCTCACGAAGCGCAGCGGCATTGAAACCTCCCTGGAGGTGCAGCCCGCCGAATTTCCGCGGCTTGCATCGGAGGTGGAGACCGCTGCCTTTCGAATTGTCCAAGAGGCTCTGACCAATGTCTTTCGGCATTCCGAAGCGAAGCGAGTATGGATCACCTTGTCTCAAAAGGACGGGAAGATCGTGGTTGCCGTGCGAGACGATGGCAAAGGAATCGGTAAGAGAATTGCCGAACTGCAACCGGACAGCGTCGGAGTTGGTATTGGAGGCATGAAACAGCGGGCCAAGGAATTTGGTGGAGAACTGCGGTTGACGAATGTCCATCCTGGAACTCTCGTCGAACTCATGATTCCCTGCAGTTCGGTGTTGCGGGAGCCAAGCCCCGTCTTGACGTCCTAACTTGAGGTCCTCAGTAGATGCGCGAGAAAGTTAAAGGTGCCGCCGAACGGCAGGTACCAATGGATAAAACCCAACATCCGCACCAGGCAATGATTGTGGCGGATATGGTGCCCGCCATGGTTTGGGTTTCGGATACGGACGCTCTCCGGACTTATTTCAACCGATCATGGCTTGAGTTCACGGGAAGAACTCTGGAGCAGGAGCTTGGGAACGGCTGGGTCGAAGGAATCCATCCGAAAGACAGGCAGCGGTGCCTGGACACGTTCCGCTGGTCTGTCAGTTCGCGCCTGCCTTTCAAGATGGAATATCGCCTGCGCCGCGGCGATGGGCAATATCGTTGGATCCTGAGCCACGGGGAGCCTCGCTTCAACACAAAAGGGGTTCTGGACGGCTATGTTGGTTCGTGCCTGGATATCACGGAGCAGAAGGTCGCTGAAGAAGCGCGTTCGAGGCTGGCAGCGATCGTGGAAAGCTCCGACGACGCAATAATCGCAAAGGACCTGAACGGGATTATCACAAGCTGGAATGCCAGTGCGGAAAGAATCTTCGGCTATACCGAAAAAGAGGCTCTGGGAAAGCCAATTGCGATCATCATCCCTTCCGAGTTGCAGACAGAGGAGATGGGCATCTTGCGCCAGCTGCGATCGGGAGAGCGGGTTGAGCATTTTGAAACCGTCCGAGTCGCAAAAGACGGGAGGCGAGTCCTTGTATCGCTGACCATTTCACCGGTAAGAGATTCATTCGGAAATATCGTAGGGGCTTCGAAAATTGCCCGCGACGTTACCCAGATCAGACAAATCGAACAGGCGCTGCGAGAAAGCGAAGAACGAACCCGTTTCTGTCTGGATGCGGCGAATATTGGGACTTGGGACTGGGAGATAGACAGCGGCACGGTTCGCTGGTCCGAAAACATGGAAAGAATCCACGGTCATTTGCCGGGATCGTTCGGCGGGAATATCGAAGCGTTTCTGGAAAGCATTCGCAAAGAAGACCGCGAAAGTGTGAGGACGGCAGTTCAGCAAGCACTGGAAGGCGATGGCAGATATCACGCGGAGTATCGCCAAGTGAGAGGGAACGGAAGCATTGGATGGTTGGAGGCGCACGGGCAGGTCATTTACGATTCATCGCACCGTCCCAAGAAGATGATGGGAGTGTGCAGGGACATCAGCGAACGCAAGCATGCCGAACAGGAGTTGCAGGAGGCTCATGAGCTATTGGACGCCAAAGTAAAGGAGCGCACATCTGAACTCAATCACGCCCAGGAGCGATTGCGCATGCTTTCCGCGCGGCTTCTACAGATGCAGGATGATGAGAGGCGCCGGATCGCTCGCGAACTTCATGACACAGCTGGTCAGATATTGGTTGCGCTGAATCTGAACCTGGTCCCAGTGGAAGAGGAGCTTCTAAAGATCAATTCGGGGCTCGCCCGTCAAATAACGGAAAGCTTGGGCCTTATAGAGGAGCTATCGCGGGATTTGAGGACAATGTCTCATTTGTTGCATCCGCCTTTGCTGGATGAGGCAGGGCTGCTGTCGGCCGTGCGCTGGTATGTAGAAGGGTTTGCGGAGCGGAGCAAGATTCAGGTAGCTCTTCAATTGGATCCCAACATCGGGCGGCTACCCGCTGAACTTGAGACCGCAATTTTCCGTATCGTGCAGGAGTGCCTCACGAATATCCACCGGCACTCCGGCAGCAGCCGGGCTAGCATCGCCATTACCCGCGACACGCACAATGTAAGGATCGAGATTCGCGACCAGGGCAAAGGCGTGCCGAAGCCGATGCGTGCCGGCGTAGGCATTCAGGGCATGAGAGAGAGAGTACGACAGCTGGGAGGACATCTGGAGATTGAATCCGGAGATGGCGGTACGCGAATCGCTGTGACGGTCCTCGCTAATCCCACTTTGGCGGAAATTTCTGTTGGAGTTGTAGATGTAGCTTCCTGACGGTCAGTTTGAATGATCGTCAAAGCTTAATTTTAGGCCAGAACTTACCGCCGGTAAGACATGTACACACTCAGTTGTTCTCCAGCTAAGGATTCTCCCCGATTGTCTTGAACAATTGCCAGCGTTGAGTCTAGCTGTGGAGAGCCGGCGCGATCCCGCTCAGCGTCCGCAGTCACAAGCTCGTACTCCGATAGCAATTCGCATTCATAGGAGTATCAATGTCGAAAAACAAATCAGTTTTTGGAATTTATCTAACGCGTAGTGAGGTGGAATCTGCGGCGAGTGCTTTGACAGATGCCGGATTCTCGGGTTCGGACATTTCGGTTCTCTTGCCTGAAAACCTCGATTCCGGAGAACTTGTAACGGATAAGAGCACGAAAGCGCCGGAGGGAGCGGCCGTTGGTGTTGGGTCGGGAGCGGCGGTCGGAGGTGCGTTGGGATGGCTTGTCGGGGTGGGCGCACTGGCTATTCCGGGCATCGGTCCCGTAATCGCAGCTGGACCGATTGTTGCTACGCTCGCCGGGATCGGAGTGGGCGGCGCTCTTGGCGGATTTGCCGGAGCTCTGATCGGTGTGGGGATTCCCGAATATGAAGCGAGGAAGTTCGAAGGAAGAATCCTGAAAGGCGGCATCCTGGTCGCGGTTCACTGCGAAACATCGGAAGAGGTCAAGCGAGCCGAAGGGATCATGGAAATTACTGGCGGTGAAGATGTCGCGTCCTCCGAAGCTTCCACCGACACAAAGAGTGTTGCGTGAGCCAGAGCAGTGTGGCCTTCGAAACCGTGAATCAGTAAAGATCCGTACTGATTTGCCCCTGCCCCGTTCGAAAGTCGCGCACTGCAATACTGGCAAAGCTGTATTTAGCAGAAGGATCAACGTTACGAAGTTGTAGGCCGCTGGAAATGCCCTCCTGTCTCTCCGGGATGCACTTGGTTCACTTTACAGCTTGAACCGGATGGAACGTGGCGTCCGGGAAAGTTAGGGTTAACGTGCAGGGCAATTCACGCAGATGCTCGCTTTGAGCACGGAGAGGTTGTGATCATGAAAAGAGAAAGAATTGGTTCAACGTTGCCGAGAAGTCTCGTGGTGCTCGGGGCTGGCTTTTTGCTACTCGCGAGCATGGCATGGTCAGACGACAAGGATTCGGATGTCGATAAACGCATCGATTCCGCGGCCAAGGTTCTAACCGAAATTATGGGCACCCCGGACAAGGCAATTCCCGACAAGGTTATGAGGGAAGCCAAGTGCATCGCGGTGGTTCCTTCCATGGTGAAAATAGCGGTAGGTTTCGGCGGCAGTCACGGAAAAGGATTTGCGACGTGCCGGACGGAAAGCGGTAGCTGGAGCGCTCCCGCGCCGATCACCATCACGGGTGGAAGTTGGGGCTTGCAGCTTGGAGGGCAGGCTGTCGACCTGGTTATGGTGGTGACGAACGACCAGGGCATGCAGCATCTTCTGCAGAGCAAGTTCAAGCTGGGCGCGGATGCTTCGGCGGCCGCAGGTCCTGTGGGACGAGATGCCGCCGCCGATACCGACTGGAAAATGCGGGCCGAAGTTCTTACCTACTCTCGCGCGCGCGGTGTATTTGCGGGGATCGATCTGAACGGTTCCGCCATTACGCAAGACAAGGATGAAACCCGCGTTCTCTACGGTAAATTCTCTCCATTTTCCGAAATATTGAGCGGGAGAGTCCGCCCGAAAGAATCGACCGAACCGTTTCTGGCGGCGGTGCGGAGATATTCAGGCCAAGCTAAGGAGAATACCGAGTTGAAAACGAGGCCGGGAAGTACAGACGTCTCCAGTCGTTAAGGCAGACGGGCAAGGTTTTGCGAAGGCCCGGTTCATTCGATGCGCCGGGCCTACGTTCTCAGTTAAGGAACCAAATAGACGATCGGAGGTTGTCATGTCGACGATTCTACTTATTGTTCTGGTCTTGTTATTGGTCGGAGCCTTACCCGCCTGGCCTTACAGCAGATCATGGGGCTACTACCCAAGTGGTGGGCTTGGGCTGGTGGTCGTGGTGTTACTCGTGTTGTTGCTCGCCGGGCGGCTCTAAATTCCCGAGGGCGCGAACAGTTTTCGTGAAGCCGATGCCTTCGTGACTCGGTGAATTGGTGGAGCATCGGTCCCGCCAATTCTTTAGGCTTCGACCTTCGCTTGGTTTGCGACACGTTGAAGCGACTTTAATTGTTCTCGGGAGCATTAGGAGCGTCAATGTCGAATCATCAGAGTCCACGCCACGCCTCTTACGCGTTATCGCCTGGTTCTTCCTCGGTAGCGCTCGACACTCTTTACGCAGGCCGTGAGCCAAAGCGGCCGGCGAGAGTGAATTCTCAAGTACGACCAAGAACATCGCCTGGTCCCGACGCCATTTGGGGACAGTTCAACAACTATCGTTCCAATGGCCTGATGGGGTCTGCGATGGTACATATCGCCATCATAGGTTTGATTCTCAGCGGTGCGACATTTGGTCATCAAGTAGTGCAGCAAGTCGAGAAGCACGAGACAGTAACCCTGATTGCCCCTTCCCCGGAGTCTTACGCTATGCCGGTCGCGAAGAAGGTCGTGAGTGGCGGCGGTGGCGGCGGCGATCACGACAAATTGCCTGCGACAAAAGGAAGATTGCCGAAACTAGCTATGGAGCAGATCACTCCACCAGCGATTGTTGTCCGTAATGAGCACCCGAAGCTCGCTGTAGCGCCAACCGTGGTGGTTCCGCCGCAAGTGCGTCTGGCGGAGAATCATATGCCGAACCTGGGCAATCCAACGGCCGCGCCACTGCCCTCCGCGCCTCCCTCAAACGGAGTCGGGTCGGGTGGCGGCATTGGTTCTGGATCGGGCGGCGGCGTGGGTGTGGGCCACGGGCCGGGCGTAGGTGCGGGCAGCGGAGGCGGCATTGGCGGTGGTGTATTCAAGGTTGGTGGAGGAATTTCGGCACCCCAAGCCATTTCGACGCCGGATCCGGAATACACCGAGGAGGCGCGCAATGCAAAGACGCAGGGAACCTGCGTGCTGTGGCTGATCGTCGATGACCAGGGGCGTCCGCGTGACGTTCGCGTGGTACGCGGTTTGGGATTTGGGTTGGATGCCAGAGCGATAGACGCTGTGAAGCAATGGCGCTTCCAGCCCGCAATGAAAGATGGCCGGCCAGTGAATGTGCAGATCAGTGTGGAAGTTGGATTTAAGCTCTACTGAAAGCTGAAGCGCTTGATCTTCGCCACCTGGGGCACGGAGCCCCGGGTGTTTTTATTTCGCGTTGAATCATCGGTGCTCGGCTCAACACTTCTACCCAAGAAAAGTTTCGCCGCAGTCACCGCAAAAATCAACCAATACACAGCCTTTTCACTCCCGCCAGTTGTACAGCAAGTCTACCAGTCAATTACAGGAGCATCCTGATGGGCCGGGCGCGGCATTGCCGCTACTCTCTGTTTCGGAAGTGGAATGCTCCCGGAATTATCGAGAGCACAGACACAAGCACCCTAGTTGGATCGAAGGAGACTAAAGTGGCGACTTGCGTGATTTCCGCGACAGCATCAAATGTGATCCCAGCCAGCGACGAAACTAATCGACCTGATACCGAACGCAGCCTCGTTCAGCGTGCACAGGCTGGCGACGAGCAGGCCTTTGCCACGCTTTTCCAGGGCCATAAAAAGCGCGTGTATTCCGTATGTTTGCTGATGACGAAGGACATTGCCGAAGCAGAAGACCTGACCCAGGAAGCTTTCTTGCAGGTCTTCCGAAGTGTGGGCTCGTTCCGCGGCGACTCCGCCTTTTCTACCTGGTTGTACCGGGTTGCTGTGAACACCGTACTGATGAAGTTGCGCCGCCGTAAGGCTCCCCCGATTGTGTCTCTCGACGAGCCTGTGTCGGCAGAGTCACCTTCGCTCCGGCGCGACATCGGGAAAGCGGATCCCCGCCTCAGCGGTGCGATCGACCGCATTGCGTTGCGCCGCGCCATGCGGGAGCTCCCGGAGGGATGCCGGCAGATTTTCGCCCTCCACGAAGTTCAAGGATATCAGCATCACGAGATTGCCAAGATGCTCGATTGCTCAGTCGGCAATTCAAAATCGCAGTTGCACAAAGCAAAGATGAAAATGCGCGACTTGCTATTTCCAAAACGGAGACTGCTGCGGCGACCGGCGATGAATCCTGTCACCGACACGCAGTCTCCCGAGAAGAACAATGCCCGGCCTCAACTCTCGCTGTCGTAGGGCGGGGCAGGCAAGTAAGAGACCATTTAAGAGACTGTTAAGGGGACACAGATCACCAACGAGCACTAGAGAGGACAACGCCCGTGGGGTTAGGAGCCATTTTAGTTGTAGGGGAAGAGCACCAAGCTTTTTGCTCGACCCCGCGAGCCGGGAATTATCTGCTGGGAGAACCAATCGAGTGTGTCGAGATCCTCGGCCGATCCATGCTGGAACGCACCATCGAACGTTTCGCCCGCACTGAGATCGAGGCCATCACGGTGCTGGCATCTAACGGCTACTCCGTGCCGGTGTTATCCGGAATGTATCGCAACGTGAATGTTTGGGTGGTAGGGGACGTCGCGTCCGCGATCAGTCAACTATTGCAAGAGTATTCACAAAAAGGTATCGAGCACTCATTTGTCGTCGCCGCAAATGTGTACGCGGAAATCGATCTTCTTGACCTGTTCTACTTCCATCGGGAAGCTCGAAAAACGGCCACGCGGGGCTTGGATCGCGAAGGCCCTCTGGACCTCTGGGTTGTCGACTGTGCGAAAGCGCAACAAGTCGATCTTGAAAGCTTCTTCAATCGGGCGGATGAAGCCACGGCTTCATATCTCATTAGGGATTACGTGAGCCGGCTGAGGCATCCTCGGGATCTTCGTCGCCTGGTGTCAGATGCACTCTGCGGACGCTGCGCGATGCGTCCCTCGGGCCGCGAAATTAAGCCCGGCATTTGGGCTGAAGAGAACGCGGAAATTCATAGGGGAGCGCGGATTGTTGCGCCTGCTTATATCGGTTCGGGATCCAGGGTGCGGGAGGATACGTTGATTACGCGCTGCACCAGCATTGAAAAAAATTGCTATGTCGATTGCGGCACCGTGATTGAAAACAGTTCAATCCTGGCGAACACCCACATCGGCATTTGGCTGGATGTGTGCCACGCCGTAGCCAGCGGGGAAAAGTTCGTCAGTTTGGGACATGACGTGGTAGTCGAGATTTCTGACCCAAGCATAATGCGATCCAACAGTGACGCAAAGAAGGGTGTTGAGTTTAGTCGTCCATATGCGGCGCGACAAATCGTTGCGACCATTCAACAAGAACAACCTCCATCGCCGGAAATGGTGCTTGGAGCCAATCTTATCCAGGGGTGACTGATATGTATACGAGGGGTCCCGTGATTGTAATGGAACTGCCGGAACAACTGAACCATGC
>WNFL01273679.1_pt1 | contig 16176 bp, 10 predicted proteins | sample 5400361 | NCBI WGS metagenome assembly WNFL01 (sample SAMN13153351, study PRJNA577476) | soil metagenome | isolation source: 40 cm soil on Douglas fir-dominated hillslope | place: USA:California | collected 2013-09-17 | reverse complement strand
CGCGCGCGACGGCAAGCGCGCCTTCAGCTACGGCGCACGCAAGCAGCCGGAAAGCGACGAGATCGTGAAGCAGATCGAAACCCTGCTCGCCGAAAAGCCATAAGGTCGAAGGGTAAAATCGGTGCTGCGTACTGGGTGCTGGGTGCTGAGAAAAGGAAAGAAACCGTGACGAGGTGGGGCCAGTGACGAAGTGAGGCCAGTAACGAGATGGGGCTCGTGACGGAGTAGAAGAAGGACTGAGGACTGAGTAAAAACAGGTCCTAGAAAGCAGCGCATTTGCTCTTTCCCCCTTGAGGCGCGCCGAGCAGCTCGACTCGACAAGGGGTTGTCGGCGAGGACTGTGCGCCTGTCGACACGTTAAGCGCAGCTCCGTTTGCGGGAGCAGGTGCCAAGACTCGGTCCATCAGCGTCAGTACAGGCGCCCATGACTCGGATTCCGCCCCGGCTTACGCCCGCCGGGAGCCGAGTCAGTCCCATGGCAAGGCACGTTGTGTGTGCCTTGCCAGGTCGAGTTCCGCAGCCGCCATGTCGAGGCAGGCAGCACAGGGGCACCCCGTGAATACGGGGCGAGACTCCAGGGGCGGCCTTCTTTTGGTTACTTTTAGTTCCGGCATAACCTGCTTAACAGATTGCCTTCACTAAGGAGAGATTTTAGTTTCGGCAACCTATTAAGCAGGTTAGCCTCCACTGAAATCTTCGATTTTCTTGGCGAGCGCAAGAAAGGTGACCAGCCGCCGGGCTGCCCCCGGCCGAAAGAAAGTATTAACTTCACCACGTATCAACAAAAGCGCGCTTCTTCCCAATCCGCAGCGTGGCGGGCGGGAGTGAACGCAATCCAGCCATCACCCACGAACGCGTGTCCGCCGGATCGATGACATCGTCGATCTCGAACAAGGTCGCGGTGCTGAGCGCCTTGCCGCGCTGGTAGGCTTCTGCGACCATCTCGTCGAACCGCGCCTTGCGCTGCGCAGGGTCCGTGATGGCCTCCAGTTCCTTGCGAAATCCCAGCTTCACCGATCCTTCCAGGTTCATCGGCCCGAACTCCCCCGTCGGCCACGCAACCGAGAACATGGGCAGGTGGAAACTGCCGCCCACCATGCCTTGCGAGCCGAGGCCGTAGGCCTTGCGCAGCACCACGGAGAAAACCGGAACGGTCATGTTCGCGCCGACAACGTACAGCCGGCAGCAGTGGCGCACGAGCGCGGTTCGCTCGGCGTCCGGCCCCACCATGTTGCCCGGCGTATCGCACAGCGACAGCACCGGAATGTCGAAGGCGTCGCACAGTTGCAGGAAGCGCGCGGCCTTGTCGGCGGCGTCCGCGTCGATCGCACCGCCGAGCACCATCGGATTATTCGCGATCAGGCCGAGCGGCCGCCCTTCGACGCGAATGAAAGCAGTGATCATGTTGGTGCCGAAGTCGCGCCGCAGTTCCAGCACGGACTCCTGGTCCGCGATCAGGTCGATCGCGCGCCGCACGTCGTACACGCGCAACCGGTTCTCGGGTATGACATGGCGCAGCTCGCGCTGGTCCGCGCATGTCCAGTCCTGCACCGGGCCCTGAAAATAGGAAAGGTACTGTTTGGCGACGCGCACCGCTTCGGCTTCATCGGCCACGACGATGTCGATCACGCCGTTGCGACGCTGCATCGAGGTCGGGCCGACTTCGTCGGGATGGAACACGCCGAGTCCGCCGCCTTCGATCATCGCCGGTCCGCCCATGCCGAGCGTCGCCTTCTCGGTGGCGATGATCACGTCGCAGCAACCCGCGACCACCGCGTTGCCGGCAAAACATCTTCCCGACACGACGCCGACCAGCGGCACCAGTCCGCTCAACTTCGCCAGCAGCGTGAAAGCCTTGATGTTCAGCCAGCCGGCGACGATCGCGTCGGTATCGCCGGGACGTCCGCCGCCGCCCTCCGCAAATACGACGACCGGCAGGCGCCACTCGGCCGCCAGTTCGAACATCCGATCTTTCTTCTCGTGGTTCTTGGCGCCCTGCGTGCCCGCCAGCACTGTGTAGTCGTACGACATGGCGATACAGCGGGCATCGACATCGGGAAACAGCGTGCCGTTGACCCTGCCAATGCCCATCACGAGGCCATCGGCAGGCGTGCGCTCGATGAGATCCTCCAGGGTGCGCCGGCTGCGCTGGGCGGCAACGGTGAACGCGCCATACTCGTGAAAGCTCCCGGCATCGCACAACTCTGCGATGTTCTCGCGCGCGGTGCGCAAGCCAAGCTTGTGGCGCTTCCCGACCGCGTCGGGCCTGGCTGCATCGAGCGTCAAGGCCCGTCTTTGCTGAAGTTCGGCCAGATCGAGGCGAACATGGTCCGGATCGACCGGCCTGGCGGACGCAGCTAAATTCGCCTGATCCCCGATCATGTCGACGATCAGCAGAACGGCGCCTTCGATCACGGTCTGGTCTTGCGCGCTGCGGATCTCGCGCACCACGCCCGTAAGCGGCGAAGCGATGACATGCTCCATTTTCATCGCTTCCATGACGGCGACTTGCTGGCCTCGCCGGATGGAATCGCCGACGGCGACGTCGATGCTGACGACGGTCCCGGAAATCGCCGCGCTGACGGCTTGCGTGCCTTCCGGCAATGCCTCGCCGGCCGCCAGCATCGCGCCAAAATCGCGCTTGCCGTGCGTCAGGATCGCCAGCGGATCAGTTGACCCCGCTATGCCGGCGGGCGCGATTGCGTTCGACACTGCGCCGTACAGTTGCGCATGCTCGCCCGGCGCGCACAGTGAGGCGAGATGGTCTTCAATGAATCCGGTGTGCCAGTGCCCGCCAGAAAATCCTGGAGATGAAAGCAGATTGAGCAGGAATTCCCGGTTGCTGGAGACGCCCGAAATGCGAAACTCCGACAGGGCGCGGCGCGCCTTCGCCGTCGCCGCGCTCAAGCCGCCGGCCGTCACGTGCACGATGACCTTTGCCAGCAACGAGTCGAAACGCGGATTGACGCGCAAACCCGAGTGGCCGCCCGTGTCGACGCGTACACCCGGCCCGCTGGGCGGATCGAACGCGTCCAATACCCCGGCCGAAGGGCGAACCACGCCGTCGGACGTCATCGTTTCCGCGTTGACGCGCACTTGCATCGCCATGCCACGCGGTGCCGGTATGCTCGAGGAGGCCAGTCCCAATTCCTTAAGCGTACGGCCTTCCGCGACGGCGAGCTGCGCGCGCACGAGGTCGACCCCGGTGACCGCCTCGGTGACGGTATGCTCGACCTGCAAGCGGGGATTGGCCTCGATGAAAACGAAACCGGCACGATCGTTCGCCTCCTCCTCTACCAGGAATTCGAACGTGGCAAGGCTGGCCAGCTTCACTTCCCTCGCCATGCTCAACGCCGCGTCGATCAGGCGATCGCGCAACGCCGTCGACAGCCCCGGCGCGGGCGCAACCTCGACGAGCTTCTGACGGTTGCGCTGCAGGCTGCATTCGCGCTCCCAGAGATGGCTGACTTCGCCGCTGCCATCGCCGATGACCTGGATTTCGATGTGGCGCGCTTTGAGGAACAGTTTCTCCACGTAGACGTCGCCATTGCCGAACGCCTGCATGGCCTCCGAACGGCAGCGTTCGAAAGCCGACTTGAGCTCCTCTACATCGAGCACCTGCCGCATGCCGCGGCCGCCGCCACCCGCGATCGCCTTGAGCATGATGGCGCCGTTCGCCTGCAGAAAGCGGCTGGCGTCTTCGAGCGACGTCGCCGAATCGGTCCCCGCCAATACCGGCACGCCGCACTTCACGGCAAGGGCACGCGCCCTGCCCTTGTCGCCAAAAACTTCCAGCACCTCGGGGGCGGGACCAATGAAAGTGAGGCCCGCTTTCCTGCATTTGCGCGCGAAGTCCGCGTTCTCGCTCAGAAAGCCGTATCCGGGGTGAACGGCTTCACACCTGGCCGCGAGCGCGACGCGAATGATCTGTTCCGCGTCCAGGTAGGCCGCCGGCCCTTTCCCGGTCAGGCCATGGGCCTCATCCGCCTTCGCGGCGTGATCGGACGATGCGTCATCCTGCGAGAAAACCGCATGGGACCGCATGCTGGACTCCGCGGCGGCGCGGGCGATGCGGATTGCGATCTCGCCACGGTTGGCGATGAGCAGGTTCTTGAGTGTCATGGCTTCACAAGTTGGTTCAATTCGTGGAAATTCCGGTCAGACGGTGCCGCTCGCCCGCAAGCCGCTGATCTGGTCCGGGGTCATCGCGAGCCACTCCTCGAGAACTTCGCCCGAATGCTGGCCCAGCATCGGCGGCGGATGGCGCAGTTGCATGGGCGATTCGCCGAACTGGACGGTGAATCCCTGCATGGGGACCGTGCCCGCCCTGGGATGCTCCATGTTGATGATCTGGTCACGGTGAGCCAGGTGAGGATGCTCGACGATGTCGGAAACCGACGCCACTTTTGCCGACGGCACGCCGATCGCGTGGAGTTTGCCCAGCAGCTCTTCCGCTGTCAGTCTCGCGGTCCAGGCGCCGACGATTTTTTCCAGTTCCCCGACGTTCTCCATTCGCGCCGTGTTATCGCGGAAGCGGGGATCGTCCGCGACTTGCGCGCAACCCATCGTGGCGGCCAGCGCGCGGAACATCGGTTCGCCGGCCGTCACAAGGTGGACCCAGGCGCCGTCCCGCGTGGGAAAAGTATTGGCGGGCGCACCATAGCGATCGCGATTACCCCGGCGTGTCATGGTACGGCCAAGCAGCATCTGCTCCGGAATCGCAGTCATCATCATCGACAGCGCGGAATCCAGCAGCGCGACATCCACCACCTGCCCGGCGCCGGTCCGGCTGCGCGCCTGCAGCGCACCCAGCGTGCCGATGGTTGCATACAGGCCCGTCGAGTAATCCACGATATAGGTGCCGGCCATGGTCGGACGGCCTTCGGGATCCCCGGTGATGTCCATGAGCCCGCTCATGGTCTGCGCGATGACATCGAAACAGGGTTTGCGCGACAGCGGCCCGCTCTGGCCGAAGCCGGAGATGCGCGTCACGATCAGGCGCGGGTTCAGCGCCTTGAGCGTGTCCGGGTCGAAGCCCATTTTTTCCAGGGTGCCCGGCACGAAATTCTCGACCAGCACGTCCGCTTTTTGCAGCAGGCCGCGCAACACTTCCTTGCCCGGCTCCGAGCGCAAGTCGAGCGTGAGGCTGCGCTTGTTGCGGTTGAAGACCATCGTGTACAGGCTCTCGCCCTCGATGAACGGCGCGAAGCTGCGGCTGTTCTCGCCGCGGCCCGGCGGTTCCACCTTGACGACGTCCGCCCCCATGTCGCCCAGCAGCATCGCGCAGTACGGCCCCGCTATGAAACGCGACAGATCCACCACACGAATGCCATCCAGCGCTCCCGCGGCGGGCAATTTCTGGCCGTCAACGGGCTTCATTGAAGGTTTTCCAAAACAACGTAAATCTCACCACGCGCCGCACGCGGCACAAGTGTTCCCTTGAGGCACGAAGGAACACGAAGAAGAGCAAAGGAAAATGAAAGTGGCAGGAATACATGATGGACGCGAGTGGTTGCACATGGGCTACCGTTGGCGCCACGATCATCGAAGGACAATAATTTGTTCTTGTTTTTCTTCGTGCCACTTCGTGACCTTCGTGCCTTCGTGGTGAGGTGTGGGTTGTATTGACCAGCCCTAAGCGTTAGGAAGCGAAGTCGCGCAACACCTTCCCGGCTTTCACCGCGTCCTTGCGGATGCCGTCCTGGTCGGCGACTTTGCTACCGTTGACCCAGACGCCATGCACCCCGATTGCCGGCGTAGTGAGTCGGGAAGCACCGGCGGGAAGATCGAACACGCGTCGCGCGCGCTGGCGCCCGACAGTCTGCGGATCGAACAGCAACAGATCGGCATGCATGCCCGGCTTGATCGAGCCGCGTTCCTTGATGCCGAAGATCTGCGCCGCTTCGGATGTAATCCTGCGGATGGCTTCCTGCAGCGTCATCAGCTTGCGCTCGCGCACCCAGTAGCCCAGCAGGTGCAGCCCGAATCCGGCATCGCACAGAAAAGTCAGATGAGCGCCGGCATCCGACAGCGAGATCATGCTGTTCGGATCGAGCATCATGCGGCCGACCGCGTCGTCGTCGGAATTCAGCAACGTCGCCGTGAACAGCGTATCGAGGTTTTCTTCCAGGGCGAGGTCCAGCGCAAAATCGAACGGATGCTTGCCCGCTTGCGCAGCCAGATCCTGCACGGATCGCGCCTCCATGTGGCGGTTCTCCGGCTTCGCCGTCTGCGCCACGAACATCTGGTGCCAGTGGCCGTTGAACATGCGCCGCGCGCGCACCGCCAGCTCCTTCTTCACGTTGTCGCGTAATTCCTTGCTGGCGAGGATGCGCGACACGTCGGCCTCCTTCGCCTCCATGACGGGTCGCCAGGAAGCGAGGCCTTCGAAAACGTAAGGCTCGTGCATGGTGAATTCGAAATTCAGCGGACATGGGCTCACGGCGCCGTAGAGTTTGCCGCCGCGCCCGCGTGCCTGCCCGATCGCGTCGAGGTCCTCGAACGTGGCTTCCGGCGTTTCGTTGCTGTGCAGGAGCGCCGCGACGATGTAGGGACGGCCTGATGCGCGCGCAATGGCTTCGATGGACGACATCGTGGTCGCCTTCGAGTCCTTCGTCATCATCAGCACACCGTGTCCCACGTCCTTGAGCGCGGTGGACAATGCCATCAACTCCTTTTCATCGGCCAGGCGCGAAGGCATCGGCACGCCGGCTTCGCCGTTGTGCTGGCCGGAGCGCGTCGTGGAGAAACCGATCGCGCCGGCCTGCATCGCCTCTTTGACGATACCGCGCATCTGCGCGATCTCGTCATCGGTCGCCGTGCGCCTGGTCGCGCCGTCGCGCATCACCCAGGTCCGCACGGAGGAATGACCGACGAACACCGCCGCGTTCGGACCGACTCCCTTGCGCTCCAGCATGTCGAGGTATTGCGGGAAGGATTCGAAGTCCCAGTCGGTGCCGGTGCGCAATGCGTCGAGCGACATGCCTTCGACGTGGGTGAGATTGCGCATGACCAGGTCGCGATCCGCGGGTCGGCAAGGGGCGATAGTGAAACCGCAGTTGCCCATGATCACCGTCGTCACGCCGAGAGACGGCGACGGGCTGGCGAACGGATCCCAGGTGATTTGCGCGTCGTAGTGCGTGTGCGTGTCGATGATGCCGGGCATCAGCGCCAGGCCTTTGGCATCGATGCGTTCGCGCGCCTCGCCCTTGACCTCGCCGACTTCAGCGATGCGATCGCCCTTGATCGCCACGCTGCCGCGCCGCGGTGCCGCGCCGGAACCATCGTAGATGGTGGCGTTGTCGATGATGAAATCGTGCATGACTCCTCCGCAAACCGTAATCGACTTGTAATGCGTCGTTTTTGGGTGCTTCCGGAGAGGAGTTTACCGCAAGGAGCGTGAAGGCCGCCGCAGCGGCAGGGACCACTACCCGGCAGGATATTCGATGTCGAGTACTTCGAGCGTGGTTTCGCCCACCGGCCGGTCCCAGGTGACCGTATCGCCAACGCCGGCGCCGATCAGAGCCGATGCCAGCGGCGACTGCCAGCTTACCTTGCCGTGGACGACATCGGCTTCGTCTTCGCCGACGATGGTGAACGTGTGCCTGGCGCCGCTTTCGTCCTGGGTCTTTACGCTGGCGCCAAAACGAACTTCGTCAGACGGCTGGTCGGCGACGTTCACGGGGATCGCCGACTCCAGCTTGGCCTGGTAATAGCGCAGATCGCGTTCGATCTGGGACAGCTTCGGGCGATCGAAATCCTCCGCGGCGCGCTTCAACCGCGCATGCTCCGCCTGGAGTTGTTCGACTTTCGCGCGCAGGCCCTCGAGACCGGCGGGGGTCACGTAGTTCGGCTCGGAACTGACCGGACGTTCCGGCAATTCCTCGCCTGTAAGGGCTTCGTTTTCTTCTTTGACGAAAGCACGGCTCATCGGCCACCTCGCAGGGGGCGGGAACGGCGCGCTGCCTGGTGGAGGGGCGGCACACAGAGGATGGAAGGACATCTTAGCAAGCTTCGCTGATCGGTCCGAAGCAGGTTTGAACGGTTGGTCGCAACATCGTTCCGCAAAAACAAAACAAAGCCGGCATGTACACTGGATGCGGCGTTCCGGCACACTTCCTGACACACGCTTCCCGCCCCACGCTTTCCATATTAGGAGATCGCATGAAGTCCATCAGCAAGATATTTCTGACCGGCGTATTTACCGTGCTGCCGGTGGTCGCGACGGTTTATCTGGTGATCTGGGTGATTTCGGCGGTCGAGGGTTTTCTCGGCAGGCAGCTCAAACTGCTGATTCCCGACGAGCACTACCACGCCGGGATGGGCATGCTCGCCGCCGTCATCGTGATTTTCGCGGTCGGCCTGTCGATGCGGGCATGGATCTTCCGGCAAATGATGAAACTGGGCGAAAGCGCGTTGCTGGGTATTCCGGTCATAAAAGTCGTTTACAAGTCGCTGAGGGACTTGTTCGGCATGTTTTCCGGCGATCAGGACAGCGGGTTGCTGCAGGTCGTTTCGGTGCAGTATCCCGGCACGCAGATGAAGCTGCTCGGGTTCATCACCCGTAGCGATTTTTCCGACCTGCCGCAAGGGGTGGCCAACGCCGATGACGTCGCGGTCTACCTGCCGATGAGCTATCAGGTCGGCGGGTATACCGTGGTGGTTCCGCGCTCCCAGATCACACCGGTCAATATGGCCCGCGACGAAGCGATGCGTTTCGTCCTGACGGCGGGATTGACGGCGCAAAGCAAGAAACTGCTCAAGGCGGGCGGCTGACGGAGACAGCAGCACTTCGGCAACCGGGTTTTCCTGCCATGATTGGCCCTGACAGTTGCAACCGGGGTTTTATGCTGTAAGGATGTCGACTTCTACCAATCATAAACCAGAGATTCCATGGCCCGCTACGTCATTACCGTTGATTTTTATCTGCATACCGGCACGCTCGAGCCCTTTCTGAAGCTGATCAAGGAAAACGCCCACAAGTCGCTCACCGACGAGCCCGGTTGCGATCGTTTCGATGTCCTGATCGAGAAAGGCGCCCCGGATCACATCGTGCTTTACGAAATCTACAAGGACCGCGCCGCCTTCGATTTCCACCTGAAGTCCCGTCACTTCGTGGAATTCAATTCGGCGTCGCAACGCTACGTAAAAGACAAGAAAGTCATGGAATACGAATATACCAACGACGGGGAGAAGAACAGGAATTGAAAGGGCCGTGAATTTCGTGAATCCGTGAATATCGTGAATTCGTGATTGGGCGCTCGAAACCTTAAGCATCTACGACATTCACGGCATTCACGGATTCACGAAATTCACGGCATTTCGGTACAATCCGACCGTCCGTGCCTGCCTTCGTCAACGGCTGTCCGGACGACAAGGGAGAACCTGGATGACGATGCTGGATATGATGATGGTCGGCGGCGTGGTAGTGCTGATCGTCCTGATCGTCGCGCGCAAAAAGCGCTGAGCGGTACGTAGTCAGTCCCGGCAATCCCGGGCTGGCGTCAGCCGCGATTCAACAATTGCCGCACTGCCTCCGGTCGAGGCAAAGGTGTGACGGCCCCGTATCCCGTCGTCGTCAGCGCGGCGGCTGCGTTGGCAAAGCGCAGCCCCTGCCAGAAATCATCTCCCGCCGACATGCGCGCAAGCAGCGCCCCGGCGAAGCAGTCTCCCGCACCGGTCGCATCCACGCAGTTCACCTTGTAGCCTTCGATGCGCTCGCGCCGGCGCGAATCGCTGCCGATGGCGCCGCCGGCGCCGAGCTTGAGCGCCACCACCCCCGCGCCTGCGCGATGGCACCAGTCGATGATCGCATCCGGGTCCTTCAGACCGCACAGGGCGTCAGCATCTTCAAGGCTCAGCAGGAAAAAATCGGACTGTGACAAGGTTGCCGTGATGACCGCTCGCGCGCGGGCCAGCGGCCACAGCCGCAACCTCAGGTTGGAATCGTAGACGAACGCCGCGCCGGCACTTTTCGCCGCATCGATCGCCGCGGATACCGCGTCGCACGCGCTGTCGCTGATCGCCTGGCTGATTCCCGAGGTATGGAAATATCTTGCGCGCCTTATCAGTTCGAGCGGCAGTCCGGCTGCATTCAGGCGGCTCGCGGCGGAATCTTTGCGAAGATAGCTGAACACATGGCCCGCCGGACCGTGGGTGATGAAATACACCGCCGTGTGCGCTTCCGGGTCGATCGCGACACCCGAGGTATCGAGCCCTTCGTCGCGCCAGAGCTGCAGAAATTGACGGCCGAACTCGTCGTCCCCGAGCCGGGTGATATAGGCGACGCGCGCACCCTGGCGGGCCGCCGCGATTGCGCAATTCATGGTGTCGCCGCCGAAACCCTGCAGATACTGGCCCGGCGACTGCGGAATCTGGCTGAACTCGTAGAGCGGCTCGCCAAGCGAGACAACGTCGATATCCGGCCGCGATCTCGAGAAATCCGCGCGCGTGCGCGATGACCGCACTGCGGTCGCCCGCAGCCAGCGCTTCCTGGTCGATCACATTGTTGCCGATGCCGACGACCGCCGCACCGGCCTTGAAATAATCGAGCATGTTCGCAGACGACACGCCGCCGGTCGGACACAGCGCAATTTCCGGGTAAACCGCGTGCAAGGCGGCGAGATGCGAGGGTCCACCGGTGGAAGCGGGAAAGATTTTGACGACGGCGGCGCCTTCGCGCCAGGCAGCCAGCACTTCGCCGGGGGTGAATCCACCCGTCAGGGCGATGCGACCCGCCCTGTCGGCCAGTGCCGCCATGCCCGGCACCAGGCAGGGCGAGACCAGATAATCGGCCCCGGCATCGAGGCAGGCCTGGGCACTCACGAGGTCGAGGACCGTTCCGGCACCGACCAGGAAGTCCGCGCCGCTGTTACGGCGCAGCGAACCGATCAATTCGACCGCGCCGGGCGTGGTCAGCGTCAGCTCGACCGTTTTGAAGCCGGCCTCGACCAGGCAGTCGATCGCTGTTTCGGCATCCTGGCGGGAATGCAGCCGGAGGACCGGGATGACCCGTGCCGCAAGCAGCCTGGCCGTATTCTTGCCTGTTCTCATGTCATCCTTGTACGAGGCGCGAAACCCGGGATTCTAGGTGCAAAGTCCGGCACTGGATAGCGAACCGGTCGTAGTTATCCGCCATAATTGACGGAGATGAAAAGACCCCAGGCCGTGGACGAATCACACGACATGCAAGACAGCGTTGCACGCACCGACCCGCGTCTGGCCTTGCTGCAGGACATAGGGCGTGTGCTGGTGGAGGCGTCCTCCGAGCACGATGCACTGGCCATGATCGTGGAACGGATCTGCGCCGGGCTGCAGTGGGAGTACGGTGCCTGCTGGAAGGAAGACGAGCAGACCCATCACATCACCTGCTCGCAAATCTGGCACGAGCCGGGCCTGGCCGAAAGCGAATTCGTGCAGTTATCGCGCAACGCCTCTTTCGAACCGGGTCCAGGCGGACTGGTACGCACCGCGCTCAGGCTTTGCCAACCCTATCTGGTCGAGGATATTTCGACCCTGTCCGGGTTTCGGCGCGGGCCCGCCGCCGTCGCCGTCGGACTGCGTTCGGCATTCGCTTTCCCGCTGGTGGTGCGCGGACAGACGCTGGGCGCGATGGAGTTTTTCAGCCGTCGCGCGTGGGTGCCTGACGATGCCCTGACGATGACCGCGGTCGCGCTGGGCACGATGGTGGGCGAGTACCTGGCGCGACGCGAAGCCGATGCCCGCTACCGCGAACTGGTGGAACTGTCGCCGGATGCAATCGTCGTCGATTGCGAAGGTACCCATGTTTTTGCCAACCAGGCTGCGGTTGCCATGCTCGGGGCGAACGATGTCTCGCAGATTCTCGGAAGTAGCGCCTATTCGATCGTGCATCCGGACTTCCACGCCATTTCCCGCAGTCGTGCGCAGCGCATGTATGAAGACCGGCGCGATGTGCCCTTGCTCGAACTGAAGTTCTTGCGCTTCGATGGCACGCCGATCGACGTCGAGGCGTCTTCGCGCTATTTCGTCTATTCCGGCCGGCCCGCGATCCAGACCATATTCCGCGACATAAGCTCGCGCAAGCGCGACGAACTGCGCATCGCCCGGCTTACGCACCTTTATTCTGCGCTGAGCGAAACCAATAAGGCGATCGCGTTGTTGTCCAGCGCGGAGGAGCTGTTCCGCGAGGTCTGCCGAATCGCGGTGGACCACGGCAAATTCGAACTCGCGGGAATCATGGAAGTGCCGGTCGGCGATGAGCACATCGGCCAATTTGTCGCCGCGTGCGGCGGACAGCAGCAACAGCTGCTCGGCATTCGTCTCGATCTGGACCGGGACGGACCGCATCTGAACGGTCCGTTGGCCCATGCAATCCGGCGCGGTGTGCACAGCATCAGCAATGACTTCCTCAACGACCCCGGCACCGAGGCGTGGCGCAATCTCGCGCGCAGTGCCAAGCTCCGGTCCGGTGCCGCATTTCCCTTGCGCAAGGCGGGCACGGTGATCGGGGCGCTGGCAGTGTATTCCCCGGAAACCGGCATCTTCGAAACGGACCTGATCGGTCTGCTGGACGAGATGGCGCTGAACCTTTCGTTCGGCCTCGATGCCATCGAGCGGGACACGAAGCGGCGCGCCGCGGAATCCGCGCTGCGCGAGAACGAGCGCGCGCTGTCCACGCTACTCGGCAACCTTCCCGGCATGGCTTACCGCTGCCGCGTCGACGACCTGTGGACCCTGGAGTTTGCCAGCGAGGGCTGTATACGGCTAACGGGCTATCGGCCGGTCGACCTGATCGACAACCGCGTGCTGTCGTTCATCGATCTGGTGTATCCCGGCGACCGTGCCCGCGTCCAGAGCGAAATCCGCGAGAAGTTAGAGCGCAGCGACCATTTCAACGTCGAATACCAGATCGTCTGTGCCGATGCCACGGTGAAATGGGTATCGGAAAAAGCGCAGGCGATACGCAACGACGCCGGCGAAATCGTAGCGCTCGAAGGCATCATCGACGACATCACCGATCGCAAGCGCTTCGAGGAGCGCCTCTCCTTCCTCGCGCAATACGACGTGCTGACCGGACTGCCCAACCGCGCGCTGTTCTACGACCGGTTGCGCCAGGCGGTCGTGCGCGCCAAGCGCGAGCAGGCGATGGTCGGACTGATGTTCCTCGACCTCGACCGCTTCAAGCAGATCAACGACACCCTCGGGCATGCCGCCGGCGACCGGGTATTGAAAGTCGTGGCGGAGCGCCTCAAGGGCTTCCTGCGCGAGGTGGATACCATCGCGCGACTGGGCGGAGACGAGTTCACGGTGGTCATCGAAGGCGTCAGCGAGCCGGAGCAACTGTCCGGCGTCGCCGAGAAAATCAGGAACGCCCTGGCCGAACCGGTGGACCTCGACGGGCGGGACATGTCGGTCTCGGCGAGCATCGGCATCACGATATACCCGCGCGACGGCGAAGACATCGAGCAGCTCATCAAGAATGCCGACATCGCCATGTATCACGCCAAGCACCGCGGCGGCCGCCAGCAATTCCAGTTCTACGATGAAGGCATGGGACCGCTCGCGGCCGAACACCTCGAACTCGAGGCCAAGCTCAAGCGTGCCATCGAAAAACAGGAATTCCTGCTGCACTACCAGCCGGTGGTCGACATGGACAGCGGGCGCATCACCGGCATGGAAGCGCTCATTCGCTGGCAGAGCCCGCAAGGCCTGGTGGCGCCGGCGAACTTCATTCCGCTTGCCGAGGAGTCCGGACTCATTCTCGACATCGGCAGATGGGTGCTGCTTGCCGCCTGCACGCAGGCACGCAAGTGGCAGCGCGAAGGACTTCCCGCCCTGCGGCTCGCGGTCAATCTTTCGCCGCTGCAGCTCAGGCAGGAAAACCTGCTTGCCTCGATCACGGAAATCCTGCGCGAGAGCGGGCTGGCACCGCAACATCTCGAACTGGAGATCACCGAGAACACGGTGATGGATCGATCCCGCGATACGATAGTGACCCTGACCCGGCTCGAGCATCTGGGCGTCAGGCTCACGATCGACGATTTCGGCACCGGTTACTCGAGCCTCGCCTATCTCAAGCAGTTCCCGGTTCACAGCCTCAAGATCGACCGCTCCTTCATCCGCGACATCACCACCGACAAGGACGACGCTGCGATCGTGAGCGCCATGATCGCGATGGCAAAAAGCCTCGGACTCGGCCTGGTTGCCGAAGGCGTCGAGACGCGCGGGCAGCTCGAATTCCTGCGCGCGGCCGGATGCCGTGCCTATCAGGGCTATTACTTCAGCGTGCCGCTGCCGGCGAATGCTTTTGCCGAGCTTGTCAGACGACAGACTCTGCAAGAGCAGGACTCAGGTAAAAGGACTCAGGACTCAGTGAAATAAAAAGGGCCGCATCGCGGCCCCTCTGTCTTTACCAGTCCTCAGACTTTTTACCTGAGTCCCGAGTCCTTTTACCTGAGTCCTGCCTTTACCGCCTCCGGCCCCTGGCCGGAAATTCCCGCGCTTCGTTCACGCGCAGCGGCTGGCCCTTGAAATCCTTGCCGTCGAGGCTGGCGATCGCGGCCAGGGAGTGATTCTTTCCCGGCATTTCGACGAAACCGAAGCCCTTGGTCACGCCGGAAAAAAGGTCGCGCTTTACTTCGGTCGACTTCACCTGGCCGAACTGCTTGAACAGCTCCGCCAGATCGGTTTCGGTCACTTCCTGCGACAAGTTGCCGACGAAAATATTCATCAAAGTGTCCTTTTATAAATGTCTATCAGCGGTTTCCACCCAGCAATGACGAGATCGAACGGTTGCCGTTCTGATGCGGTTGCGAATCGCCGCGGCGCGCAGTGCTGCCGCTGCGCTGCTGGCGATCGCCCGAGCTGTTACGGCCCTGGCCGCCACCGCCGGCACCGGCGCCCTGGCCGCGGCGTCCATCACCACTGCCGGTGCGTACACCCTGACCCTGCGTGCGCGGCCTGCCCGATTGCTGGCGCTGCTGCGGGCGGCGCTGGCGCGATGCGACGGAGGCTCCGTCGGTCCTGAGCGGCGCTCCGGTCGGCTGGAATCCCTCGATCACGACGCGCTCGATGCTGCGCTTGAGCAGGCGTTCGATGTCCCGCAGGAAATCGCCTTCTTCGGAGCATACCAGCGACACGGCCTGACCAGAACTGCCGGCACGGCCGGTACGGCCGATACGATGGATATAGTCTTCCGGCACGTTGGGCAACTCGTAGTTGACCACATGCGGCAGTTGTTCGATATCGAGCCCCCGCGCCGCGATGTCGGTCGCGACGAGCACGCGCACCTTGCCGAGCTTGAACTGGGCCAGTGCCCGCGTACGCTGGCCCTGGCTCTTGTTGCCGTGGATGGCATCGGCACTGATGCCGTCCTTGTCGAGTTGCTCGGCGAGCCGGTTCGCACCATGCTTGGTGCGGGCGAACACCAGCACCTGGCGCCAGTCGCCGGCATTGATCAGGTGCTCCAGCGCGGCGCGCTTGCGATCCTTGTCCACCGGATGCACGACCTGGGAAATCAGATCGGCGGTTTCCGTGCTTTTCGCCACGGCAACTTCAACCGGCGATTGCAGGAAGGAATCCGCGAGTCCGCGGATTTCCGGGGTGAAAGTCGCGGAGAAGAACAGGTTCTGGCGTTTGGACGGCAGCGCGACCAGGATGCGGCGGATGTCGCGGATGAACCCCATGTCGAGCATGCGGTCGGCCTCGTCCAGCACCAGGATTTCGACGCGCGAAAGATCCACGGTGCGGCTTTGCAGGTGATCGAGCAGCCGCCCGGGCGTTGCAACCAGGATGTCCACGCCACGGCGCAGTGCGCCGATCTGCTGGTTCATGCTGACGCCGCCGAATACGGTGGTCGACTTCAGGCGCAGATGGCGCCCATACCCGCGCACGCTCTCCTCGATCTGTGCTGCCAGCTCGCGGGTGGGTGTGAGGATCAGCGCGCGAATCGGGCGCCGTGAAGCATCGCCGCCGGCTGTGCGAGCGGCCAGCAACTGCAGCAGCGGCAGCGCGAATCCGGCTGTCTTGCCGGTTCCGGTTTGCGCGCCGGCCAGAATATCGCGGCCGGCGAGGATGACCGGAATGGCCTGGGTTTGTACGGGGGTGGGTTGCGTGTAGCCTTCGTCGGCAACAGCGCGGACCAGCTCGGCACGAAGGCCGAGCGTTTCAAATGAATTGCTAATGGATATCTCCTGA
>WNFL01124091.1_pt1 | contig 16183 bp, 17 predicted proteins | sample 5400361 | NCBI WGS metagenome assembly WNFL01 (sample SAMN13153351, study PRJNA577476) | soil metagenome | isolation source: 40 cm soil on Douglas fir-dominated hillslope | place: USA:California | collected 2013-09-17 | reverse complement strand
TGCCCTCGACCGGCCGTATCGCGAGGCGCGAGAAGCGTTCGAGCGTGTGTATTTCGAGAACCTTCTCAACCGCGAGCACGGCAGCATGTCGCGTGTTGCAGAGCGCTCGGGACTCGAGCGCACGCACCTCTACCGCAAGCTCAAGGCACTCGGCTTGCCGGTCGGACGCCGCGAGGAGTAATCAGCCGGTCTTCTTGGCGGGCTTTTTCGCCCGTTGCGGCCGTGTCTTGCCGTAGCTGCCCTTATAGATCTTGCCGCGGCGCGTTCGCTTGTCACCTTTTCCCATGGCCCGATTATAGCGAGGCGCCGAGCGCGGCCGGCTGCGGCTCGTAGGCGAGGATCGGCGCCAGCCATTTCTCCGCTTCGGCAAGGCGAAATAGCTCGATTGCGGATGCGATAGGTAGAACCCGGCCACGGCAGAAGCGGGCAGCATGGCAAACGACTCGGTAAGGCGCATGCCGGCGTTGCGCTCGGCGTCGAGCACGCGGAACAGGGCGGCTTTGGGTCGGTGGTCAGGACACGCGGGATAGCCGGGCGCGGGGCGGATGCCGCGGTAGCCCTCGGCGATCAGCTCGGGCTGCGACAGCCTCTCATCGGCCGCGTAACCCCAGAATTCGTGCCGCACGCGCTCATGGAGACGCTCGGCGAACGCCTCCGCAATGCGATCGGCCAGCACCTTGAGCATGATCGCGTTGTAATCGTCGTGATCGGCTTCGAAGCGCCGGACGCGCTCATCGATCCCGCCCGCGCACACAGCGAAGGCCCCGATCCAGTCCGCCACCCCGCTCGCTTTCGGCGCCACGAAATCGGCGAGGCAGAGGTTGGCGCGGCCCTGCGGCTTGTGATTCTGCTGGCGCAGGTTGTGCCACACGGCGAGGGGCGAGCGGCGCGCCTCGTCGGCATAGATCTCGATGTCGTCGGCGTTCACCTGTGCAGCAGGATAGAGCGCGAAGACGCCATTCGCTTCGATCCAGCGCTCGCGCACCGCGCGCTCCAGCATTGCCCGTGCGTCGGCGAGAAGCTTTTTCGCCTCCGTGCCGACCACCGGGTCTTCCAGGATGCGGGGATACGGCCCCGACAATTCCCACGCTTGGAAAAAAGGCCCCCAGTCGATGTAGTCGATGAGCTCGGCTACGGGATAAGCGCGTAGCGCTGTGACGCCCGCCTTGTGCGGTCGGGGCGGCGAATACGCCTTCCAGTCCGTGCCATGACCGAGCCGCCGCGCTTCGCCGATCGGGTGAAGCGGCCCCGGCCCGGCCTTCTGGCTATGCTGCACGCGGATTTTTTCGTAATCGGCACGTACTTGCGCGAGATACGCATCGCGCGAGTCGGACAGCAGACCCTGAACCGCCGGCACGCTGCGCGACGCATCCGGCACGTAGACGACGGGCCCGGAGTAGTTGGGAGCGATCTTGACGGCGGTGTGGGCGCGCGAGGTCGTCGCCCCGCCGATGAGGAGCGGCAGCGAGAAGCCGCCGCGTTCCATTTCGCGCGCCACATGCGCCATCTCCTCCAGCGATGGCGTGATGAGGCCAGAGAGGCCTACCACGTCCGCTTTCTCGCGCCGCGCAGTCTCCAGGATCGTTTGTGCCGAGACCATCACACCGAGGTTCACGACATCGAAGTTATTGCACTGGAGCACGACGGCGACGATGTTTTTGCCGATGTCGTGCACGTCGCCTTTCACGGTAGCGAGCACGATGCGACCCTTGGCGCGGCCAGCTTCGCCTGACCTTGCTTTCTCCTCCTCGATGTACGGCACGAGGTGGGCAACGGCCTGTTTCATGACGCGCGCGGACTTGACCACCTGGGGCAGGAACATCTTGCCAGCGCCGAATAGATCTCCCACGACATTCATGCCATCCATCAGCGGGCCCTCGATCACCTGGATCGGCCGTGGAAACTTGAGCCGCGCCTCCTCCGTGTCGGCGACGACGTAGGTCGCAATGCCGTTGACGAGCGCGTGCGACAAGCGCGCTTCCACCGTGCCGGCGCGCCAGGCTTCGTCCTTGCCGGGTTCCTTGACCGTGCTCTTCACGCGGCCGGCGAATTCCACCAGCCGCTCCGTGGCGTCAAGCCGGCGGTTGAAGATCACGTCCTCCACCCGCTCGCGCAATTCCGGGTCGAGCTCCGCGTACACACCGAGCTGGCCGGCGTTGACGATGCCCATCGACATGCCGGCCTGGATGGCGTGGAAGAGGAACGCGGTGTGCATCGCCGCGCGCACCGGATCGTTGCCGCGGAACGAGAACGACAGGTTCGATACGCCGCCGGAGACCTTCGTCTGCGGCAGCTCAGCGCGGATCCAGCGGACTGCATCGATGAAATCGATGCCGTACCGGGCGTGCTCTTCGAGACCGGTCGCCACGGCGAAGATGTTCGGATCGAAGACGATGTCTTCGGCGGCGAAGCCGTTCGCGGTAAGCAAGTCATAGGCGCGACGGCAGACCACGGTGCGCCGCTCCAGCGTGTCAGCCTGACCCTGCTCGTCGAACGCCATTACCACCACCGCAGCGCCGTAGCGCCGCGCGAGCTTGGCGTGGTGCAGGAAGGCAGCCTCGCCTTCTTTTAGAGAGATCGAGTTCACGATCGGCTTGCCCTGCACGCATTTCAGTCCGGCTTCGATCACGCTCCACTTCGAGCTGTCGATCATCAGCGGTACGCGCGCGATGTCGGGCTCGGCGGCGACCAGGCTCAAGAAAGTGGTCATCGCCTTCTCCGAGTCGAGCATCGCCTCGTCCATGTTTACGTCGATCACCTGCGCGCCGTTTTCCACCTGCTGGCGCGCCACCGAGAGGGCGCCGGCGTAGTCCCCGGCGAGGATCAGCCTCGCGAATGCCTTCGAGCCGGTGACGTTGGTGCGCTCGCCGACATTGACGAAGAGCGAACGATCGTCGACGTTCAGCGGCTCGAGTCCGGCGAGACGCAAGGCCACAGGGCGCTGCGCGGGGCGCCGCGGCGCCACGCCGCGCAGCGAATCGGCGATCGCCGCGATGTGCTCCGGCGTCGTGCCGCAGCAGCCGCCCGCTATATTGATCCAGCCGCTCTTCGCCCATTCGCCGAGCTGGCGCGCCATGGAGTCGGGGGTGTCCTCGTACTCGCCGAATGCATTCGGCAGGCCGGCGTTGGGATGGCAGGAGGTATAGCGTTCGGCAAGGCGCGAGAGCTCTTCCACGTAGGGGCGCAATTCTTTTGCGCCGAGCGCGCAGTTCAAGCCGACCGCGAGTGGTCTCGCGTGGCGCACCGAGTTGTAGAACGCTTCCGCCGTCTGGCCGGACAGCGTGCGCCCGGAGGCGTCGGTGATAGTGCCGGAAATGATGACCGGCAGCCGCGCGCCGCGGCGCTCGAAAGCGTCGTCTATGGCGAAGAGCGCGGCCTTGGCGTTGAGCGTGTCGAACACGGTTTCGACCAGCAGCAAGTCAACCCCGCCCTCGAGCAGCCCGTCGACGGCTTCGGCATACGCGGCGACCAAGCCATCGAAGTCGATGGCGCGAAATCCGGGGTCATTGACGTCGGGCGAGATCGATGCCGTCTTGTTGGTCGGCCCGAGCACGCCCGCAACGAAGCGCGGTTGTTGCGGCGTCTTGGCGTGCCATTCGCGGACGGCATCGACCGCGAGCTCGGCGGCCGCGCGGTTTAATTCACGTGCGAGCGGCTGCATCGCATAGTCGGCGAGCGCCACCGCGGTCGAATTGAACGTGTTGGTCTCGATGATGTCGGCGCCAGCCTGCAGGTACTGCGCGTGGATGTCGCGCACGAGACGCGGCTGCGTGAGCGAAAGCAGATCGTTATGGCCGCGCAGCTCGCGCGGCCACTCGCGAAACCGGGCGCCGCGATAGTCCTCTTCGGCGAGGCGCGCGCGTTGGATCATGGTGCCCATGGCGCCGTCGAGCAGGAGAATCCGCTCGGTGAGCAACGCTTCGAGCTTGGCAGACAACGGCACTGACGCTCCAAACGAAAAAGCCCGTTCAGCTTTCGGCAGAAACGGGCCCGCTTTACCTCCTGGGTGCGACCGTCTCTTTAGCGGAATTTGTAACGCGCCCGCAAGCTGAACATCAAATCGGCGCGGAAGTGGGAGTCTGCCCACAGGGCTAGGATGTGTCAATCGCGCGCCTATAATCCTCGCCTCCCATGGGTGCCGCGCCGGAATTCCACTCGATCGTCAGCCGCCTGCCGTGCCAGGTGCATTGGGGCGATTGCGATCCGGCCGGCATCATCTTCTACCCGACCTATTTCCGCTGGATCGATGCGGCCAGCTGGGCGTTGTTCGAGTCCGCCGGCTATGGGCCGAAGTGGATGAAGGAGCACCACATGGCGATGCCGCTCGTATCCGCGCAATGTGAGTTCATCGCGCCCGCGGCGCATGGTGATCGTTGCGAGGTGCGCTCGCGCATTGAGCGCTTCGGCGGCAAGTCTTTCGTCGTCGAGCACGAGGTGGTGCGCGCCGATGGCACCCTCCTCGCGAAGGGTAAGGAAACGCGCGTCTGGGGACGCTACGTCAACGGGCCGGGCTCACCGCTCAAGGGTGAAACCATTCCCGACGAGTTGAAGTCTCGCTTCCGCGCGACCTAGAAGTCAAAGAACACCGTTTCGTTCTTGCCCTGGAGCACAACGTTCCACTCCAGCGTGCCGTCGGTGCTCGCATGAGCGACAAGCGTGGCGCGCCGCTCGGCTGGCACCAGCGCGAGCACCGGGTCCTCGGTGTTCGCAGCTTCGTTCGGCAAATAGATCCGCGTCTGCAGGTGCTTGAGCAGGCCACGCATGAAGATCGTGACGTTGAGATGCGGCGCCTGCAGCTTCCCACCCGGGCCAGGTACGCGCCCCGGCTTGATCGTGTTGAAGCGAAAGGCGCCTTTGTCGTCTGTCAGCGAGCGGCCATAGCCGCGAAAGTTCTTGTCGAGCGGCTTGTCCTGCTTGTCTTCGGGATGCGCGTAGCGACCGTGGCTGTTGGCCTGCCAGATTTCGACGGCTGCATCGTTGACCGGCTTGCCGTCTGCATCGATTACGCGGCCGCGGATCGAAACGCGCTCCCCGCCGACGCCCGTCGGCGCCAGGTCTTCGATCTGCATCCACTCGAGGCCGATGCGCAGGAACGGCCCGATGGTCTGCGAAGTGCTGGCGTGCAGGCTCATCGGCGTTTCTCCGTCGGCGTTTCCTCGCGGCCGCGCAGCACGATGTCGAATCGATAGGCAAGCGCGTATTCGGGAATGGTGTTCTCCCAGTCGAGGAGCGAGATCAGACGGCTGCGTGCTTTCTCGTCCGCGACGCACATGAACATCGGGTCGTACTCGAGCAGCGGATCGCCGGGGAAATACATCTGCGTTACGAGCCGCTGCATCAGGCCCTGGCCAAAGAGCGAGAAATGGATGTGCGCCGGGCGCCAGGCGTTGTAATGGTTGCGCCAGGGATATTCGCCCGGACGGATGCTCATGAAGCGATAGTTCCCATCCTTGTCAGTGAGGAAACGGCCGGCACCGGTGAAGTTCGGGTCGAGCGGCGCGTCGTGCTGGTCGACGCGGTGGTTGTAGCGGCCGGCCGCATTTGCCTGCCAGATCTCGATCAGGATGTTCGGCACCGGCTTGCCGTTCTCGTCGAGCACGCGTCCGCTGACCACGACGCGCTCGCCGAGCGGCTCGCCCTTGTGCTGCTTCGTGAGGTCGCTATCGCCGGGCTTCACTTCGTCGTACCCAAACACGGGGGCAGTCACTTCGGAAAGCGTATGTGGCAGCACGACGAGTGGTTGCGTCGGCGCCCGCTTCACCGTCGAGGCGTACTTCGGGAACAAGTATTCCGGCTGCGTGTTCCAGTAGGGTCGCCGGTAGGGAGCTGGATCCATTGCTACTCCGCGTCAGGTTGCTTGCTGGGTTGCGCGCGATCGAACGCTTCAAGCTTCATGCAGTTCTCGAAGATGCGCATCGTTTTGGGATAGGGCGCGAGATCACTGTTGTAGCGCTTGGCGTTGAAGATCTGCGGCACGAGGCAGCAGTCGGCCATGCCGGGCGCATCGCCGTGACAGAACGTGCCACCGTCCTCCACGAGGTCGGCCTCGAGTTTGGCAAGCCCGTCAGCGATCCAGTACCGATACCACGTGTCGATCTGCTCCTGAGTCTGGCCCAGCGCGCGCTTAAGGTGCTGGAGTACGCGAAGGTTGTTCAGCGGATGGATCTCGCTCGCGACCAGATAGGCGAGCGAGCGCACGCGGGCACGCGCCAGAGCTTCTTTCGGCAGGAGCGGCGGCGCGGGATGTCTTTCTTCGAGCCATTCGATGATGGCGAGCGACTGCGTGAGCCGCTTGCCATCGTCGAGCTCCAAGGTCGGCAGCAACGCCTGCGGATTCACTGCGGCGTACCCGGGCTGCCGGTGCTCACCCTTGGCCAGGTGCACAAATACCGGCTGGTACGTCAGCCCCTTCAGGTTCAGCGCGATGCGGACCCGGAACGCAGCTGAGCTGCGGAAGTACGTGTAAAGCTTCACAACGCCGGCGCGATTTTGACCTTGAGTTCGGTGACACCGTCGACGCTGGCGAGCAGCTCGTCGCCTGGCTTGACCGGGCCGACGCCGGCGGGGGTGCCGGTGTAGATGAGGTCGCCCGGCTCGAGCGTGTAATGCTCCGAGAGAAACGCGATCTGCTCGGGCACCGACCAGATCATGTCGCTGAGATCGGCACGCTGCCGTTCTTTTCCATTCACCTTGAGCCAGATCGATCCCTTGGAGGGATGCCCGATCTTCGCTGCCGGGATGAGCTCGCTGCAGGGTGCCGCTTCGTCGAAATTCTTGCCGAAATCCCATGGACGCCCATGGTCCTTGCCCCACTGCTGCAGGTCGCGGCGCGTCATGTCGAGGCCGACGGCGTAGCCGAAGATATGGTCGTTCGCCTTCTTCACGTCGATGCGGCGCCCGCCCTTGTTGATGGCGACGACGAGCTCTGTCTCGTAGTGATAGTTGGAAGTCTTCGCCGGGTAATGCACGTTTCCGCCGCGCACGACGAGCGAAAATTCGCTCTTCAGAAAGAAGAAGGGTGTCTCGCGGCCGTCGCCGCCCATCTCTTTCTGGTGCTCGGCATAGTTACGGCCGACGCAGAAGATGCGGCGTACGGGAAATTGGTCGTTGCTGCCAGCGATGGGAAGCGCGGGCGGGGTCCACAGGGGGATCGCGTAAGCCATGGATTCCTCGAAAAGCCGCAATTTTATTCCGTGTACGATGCGTTTAACCCTTACGAAGCACGACAAATTGAAGCGCGCGCGCGGTGAACTCAAGGCGGGCGTCCTGCCCGATCTGATCGGCTACCGCCTGCGCGTCGCCCAGCAGACGGTGTTTCGCGATTTCGCCGCGCAGGTGGGCGAGCTCTCGCCAGGTCGCGCCGGCATTATGTTGCTCATCGAGGCGAACCCCGGCATTACGCAAGGTCGCCTCGCCGAAGCGGTGCGCCTCGACCGCTCCACCATGGTCGGCGTCGTGGATTCCCTCGAAGAGCGCGGCCTGATCGAGCGCCGCCGCGGAGCCGACCGGCGTACCAATGGCTTGTGGTTGACGCCCGCCGGCCGTGCATTCGCGCTGCGGCTGCGTCGGCGCATCGAGCGCCACGAGCGGCGCGTCGCGGCGCAGCTTACCGACGCTGAGCGCGCGCAGTTGCTCTTCCTGCTCGGAAAGCTCGCGGCATAAAAAAAGGGCGCCGAAGCGCCCTTTTCCGGACGATATGCCGCGTTACATGCGATAGGCCGCTTCGCCGTGGGCGCTCGTATCGAGACCCTCGCGCTCGTCCTCCTCGCTTACGCGCAGGCCGATGGTCCAATCGACCAGCTTGAAGGAGATGGCGGCGACGATGCCCGACCAGAAGAAGGTCACGAGCACTGCTTTGGCCTGGATCCACAGCTGTCCGCTGATGGAGTAGTCCTTGGCAGCCACGGTCGTGCCGACGAACCAGTCCACCGGGAAGCTGGGTCCACCGAGGTCCGGCGAGTTGAACACGCCGGTCAGCAGTGCGCCCAGAATCCCGCCGATGCAGTGGACGCCGAAGACGTCGAGCGAGTCGTCCGCGCCCAGCAGCTTCTTCAGGCCGCTCACGCCCCACAGGCACACTAGCCCCGCCGCGATCCCGATGACGAACGCTCCGGGAATGCCGACGTTGCCCGCTGCAGGCGTGATTGCCACCAGGCCAGCGACTGCACCCGAGGCGGCGCCCAACATCGAGGGCTTGCCCTTGAAGATCGCCTCACCCGCGATCCACGACAGCACCGCACACGCCGTCGCGAGGTAGGTGTTCATGAATGCGAGGCTAGCGGTGCCGTTTGCCTCCAGCGCCGAACCGGCGTTGAAGCCGAACCAGCCCGTCCAGAGGAGCGCTGCACCGATCATGGTCAGTGTGAGGTTGTGCGGTGGCATCGCTTCCTTGCCGTAGCCGATGCGTTTGCCGATCAGGTAGGCACCCACCAAGCCGGCAATGCCGGAGTTGATGTGCACGACGGTACCGCCGGCGAAGTCGAGTGCACCCCATTGCCAGAGCAGGCCCGCCTTGCCGTTCATCTCGTCGACGACCTTCGCGCTGGTGTAGGCGTCCGGCCCCATCCAGAACCACACCATGTGTGCGATCGGCGCGTAGCTGAACGTGAACCAGAGCACGATGAAGGCGAGCACCGCCGAGAACTTGGCGCGCTCGGCAATCGCGCCGAGAACCAGGCAGCAGGTAATCGCCGCGAAGGTCGCCTGGAACGCAATGTAGACGAGCTCATAGAGCGGCGTGTTCTTGCTGAAGGTGGCCGCCATGGAGAACTCGCCCTTGGTCGCATCGAACGTGCCCTTGAGGAAGAGCCGGTCGAAGCCTCCAAAGTAGGCATTGCCCTCGGTGAAGGCCAGGCTGTAGCCGTAGATGCACCACAGGACGGTCACCAGCGAGAACACCACGAACACCTGCATCAGCATCGACAGCGCGTTCTTCGAGCGCACCATGCCGCCATAGAAAAGCGCCAGCGCCGGCACGCTCATCATCAGCACGAGCGCGGTCGAGGTGAGCATCCACGCGACGTCGCCCTTGTTCGGCACAGGCGCGGGCTTGGCCTCTTCCTTCTTCTCCTCGGGCTTGGCCGCGTCTTTCTTGGCCTCCATTTTGGTTGCTTCCGCCTTCGGCGCTTCCGCCTTGGCCGCCGGCTTGTCCTGGGCGAGCGTCACGCCCGCAAATGCGAGCGACAGCACCACCGCAAGAAATGCACAGAGTTTCTTCATCACATTCTCCTCAGAGCGCTGCCGCATCGGTTTCGCCGGTGCGGATGCGGATAACCTTCTCTAGATCGAACACGAAGATCTTGCCGTCGCCGATCTTGCCGGTGTTCGCTGATTTCTCGATCGCCTCGATCGCCTGATCGAGCAGCTCGGTCTTGATCGCGGCCTCGACCTTGACCTTGGGCAGGAAGTCGACGACGTACTCCGCGCCGCGGTAGAGCTCGGTGTGGCCCTTCTGGCGCCCGAAGCCCTTGACCTCCGTCACGGTGATGCCCTGCACGCCGATCGCCGAGAGCGCCTCGCGCACCTCGTCGAGCTTGAAGGGCTTGATGATTGCGGTAACTAGTTTCATGCGGGTCTCCATTGGGCGGCCCTGCGGCCGCCCGGTTGGCCTCAGAAGGTTTTTCCGACCTGCAGCACGACGGTGGAACGCCCGGCGTCCTTGCTCTTTCCATCGAAGCCGAGCGTTGTGTCCGAAAAGCAATAGGGTGACGTGAGCCCGTTAAAGGGGCAGCTGCCCTTGGCATTCGTCCCGATATAGCTCGCGCCGAACACCCAGCCCGCGACGTCCTTCGTCACGCCGACCTTGTAGTCGGTGTAGTCGGCTTCCGAATAGCTTTTGACTTTGAGGTGTCCGACGTGACCGTTTACGCCCCATCCACTACCGAGATCGTAAGTCGCGGAAAAATCAAAGTAGTCCGTCCCGGAAGTGTCCGGCACCATGAAGTAGTCGCTAAGCGCGTGCGACCACTTGAACGAGAGCCACTTCCAGCTCACGCCGAAGTAAGCCTCGGTGTTATGCACGGTGCCGGAATTGGTTTTCGTGCTGTGCGGATTTGCCGCGCCGAGGAACTGCGCGTCGCTGCCGGGGTAGTAGTAATAGATGGCGCCGACATCGATGCCGAAGTCGCCGAAGGCGTGCTTGTAGCCGCCATAGAAATCCATCTCGATGTTGCCGCCGGGATAGCCGGCGCCCTGGCTCACGTTGGAGTTCCAGTTGCCGAGATAGATGCCGCTCTCGTGGCTATAGTCGAAGCCGCCCTGGATCGCTGGCTTGCCGTAGGTTTGGTCGATCCCGCGGAACCGGTATTCCGAGACCAGAGTCATGTTGCCGGTGACCGCCGGAGGCGGAGGCGTGGCAGCCGCAGCAGCCGGAGGCGTGTCAGCCGCAGCAGCCTGTTGGGCGATGGCTGGTGCTGATGCCGAAGCGGATGCGGCGAGCGCCAGTGGCAGGACGTACTTACGCATGTTGATGCTCTCCCTGAGGGTGAATGGAAAATTACCCCCGACAGTTAGCATCTCCTGTGCCATCGACTTTCTTCCCACACGATCAACGAGTTATTGATGAGCCGGGGATCGGACGCCCCACATCGGTGCACGGGTTTCATGCGCGTGCCCGTGAGTGGTGCGGGGGCAGTGCTAAGGTCGTCGCGATGAACAAGACTCTCTTCGACGACCTCAGTGCACGCATTAACGAAGCGCTGCGTAATTCGCCCGCGCAAGACATCGAAAAGAACCTGCGTGCCCTCCTCGCAGGCTGGTTCGATCGCATGGACCTCGTCATGCGCGAGGACTTTGAAGTTCAGCGAAAACTGCTTGAGCAAGCGCAAGCAAAGCTAGCCACGCTCGAGAAACGCGTGAGCGAGCTAGAAGCCAAGCAGAAGTAAACCGGCCCGCCGTTAGAGCGTTCTTCTCCATTGGGAGAGGTGCGAATCCATGACTGTCGCGACCGTGGCGAGCCGCGCGCTTGTAGGCATCGACGCGCCCGAAGTGACGGTCGAAGTTCACTTGGGGCCGGGACTGCCTGCGTTTCACATCGTCGGCCTGCCCGACGCCGAAGTGCGCGAAGCACGCGATCGCGTGCGGGCAGCGCTCAACCACGGGCACTTCGAATTTCCGGCGCGACGCATCACCGTGAATCTCGCGCCGGCGGAATTGCCGAAGGACTCGAGCCGCTTCGACCTGCCAATCGCGCTCGGCATTCTCGCGGCGAGCGGACAGCTGCCACCGGAAGCACTCGCCGGCCAGGAATTTGCCGGTGAACTCTCGTTGACCGGCGAGCTCAGGGCGGTACGCGGCGCCCTCGCCATGGCGCTTTCGGCGCGCAGCGCAGGCCGGGCGTTTGTTCTGCCCGAGGGCAATGCGCCACAAGCGGCGCTCGCGGAAGGCGCGCGCATCCTGCCGGCGAAATCGCTTCTCGAGGTGGTGGGGCATCTCGCCGACGAGGCTCGCTTGCCGGAGTACAGCGCATCGACGCCTGCCGTCTCGTCGAGCTATCCGGATTTCAACGAAGTGAAGGGCCAGCAGCAGGCGAAGCGTGCGCTCGAGGTCGCCGCCGCAGGCGGACACAGCGTCCTGATGATCGGGCCGCCGGGAACGGGCAAGTCGATGCTCGCGGCGCGCTTTCCGGGGATCTTGCCGCCACTATCCGAAGGCGAGGCACTCGAGGTGGCAGCGGTCCATTCCGTGTCGAGCGCCGGTTTCGAGCCCGCGCGCTGGGGGCAACGGCCGTTCCGCGCGCCGCACCACAGCGCCTCGGCCGCTGCGCTCGTCGGCGGGGGCCAGCTACCACGGCCGGGCGAAATCTCGCTTGCGCACCACGGCGTTCTATTCCTGGACGAGCTGCCCGAGTTCGACCGCGATGTGCTCGAGGCGCTGCGCGAGCCGATCGAAACCGGCCGCATAGCGATTTCACGCGCCGCACGGCAGATGCAGTTTCCGGCTCGCTTCCAGCTGGTGGCGGCGATGAATCCCTGTCCTTGCGGCCATTGCGGCGACCGCAGCGGACGCTGCCGGTGCACGCCAGAGCGCATCGCGCGCTATCGCGGGCGTGTCTCGGGGCCGCTCGCCGATCGCATCGACATCAAGCTCGAGGTGCCCGCACCGCGCGATGGCGAGTTGGTCACTCCTGCCGCTAGCGAGTCTTCGGCCGCGGTCGCCGGGCGCGTCGCCCGCGCCCACGAGGTCCAGATTCTCCGTCAGGGCAAGCCGAACGCGCTCCTCGGCACTCGCGAAATCGACCGCCACTGCGCCACGGGACGTGAGGCGGGCGAGCTGCTGCGCCATGCGTTAGCCCGGCTACTGCTTTCGGCGCGCGCCTACCATCGCGTTCTACGCGTCGCGCGCACCATCGCCGATCTCGCCGGCGCCGCGACCGTTGCGCCCGAGCATGTCGCCGAGGCGATACAGTACCGGCGTCTCGATGCTAGCTTCTAGGCTTGATGGCGACCTACGCGATCGGCGATGTGCAGGGCTGCTTCGACGAGCTGCAGGCGCTCCTCGAGCGACTGCGCTTCGGCAAGAACGACCGCCTGTGGTTCGTCGGCGATCTCGTCAACCGCGGACCTAGATCCCTCGAGGTGCTGCGCTTCGTGCGCAAGCTCGGCAAGCGTGCGGTGACGGTCCTCGGCAATCATGATCTGCACCTCGTGACGCAGCACGAGGGATTCGAGCGCCCGCGCAAGGACGACACCCTGGATGATGTGCTCGACGCGCCCGATCGACGCGAGCTCGTCGACTGGCTGCGTACGCGCCCGATGATGCATGCGGAGGGCGGCTATGCGATGGTGCATGCCGGATTGCTGCCGCAGTGGCCCATCAAGCGCGCGCTCGAGCTGGCGCGCGAAGTTGAGAAGGCGCTCGCGGCGCCGAACTACCGCGATTTCCTGGCCAATATGTACGGCAGCAAGCCCGACCGATGGAGCGATGCGCTCCGCGGATGGGATCGCTTGCGGGTGATCGTGAACGCGATGACGCGGATGCGCTTCGCTACGCCGGACGGCAAGATGGATTTTCAGTCCAAGGGCACGGCGACGCCGCCCGGCTACCGTCCCTGGTTCGAGCTGCGGCCGAAAGAGAAGGCGTCACTCGTTTGCGGCCACTGGTCGGCACTGGGACTGAAGCTTGAGGCGCGCCTCGCCGCGCTCGATAGCGGCTGCGTCTGGGGCGGCAAGCTCAGTGCGCTGCGCCTGGAAGACCGCACGCTTTACCAAGTACCATGCCGCGGCTACCAGGCCGCTGGAGAGTGAGATGAGCAATTGCGTGTTCTGCCGCATCGTCGCGAAGGAGATTCCGGCCGCCGTCGTGTACGAAGACGAACACACGCTGGCGTTCATGGATGCGGGCCAGGTCAACCCCGGTCACGTGCTGGTCGCGGCCAAGGGCCATGCGGAAAATATCTACGAGCTAAGCGATGCCCAGGCGGCTGGCCTGCTGCGTGCCGCGGCGCACGTCGCACGCGCCATCCGCGACGCTTATCGGCCGCAGGGGCTGTCGGTCTATCAGGCCAACGGCAAGGCGGCGTGGCAGAGCGTGTTCCATTACCACATGCACCTTGTGCCGCGCCACGAGAACGACGGCATGGCACTCACCTGGCCGGCGAAGAATCCGCCGCGTGAGAAGCTCGTCGAGTACGCTGCTGCGATCCGGCAGGCTCTGAGCTAGCCCTTCCAGGGTTGGTAGCCGAACGCGCGCTGGAAGCGCGCCTCGATCTCGGCGCGCGTGGGCGCATGATTCTGCGCACCGCGCTGCGCGATCTTGATCGCACCGAGGAGCGCGCTCAGCCTGCCCGTGCTCGGCCAGTCCCAGCCGTGTGAAATGCCATACAGGAGCCCGGCGCGATAGGCATCGCCGCAGCCAGTCGGGTCGACGACTTTCTCGGCTTCGACGATCGGAATCTCGTGGCGCTCGGCGCCGGTGAAGATCACCGAACCCTTGGCGCCCATGGTGCAGATGAGCGCTTTGACATCGCGCGCGATCTCGGCAAGTTTGCGCCCGCTGCGTTCTTCCAGGAGCTTGCCTTCGTAGTCGTTGACCGCCACGTATTGCGCGAGCCGGATGAACTCGCCGAGCTCCGCGCCCGAGAACATGGGCAGGCCTTGTCCCGGGTCGAACATGAAAGGAATGCCGGCTTGGGCGCATTCGCGCGCGTGCTGCAGCATGCCTTCCTTGCCGTCGGGCCCGATGATCGCAAGAGTCGCACCGAGCGAGCGGGTGATGTGGTTCTCGTGCGAATAGTTCATCGCGCCGGGGTGAAAGGCGGTGATCTGGTTGTCGTCGAGATCAGTGGTGATGAACGCCTGCGCCGTGAATTGCCCGGGAATGCGCTTGAGAAGCTCTGCCTTGATCCCTAGATTGCGCAGCCGCTCGAAGTACGGCGCGGCGTCTTCGCCAACGGTCGCCATGAGCAGCGCATCTTCGCCGAGCAGGCGCAGGTTGTAAGCAATGTTGCCCGCAGTGCCGCCGTACTCGCGCCGCATCTCGGGGGTAAGGAAGCATACGTTCAGGATGTGCAGCTGGTCGGCGAGCAGGTGGTTACGAAAACGATCCGGAAATACCATGATCGTGTCGTATGCGATCGAGCCGGTGATGAGCGTTGTCATGAGGGATAGAAGAGATAGAGGCGGTAGCCGGTAGCGCGAGTCCGGCTGGTGTCCAGGAAAACGCGCAGTACCGCTTCGGTGCCGGCGGCGATCCCTTGGCGGACGAGCTCGTCGCGCCGCGCCTGCTCGAGATAGTCGGCCGGCGCCAGCACGCGGCGCAGGACTGGCCGATCCGCTTCGTCGGTCAGCGTCAGCTCGAGTGCCGGATAGTCCTGCGGGAAGCGGGCGCGGTTGCGGATGACAGCGTTCAGCACGATGAGACCTTCGCGCCGCGCGTCCGCCTGCAGCTCCGAAGAATCGATGCTCATCAGCTCGGTCCGTCTGGGCAGCGGCACTTCGCAGCCAAGCGGCCTGCAGATCGCCCGCAGGGGGTCGCGTACCTGCGGCGTGGTGGCCGCGAGCTCTGACCGAAAACGGTAAGTGAGCTGGGCGGCGATGGCGAAGGCGGCGATCGCCGCGGCCGCGCGCCATAGCCAGCGCGCGCGCCGGGAGCTTTCATCGTCGGCGAGAAAGTCCGGGATCGGCTTCGGACCGTCTTCGCCGAGGTCGGCCGCAGGGCGGCGTCCGGGGTCGAAGAGCCCGAGCTGCGGCGAAGGCTCCAGCGCGAGGCGCTGCTCGCCCTCCTCCACCAACGCTGCTACGCCGTTAAATACCCCGCCGCACTTACCGCAGCGCACCGTTCCGGAATGCGCGGCGAGCTGCGAGCTCTGCACGCGGAAGGTGGTACCGCAAACAGGACAGCGCGTGATGAGGCTCAACGGCGTACTCCAGCAAGCAACGCCCAGCCCTCGTCCTGCTCGGCGACAACGATGTCGAACCACGCGGCATAGACCTTGGCGACATCGGCAGCCTGCGACTGCAGTATTCCGGCGAGCGCGAGGCGCGCGCCCTCCTCCGCCCGTTCAGCAAGCAGGAAAGCGAGATCGATGAGCGGCTGTGCCAGGATGTTGGCCACGATCACATCATAGCTGCCCGGTGGCAGTGCTTCGGGCAGGGAGGCACTGACCACAACCTGGTTGGCTCTGGCATTTTCCGCGGTGACTGCCACCGCCTGCGGATCAATGTCGACTGCGGTCACTCGCGATGCGCCGAGCTGCGGTCACTCGCGATGCGCCGAGCTTGGCCGAGGCAATCGCGAGGATGCCCGAGCCGCAGCCGTAGTCGAGCACGCGCTCTCCCCCGCGCAGCGTTCTTTCTAGAAAGCGCAGGACCAATCTGGTGGTCGGATGGCTGCCGGTGCCAAACGCGAGGCCAGGATCCACGCGTATGAGCGCTTTGCCTCCAGCGGGCGGCGTGTGCCAGCTCGCGCCGATCCAAATGCGCTCAAGCTCGAGGGGAGTGAATTGCGCCTGGCTGGTGCGGACCCAGTCCTCATCTGCCACCGGTTGCACGGTGAAACTGAGGTCGGTCGGCTGTGCGCAGCGCTCCAGCGCCAAGCGCAGCGCGCTTGGCGCGTCTGCGGACTCCGCGAAGAGCGCACTCAGGATCGGACGCGGGCCATCGAGCGACTCGATCGTCACCGACTGCGCGCCGGCATCGAGCAGTGCATCGCTCAGCGCGTCGGCAGCCGCGGCATCCACCTCGAG